>Ga0209023_10000249_pt1 | contig 90044 bp, 95 predicted proteins | sample LakOneMetagenome_FD_187468 | JGI IMG/M metagenome (GOLD analysis project Ga0209023, IMG submission 187468) | Freshwater and sediment microbial communities from Lake Erie, Canada (SPAdes) (version 2) | ecosystem: Environmental > Aquatic > Freshwater > Lentic | place: Lake Erie, Canada... | reverse complement strand
TACAGCGACCGCAAGGAAGCGCCGCCTGATCGTGAATCGAGCCGTTGAGATCGACAAGCTGCTTCGCCGCCTTGTCCTCGATCCATTGCCGCCAGAGTTCAACCAGGGGACCCGCCGATTGCGGCGGCGGTGCTCCCGTCAGCTTCTCGCGCACCAGCAGCGCCACGGCGTCTTCAAGCGGCGCTTCCTTGCGGTCGCTGTAGCGCGTCACATCCTTGCGGCGGTAGCGCTCCTCCAGCATGGCGCCCAGATTGGCGGCCATGCCGGGCATCGCATTGGCGCCCAGCGCCTCGATCCGCGCCTGTTCCACCGCCTCATAGACGGCGCGGGCATTCTTGCCCTGCGGCTGATAATGCGCATGCACCTTGTCGGAATGGTTGGAGAGCCTCAGCGCGAAACTGTCGGAAAGGCCGCGGGTGATCGCCAGTTCCTTCGCCGTCATGGCGGCGGCCACCTGCGGCAGGCGCGCCTTGTTGCCGGAAAGGCCCGGCTGGTCGGTGCCGAAGGTGACGGTCAGCTCCGGATCATCCGCAAGCGTCTTCATCGCGATCGTCAGAACGCGCTTGAAGTCGCCAGATGGCTGGTCCTTCTCGGCGGCCATCGGCTGAACCGCTTAAGCCACAGCGATGTGGGCGGAGCTTTCCGGCAAATCTTCGCCGAAGCAGCGCTGATAGAATTCAGCCACCACGGCGCGCTCCAGCTCATCGCATTTGTTGAGGAAGGTCACGCGGAAGGCAAAGCCCACGTCGCCGAAAATATCGGCGTTCTGCGCCCAGGTGATCACGGTGCGCGGGCTCATCACGGTCGAGAGGTCGCCCTGCATGAAGGCGTTGCGGGTGAGGTCAGCCACGCGCACCATGTTGGAAATGGTCTTGCGGCCCTTCTCGGTGGCATAGCTCTTGTTCTTGGCCAGCACGATCCCCGCTTCCTGCGCATGCGGCAGATAGTTGAGCGCGGTCACGATCGACCAGCGGTCCATCTGCGCCTGGTTGATCTGCTGCGTACCGTGATAAAGCCCGGTGGTGTCGCCAAGGCCGATGGTGTTGGCGGTCGAGAACAGGCGGAAGGCCTGATGCGGGCGGATCACCTTCGACTGGTCGAGGAGCGTCAGCTTGCCCGAGCTTTCGAGAATGCGCTGGATCACGAACATCACGTCGGGGCGGCCCGCGTCATATTCGTCGAACACAAGCGCCACATTGTGCTGATAGGCCCAGGGCAGAATGCCTTCGCGGAATTCCGTCACCTGCTTGCCATCCTTCAGCACGATCGCGTCCTTGCCGATCAGGTCGATGCGGCTGATGTGGCTGTCGAGGTTGATGCGGATGCAGGGCCAGTTGAGCCTCGCCGCCACCTGCTCGATGTGGGTGGATTTGCCGGTGCCATGATAGCCCGTCACCATCACGCGGCGGTTGTAGGCAAAGCCTGCGAGAATGGCGAGCGTGGTTTCGCGGTTGAAGAGATAGTCCTCGTCGAGATCGGGCACATATTCGCTGGTCTGCGAATAGGCGGGAACCTCGATATTCGACTCAAACCCGAACAGCTGCTTCACCGACACCTTGGTGTCGGGCATGCCTGTCAATTCGCCATTGGCCTTTGCGTTCATGAGACCTGCTTTTCCTCTGTGCGGCGCGGTTTTAGACGGTCATACAGCGCCGGGCAAGCGCTGAGCTTGCTCAGCAGAAGCCGCTGTCGCGCAAATGATCATAGGCCTGAATCACGGCCTTGAGCGTATCTTCATTGGCGCGGCTGCCGCCATTGGCGTCAGGGTGAAGCCGCTTCACCAGTTTCTTGTATTGCGTCTTCACCGCCTCGGGCGTTGCCGTATCGTCCAGGCCTAAGGTTTGCAGCGCCTTCAATTCAGTATTGCGCAGGGCGCGGCCCGAAGGGTGGCGCCCGGCCTGCTTTTCGCCCACGCCGTTCAGCCCGAAAGGGTCTTTCGACATGTTCACGGCCTTGCGCCTCATGCCGGAGACATTGGCGAAGGAGTTCTGCCCCATGCGCCAGGTGGGGCGGTGGCCGGTCTGGGCGTCCTTCTGGAAGCCCGCCACCTCGTCGTCCTTCATGCCCTGGAAATAATTGTACTGCTTGTTGTACTGCTGCACATGCTCGGTGCAATAGTTGAAGAACTTGCCTTCATTGCCGCGGCCCATCGGCGCCTTGTGGGGGCCGGGCCTGGGGCAGCCCGGCCAGTCGCATTGCGGCACCGTGGCGCGCTGCTTCTGCTCGGCACTCGGCTTCACGCGGATCTTGTCGAAATATTTTGAATCGAGCTTCATCGCGCGAGTATAAACTCCCAGACCTTAATCTTCCACCGCTTCATGCGAGTCCCTTGATTCATGACGCTCGGCCCCGTCGGACAAAAGATCGCAGCCCGCCTTGAGGCGGCTTTCGCCCCCGTTGACCTCATGGTGATCGATGAATCAGCACAGCATCATGGCCATGCCGGGGCGCACCCACAAGGCGAGAGCCATTTCCGAATCAAGATCGTGTCTCAAGCCTTCCAGGGCAAGTCCCGCGTCGAACAGCACCGCATGGTGAATATGGCGCTGGCGGAAGAACTGAAACACCGCGTCCACGCCCTGGCCATCGAAGCCAAGGCCCCCTAACCGTCCTCCCCCCGCTGGCGCAGGGGGAAGACAAAGAGCGCTCATTCCAGCGCAAGCGATTTTTCCATGATCACCAGATGATCATGGAAGCCGAGCTTTTCATACAGGCCTCTGGCTGAACCATTGTTGGCGAGGACGCCAAGGCGCAGCCATTTGCATCCGGCTTGCCGCGCGCGCCTCTCGCATTCCCCCAGCAGCAGCTTGCCGATACCCTTGCCGCGCCAGCCAGACTTGACAGCGATGTGGCTTATGCCTGCATAGGTGAACGCAACTTCGTCGATCTCGCCCATCTGCGTGACGCGCGTGAAGATCGTGGCAAAGCCCACAATCTCATGCGACGCTTCGGCCACCAGAATCGTTCCATCTTCCTCGACGCACATCTTCTGCAGGGCGGCGATATACCAATCCCCGATGTCAGAGACGGGCATCATGCGGTCATAAAGACTGACTTCATAAGACTGCAAATCACGCGCAACCGCCAGAAATTGCGCCTTGTCTGCTTCGGCATAATCACGAACGGCGATAAGACTCATGCACGTGCTGCCTTCCTGCAAAGTCCCGGTTTGCGCCCCCAGAGACCGCATCAAGCTCTATATCCCTGCCTTCGCGCAATTTCCACGAGAGGCGGACACTGCTGTGAGCCACCCGTCATTCCGGTGAAGACCGGAAGCGCGCAAGATGAACTCACACCCCGCCGCCCCACCCCGCCCTCCCCGAAACTCGGGGAGGGAGAAAGCCGGTCATACCTGTCACCCCGGCGAAGGCCGGGGCCCAGACTTGCCGATTGCGGGCGGCTTGAAAGTCTGGCTCCCGGCCTCCGCCGGGATGACAGAAAAATATGGAGAGGGAGACGCGCGTCTCACCCGCTCTTTTCTTCCCCCGCCTCGCGCTTCAGGGGCGTCACCTTGATCTGCGTCACCTGATGGCGGCGCTTTTTCAGCACCTCGAACTGGAAGCCGTGGAAGTTGAAGGCCTGGCCGATCTCCGGGATCATGCGCGCCTCGTGGATGACGAGGCCGGCGAGGGTGGTGGCTTCCTCATCCGGCAGCGTCCAGTCGAAGGCGCGGTTTAAATCGCGCACCGGCACGCTGCCTTCGATGATGAAGGAGCCGTCGGGCTTCTGCCTCACACCGGTCGCCACCGCATCATGCTCGTCCTTGATGTCGCCGACGATCTCCTCGATGATGTCCTCGAGCGTAATCAGCCCCTGCACCTCGCCATATTCATCGACGACGATGGCGAAATGCACCTTGCGCCTGAGAAAGGCGTTGAGCTGGTCGGGGATGGCGCGCGTATCAGGCACGAACCACGCCGGGCTCAGAATATCCTCGATCACAACCTTTGACGCATCGCCGCCGGCCTTCTGCAATGCCGCGAACAGGTTTTTCGCATGCAGCACGCCCACGATATTGTCGGGCTCGTCCTTCCACACGGGGATGCGCGTGTGGCCGCTTTTCAGAACCTTGGCGACGATCTCGGAGGCGGGCTCCGCGCCGTCGATCAGCGTCATGCGGGTGCGGTGAACCATGAGGTCCGACACTTCGAGATCCTGAAGATCGAGGATGCCGCCCAGCATGTCGCGGTCCTTCTTCACCACGGCACCTTCCTTGAGATGGAGGTCGATGGCGCCGCGCAATTCGTCATGGGCGGAGAGCACATTCTGGCCGCTCGCAATGTCGACGCCGAAAATCCGGAGCGTCACCTTGACGATCCACTCCACCGCCATCACCAGGGGCCCGAACACCGCGACGATCACCCTGACGATCGGCGCCACGCGGATGGCCGACGTGTCGGGATAGGCGATGGCATAGGTCTTGGGCAGCACTTCGGCGAAGATCAGGATCAGCACCGTCATCACGGCGGAGGCGATGACAGCGCCGGTGTCGCCGAACATTTTGACGAGCACGGCGGTCGCCAATGCCGAGGCTGTGATGTTGGCGACATTGTTGCCGAGGAGCAGCGCCCCGATCAGCCGCTCGCGCATGTTGGTGAGCGCCAGCGCCATGGCGGCCCTGCGGCTGCCGCGCCGCTCGATTTCGGTGAGCCTGGCGCGTGAGGTGGCGGTGAGGGCGGTTTCGGAACCGGAGAAAAATGCCGAGAAAAGAATGAGGATCAAAATGGCGGCGGCGGTGAAGCCGAGATCGAGACTCATCGCTGTTTCATGTCCTCCTTGAGGAATTGCGTCACGGCTCCGGCATCGACATCGCGGGCGATGAAGGCCTCGCCGATTCTGCGTGCGAGAATGAAGGTGAGCGTGCCGCCCACCGCCTTCTTGTCCTGCCGCATGATGTCCACGAGTTTTTCGGGCGGCGGCAGGGCGCCCGGAATCTGCGCGGCGTGAACGGGAAGGCCGGTCTCGGCCAGATGTTTCGCCACCCGGTCGGCGGTTCCCGCCTTGCACAGGCCCTGGCGTTCGGAGAAGCGGAAGGCCTGCACCATGCCGATCGAAACACCCTCGCCATGCAGGAGGCGCTGCGAATAGCCGGTCGCCGCTTCGAGCGCATGGCCGAAGGTGTGGCCGAGATTGAGAAGGGCGCGCACGCCGGTTTCGGTTTCATCCTCCGCCACGATCCTGGCTTTCATCTCGCAGGAGCGGCGGATGGCATGGATGCGCGCCTGTGAATCGCCGCGCATGATTTGCGGCGCAGCCGTTTCAAGCCATGTGAAAAACGAGGCGTCACCGAGCAGCCCGTATTTCGCCACCTCCGCATAGCCCGCCGCCAGTTCACGGGGCGGCAGCGTGTCGAGAAGTGCCGCATCGGCGATCACCGCCAGCGGCTGATGGAAGGCGCCGATCAGATTCTTGCCATGGGTGGAGTTGATGCCGGTCTTTCCGCCCACGGAGGAATCAACCTGCGCCAGCAGCGACGTCGGGATCTGGATGAAGTCCACCCCGCGCCGGAGGATGGCCGATGCAAAGCCCGCGAGATCGCCGATCACGCCGCCGCCAAAGGCGATCACCCGGTCGCGGCGCTCAACGCCCGCCGCCAGAAGACCGTCGCAGAGTTCGGCCAGATATTTGTAACTCTTGGTGCCTTCGCCCGGCGGCAGCACGATGGCGGTGCTGGCAATGCCTTCCGCCGCGAGGGACGCCTCAAGCGCGCCAAGATGCGCCTTCGCGACATTTTCATCCGTCACGATGGCGGCGTATGGCCGCTTCAGCAGCGGGCGGATGATTTTCCCCGCCTCCTTCAGCAGGCCTTCGCCGATGGCGATGTCATAGCTCCGGCGGCCCAGCGAAACGGGCACGGATTCGCGGCGGGGATCGTCAGTCATGTTTGTCAAAGCGGCTCCAGCCGTTCCATTGGGCCAGCGCCCGGATCACATCATTCACCATTTGCCCATGCTGCACGTCGCGGCTTTCCACCGTCACATCGGCCGTGCCATAGACGGGATAGCGCGTCTCGATCAGCTTTTTCATGACGGCCTCGGGGTCCTCGGCCTTGAGCAGCGGCCGGTCCTGCCGCTTCATCACGCGCTTCATCAGAAGCTGAAGGGGCGCGTTGAGCCACACCGAGACGCCGTGCTCCTGAATGCGGGCGCGCGTCTCGTCATTGATATAGGCGCCGCCACCCGTTGCCAGCACCTGCGCGCCATTGCCCAGAAGCCTCGCGATCACCCGGCGCTCGCCCTCGCGAAAATAGGGCTCGCCATGGTCGGCGAAAATTTCGGAAATGGATTTGCCCGCCGCCGTTTCGATTTCATGGTCGGCGTCCACGAAGTCGAGTTTCAGCTTTTCGGCGAGCCTCCGGCCCACGCTGGATTTGCCCGCCCCCATCAGCCCCACCAGTACGATCGGGTGTGAGCCCAGCCGTGCCCGCACGGCTTCGGCCTCCCTGGCTATCGATCGGCGCGCCATTTTCTCCCATTCCACAAGCCGGGCGCGGTTCTATCGCTTTGGCCTCGCCTCCGCAAAGACTTTCCGGGCACGCGCTGTGGGAGTAGTCTTGAGCCTTCAGGGTGGGATTCGATGCCGGACACCGTTCGCTTTCTGTTAATCATCGCGTGTTTGGGTGGCCTTGTTTATGGAACCGCCTGGGCGCTCGCCTCCTATCCGCCCGAGCAGACGGAGATCGTGAAGCCGCTGCCGCATGACAAGCTCCGCCCCAAGTAACCCGCGCGATCAACGGCTGGCCCAGCGCTTTCTGGAAATGATGGCGGCCGAACGCGGCGCTGCGAAAAACACGCTTGCCGCCTATGGCCGCGACCTTGAGGATTATGACGCCTTCCTCAGCCGCGCCGGCAAGGGGCTGAAGCACGCCTCGCCCGATCATATCCGGGACTACATGGCGGAGCTTGAGGCGCAAGGCATGGCCAGGTCCACGGCGGCGCGCAAGCTTTCGGCAATCCGGCAGTTTCACCGCTTTCTTTTGGGCGACGGGCTCTCGGGCGATAATCCCGCCACCGCCATCGACAGCCCGCGCATCGGGCGTCCGCTGCCGAAGCTCATTTCCGAGGATGAAGCCACCCGGCTGATCGCCGCGGCGCGCGCCAGATTGGCTAAAAAACATGGTAAAGCCCGCCTCAAGGCGCTCCGCCTCGTGGCGCTGCTCGAACTTCTCTATGCCTCGGGTTTGCGCATTTCCGAGCTTGTGGGATTAACCATTGCGGCAGTTTCCGCCGAACGGGACTTCATTCTGGTCAAGGGCAAGGGGGGCCGGGAGCGTCTGGTGCCGGTTTCCAGCACCGCTGAGGCCGCCGTTTCGGCCTATGTGAAGGTGCTGAGGGCGGAGGCAGAGGGGCCGTCCAAATGGCTGTTTCCGTCCTCGGGCGCCCAGGGCCATCTCACCCGCCAGCATGTGGCGCTTGAACTGAAGGGGTTGGCTGCGGAAGCGGGGCTCGATCCCGCCAGACTCTCCCCCCATGTGCTCCGGCATGGCTTTGCCAGCCATCTCCTGGCCGGGGGGGCCGATCTCCGCGCCGTGCAGCAGATGCTGGGCCATGCCGATATTTCCACCACCCAGATCTATACCCATGTGCAGGCCGACCGGCTGCGGAAGGTGGTGGAGAGCCATCATCCCCTGGCCAAGAAAAGTTGACTTTGCTGCGGCAGATCGCCACTTTCGCGCCCAACCCGACAGACATTTGAGTTTTCATGGCGTCCTATCTCGATTTTGAAGCCCCCGTTGCCGAATTGGAAGGCAAGATCGCGGAATTGCGCGCGCTGGCGGCCTCCGACAAGACCATTTCGATTGCCGATGAGGTCGCGGCACTTGAAAAGAAGGTCAACAAGATCTTGTCCGATCTCTATCAAAACCTCGATCCGTGGGACAAAGCCAAGGTGGCGCGCCATGAAGAGCGCCCGCATGCGGTGGATTTCGTGAGCGCGCTCGTCACCGATTTCACCCCCATGGCGGGCGACCGCGCCTTTGCGGAGGATTTCGCGGTGATCGGCGGGCTTGGCCGCTTCAATGGCCAGCCGGTCATGGTGATCGGCCAGGAGAAGGGCAACGACACCGCCAGCCGCCTCAAGCGCAATTTCGGCATGGCGCGGCCGGAAGGCTACCGCAAGGCCGTGCGGCTCATGGAAATGGCGGAGAAATTCGGCCTGCCCGTCATCACCTTCGTCGATACGGCGGGCGCATGGCCCGGCATTGATGCCGAGGAGCGCGGACAGGCGGAAGCCATTGCCCGTTCAACGGATTGCTGCCTCGGCCTTGGCGTGCCGCTGGTGTCGGTCATCATCGGCGAGGGCGGCTCGGGCGGCGCCATCGCCATTGCCACGGCCAATACGGTGCTCATGCTGGAACACGCGATCTACAGCGTGATTTCACCCGAAGGGGCCGCCTCGATCCTGTGGCGCGATGCGGCGCGCGCCAAGGATGCGGCCACCGCCATGAAGATCACGGCGCAGGATCTGAAGAAGCTTGGCGTTGTGGATGAGATCGTGAAGGAGCCTGTGGGCGGCGCCCAGCGTGGAAGGGCGGACGTGATCAATGCCACGGGCGAGGTGATCGGGCGGACCTTGAAGGCGCTGTCTGGCCTGTCGGGAGACGTGCTGCGCACGCAGCGGCGGGAAAAGTTCCTGGCAATCGGGCGCGGCCTCTAGAACAGGCTGAAATATCCATCGATACGGGTATAGAGCGACGCGACGCCGGAGGTGGTGTTGACCAGCACCGGGATCAACGCCAAGCCAAGAATTGACGCAATCAAAGCATATTCAATGGCGGTGGCGCCTTGTTGATCTTTGATGGCTGCGCGGAGTTTGCAGATCAGGGCTTGCACGGTGGATACGCTCCCAAAAGTGCCGGATTCCAGTTTCCCGGCTGATGCGCAATAGACCACGCGGCGGATCAAGGAGGCGTTAAATATCGTCTCCAATTCGTCGCATTTTATTTATCATTTCGTAAACCATCACTTAGGCCAGAGAGTTGGAATGAAAAACATGTTGGTTAACAGGCGTTCGGTGCTCGCATCCCTCGCGGGCGCTGCTTCCCTTGCGGCAATCCCGCGCGTGGGCCTTGCGCAGGAGAGCCCGGTGATCCGCGCGGTGCGCCGCACGCTTGAGGTGAACGGCAAGGCGGCATCGGTGTTCGGCCTGATCGGCCCGGACGGCAAGCCCGGCCTCGATTTCCAGTTCGGCCAGCCCTTCCGCGCCAGGCTTGAGAATGAAACCGGCCTTGAGACGCTGATTCACTGGCACGGCTTGACGCCGCCCACGGAGCAGGATGGCGTTCCCGATATTTCCCAGCCCGCCCTGAAAGACGGCGGCAGCTATGATTATCATTTCGGCAACACCCGCACCGGCACGCATTTCATGCATTCGCATGTGGGGCTGCAGGAGCAGCAGATGCTGGCCGCGCCGCTGATCGTGCGCGAAACCAAGGAGCCCGTCTTCGACGAGCAGGAGCATGTGGTGATTGTGCATGACTTCACCTTCCGCGATCCGGCGGAGATTCTGGCGGAGTTGCAGAAGGGCGGCGGCCTTCACGCCCATCACGGCACGAGCGGCGGCACCATGGATCATTCGAAGATGCCCATGCCGATGCCCGGCATGGAGATGCTGAACGATGTCGCCTTCGATGCCTTTCTCGCCAATGACCGCACGCTGGCGGACCCGGAAGTCGTTCAGGTGGAGAAGGGGGGCCGGGTGCGTCTGCGCATCATCAATGCGGCGGCGGCCAGCAATATGTGGGTCGATCTCGGAGGCCTCACCGGCGAACTCGTTGCCGTTGATGGAAGTGCGGTGCGCGCCGTGGCGGGCAACCGCTTTCCCATGGCCATCGCGCAGCGCGCCGATATCCGCATTCTCCTCCCCGCGGAAGGCGGCGCGTTCCCCATCCTGTTCCAGCCCGAGGGCCTCACGGCGCGCACCGGCATCGTGCTCGCAACATCGGGTGCCAACATTGTCCGCGTGGCGGGTGACGCTGAAAAGGCCGCCGTGGCGCTTGATCTCACATTTGAAAAATCATTGCGCGCGGTGGGCCAGCTTCCGCCCGAGCCCGTCACCCGCACCGAGATGCTGATGCTCACCGGCGGCGAGCAGGGCTATCAATGGGGCCTCAACGGCAAGCCCTCGATGCATGACACGCTGTTCACGGTGCGGCAGGGCGACCGCGTTGACCTCATGATGCACAACATGACGGGCATGGCCCATCCCATGCATCTCCACGGCCATTATTTTCAGGTGGTGGCGGTGAACGGTGAAAGCATCAAGGGCGCCATCCGCGACACGGTGCTGGTGCCGCCGTCGGAAACGGTCACCATCCGCTTCGACGCCAACAACCCCGGCACCTGGGCGCTCCACTGCCATCACATCTATCACATGAACGCCGGCATGATGGGCGTCATGGCCTACAGCAGCGCGGCGTAGTTCGGGGGCACGTGAAAAGTTTTTGTCGTTACGTCCAATCTCCTCCCTCCCCGCGTTGCGGGGAGGGGTAGGGGTGGGGTGGCGAGGTGTCAGATCATCCCGCACGCATCCAGCCGTTGGCTTAGACCCTTTACAAAAACATCCGTTGGCCCCTCTCCTATCCCACCGCTACGCGGCAGGCCCCTTTCCTCTCCCCGATAAATCGGGGCGAGGACGTTTATTTCAACTAACGAAAGTCAGGGTCCCGCTTGCCGATGCCCGAAGCGGGATTCCTGCTTTCGCAGGAATGACGGGAGAATAATTAAATCTAAATTCCGTAGCCTCGTAAAAGCAAAATGGCCGGGTTGCCCCGGCCATTTCCACTCACGCATAGGCGCCGTGGCAGTGTTTGTATTTCTTGCCCGAGCCGCAGGGGCAGAGGTCGTTGCGGGAGACCTTGCCCCAGGTGGCGGGATTCTTGGGATCGATCGGGGGGCTCCGGCGCGGCTCCGGTGCCATCAGCAGGCCGCCTTCGCCCACATCATCATCGCCGGTGCTGGGATCGATGTGGTGCGCCGACATGTCGGGCAGCTCATCTTCATCCGGCAGCATGTCCTCGGGGTTCCGGATCTGGATTTCGACGCGCATGAGCTGCCCCGTGGTGTCCTCGCGGAGCTTGTCCACCATGGTCTCGAACAGCGTGAAGGCTTCGGTCTTGTATTCGTTCAGCGGGTCGCGCTGGCCGTAGCCTCTGAGATGGATGACCTGGCGCAAATGATCGACGGTGATGATGTGTTCGCGCCAGAGATTGTCGATGGTGCGGAGCAGGATCGCCTTCTCCACCTGGCCCATCACGTCGGGCGTGAAGCGCTCGCGCTTGGCCAAATAAATCTCATCGGCGGATTTGGTGACGCGCTCGGCGATCTCGTCGTTGGCGATGCCCTCTTCCTTGGCCCATTCATCGACCGGGAAATCGATGGCGATCACCTCGCGCAGGCGGTTGCGCAAGCCCTCGGCGTCCCACTGTTCGGCGTAGGAATTTTCCGGGATATGGGCGGCGACCAGATCCTGCACCGCGTTGTGGCGCATGTCGTCCACGGTCTCGGCCACATCGGTGCCGTTCATGATGCCGATCCGCTGCTCGAAGATCACCTTGCGCTGGTCGTTCATCACATTGTCGAACTTGAGCAGGTTCTTGCGGATATCGAAGTTGCGCGCTTCGACCTTCTGCTGCGCCTTTTCCAGCGCCTTGTTGATCCAGGGATGGACGATCGCCTCGCCCTCCTTGAGGCCAAGCGTCTTCAGCATCGAATCCATGCGCTCGGAACCGAAGATGCGCATCAGATCGTCTTCGAGCGAGAGATAGAAGAGCGAGCGGCCGGGGTCGCCCTGGCGGCCCGAGCGGCCGCGGAGCTGGTTGTCGATGCGGCGGCTTTCATGCCGCTCGGTGCCGATGACGAAGAGGCCGCCCGCACCCAGCACCGTCCGCTTGTTGATCTCGATCTCGTCCTTGATTTTAGTGATGCGGGATTTGCGCACGGCCTCGTCCGTCACATCGGCCAATTCGGTGGCGATCCGCATTTCGAGATTGCCGCCGAGCTTGATGTCGGTGCCGCGGCCCGCCATGTTGGTGGCGATGGTGACAGCGCCCGGCACGCCGGCTTGCGCGATGATCGTGGCTTCCTGCTCGTGATAGCGGGCGTTCAGCACATTGTGGGGAATGTTCTGCTGGGCCAGCAGCGAGGCGAGGAGTTCGGACTTCTCGATCGAGGTGGTGCCCACCAGAATCGGCTGGCCCTTGGCGCGGGCTTCCTTGATGGTTTCGCTGATGGCGGCATATTTCTCGCGCGCCGTGCGGTAGACCTGATCGTGCTCGTCCATGCGCGCCACCGGCACGTTGGTCGGGATTTCGAGGACATCGAGCTTGTAGATGTCCATGAATTCTTCCGCTTCGGTCGAGGCCGTGCCGGTCATGCCGCCGAGCTTGCCGTAAAGGCGGAAATAATTCTGGAAGGTGATCGAGGCGAGCGTCACGTTCTCGGGCTGGATCGCCACGTGTTCTTTCGCCTCCAGCGCCTGATGCAGGCCATCGGAATAGCGCCGCCCCGGCATCATGCGGCCGGTGAACTCGTCGATGATGACGACCTGATCGTCCTTGACGATATAATCCTTGTCGCGCTGGAACAGCTTGTGGGCGCGGAGCGCCTGCTGCACGTGATGCACGATGGTCACGTTCTCGGCGTCGTAGAGATTGTCGCCTTTGAGAAGCCCCGCCGCGCCCAGCACCTGTTCCAAATGCTCGTTGCCCTTTTCTGTGAGCGTGCAGGAGCGCTGCTTTTCATCAAGCTCGTAATCATCGGCCGTCAGTGCCGGAATGAAGCGGTCCACCGCATTATAGAGATCGGACTTGTCGTCGACGGGGCCTGAGATGATGAGCGGTGTGCGCGCCTCGTCCACGAGGATCGAGTCCACTTCGTCGACGATGGCGAAGGCGTGGCCGCGCTGCACCATCTCCTCGAGGTGATATTTCATGTTGTCGCGGAGATAGTCGAAGCCCAGCTCGTTGTTGGTGGCATAGGTCACGTCGCAGGCATAGGCCTGGCGGCGCTCCTCATCCGAGAGGCCGTGGACGATCACGCCCGTGGTGAGACCCAGGAAGCCATAGATCTGGCTCATCCAGCCGGCGTCGCGGCGGGCGAGATAATCGTTCACCGTCACCACATGCACGCCCTTGCCGGCGAGCGCATTCAGATAGACGGCGAGGGTGGCGACCAGCGTCTTGCCTTCGCCGGTCTTCATTTCGGCGATCCGGCCTTCATGCAGCGCCATGCCGCCGATCAGCTGCACGTCGAAGTGGCGCTGGCCCAGCGTCCGCTTGGCGGCCTCGCGCACGGTGGCGAAGGCGGGCACCAGAATGTCGTCGAGGGTCTTTCCCGCCGCAAGCTCGGCCTTGAACTGGGCGGTGCGGGCTTTCAGGTCGGCATCGCTCAGGGCCGCCACCTCCGCCTCCAGCGCGTTGATGTCCTCGACGCGGGGCTTGTACTTCACGACCTTCCGGTCATTGTTGGTGCCGAAAATCTTCGAGGCGATCTTGCGCAGTCCGAGCATGTGATTCGTTCCTAAAGTCCGGGCGGGGCGCCCTCAAGTGGCCGGTACATAGTCAACTTGCCGTGCCGGGGCAATCAGGGGGCGTGGTCAATTTCCCGAAATGGCCCTGTGAAAGTGGCTTTTCAATGTGTTGCGCCAAGGCAACAGCTGGCGCAATCTCACACCCGCCCCTTGCGCCTCCATCTGGGGCAGACCAATGTCCGCCGTGAATTGGCACCCCCTTTTCCGGAGGCGTTGAGGCTTATTCTTGCCTTGTTTTCCGAGCAAGCAGCGCTCCATCGGGCCTGGGGGTTCGTCTTATCGGAATATAGACACGGTGGATTTGATGCTGCGCATCCGGACTCTCCTCTCCACGACCCTTCTTGCCGTTTCGCTGGGCGCAGGGCTTTTCGGCCCCGCCCTGGCGCAGGATGCAACGCCTGCCGCACCCGCCGATGACAAGACCATCGCCATCGTCAACGGCCACGAGATCAAGGTCTCGGAAGTGCAGATGGCGACCGACGACATCATCGGCCAGCTCCCGGACCTGCCGCCCAAGCTCCGCTATCCCTTCGTGGTCGAATATCTGGTCGAGCGCCATTTGCTGGCCCAACTCGCCGTCAAGGAAGGCATTGCCGACACCGAGGAATACAAGCGCCGCCTCGCCCTCTATCAGGCCAAGGCGCTGCGCGATGCCTATTTCTTCCAGAAAATCCGCCCGATGGTGACGGAAGAGGAAATCAAGGCCGCATATGACCGGGAAGCCGCCAAGGTGGCGCAGACCGAGCGCATCCGCGCCCGCCACATCCTCGTCGGCTCCGAGAAGGAAGCCGAGGACATCGAGGCCCGCCTCAAGAAGGGCGAGAAGTTCGAAGACCTCGCCAAGCAGTACAGCCTCGATGGCTCGAAGGATTACGGCGGCGATCTCGGCTATTTCACCGCGCCCGAAATGGTGCCGGAATTCTCCAAGGCCGCCTTCGCACTCAAGGTCGGGGAGATTTCGCCCCCCATCAAGACGGATTTCGGCTGGCACATCATCAAGCTCGAAGACCGCAAGATGGGTGCCGCCCAGCCTTATGATCAGGTCAAGGGCGCCATCCGCAACGTGCTGCTGCGCCAGAAGGTGCAGGAGATCATGGACAAGGTGCGCGCCTCCTCCAAGATCGAGATTCTCGATGAGGATCTGAAGAAATACGCCGAGGAAGCGGCCAAGGCGGCCAAGAACTTCAAGGACAATCAGGGCAATCAGGTGGTGACGCCGCCGTCGGCGACGGACGGCAGCGATCCGCTGTCGGGCGATGATTCGGCCGGCAAGGGCGACCTGCAGATCCCGCAGCAATAACCAGCCACAGAAACCGGGGGGCTTCTCATATGGCGCATGCTGTTTCACCGCTGGCACCGGCGGGCTTTCCCGCCATGCCGGAAATCGGCGGAGTCAAACTCGCCGCCGCTGCCACCGGCATCCGCTACAAGGGGCGGCCCGATGTGCTCTTGGCCGTCATGGCCCCCGGCACCACGGTGGCAGGCTGCCTCACCCTTTCCAAATCACGCTCGGCCCCGGTTGACTGGTGCGCCGAAGCGCTCAAGGGCGGCAGTGCCCGGGCCTGCGTCATCAATGCCGGCAATGCCAATGCCTTCACCGGCAAGGCGGGTGTCGCCACCGTCAAGGCGGTTGCCGCCGCCGCATCCAAACTTCTCAAATGCAAGCCGCATGAGATTTTCCAGGCCTCGACAGGCGTAATCGGCGAACCGCTTAACCCTGCGCCCATCACCGGCGCGCTCGAAAGCTTGAACGCTGAAGCCAGGCCCGATCAATGGGATGAGGCGGCGCGCGCCATCATGACCACCGACACCTTCGCCAAGGCGGCCACCGCCACGGTGAAGCTCGGCGGCAAGACGGTCAAGATCAACGGCATCGCCAAGGGCTCCGGCATGATCGCGCCCGACATGGCGACCATGCTGGTCTTCATTTTCACCGACGCGGCGCTGCCCGCCAAGCTGTTGCAGAAGCTTCTGTCGAAAGCGGTAGACAAGAGCTTCAACTGCATCACCGTTGATGGCGATACCTCAACCTCCGATACGGTGCTGCTGTTCGCCACGGGGGCGGCGGGCAATGCCACCAAGGGCCTCAAGTCCGCCGATGACGCGGCGCTGAAAGGCTTTGCCAAGGCGCTCGATAGCCTGTGCCTCGATCTCGCCCAGCAGGTGGCGCGCGATGGCGAAGGGGCCGAGAAGCTCATTGAAATTTCGATCACGGGTGCGGAGAGTGACAAGGCCGCGCATCGCATCGCCATGTCGGTTGCCAACTCACCGCTGGTGAAAACGGCGATTGCCGGTGAAGACGCCAATTGGGGCCGCATCGTCATGGCCATTGGCAAGGCTGGCGAAAAGGCCATCCGTGACAGGCTGCGCATCCGCATCGGCGGCGTGCAGGTGGCGAAATCCGGCATGCGCGATCCCGCCTACAAGGAAGACGAGATCATGCCGCACATGAAGGGCCGCTCGATCCTGATCGAGGCCGATGTGGGCGTGGGCAAGGGCCGCGCCACGGTGTGGACCTGCGATTTGACCCACCGCTACATTGACATCAACGGCTCCTACCGCAGCTGATGCGCATCGTCCTCGTGGCCGCCGTGGCGCTCGTCGACAGGGACGGGCGCGTGCTCTTGTCAAAGCGGCCGGAAGGCAAGCAGCTCGGGGGCTTGTGGGAATTTCCCGGCGGCAAGGTGGAGCAGGGCGAGCGCCCCGAAGCCGCATTGATCCGTGAACTGAAGGAAGAGCTCGCCATCGACGTGGCGGAATCCTGCCTCGCGCCTTTGACCTTCGCCAGCCATCCTTACGAAGACTTCCATCTCCTCATGCCCCTCTACATCTGCCGCCGCTGGAAAGGCCTGGCGCGCGGTGCGGAAGGGCAGGAACTCAAGTGGGTATATCCCAAACACCTCCGCGACTACCCCATGCCCCCCGCCGACGTGCCCCTGATCCCGCATCTCGTGGATTTGCTGTAGGCCTGCTTTGGCCTGTCATCCCGGCGAACGCCGGGACCCAGACTTTCCGTGGGCGTGCTGGTTGATCATGATGAGCGCTCTCCGTCTTCCCCCCGTGATAACGGGGGGAAGAAGGGGACCCATCGCGTGAGCGATGGGGGAGTAGAGGGGCACCCGGTCTCTTTGTGAGAACATCCGTTGGCCCCTCTCCTATCCCACCGCTTACGCGGTGGGTCCCGTCCCGGCCGCTGCGCGGCGCTCGCAAGGGCTCGCCCTCTCCCCGCTCACGCGGGGCGAGGACATTTTATTTACATCAAGTAAAAAGATAGCTGCCCGCCTACCCCAACTCCCCCTTCAATTCTTTCAGCAGCTCATCGAGCTGCGCGAACTGTTCGGGCATGCCGTCTTCCATGCCTTCGATGGAGAGGTCGAGCGCTTCCTTCGTTGGATAGACTTCGCGCAGCACCAGTAGCGTCTGGCCGTCCTGTTCGGTGAAGGTCACCGTGGTCACGGCGCCTTCGTCGCTTTCCTCATTCGTCCACACGATGCGGGTGGGCGGCGTCACTTCGATGTAGCGGCCGAAGAAGGCCATGGTGTGCGCGGCGTCCCGGCCGAATTCGAGCCGGTAGCGGCCACCAGTGCGCACATCCATCTCGCAGGAGCGGAGCGGCACGCCCGATGATCTGGGCGCCCACCAGCGCTGGAACAGGTCCGGCCTTGACCACGCCGCGAAGACGATGCGGGCCGGCGCATTGAAGCGCCGCGTCACGGTCATCTCGCGGCCGGACGTGCGCTCCACTTTGGTTGTCTCATTCGGGCTTGCGGCCATCGGCGGTCTCCTCTGCTTTCAACTCTTCGACAATCTGGTCCAGTTCCGCGAAGCGGGCGCTCCAGAGCTGCCGCTGCGTTTCGATCCATGCCAGCTCATCGGCCAGCCCGCTCCGGCCCAGACTGCAGGTGCGCACGCGGCCCGCCTTCTCGGTGGTGACGAGGCCCGCCTGTTCCAGTACGCCCACATGCTTCTTCATGCCTGTCAGCGTCATGTGGAATTTGTTGGCGAGTTCGGAGATCGAGGCATTGCCGCGTGTGAGCCGCTCCAACACGCCGCGCCGGGTCTGGTCCGACAGGGCGGCGAAGGAAGCGTCGAGGCGGGCTTGCTGATACTGAACCATATGGTTCAGTATTTAGCTCGGGCTGTGACGGCTGACAAGGGGGCTCCCTCCGAAATTGACAGAGTCAATCTGGCAGGCCTGTTTTTGGCATCCAAAACACATCCAAAACGCACCAAAATACATCGTGCAGCAACGATTTTGGCGCGCAAATGCACCAAACCGCATGCGCCAAGAGAGGTCAGAGCTTCTGCTCCGGCACCTTCAGCGCATCGGCGAGGCGGGCCTTGGCGCTGCCGGGTTTCAAGGGCTGCTGCTGGCTCTCATGCGGCGCCCAGCCGGTGGCCCAGGCCAGTTCCAGCGTGGCGCGGATGCGGCCGTCTTCGTCGGCGAAATGCTGGTGGTAGTAGTTTACAACCGCCCCCAGCAGCCGCTTGCTTACCGGCTTTTTCTCCCGCCCGATCAAGGCATTGGAGAGGCCCAACTCGCCGATCTCGTGGATCAGCGCCAGCGCATCGGCATAGCGCACGATGGTGCGGTCCATATCCGCCACGGGGAGCGCAAATCCGGCGCGCTGCAACAAGGCCCCCAGTTCTCTCACGCCGATCATCGGCGCCACGCGGGGCGTTGCGCCGCCTGAAATCTCCGCTTCCGCCGCGAGCCAGGATTGGCGGAGTTCGGTCAGCGTCTCGCCCACGAACAGGCAGGCAAGGAACAGCCCGTCGGGTTTGAGCGCCCGGCGGATCTGTGCCAGCGTGCCCGGCACATCGTTCACGGCGTGAAGGTCGAGAATATGGAACACCGCATCATATTGTTCTGAAACGAGATTCAGGTTCTCATCAACGGATGGCGTTTGCACATCGAGCGTGGCCACCTTGCCCGAAAGGCGCAGCATCCCGGCAATGGGCTCAGGGTCAGGGGCGACCAACAGGGCGCGGGCAAAGTTCCGCGTCACCAGCGACAGCCGCTCGTCAAGCTCCACCGCCGCGGTGCGGGCGAGGATGTCCGGCCCGTGCTGGCGCGCATGGGCAATGCGCCTCACATAAAGCGCGCGGTCGAAGAGGGCGGGGGCTTCGCTCACGAGAGAAGCGCCTGCTGCAGCACGCGCCAGGAGTCTTTATCGGGGGCGGAGAGCAGGCCGCCCTTGTGGCGCGTGGCGTTATAGGGTTTCCCGTCATGGCAGGCGGAATAGCCGCCGGCTTCCGCATGGATCAGCACGCCCGCTACGTGGTCCCACGGCATCAGCTTGTAATGCAAGGCAAAATGCACCACGCCATCGGCGATGATGCGGTATTCATAGGCGGCACAGCGATAGGCGAAGGAGGCATGCACCTTCGCCAGATTGGCGGCGGTGCGGCTCCGCTGCGGTTCGGGCATCAGATACCATGAGCCGGTGCCGGTCATCTCCGAAAGTGCCGCAGGTTTTGCCACCTTCAGGTCCCAGCTCTTGCCATCCACCGTCTCGCCCCACGCCCCTTCGCCTTTCAAGGCCTTGCGCCAATCGCGGCAGACGGGATCATAGATCAGGCCGCCGATGGCTTCGCCCTTGCGGGTCACGGCCGCCAGCACGCCGAACAGCGGCAGGCCCCAGGCATAGTTGCTGGTGCCATCCACGGGATCGATGATGATGGCAAGCTCGGCATCGGCGATCTTCGCCATCAGGCCCGGATCGCGCTCGACGGATTCTTCGCCTACAAACAAGGCGTTAGGAAAGGCTCTTGCGCAGGCGTCGCGGATTTTCCATTCCGCCGCCTCATCGGCATCGGTAACCAGATCGAGGGCCGAGGTCTTCTCGCGGATGCCGCCCGCGGGCAGGCTGCGGAAGCGCGGCATGATTTCGGTTGCGGCGGCATCGGCCAGAATGGCGGCAAGGCGGTCCAGATCAGTGCGCTTGAAAGTCATCAAAATCTCCTCCGGCTGCCGTTAGACCAGATCGCAGGGGGATGCTAGCGTGACGGGCATGCAAATGGGTCAGGCCTTGGCTAAGCACCTGTGGCGCGGTTTTGTGGATGTGGTGACACCGCCGCGCTGCCTCGCCTGCCATACGCTGGTGCGCGAGCCCTCCAGCCTGTGCGCCATCTGCTGGCCCCTCCTCAAGCAGATCGATGAGCCCGTCTGCGCCGTCCTCGGAACGCCCTTTGCCTATGATGAGGGCGAAGGAACGGTGAGCCCCGCAGCCATCGCCAATCCCCCGGCATGGGACCGCTCGCGCGCCGCCGTCGTCTTCGATGATGCGTCGCGGAAGCTGGTGCATGGCCTCAAATATCACGATACGCAGGAAGCAGGCCTCCTGATGGCGCGCATGATGGCAAGGGCGGGGCGGACACTGCTTGATGAGACAGAACTGATCCTGCCGGTGCCGCTCCATCGTTTCCGCCTGTGGCAGCGGCGTTTCAACCAGTCGGCCTATCTGGCGCAGCGGCTGTCGCTCTGGTCGGGAAAGCCGTGGAAAGGCGATATGCTTCTGCGCAGCAAGGCCACGAAGGCGCAGGTCGGCCTCGATGGCGCGGAACGGCGCAAGAATCTCAAAGGCGCGTTCAGCGTGCCGCTCGAGAAACAGCCAGGCATCGCCGGGCGGCACATCTTGTTGGTGGATGATGTGCTGACGACCGGCGCCACGGCTTCCGCATGCGCCAAGACATTGAAAGAACATGGCGCGCGGCAGGTGGACGTGCTGACCTTCGCCCTTGTGCTGGTGCCTGCCCAGCTTCATATTTAGCCGATCATGCCCGTCACCATCTACATCTACACGACGCCCTGGTGCCCCTATTGCCATGCCGCCAAGGCGCTTTTGACCCGCAAGGGGGTTTCCTTCGAGGAGATCGATGTCAGCGGCGATCCGGCGCTGCGCGAGGCGATGACGGCGCGCGCCCATGGCCGCCGCACGGTGCCGCAAATCTTCATCGGCGATCGGCATGTGGGCGGTTCCGACGACCTCCACGCGCTGGAACGGCAGGGCAAGCTCGATCCCCTTCTGGCAGCGCCGTGATCCTCAAGGCGGCTTTGATCCAGATGCGGAGCGGGCGCGACATGGCCCGCAATGTGGCTGACGCCTCCGGCATGATCCGTGAGGCCGCCGCTGCCGGTGCCACCTTCATCACGACGCCCGAGATGACCAATATCCTGGAGCCAGACCGGCCACGCCTCCGCAGCCTCGCCCGCTCGGAAAATCAGGATGAATCAGTCAAGGCGTTCGCTGAATTGGCCCGCCAGCTCGGAATCTGGCTCAATATCGGCTCCCTGGCGCTCAAAGGTGAGGGCGAGAAGCTGCTCAACCGTTCGCTCCTCTTTGCGCCTGATGGCGCAATTGCCGCGCGCTATGACAAGATCCACCTCTTCGACGTCGACCTGCCCACGGGCGAGCGCCTGCGTGAATCCGAGGCCTATGCGGCAGGCGAAACTGCCATTGTTGCACCGATGGGCAACGCCCTGCTTGGCATGACAATCTGCTATGACCTGCGATTTCCAGCGCTTTACCGCGAGCTGGCACTGGCGGGCGCGCAAATCCTCAATATTCCCTCCGCCTTCACCGTGCCGACGGGCGAGGCGCACTGGCATGTCCTGCTCCGGGCGCGGGCGATCGAGACGGGGTCCTTCGTGCTGGCCGCCGCGCAGGGCGGCGCGCATGAGAGCGGGCGCAATACCTATGGCCACAGCCTCGCGGTAAGCCCCTGGGGAAAGGTCATCGTGGAAGGCGGCATCGAGTCGGGCGTCATCCCCTGCGATCTTGATCTTGCCGAGGTCGCCCAGGCCCGGCAGCGCATCCCGGCGCTCAGCCATGCGCGGCCCTTCGTCTTGAAACCCGCGCCCTCCATTGCTACGTCACGCCCATGATCCACTATGACCTCATCTGCGAGCAGGGCCATGCCTTCTCCGGCTGGTTCCGCGACAGCGCTGCGTTCGATACGCAGGCGGCGCAGGGGCTTGTGGTGTGCGCGGCCTGCGGCTCGGCAAAGGTCGAAAAGCAGCTGATGGCGCCAGGCATCCCCGCCAAGTCCAACCGCAAGGCCGAGGTGAAAGTGGCCGGCGGCGGGCTTGATCCGCGCGCCCAGCAGCTCATGCAGATGATGCGCGAGATGCGGCAGCATGTGGAGCAGAATTCCGAATATGTCGGCACGAATTTCGCCGAGGAAGCGCGCAAGATTCACTACGAAGAGGCCGAAAAGCGCGGCATCTATGGCGAAGCGACGGCGGATGACGCCAAGGCCCTGATCGAGGAGGGGATTGACGTCCATCCCCTGCCGCGCCTTCCCGAAGACGGGAACTGATCCCGCTCAGCCGCGCCCGATATAGGGCATCTTGGTCGCCATCACGGTGACGAACTGCACATTGGCGTCGAGCGGCAGCGAGGCCATGTAGGACACGGTGCGGGCGACATTTTCCACATCCATGGTCGGCTCGGGTGCTGTGGTGCCATTGGCCTGCGGCATGCCGGATTTCATCTTTTCCGTCATATCCGTCCCGGCATTGCCGATATCAATCTGCCCCACCGCGATATCGTATTTGCGGCCGTCGAGAGAGGCAGATTTGGTGAGGCCGGTGACCGCGTGCTTGGTGGACGTATAGGGGGCGGAGTTGGGGCGGGGCGCGTGGGCGGAAATCGAGCCGTTGTTAATGATGCGCCCACCGCGCGGTGTTTGCGCCTTCATCACCCGGAAGGCCTCCTGGATGCAGTAGAAGACGCCGGAAAGATTGGTATCAACAACCGATTTCCACTGGGCGATGGTGAGGTCTTCCAGATTGATGGTGCCCGGTGCTCCGGTTCCGGCGTTGTTGAAGACAACATCCACCCGGCCGAATTTCTTGACCGCTGCCGCAAACAGGGCGGAAACGGAGGCCGGATCGGTGACATCGGTGGGAACCGGCAGGGTCTCGGGCTTCATGCCCTTGGCCGTCTCGGCCAGCGCATCGGCACGGCGGCCGGCCAGCACCACGCTATAGCCATCCTTATCCAGTGCGCGCGCCACGGCGCGGCCAATGCCCGAACCCGCGCCGGTTACGATTGCGACCTTCATGCTCCCATCCCTTTCAACGCTTTCCAGCCCGCCATGAAGGCTTCGACCGATTTTTTCACATCATCGGCGGTCATGCCGGGTTTGTAAATATTGGAGCCGATCCCGAAACCAGCGCAGCCCGCGTCGATCCAGCCCTGCATGTTGGCGGGGGTGATGCCACCCACGGCAAAGATCTTCACGTTCTTTGGCAGCACCGCGCGCCATGCTTTTATCGTCACGGGGGTTGCGGCTTCGGCCGGAAACAGTTTCAGGTTCCTCGCTCCGGCGCGAATGGCGGCAAAGGCCTCGGTGGGCGTGAAAACGCCGGGCAGCGCTTCAAGACCGGCATTGACGGCACGGGCGATCACCATGGCATTGCAATCCGGTGACACGCAGATTTGGCCGCCTGCGTCCTTCACGCGCTGCACATCGTCACGGTCCAGCACGGTGCCTGCCCCGCAGATCATGCGCCCCGAAAAAGCCTTGGCGATTCGGGAAATCGAATCAAAAGGATCCGGTGAATTCAGCGGCACCTCGACGATCCGGAGGCCGGCCTGATAGAGGGCTTCTGCGGCCGGGATGACCTCGTCCGGCGTGATGCCGCGCAGGATGGCAACAAGCCCACAGGCTTTCACGGCGTCATCGAAGGTCATCAGATCACTCCTGCATGTTCGCCAATCAGGCGCAGGCCCTTGACGATCGACAGCGGGTCGCCATAGCGCGCGCTCAGCCCGGCAATCTCCATCGCCTTCATGTAGCGGCCGCCGATACCCTGTGACGCCAGCACCACATATTCCGCGTTTCTGGCACGCGAGGCCATGGCATGGGCCACCTCCGTCCCCACGACCTGGCCCGACAGAAATGACGAAAGATGCTCCGCCGGCATTTCGTGAAAAAGCCCCAGGGTACGGGTGGCAAAAATGCGGTGCAGGAAGCCACCCGGATCGCCGAGCGCGGCACGCACGCCCTTTTCAAAGGCTTCTTCGTTCGCCGGTCCGTCTTTCATCAGGAGGCCGAGAATGGTGTGGTCCTTGAGGGCGGAAAACACCTCGCCCGTGACATAGGTCGTATAGTTCGTAATGCGGCCGCCGCTGATGTCGATCCATTTCGAATGGGTGCCGGGCGTCACAAAATGGCTGGCCGTGCCGTCAAGGCTGCCAAATACCTGCGTCTCCTCGCTGCGCATCACCTCGGGCATGCCATTCTCGTGGCGGTAGGAAAGGCCGGTGGCGAAAGAAATGTGCCGCCTGCGCCTGCTGACATGATGATGGAGTGCCATGGCAAGATCGGCAGGGCCTGCGGGGCAGGGGACATAAGGAAGTTCGATCCACCCTTGCCTGCTGGTGATCATGCCCGAGGCGAGGACGGGCAGTGTCGCGTCCCACGCGCCGATGTGCCGTTCCAGCGCCGCGTCGAAATCGCCATCACTGACCGACAAAATGCCCTCGGGGGCGGAGACCGTATTGGTCACGGCTCCCTGTGCATCGATCTGATAGGCACGGAACGAGGTGGTTCCCCAGTCCAGCGCGATGAAGGGCTTGGTCACAGGGCTTTCACCGCGCCGGGCTTGTAGCGCTCCTTCACGGCCTTGAGCCTGTTGCGCAGCGCCATGCCGAAAGGCACCGCTTCCACTTCAAACTCATCGCCATCCTTCGTCTCCACGCCATCGGCAATGGAAAGCGTGCCGGTGCCGAAAAAATGCACATGAAGATCACCGGGCCTTCGGAAGTGATCATATTTGAAATGATGGAACTCAAGGTTTGCCAGCGTGTGGGACATGTTGCCTTCACCCGTAAGGAAGGGCTTTTCCCAGATGATCTGGCCATCCCTGCGGATACGGCTCATGCCTTCGATGTGATCGGGAATTTTGCCCGCCACGAGTTCCGGGCCGAAGGAACATTGGCGGAGCTTGGAGTGCGCGAGATAGAGATAGTTCTGCCGCTCCATGATGTGGTCGGAATATTCATTGCCCAGCGCGAAGCCCAGGCGATGCGGCTTGCCGGAGGGGCCGATCAGATAGATGGCGGCCATTTCCGGTTCCTCGCCGCCATCAAGCGCAAAGGCGGGGCGCTCCAGCGGCTGGCCGGGGGCAACGAGCCATGAGCCGTCGCCTTTGTAAAACCATTCCGGCTGCACGCCCGCCTTGCCCTTCTCTGGCTTGCCACCCTCGAGGCCCATCTTGAACATCTTGAGACTGTCGGTGAGCTGTTCGGCTTCTCCTGCCAGTTTCTGGTGCATCTTGTCGCGTGCCGAGGCTGAACCAAGGTGCGTAAGCCCAGTGCCGGTGACGAGGCAATGCGCGGGATCGGGATGATCGACCGGCACATGCACGCGGCGGTCTTTCAGTGCCTTTGCATAGCTTTCCGTGCCGCCGCCGCTGAGCGACTTCGCCGCGACCGCCAGTTTGCTGCCGTCCTTGATGGCGAGGGCGGCCAGATCAATTGTGCGGGAGACTTTCTTCAAAAGCGCGATGTCGTTTCCTTCGACCACGCCGACGCGGCGTTTGCCTTTCTGGTCAGTGATCTGGACGATGTGCATGGTTGCTGCTCCGATTGCCGATGCCGCGTTATATTGTATGATAAATGAAACGGGAAGGGTTACCCGGCAAAGCCCGGCTTGCCGCGCGTATCGGCAATGCAGGGGACGGGAATGTTGTTGAAGGTCATACGGGCTCCACAGGCCAGGTGTCGGAAATGCGATAGCCATCGGGATATGGATCATCAGGATCAAGCAGAAGAGTGGAATTGCCGGTGATCCAGGCGCGGCCGGTGATCAGGGGAACAATGGCGGGCCTGCTGCCGACCACTGTTTCGGATTCGATCTGTCCGTAAAAGCGGCTTTCGATGACAGAGCGGCCGATGAAGCGGTCACCAGCTTTCATTAGGCCCTTTGCGTGCAGCACAGCCATGAGCGCGGAACAGCCTGTGCCAGTGGGTGACCGATCAAGCTTGCCCGGCCGGATGACGCAGGCATTGCGGCTGGACAGCAGTCCGTCCACGGTTTCAAGCGGGCCGGTGATGAAGGCAAAGGAATAATGCGTCCAGCCGGGAAGCGTGGGGTGGCTGAAGCCCAGCTGCTCGTTTCCGGCCTTCACCAAGCGGCGGCCCATCTGGGCGATATCGCGTGCCTCGTCCGGCGTCATGGCGAAGCCCAGTGATTTTCCGTCCGCCATCACAAAGCTGTCGCCGCCGAATGCTGTATCCACGGTGACGGTGCCTAAGCCTTCGACCTCGAGCGGCACCTGAAGGCGATCCGCGAAGGCCGGAACGTTGCGCAGCGTGATTGATTTCGCCTTGCCACTTTCACAGCGCGCCGTGATTTCGACGAGGCCAGCCGGGGCTTCCAGCACCATGCGGGTTTCAGGCTCCTTCAGGGGAATGATGCCGCTGTCGAGAAGCACCGTCGCGACGCAGATGGTGTTGGAGCCAGACATGGGCGGCGTGTCTTCCGGCTCCATGATGATGAAGCCCATCTGCGCTTTGGGGTTTTTCGGGGGCACCAGCAGGTTCACATGGCGAAAGACACCGCCACGCGGTTCGTTCAGCACAAAGGCGCGCAGCTTTCCGTCGCTTGCGATGAATCGCGACTGTTCCCAGACCGTATCTCCGGGTGGCGGGGCCACACCGCCAACAATCACATCACCGACCTCGCCTTCGGCGTGACACCCAATGATCTGGATCGCTCTTCTGCTGCGCATATTGTTCCCTCAGTGGCTGCAAACCTTGCCGTGCCTGCCTGACACCTGCAAGGGGTACCCCGCTGTTGCAGGGCCGCGCATCATTGAATATTCTCGTAGCCCATGAAAAAGCTCGAACAGTTCATCGAATCGATCATTCTCGCCTCGCGCTGGCTGCTGGTGGTGTTTTACCTCGGCTTGGCGGTTGCGCTGGCGCTCTATGCCGTGTCCTTCATGAAAAAGCTCTATCAATTCATGAAAGACCTTTTCGTGCTGGAGGATACCGACACCATCCTTCGCATGCTGGCGCTGATTGATGCGGGGCTGGTCGCATCGCTCGTCGTCATGGTGATCATTTCGGGCTATGAAAATTTCGTCAGCCGCTTTGACAATGCGGAAAATGAATTGTCTTGGCTCGGCAAGATTGATGCGTCATCGCTCAAGATCAAGGTTGCCTCCACCATCGTTGCGATTTCCTCGATCCATCTTCTGCAGGTGTTTCTCAATGTGGCGCAATATACCACGCAGCAACTGATGTGGCTGACGCTGATGCATCTGACATTCGTCGTTTCGGCACTGTTCCTGGCCTATATCGACAGGATCATGGTGCAGACGAAAAAGGACAAGGGCGAGTAGCGCTAGGCAGGCGTGCTTTGGCGCGTGACGATGCGATAGCCCACATCGATCACGTCCGGCTTGCTGCGCTTTCCCGAGGTGATGAGGCCGAGTGCAGTCTCCGCCGCAAGCCGGCCCATTTCGAAACGGTTGGTGTTGACGGTGGAGAGTGAGGGAGAAGCATAGGCTGCGAATTCCAGGTCATGGAATCCAACGATGGAGATATCTGTTGGAACGCCCAGGCCTGAGCGGCGGCACTCCTGCATGGCGCCCAGCGCCAAGTTGTCGTCGATGCAGAACACGGCTTCCGGTGGCTTTCCGCCTGAAAGAAATGACGACATGATGCGCGCGCCAAGCGTGATTGAACTGGTTTGCGGGATCGATGTCACCAGGCCATCTGTGGGAAGGCCTGCGCCCGCCATCGCTTCATGATAGCCGGCAAGCCTCTCTGTCGCGCGCATGTCGTGCTGTCCCAATAGAAAGCCCACGCGGCGAAAGCCACGCCCGATCAGAAAGCGCGTCGCGTCTGCTCCGGCTTCGCGGTGATCGAGACCGATGTTGATGCCGATGGGATTTGGGCTGATCTGGAACGTCTCGATGACGGGAATGCGCGATTGCTGCAAAAGCCTGCGCGTAAGGGGCGAGTGATCGACGCCCACAACGATTACGGCCTCGACACGCTGGCCGAGAAGCGTGCGTACGGCGTTTTCTTCCTCCTCCATCGAGTACCGGCTGTTGACGACGATCACCTGAAAGCCTGCGGGAAGGAAAATTTCGTGCAGCGCCTGCAAATATTCCGCGAAGATGACGTTGTAGAGCGTCGGTACGATGACGCCGATTGAATGCGACCGGTTTGACGCGAGGCGGCTCGCGGCGGCGTTCGGCACGTAGCCCAGTTTCATGACTGCGTTGTCAATGCGGCTGCGCAGTTCGTCCGACACGGTATCCGGCTTGCGCAATGCGCGCGAAACGGTGATCGGACTGACTTTTGCCAGCCTTGCCACGTCTTCCAGCGTGGCTCGCCGCGCCTCTGCTTTCCGTGCCATTGCGACCGCCGATCCCTTGCCGCGCCGCAGCATGATAGGCGATGTAAGCCCGGATTGACAGCGCAATCATTTCTGATAACGTCGCGCCGCTCGCGTGAATAACCGGGAAAACCGGAAGCGCGGCCTTCTGCCTGGAATGATCCGGCAGACACTGGGAGGAATTTCGATGAAATCAATGCGCCGGATGACCTATGCCCTGTCCGCAGGGATCGCGCTTTCGATGTATGCCGGGTTTTCGACAACCGCGTCGGCGGTGGATGTCGTCGCCGGTCCAGCCACGGACGCCACCTGCATGGTGCCGTGGTCCGCAGACACCAAGTTCCTGCAATATCCCAAAAAGGAAGGGCCTTACCGGATCGCGCTCGCCAATGGCTATATAGCCAACACCTGGCGCATCCAGATGATCCAGACTGCGAAAGCTTATGCCGCGCAGCCGGACGTTGCCGCCAAGCTGAAGGAATTCAAGGTCGTCTCGACGGGTGAAGACGTCCCGGCTCAGATTTCCGCCATCAACAATTTCATCGACGCGGGATATGACGCGATTGTCGTGAACGCCCAGAACCCGACTGCTTTCGGTCCCGTCATCAAGCGCGCCAAGGAAGCGGGCGTGGTGCTGGTAGCCTTCGACAATATTCTCGACTCGACGGACGCGATCAACGTGAACGTCGACCAGAAGGGCTTAGGTGTGCTGTGGGGTAACTGGCTGGTGAGTCATCTGCCGAACGGCGGCAAGGTTCTGGAAGTGCGCGGCGTGGCCGGCACCTCTGTCGATACCGACCGCCACAACGGCATCCACGAAACGCTTGATGCTTCGGGCAAGAAATTCGAAGTGACCGAGGTTGTGGGCAAGTGGGATGACGGCGTGGCGCAGAAGGTGACAGCGGATGCGATCGCCACCAATGGCCCGTTCGATGGCTTCACCGCGCAGGGCGGCGATACCGGTGTGGTGCAGGCGATGATCGATGCCAAGCATCCCTTCGCGCCGTTTGGAGGTGAAACTGAAAATGGCTTCCGCAAATTCTGCGCGGCCCATGCGGCAGACGGTTTGAAGTGTTCTTCCGCCGGTACCGGCCCGGCCCAGGTTGCCGTGGCGATCAAGGTTGCCATCGCAGCGCTTGAGGGCAATGTGGTACCGCAAGCGGTGAAGCTGCCGACGGCCATTGTCGAGGACCCGAACTTCAAGGCCGGCCAGGACTACTATCCCGACCAGTCTGACAACTTCTTCGTCGGCAACTCCTTCCCCACCTGCGGCATCAATTTCACGGCGCAGGAAATCATGGGGCAGACGAAGGCGGATCAGTAAACCCCGTTCTCTCCAGGGCACCGCGGGCGTGAGGCGTCCGCGGTGCTTTTGTCTCAAATGCATGGGGTGGCGGTGGAACATAAACCGATCCTGACGATGAAGGGCATTTCGAAGCGCTATGGCGGTGTGCTGGCGCTGAAGGATGCCGATCTCGAGATCATGCCTGGCAGCATTCATGCCGTACTGGGTGAGAATGGCGCGGGCAAGTCCACGCTGATCAAGATCATGTCAGGGGTTGTCGCGCCGGATGAAGGCACGATCACGCTGGATGGCAAGCAAGTTTCCTTCGCCACGCCTGCTGCCGCCAATGGGGCGGGGATCGTCTGCGTGTTTCAGGAACTGTCCCTCATTCCCGATCTTCCGGTGGCTGATAATATCGCCATCTCCGATCCGCCACGGCGATTTGGCCTGATTGACCGGAAGGCGCAGCGCAAGCTGGCCGAGCGGGCGCTGGCCGACGCGGGCGCATCCGACATCCATCCGCTGGCGCTGGTGAAGGACCTGTCTCTGTCGCGCCGCCAGCTGGTGGAGATTGCCAAGGCACTGGCGCGCAAACCCCGCGTGCTCATTCTTGATGAGGCGACATCGGCATTGACGGCGACCGATGTACAGAAAGTGTTTTCGGTCATCAAGCGCTTGCGCGATGAAGGAACGGCGCTGATTTACATTTCCCACCGCATGCATGAAATCGCCGAGCTTGCCGATCACTGCACGGTGTTCCGCAACGGCCGCAAGATCGCCACCTACAAAGCGGGGACCAAGACCGACACTGAGGTTGTTGAACTGATGATCGGGCGGGAATATCGCAATGTCTTTCCGCCCAAGCCGCAAGCCGCGCCTGGGGGAACGCCGGCGCTTGCCTGCAAAAATCTGTCGTGGGCCGGAACGCTCAATGACATTTCGCTCGCACTTCACCCCGGTGAAGTCATTGGACTTGGCGGGCTTGACGGGCAGGGGCAGCGCGAATTGCTGCTGGCGCTGTTCGGCGTGTTGCGCGGGGTGACGGGCAGCGTCGAGATCAACGGCAAGCCGGAAGCGTTGCGCGATCCCTCGAAGGCCAAGCAGACGGGGATCGGCATGGCGCTGATCCCGGAAGACCGCAAGACCGAAGGCCTGATGCTGCCGATGAGCATCGGTGAGAATTTGTGTTTCTCGGCGCTCGGCACGGTGTCATCGCGCGGCATTATCGACCGGCAGCGGGAAAGTGCCCGCATCAAGGAGATGATCGATCTCCTGTCGATCAAGGTGGCAAGCCCAGATCTTCCTGTTTCCTCACTTTCGGGCGGCAACCAGCAGAAGGTGGTGATCGCCAAATGGCTGATGAACAGCCCGCGCATCGTGCTGCTGAACGATCCGACGCGCGGCATTGATGTCGGCACCAAGCAGGAGATCTACACGCTGTTGCGCAAGCTCGCGGATTCCGGCGTCGCCATTCTTTTCTACTCTACCGACTATGACGAACTGATCGGTTGCTGCGACCGCGTGCTGGTGATGTATGACGGCGCCATCGTGCGCGAACTTGAAGGCAGCGCCATCACGGAACATGCATTGATCTCCAGCGCACTCAACATCGGCGAAGGAGCGCATTCATGAAGGACTGGCGCTTCTGGCTGGCGGAGAACAAGAGCACGCTGATGGCGGCGGCCACCTTCGTGTTCATGTTCATCATTTATGTGAGCAACCATCCCGCGGGCTTCACCGCCAATGTGGTGCAGACGGCGGCGAACAAGGCCACGCTGCTGGCCTTCGTGGCGATGGCGCAGTCGCTTGTCATCATCACCGCGGGCATCGATCTTTCCGTCGGCATGATCCTTACACTCTGCAATTGCTTGGCTTCATGGATCGTTCTGGGAACGGGGTTTGAGACCACGCTGGGCATTATCGGCGTGCTTCTCGCAGGCTCGGCCTGCGGTGCGGTGAACGGGCTGATCGTGATTTTCGGGCGGCTTCAGCCCATCGTCACCACCATTGCCACGGGGGCCATGTTTTTCGGGCTGGCGCTGTTTCTTCGGCCGTTCCCCGGCGGTTCAGTAAACGAGACGCTGGCCGACTTTATGACCGGCAAAGCTTTCGGCGTGATCCCTGTTAGCTTTATCACGCTGCTGCTGGTGATCCTGATCGTGTGGGTTCCCTACAGCCGTTCGGTGATCGGGCGTGCGGCCTATGCGGCGGGTTCGTCCGAAAACGCCGCCTATATGTCGGGCATGCCGGTGAAGATGGCGAAGTTCATGGCCTATGTATTGTCGGGCCTGCTCTCGGCAATTGGCGGACTCTATCTCACTTTCTTTTCCTATACGGGCGAAGCCGCCTATGCGAGCGGCAATACCTATACGCTGTTCTCCATCGCCGCCGTGGTACTGGGTGGTGTGTCGCTGATGGGCGGGCGGGGCAGCGCCATCGGCGCCGTGTTCGGCGCGCTGGCCTTCCGCACCATTGGCGATCTGCTGTTCGTTTTCGATTTCGATCCGCTGTGGCAGCCGCTGTTCCAAGGCGTGGTGCTGATGTTCGCGGTGTCGATCGGGGCTTTCGGCCTGCTGCGTGTGCGCAACAAACTGGATTGGTTCTGATGAGCAGCGAAACGTCAGTCGTCGAACGCATGCTGCCGAAGCGTTTGCAGAAGATCGATCCGGCGGTGCTGATCGCCTTCGGTTGCATCATTCTGCTGCTGCTGGTGGGTGCGCTTTATTCGCGGAACTTCCTGTCGCCTGCCTATCTGTTGCAGCAATTGAAGGTGGCATCGTTCCTGGGCGTGATTGCCACCGGCATGATGCTGGTGATTTTGCTTGGGCAAATCGATCTCTCGGTGCCGTGGGTGGTGACGGCGGGTGCGATGATGGCCTGCGCCGCCGCAAGCCATGGCATGACCGGCGCCGTTCTCGCCATTCCCTTCGGAATCCTGTGCGGCGCCTTGATCGGGCTGGTGAACGGGTTTGCTACGGCGTACCTGCGAATACCTTCGATGATCATCACATTGGCCACCAATGCGGTGACGCAGGGCCTGATGGTTGTCTACACCGGCGGATTCTCGCCACAGGATACGGCTTCACCCGCCATGCGCTATCTGGCCACGGGCTTTCTGGTTCCCGGCATTCCCAATGGTGTGTTGATGTGGGTGATCGTCGGCGCAGGCGCTGTGTTCCTGCTGACCCGCACGACCTTCGGCCGCGCTGTCTACGGTATCGGCAACCGCGAGCGCGCGGCGTTCCTCTCCGGCATCAACACAAGGCGGGTGGTCATGACCGCCTTCGTCATCTCGGGCGCGCTCAGTGCCTTTGGCGGCGTACTGCTGGCAGGTTACGCGTCCAAGGCAGCGCAGTCGATGGGCGATGCCTATCTGCTGCCCGCCATTGCTGCCGTGGTGCTTGGTGGCACCCATGTGCTGGGTGGGCGCGGTTCCTATCTCGGCACCGTCGCCGGTGTCATCCTTATCACCCTTCTGCAATCCATCCTCTCGGTGATGCAGATTGAAGAGGCGGGGCGGCAGCTGATCTATGGCGCGGTGATCGTGGCGATGCTGCTGCTCTATGGGCGGCAAAAGGCGGCCTGAAGCTCATTTCGGCACTGGACGACACGGGTGCGTCAGCGGGTTGCCCCCGGCTTCAAGCTGGTCTATCGGAGGCGTTTCCCGCCAATAGCTGTGATGCCGCCATGACGACGATCCTCTCCCGCCGCAACCTTCTGCTGTCCGCCCTTGCCGGAGGCCTTTCAGCAGGCCTTCCTGACGATGTGATTGGTGCAACGCCGTCGGGGCTCAAGCTCGGTGAGGCGCAAGCCTTCTCCTTCGAAACGCTGACCGCGCAGGCGAAAAACCTTGCGGCAAAGCCCTTTGTGCAGGCTCCCGTGCGCGCGGCGGATGTGTTGCAGGAGATCGATTTCGACGCCTATCAACAGATCGCCTACAAGCCCGAGGATACGCTCTGGGAAGGCGAAGCCTATCCCGCCCGCCTGTTTCATTTGGGCCGCTATTTCAAGCAGCCGGTGCGTATCCATCTGGTCGAAGGCGGCCAGGCGCAAGAGGTGATCTATGATCCCGGCCTTTTCACCTATGGCCCCAAAGCCAAGCCCATCGTGAGCAGGCTGCCGGGCGATCTGGGCTTTGCCGGATTCCGGGTGATGAACCGGCAAGGACCGATCGACTGGCTGGCCTTTCTGGGCGCCAGCTATTTCCGTTCGTCCGGGGAACTGGCGCAATATGGCATGTCGGTGCGCGGAATCGCCATCGATACTGCGATGCCGGTGCCGGAAGAGTTTCCGCGCTTCACCAGCTTCCATCTTGAAGAGCAGGAAAACAGCCTCGTTATCTATGCACTGCTCGAAGGCCCCAGCATCACCGGGGCATTTCGTATTGATGCTTCCAATCCGAAACAGGTGCTGATGGATGTCGAGTGCCGGCTCTTCGCGCGCACCGATATTGCGCGGCTGGGCGTGGCACCGCTTACCAGCATGTTCTGGTATTCGGAGGTGAACCAGCGCAACGGCTCGGACTGGCGGCCGCAAATTCATGACTCGGAAGGCCTGGCGCTGTGGACGGGGGTAGGCGAGCGCATCTGGCGGCCGCTCAACGATCCGCCGCGCGTGATGACCAACTCTTTCCTCGACACCAACCCGAGAGGGTTCGGCCTTCTACAGCGCGACCGTGATTTCACCCATTACCAGGATGACGGTGTGTTCTATGATCGCCGCCCCAGCGTGTGGGTGGAGCCCAAGGGCACCTGGGGCGAAGGTGAAGTGCAACTCGTCGAGATCCCCACCGATGACGAGGTGCAGGACAATATTGCGGTCTACTGGGTGCCGAGAAATCCGGTGCGGGCGGGCGATTCCTTTGCATTCGACTATCGGCTGCACTGGACGGCCACGGAACCTTTCCCGGTACCGGTCGGGCATGTTGTGGCGACGCGGCGTGGCCGTGGCGGCTTGCCCGGTGTGCGCGATGAGCGCGAAAAAAACGCAAAATATGTGATCGACTTTGACGGCGGTGATCTCGCGGCGCGCACGCAGACAAAAAATCCGGCGATGCCCGCCGTTACCGCGTCGCGCGGGGAGATCATCAATCCCTATGCGCTGCCGATCGTCGGCACCACCATGTGGCGGCTGTACTTCGATCTCAAGGCGGATGGCGATGTCCCGGTTGATCTCCGCGCCTTCCTGCGCGGCAAAGACGGCGAGGCACTTACCGAAACGTGGCTGTGGCAGCATTTCCCGGAGCAGATGCGAAAGCCGTAGTCCCGCGTCCAATGGCGATCACAGACCTGCCATGCGGATTGTATGCATTGCGAAGCGGCTGTCTGGCTTGCAGAAATATTCCGGGTTAGTCTCGCTTTTCTCCCTCGAAACGGGTTTCCATGACCATTTCCGCAAAGACACCGGGTGAGGCCGCGACCGTCTCGCCGATGTGGCCCGTCCTCGTGTGTGCGCTGGCGATCCTGGTTCTGTCCGCAATGGATGCCGCCATGAAGACGCTGGTGCTGGCTGTCGGGGTTTATAATACCGTGCTCTGGCGAAGCTTTCTTGCGACTGCGGTTTCCGCCGTGGGATGGGGAGCGGGGCCAAGGACATGGCCTGCCATGCCGGTGCTGAAGCTGCACATCCTGCGTGCCGCGATTGTGGCTGCAGTATTGCTGACATTTTTCTGGGGACTTGCCAGGCTGCCGCTGGCGGAGGCGATCGGCTTGAGCTTCATTGCGCCACTGGCTGCCTTGTTTCTGGCTGCGATCCTGCTGGGCGAACAGATAAGGCGGCAGGCCATCTGGGCATCGCTGGCCGGCCTTGTGGGGGTGGTGATCATTACAGCGGGCCAGTTTGGCGAAGCGCATTTTTCACCAGACACGCTTTGGGGGACGGGCTCGATCCTCCTCTCAACGCTGTTTTATGCCTATAACCTCATTTTAGCGCGCAAACAGGCGTTGCTGGCCAAGCCAGCGGAAATCATGTTTTTCCAGAATCTGGCGCTTTCGTTTTTCTTTATCCTTCCAGCCCCGTGGCTCGCGGCAGCGCTGCCGGTTCATCAATGGCTTCCCCTGGCGGCGGTGACGGCGCTCTCGCTGGGCGGGCAGTATCTGATGAGCTGGGCTTACGCGCGCGCCGAAGCGCAATATCTCATTCCAACAGAATATTCCGCCTTCGTCTGGGCGATGGCTCTGGGCTGGTATTTCTTTGGCGAAAGTGTCGAGTGGCTAACGATCATTGGCGCCGCTCTCATCATTGCCGGATGTCTGATTGCCGCACGCTCCAACCCGAAACTGGCTGAGCCGATCGAAGCGACAGTCTGAATGTCAGGCGCGCGCTCATTGTGCTGCACATGAACCTAGTTCATATTGGCGAAATACGACAGGGAGAGCCAAAGATGAAGCTGTTTACACGTGTTCTTGTTTCGCTTCTTCTTCTCTGTGCCGCTCCTGTTGCAGCGATTTCCGCCAATACGCCTTCGCCTGCCGTGCAAAAGGAATTCGACGGGTTCATCGCCAAGTTCCGCGCCGCAGTGAAGGCGCAGGACTCCGACGGCATCGCCAGCTTGTCAAAACTGCCGTTCATGGGTGATCAATCGATCAGCACGGCCAAGCAATTCCGCGCCAAGGTCTATGGCCCAAGCTTCAAGCCAAAGACACGCACCTGCCTCTTGAGCAGCAAGCCCGTCTATGACCGGGACGGGGAAAACAATGAGAACTACTTCATATTTTGCGGGCAGGACATTTTCGTTTTCACCAAGGGGCCAGATGGTTTTCTGTTTACAGAAATCGGCGCGAATGATTGAGGCCCTTGCCTCGTTCCTGTGAGAGCGAATCCGCCAAACTTCGAAACGGCATGGCAGCGCGGCCGTCCCGGCACGGAACCAATCGCCGGCACGCTGACTGAGTTCTCGCCTCTCGAGTTACAGCCAATGATATTGCGTCATTGAGAGGTGAAGGCCGGCTGGTATAGTCCGCTTGATCGGAGGGATTTGCGATGGCGGAAGAACGTGTTGAGGTAGGAGTCATCGGTCTCGGCTCCATGGGGCTTGGCATGGCCCGCTCGCTGCTGCGAGCCGGTTACAAGGTCTACGGGTTCGACGTCAATCCTGCCGCGCTCGACACATTTCGCCTGGCTGGCGGGGTTGCGTGCAAGACCCCTCAGGAGGTTGGTCGCCATGCCCGGGCAATCGTCGTGGTGGTGGTCAATGCGGCGCAAACGGAGGCCGTGCTGTTCGGCGCGGAAGGCGCTGCTGACGTGCTGGCTTCGCGGTCTGTCATTATATCCTGCGCGACAGTCGCCCCGTCTGAAGCCAAGGAATTTGCCCGCCGCGCGGAGGACAAAGGCCTGCTCTATGTGGACGGACCGATCAGTGGAGGGGCTGCGCGGGCTGAGAAGGGCGAATTGACATTCATGGCTTCGGGTTCGATCGAGGCTTTTTCGGCCGCGCGTCCGGTGATGAAGGCCATGGCGGCCACAATCTATGAGCTTGGCGAACAGCCGGGCATCGGATCGTCGTTCAAGATCGTCAATCAGCTTCTGGCGGGTGTTCACATTGCGGCTGCTTGCGAGGCGATCACGTTTGCCAAGAGCCTTGATCTCGATATCTCCCGCGTTTTCGACGTGATTACCAAGTCGGCAGGCAACAGCTGGATGTTTGAGAACCGAATTCCGCATGTGCTTGCGGGTGATTATGCGCCGAAAAGCGCGGTTTCGATTTTCACCAAGGATCTGGGAATCGTGTCCGACATCGGCCGCAAACAGAAGTTCCCGCTGCCGATTGCCAGTGCGGCTCTTCAGCTGTTTGTCATGACCGAGGCGGCCGGCATGGGGCGCGACGATGACAGTTCCGTGGCGCGGCTCTTGGCCAAGCTCACGGGTTTGAAATTGCCGGGGATGGAAGAGGCGAATTGAGACTTTTCTCAATTCCGCGTATGGTTGTATTGCCGGGAAGATGCCAGAGAACGCCGCCTAGCCCGCAGATGAAATTGCGCGATGGTGCGCCAGAGAGGCTGCCAAACAGTCAATGGGGCGGGTATTCCGTACGATTGGCTCGCTCTTGCAAAATGGCTTCTTCTGCAAATAGCGAGTAAGAGCGTGTCAGCCCAAGCCCGCCACGAAACTCTCCTAGGCCGCCCGAGTCGGGACAGGAGCCGTAAGATTCAACGTGAATGGGATAGAGCGACTCAAGCGTTTCGATAGGCAGGTTCGACATGTGCCGTGAAGAATTGATAATGCCTTCAATACTATCCCGACCGAGCTTCCCGGTATCGCCGCCCTCTCCGCTGCCAGCATCCGTGACAATCGCACTGCTGCCTCCCATCCTCGACGAAGCCGCAAGCATGCAATAATCTCTCACTCGACCAGGTACAAAGTATCGGTCAGGCCACATGGGAGGGGCGCCAATGAACCGGAGACAAATGCTTGCGTGGACGGCCTCGGTTCCATTTGCCGGAACGGCCACCGCCAGAGCCGGGATAGTACCGGACGACATTATTGGCACATGGTACCGGCTGGCGCTGACGCTTACCCGCCACACGCCGATTTATTCACCTCCCGTGGCCAGCCGCACATTCGCCTACATGGGGGTTGCTTCATATGAAGCAGTGGCTTCGGGATCGAAAAATCTCCAGACGCTTGCCGGCCAGCTGCATGGTCTCAGTGCGGTGCCCACGCGTGACGCGGGCGTGGCTTACGATGATCGCGCCATTCTCAATGCAACGCTCTCGACGCTTGTCAAAACCCTGTATCGCGACACTGGCCCGACAGGGCAGATGGTATTGGGCCGCGTCGATGACAAAATGAACGCCACCGCGAACGTCGGCATTTCCGCAGACGTCTTGGCCCGAAGCATTATCTATGGCGAAAAACTCGCTGCTCATATTCTCGACTGGTCGAAGGACGATGGCGGTGCAGTGATAACCAACATGGGCTTCCCCGAGACCTACGACGGCCCCAAGGGTCCGCAATATTGGGTGCCGACCAACACCTTCGCACTTCAACAGAAGCCGCTTCTGCCTGATTGGGGGAAAAACAGGTCCTTCGCTCTCACGTCGATTGAGAATTGTCAGCTTCCGCCGCCGCCTGCCTATAGCGAGGACAAGCAGTCGGAGTTCTACAAACAGGCCCTGGAGGTCTGCCAGACCGGCGACAATCTCACTCCCGAGCAGAAGGCGATTGCCCGGTTTTGGTCGGATGACGCCATGTTATCGGTGACGCCGCCCGGCCACTGGATTTCAATTGCTCTCCAGATTTTCGACCGCGACAAGACTGACACGGCCACGCGCGTCGGCATCTTGTCGAGACTTGGCATCACCATGGCAGACGCTTTCATCGCCTGCTGGCACACCAAATACACCTATAATCTCGTAAGGCCCGTGAGCTACATCAAGCGGATAATCAATCCCAAATGGGAGCCGCTCCTCACCACGCCGCCATTCCCTGAGTATCCGAGCGGACATTCCGTTCAATCGGCGGCGGCGGCTGAAGTGTTGACCCAGGCGCTTGGCGATAATTTTGTGTTCGAGGACCAGACGGGTACGCGCGACGGCAAGAAGCCGCGCAGCTTCAAGAGCTTCCGGGAAGCCACCAATGAGGCGGCTATCTCCAGGCTCTACGGCGGCATCCATTACCGTGCGGCGATCGAAAAGGGCCAGGAACAGGGCCGCAAAGTTGCAACTTATGCCAACGCTCTCAAGATGAAGGTGTTGTGATGCGCAAGATCATCATCGTTCTCCTGTGCAGTACCGCTATCCCTTCGCTTGCTAGAGCCGATGATACGAAACCTGCCGTTCCTCAGTTCAAGGAAGAAACCCGGAGTGCAGGTATCGAAAGTGTCTATTCAGGTGAGTGGGAATACATGGCCGGCGGCGGTGTCGCGACATTCGACTGCAACGGCGACGGCTTTCCCGACATGTTGCTGGCGGGGGGTGCTTCACCGGCCAAGTTCTACCGCAACACCAGTGCGCGTGGCGGCGAACTGCATTTCGTAGCTGACAAGAGTGGCCTTGAACTCGATCACGTGACCGGTGCCTATCCCATCGATGTCGATGGGGACGGCAATATCGATCTCGTGCTCCTACGAGTTGGCGAGAACGTAGTCATGCGCGGGCTCGGCCAATGCCGCTTCGAACGCGCCAACGAACAATGGGGGTTCGCTGGCGGTGATGCCTGGTCCACGGCTTTCTCGGCCACATGGGAAAGAGATGCGAATTGGCCGACAATCGCGGTTGGCAATTACATCGACCGCACCAAGGACACCGAACCTTGGGGCTCATGCACCGATAACTGGCTGCAGCGACCAGACGGGCAGAATCGCAAATTCTCTTCCCCCGTTGCGCTCAAACCCAGCTACTGCGCGCTCTCGATGCTGTTCACCGACTGGAACAGGTCGGGCACACCGTCGCTTCGCGTATCCAACGATCGCGAATATTACGAGGGTGGCCAGGAGCAGCTGTGGCGCATGGAACCGGGCAAAGCGCCTTCGCTTTATACCGATGCCGATGGCTGGAAGCTCTTGCGCATCTGGGGGATGGGAATCGCCGAAACTGATATCGATGGTTCTCCCGCCTATTTCATGACCTCGATGGCCGACAATCGCCTCCAGGTTCTCGCCAATTTCACCCCGGGCGAAAGCCCCAAGCCCACTTACAAGGAAGTCGCTTTCCAGAAGGGCGTAACGGCGCATCGGCCCTATGAGGGGGATGATCTCAAACCTTCAACAGCTTGGCATGCACAATTTGAGGACGTCAACAACGACGGCCTCGACGATCTTTTCATCGCCAAGGGCAATGTGGCGAAGATGTTGGATTTCGCGGCCAAGGACCCCAACAACCTGCTGCTTCGCCAACCGGATGGTAAATTCTTGGAAGTCGGAAACAAGGCAGGCGTTGACTCCACGGCTTCGTCTCGCGGCGCTGCAGTCGTTGATCTTAATCTCGACGGTCTCCCCGATCTGGTGGTCGTGAATCGCTGGGAGAACGCGCAAGTATGGCGCAATGTCAGCAGCAATGCCGGTCATTTCATTGAAGTGAAGCTCGAACAGCAAGGCGCCAACCGAGATGCCATCGGTGCCTGGATCGAAGTGAAACATGGAACAACAGTCACGCGGCGGGAACTCACGGTGGGCGGTGGCCACGCGTCGGGGAGCCTCGGCTTCGTGCATTTCGGGCTCGGCTCCGCAGAGGCAGCGCAAATTCGTGTTCAATGGCCAGGTGGCGAATGGAGCCAGACCCACGATATCACCGGTGATACGTTCTCCGTTATCAAACGAAACAGCAGCAAAGTCAGCTATTGGGAACTCAAATAACTACCCGATCGTAGACCGGGCGAATAATTTCGGGGACGTAGACGAGGTCTTGCTAGCCTTTGAGGAATAAGGCGGCGGGTGCCCGCTTCATCTCACGGGCCTGTCTTGGGGTTTTTATGGAAGTTCAAGCGCTTGAATGTGGATTGCGTGTCTGCGGAAGGCGCTACCTACACAGAGAGACTGATCAGCTTGTGGGCGATGCCGCCCAAATCTTTCCGAGAGACGGCACGCAGGCAGGGTTGCTAGGTAAATTTTGAAATGGTGCCGCTTGCGTGACTCGAACACGCGACCCCCGCATTACGAATGCGGTGCTCTACCAACTGAGCTAAAGCGGCACGGGACAGGCGATAGACGGTTTTGCTCCGGATTTCAACCGTCTGTCGCGAGGCTGCGGCGGGCGGCGGATTCGGGGGTGCCGTCTCCCTCGGGAAGCCCCGGATCATCGGGGGGGCGGGTCAGGGCGATGGGGCGTACCGGCGTGGTGATGGGCTTTACGGACACGGCGCCCGGCGCGGTGACGGCTGGGGCCGCCGCGACGCCTATTTGCTCCTCGGGCAGCATCTCGAAAGGCTGTTTCCACAGGCAGGGCACGATTTCTCCAGACACCGGAGATACGGGTGTCCAGCGCGGGCTTGCAACGCCGTCCGATACCCAGATCGGATCGCGGGGTGCCTTGATCGCGCGGGCCAACCATTCGCGCGCCCGGCCCTTGTCGCCCGATGCCTCCTCGATATCAGCCATCAGGGCGCAGATGCGGGCTTGCGGCCGATCCGCCACATAGGGCTCAAGTGCTTTCCGCGCCACGTCCCAGCGCTGCGCCTGAACGGCGGCGCGCGCCAGCGCCACAGCGCCTTCAAGGCCGCCATCACTGTCCTGCACCAGATCGCGCACGCGTTCGAAGCGGGTTTCCGGCCCGTCGCCGGGCTTGAGGCGCGCCAGCACTGCGGCCAGATCGGGGTGGGGTGAAAGCCCCCATGTTTCGCGCAAGATACGCTGCGCCTTGCGGGGTGAGCCCTGCGCAATATGAATGCGCGCCGCGACGAGGCTGGCAGGCACCAGGGCCGGATCGAGCTTGTGGGCTTTGGCCGCGCGGTCCAGCGCTTTGGCGGGATCGGTGTCCTCTGTTCCCAAAGCTTCGGCAGCGAGCATCGCTGCGTGCTTGCGATTCGCCTCTTCGCCCGTGGCGGTGCCCGATTTGATCTGCTGTGCGAGGGTTGCCGATGCTCCCGGCCAGTCACGCGCCATGGATTGCAAATGCAGAATGGCGCCGGAGGCCCAGGCGAGGCGAGGATTCAGCGCCAGAGCGCGTTCGGCATAGCCGCGCGCGGCAGGAACATCGCCGGCCTGCCGTGCTTCGGCGAAAAGCCCGCGCAGGCCCAGCACTTCGGTATCCGGCGATTTGGTCATCGCCTCGAAAATGCGCTTCACGCCAGCGCGGTCGCCCTTGAGCTGGGCGGCTTGCGCTGCCAATACGTTGACGAGCGGCTCATCAGCCAGTGCGTTCCCCGCAAAGGCGGCGTGCTTTGTGGCAGAAGACGCATCGCCTGCGCCTGCTGCGATGATGCCGCGCGACAGCGACTCATAGCCTTTGCGGTTTTTGCGGTAGCGCAGATAGTCACCCATGCTGCGCGGGCTGCGCCACAGGCGGCGCAGCATGCTCCACAGAAAGAGCAAGACGATCATTGCTGCGGCGGCAAAGCCCACGGCGGCGGCAAGCGAGGTTCTGATCTCCTTGCCCTTCCAGACAATGGTGACCGAGCCCGGGTGATCGGCAAGCCAGGCAAAGCCAGCGGCAAGTGCTGCAATCACGGCGAAGCGGAAGATGAGGCGGATCATTTGCCGCCGCCTTTCGCTGATATCACCAGCCCTACGGCCTTGGCCATGGCTGCCACGGAGGATTCCAGCTGGATGCGCGATGCGGCGCGGCTCCGCCAGGCGGCGATCGGTTGCGGAAGCGATCCTTCGGCTGCGTCGATGATGGAAAGGGCCGAGGCGAGATGCCCCTGTTCCGCTTCCTGCGCCACCTGGCCCGCGACGGTTGGCCAGTCGGTTTCGCCGACATCGCGCACGGTTACGATCATCGACAGGGCATTCCAGAAGCCTTCGAACCAGCCGTCACTTTCGGGCGTGGGCTTGTCGGGTTGTGGGAGAGAGGGAATCGCTTTCCGCAGTTCTTCCGCGAGGCCTTTGGCATTCGGCAGGCCCTGATCGGCATTGGCCATCAGCACCTCATCCGCGCCAACGGAAGGTACGACGCGCAGGATCGCGTCCAGCTCGGTGCGATAGGGCGCACCGGCGGCGATCTTGGCCTGAATATCGGAGAGCGACTGACGGAGGGCGTTGATATCGGCCGTGGTTCCCGGTGAGATACCGCCGCTCTTCAGATCATTTACCTGGCTTTCCAGCGCATCGAGGCGTTGCGCAAGAGCTGCGAGCGCCGCGGGATCGCCGCTGCCCGTTCCGGCTGAAGCGATGGCCTTCTTCAGGCCATCGATATCGCCCTTGAGCGCGGTTACGCGCTGGTCGATCGCGGCGAGGGCCGATTGTGCGGCTGCGGATTGGGCGGTTGCATTCTTCACCGCCTCATTGAGAGACGAGGCGGTGGCTTTGGCCTCATCCGTGGCGCTGCTCACCGTGGCCAGCTGGTTGCCCTGTGTCTTGGCCGTGGCTTCGAGCGTTGAGACGCGATCGGAAAGTGCAGTCATTTCGCTGGAGGGAAAATAAGAAGAGAGCACGCTGCGGAATAGCCATGCTCCGGCGATCAGGCCCAGAATGAGGGCGATGACGATCCAGCGCCCGTTGCCGGATGCGGCGCGCCGTTTCGGCGGCGGGGGAGGGGGCGGTGCACTCTCTTCCTTCGGCTCGGCGTCCGGTGTGACATCGGTTGCGTCCAGTTCGATTACCTGGGGTTTTACCGGATCGTCGCTGTCATTCGTGTCGGTGGTCATGCGCAAGGGCTACCGGGTTCAGGATCAGGGTTCAAGCAGCGCCAGCATAGCGTCTTCCGTCGGCGTTGCGGCAATTCTCTTCACCCAGCGCTGTGGCAAGACGGCGGCAACATTTGCCGAGAGACAGAAGTGGGCCACCTGGGCGGGTTCGTAGGCCTCCGCCAGCGACGCCCAGATGCGCGCGGTGCGCGGCGAATAGAGCATCACGGCGAGATCATGCGGGTGGGAAAACGCCTCAGGGGCCTCGCCAAGGTCTCTTGCAGGCACCGCGTCGTAAAGAATAACGCGCGTGCAATCGAAGCCGGCCGCAGTGAGGCGGCCCTCAAGATCGCCCGATGTTTCCGCACCCGAGAGATAGAGAATAGGTCCCTGATCGGGAGTCATCGTGCCGCGGATATGTGCCGCAAGGCCTGAGACATCGCCGCCATGGGCTGAGGCCGTTCCAAACCCCGCGGCCTTTGCCGCTGCTTCCGATTGCGGGCCGACTGTGAGAATGGGGATATGTGCCAGATTTCCTGCACCTCCCAGGGCGCGGATGGCATTGGCGCTGGTCGCGGCAATGGTCTGCCATGGGCGCAATGGAATGGGAACATTCTCGCGCGGCACGATGGCCATCAAGGGGCTCAGGATTGGCGCATGGCCAAGAGCCGTCAGTTTCGCCGCCAGCCGCTCGCCGTCTTCGCCGGGCCTTGTGACGATCACGCGCATCAGAAGGCGATGGCCGCGCCGCCGTTGCGCTTCACCTCTTCGCCCGCCTCGCGTCCCATGCGGGCGGCATCGGCGGGGGCACCCTCGCGGGTTGTCTCGAAACATTGACGGCCATCGGGCGTGAGCGCGTGGCCACGGAAATGCAGTATGCCCTGCACCAGCCGTGCGTGGCCGGCCAGTGGCGTGCGGCATGAGCCATCAAGTGCGGCGAGAAAAGCGCGCTCGCAGGCGACGGCGATTTCCGTCTCGCGGTGGGTGATGGCGGCGAGGAGCGCGCGGGTGGCTTCGTCATTGCTTCGGATTTCGATGCCGATGGCACCCTGCGCCACGGCGGGCAGCATTTCACCCTCATCCATGAGGGCGGTGATCTTGTCGCTGTGTCCCAGCCGGTTCAGGCCGGCGGCGGCAAGAAATGTGGCATCCGCCACGCCTTCGGCCAGTTTGCGCAGGCGCGTGTCGACATTGCCGCGAAACTGCACCACCTTGAGGTCTGGCCTCAGCCGCAGCGCCTGCGCCGAGCGCCTGACCGAGGATGAGCCGATCACCGCACCTTCCTGCAAATCCCTCAAGCTCTTGGCGCGCGGGCTCAAAAACGCATCGCGTGCATCCGCGCGCGGCAACAGGGCGGCAATCTCCAGGCCCTGCGGCAGCACGGCCGGCATGTCCTTCATGGAATGCACCGCCATGTGAATATCGCCGGACAGGAGGGCCTCTTCGATTTCCTTCGTGAAAAGCCCCTTGCCGCCGATCTCGGCCAGCGGCCGGTCGCGGATGCGGTCGCCTGTCGTGGTGATGGGAACGACAGCGATGTCGTTCTCGTCAAATCCATGCGCGGCAATGAGGCTGCGGCGGGTTTCCTCCGCCTGCCAGAGGGCGAGGGGGGAACCGCGGGTGCCGATTTTCAGGCGGGGTGTTTGCAAGGCATATCCGTCAAATGGTAGAGCGTGCTCCTCCTTAGACCGGTTGCGAGGGAACGTCACCTTCCGATGGCAGACACCGCCATACATATCCTGGGCATCGAAACCTCCTGCGATGAAACGGCGGCCGCCGTGGTGCGGCGGAACGCCGATGGCAGCGGGGCGATGCTGTCCAATGTGGTGCGCTCGCAGTTGAAAGAACACGCACCCTATGGCGGCGTGGTGCCGGAAATCGCGGCCCGCGCGCATGTGACTGTGCTGGACCGGCTCATCGCGCAGGCCATGGCGGAAGCAGGCCTCGCATTCAGGGATCTGGACGGGATCGCGGCGACGGCGGGGCCGGGCCTCCTGGGGGGCGTGATCGTCGGCCTCACCACGGCAAAGGCCATTGCACTGGCGGAAGGAAAACCCTTGCTCGCCGTCAACCATCTCGAAGGCCATGCGCTGACGCCCCGCCTTCTCGAGCCTTGTGCCTTTCCCTATCTGCTGCTCCTCATTTCCGGCGGCCATACGCAGTTTCAGGGGGTGGAAGGTGTCGGGCGCTATCACCGGCTCGGCAGCACCATTGACGATGCGCTGGGTGAAGCCTTCGACAAGGTGGCGAAGCTCGTGGGCCTTGGCTATCCCGGCGGGCCGCAGGTTGAGAGCGCGGCGCGTAACGGCAACCCAACGCGGTTTGATTTTCCGCGGCCGCTCAAAGGGCGCAGGGATTGTAATTTCTCCTTCTCCGGCCTCAAGACCGCCGTGCGTGAGACGGTGATGGACCTGCAGCCCCTTACACCCCGGGATGTGGCTGACGTATGCGCGAGCTTTGAGGCCGCGGTGGCCGACACCATGCGCGACCGGCTTGCCCGCGCCATGGAAGCATTTCGCGGGATGCATCCCGGCACCCCGTCACCCGCCCTCATTGTCGCGGGCGGCGTGGCGGCCAATGCCACGCTCAAATCCGTGTTCATGCAATCGGCTGCTGATCATGGCTTCAGGCTCATCGTTCCGCCTGCTGCGCTATGCACGGACAATGGGGCGATGATCGCCTGGGCTGGGGCAGAGAGGCTGGCGCTCGGTCTCACGGATGATTTGAGCGTTGCGGCGCGGGCGCGCTGGCCGCTCGATGCCCAGCAGGCGCCGGTTTATGGCGCGGGCAAGCTCGGAGCGAAGGCGTGATCGGCATCGCGGGCGCGGGAGCATGGGGAAAGGCACTGGGCCTTGTGGCCGAGAACGCAGGGCATCCTGTCCGCTTCTGGGCGCGCGGGGACAACCCGGCGGCGCTTCGCGGCTGTGACGCGGTGATCCTTGCCGTGCCCGCGCAGGCAATACGAGAGGTTTTGCGGTACACCGCACCCGCACTTGCTGCGCATGCGCCGCTCATCATCAGCGCCAAGGGTATCGAGCAGACGACCGGGCTGTTCATGAACGAGGTGGTGGCAGACGTTCTGCCCGGTGCAAGGGCGATGGTCTTGTCCGGTCCCAGCTTCGCTGCCGATGTGATCAAGGGCCTGCCAACAGCCGTGGTCATGGCGGGTACGGCGGTGGAAGAAACACAACGCTGGGCTCAGGCGCTCAGCCTGCCATCCTTCCGCATCTACAGCAGCGACGATGTGAAGGGGGTTGAGATCGGCGGCGCACTCAAGAACGTGCTGGCCATTGCCTGCGGCATTTCGGATGGGCGCAGGCTTGGCGACAGCGCGCGAGCCGCCCTGACGACGCGCGGTTTCGCGGAACTCACCCGGTTTGGACGGCGTCTGGGCGCCAGGGTTGAAACACTGACCGGCCTTTCGGGATTGGGCGATCTGCTTCTCACCTGTGCCAGCCCGCAATCGCGCAACTACGCATTTGGGCGGGCGCTTGGCGAAGGTGTGAGCGTCAATGATGCGCTGGCGCGTTCACGCGGGGTGGTCGAAGGTGCGTCCACGGTGAACGTCGCGCACCGCCTGGCATTGGCGCATGGCGTGGAGATGCCGATTGTTGCCGCCGTTCACGCCATTGTTGACGGCGGCGCAAAACCCGAGGATGAAATCGCCCGCCTGCTGGCGCGGCCCGCCGGGGCCGAACATCGAGAGAAGGATTGAGTCCATGCTTTTTGCGTTCATCTGCACCGACAAGCCCAACAGCGTTGACCTTCGCCTGAAGCTGCGTCCCGATCACCTCAAGCATCTCGAAGGCCTGGGCACAAAGCTCAAGCTCGCTGGCCCTTTTACCAATGATGAGGGATCGCCGATCGGCAGCCTGGTAATCGTTGATGCGGAAAGCCGCGCCGCTGCGGAAAAGATCGCCGCCGCTGATCCTTATGCAAAAGAAGGATTGTTCGCATCGGTCGAAGTGCGGGCGTGGAAATGGACGATCGGCAATCCGGAGACCAAGTGATGGCGCATTGGCTGTTCAAATCGGAGCCTGATGCATGGTCATGGGACCAGCAGAAAAAGGCTGGCGCCAAGGGCACGGAATGGACGGGCGTACGCAATTATCAGGCGCGGAATTTCATGCGCGCCATGAAAGCCGGCGACACGGGGTTCTTCTATCATTCCAATGAAGGCAAGGCCGTGGTCGGAATTGTCGAGGTGATCAAGACGGCACACAAGGATTCAACTGCCGATGCCGATACATGGGAATGTGTGGACATCCGCGCGGTCGAGGATGTGCCAAATCCCGTCAGCCTTGACATTATCAAGGCAGACAAGCGGCTGGCTGATATGGTGCTGGTGAAGAATTCGCGCCTCTCCGTGCAGCCGGTGACGGATGCGGAGTGGAAGACCGTGTGCGCCCTTGGCGGCGTGAAGGCGTGATCGATCGCGAAGCATTCATCCGCGCCAATACATCTCTGCTTTCGCCGCCGCTGGTGCCGGAAATCATGCTGCATCTCGCTCATGAATCGGTGCCCCTCTGGCAAAAAACAGAAGAGGAACTGGGCGAGATCGGACTGCCGCCGCCGTTCTGGGCTTTTGCCTGGGCAGGTGGGCAGGCACTGGCGCGTTACGTGCTCGACCAGCCCGGAATGGTGCGGGGCAAGCGCGTGCTCGATCTCGCATCAGGATCGGGGCTGGTCGGCATCGCTGCCATGAAAGCGGGTGCCGCTTCGGTGCTGGCCTGTGACATCGATGCCTTCGCGATTGCGGCGATTACGCTCAATGCGGCGCGCAACGGGGTGGCACTCCATGCGGCGGGCGATGATGTGCTGCTGGCCGCTGCACCGCCCGTCGATGTCATTCTGGTGGGCGACCTGTTCTACGAGCAGGGCCTTGCGGCGCGGGTGTTTGCATGGCTCTGCGCGGCGCAGGCGAAAGGCGTCTCCGTACTCATCGGCGATCCTGGCCGCAGCTACCTGCCGCGCGAGAAGCTGGAAAAAATCACCGAATACAACGTGCCGGTCACGCGCGATCTCGAGGACGCGGAAATCAAGCGGTCCGCGGTCTGGGCGATCCGGAATTGTTGAGATAGAGTGCGCCCATCAGGATCGCCAGCGATACCCAGATCCAGCCGTCGTTGCCGCCGCCGTAAAAGATCGCGGCGAAAATGACGGCGGCGGGAGCTGAGAGATAAACGGCCTGCGCCGTATAGGTTGGCCCCTTCTCGCGGATGAGGGTGAAGTAAGACACCCGCTCGGCCACCCACATCAGCGTCGCCGCCGCGATGCTCCAATAGGCGATGGCCGAATAGGTGGCGGCCCAGGGCGGCGCCAGCGTCAGCATGAAGGGGAGCGCCAGCACGCCGGTCCAGAAGCTTTCCGCCGCGCCGATCGAAAATGTCGTGCCGTCTTTCGGCCAGCGCCTGCTGGCGTACCAGTTATAGGCGGCATAGAGCAGCGGATTGACGAAGCTCGCCAGCAGCCACCAGGTGACTTCGCCCGAAACCCGGCCGCTGCGGGTGAGTACCAGCAGCACGCAGGCGCAGAACCCCAGCGCGATGGCGAGAGATTTTCGCCGGGTGAGCGGTTCCTTGCCGCTGATCGCGCCCACTGCAAAATTCACGAGGGGCGAGAGCGAAAACACCAGCGCCAGTTCGGTGGTCGGCACATGACGGGCGAAGGTCAGGCTGAGGCTGAAGGGGATGTTCATCAGCGCCGCGCAGACGAAGCTGTAGCTCAGAACCTCGCGGGTCCAGTTGACTGCGCCGTGCCGGATTTTCGCCAGTATGGCGAGAAACACCGCCAGCCCGAAACCGGTGAATACCAGAATATGGCTGACCGGCACGCCCGCCTCGCCCCAATACCGGTATTGCGTGGGGGATATGCCCCAGAACAGCCCCAGGGCAATAAAATAGAGAAGGTGGCGCGGCATGATGGCCTCTTAGACAGAACCCGTGTCAGAGGCTATAGAATTGACGGCAGAGTCACCCGTTATAACCGGCATATCTGGGAGGAAGGTCCATGTCCGAGAAAATCTATCCCGTGCCCGCGGCCTGGAAGAAGAAAGCCTATGTCGACGATGCGGGCTACCGGAAGATGTATGCCGAGTCGGTGAAGGATCCGGCAAAGTTCTGGGCCAAGCATGCCAAGCGGCTGGACTGGTTCAAAGCCCCGAAAAAAATCAAGAACACGAGCTTCGCCTATCCCAAAGTCTCGATCAAATGGTACGAGGACGGGATTCTCAACGTCTCCTACAATTGCATTGACCGGCATCTGAAGAAGCGTGGCGATCAGGTGGCGATCATCTGGGAAGGCGATGATCCCTATTACGACAAGAAAATCACCTACAACGAGCTTTATGAAAATGTCTGCCGCTTCGCCAATGTGCTGAAGAAGAACGGCGTCAAGAAGGGCGATTGCGTCACCATCTATCTGCCGATGATCCCGGAAGCGGCCTATGCCATGCTGGCCTGCACGCGGATTGGCGCCGTTCACTCCATCGTCTTCGGCGGCTTCTCGCCCGATTCGCTCGCGGGCCGCATCAATGACGCAAATTCGAAACTGATCATCACTGCAGACGAAGGACTGCGCGGCGGCAGGAAGATTCCGCTCAAGGCCAATACGGACGAAGCCCTGAAGCGCTGCGCAGGCAATGAAAAGGTGGTTGTCGTCCGCCGCACCGGAGGCGCGGTGATGATGGCTCCGGGGCGTGACGTCTGGTATCACGAAGAGGCGAAATCGGTTCCCGCCACCTGCAAGCCCGAGAAGATGAAGGCGGAAGATCCGCTGTTCATTCTCTATACCTCCGGCTCCACCGGCAAGCCCAAGGGTGTGCTGCATACGACCGGCGGCTATCTCGTCTATGTGGCAATGACGCATCAGTATGTTTTCGACTATCACGATGGCGATGTTTACTGGTGCACGGCGGATGTGGGCTGGGTGACCGGCCACAGCTACATTGTCTATGGCCCGCTCGCCAATGGCGCCACCTCGCTGATGTTCGAGGGCGTTCCCAACTATCCCAGCAATTCGCGTTTCTGGGAGGTGATAGACAAGCACAAGGTCAGCATCTTCTACACCGCCCCCACGGCCATCCGTGCGCTCATGGGCGCGGGCGAGGAACCGGTGAACAGGACGTCGCGCGCCTCGTTGCGGCTGCTCGGTTCGGTGGGCGAACCGATCAATCCGGAAGCCTGGGAATGGTACCATCGCGTGGTCGGTGACAACCGCTGCCCCGTTGTTGATACGTGGTGGCAGACGGAGACGGGCGGCATTCTCATTTCTCCATTGCCCGGCGCCACCAAGCTCAAACCCGGTTCGGCCACGCGGCCGTTTTTCGGCTGCCAGCCGGCGCTCGTCGACGACAAGGGCGAAATTCTGGATGGCGAAGCCACCGGCAATCTGGTGATCCTCGACTCCTGGCCGGGGCAGATGCGCACGGTTTATGGCGATCATGACCGTTTCGTGCAGACCTATTTCTCTGCCTATAAAGGCATGTACTTCACCGGAGACGGATGCCGCCGGGACAGCGACGGCTATTACTGGATCACCGGCCGCGTCGATGATGTGCTGAACGTGTCCGGCCACCGGCTCGGCACGGCAGAAGTCGAATCGGCGCTGGTGTCGCATCCGCATGTCTCGGAAGCGGCTGTGGTGGGTTATCCGCATGACATCAAGGGACAGGGCATTTATTGCTATGTGTCGCTGATGTCGGGCGAACAGGGCGACGACAATCTGCGCAAGGATCTTGTTGCCCATGTGCGCAAGGAAATCGGCCCGCTCGCCACGCCGGACAAGATCCAGTTTGCGCCAGGGCTTCCCAAAACGCGTTCGGGAAAGATCATGCGCCGCATCCTGCGCAAGATCGCTGAAGACGATTTCGGCTCTCTCGGTGATACTTCAACGCTGAACGATCCAGCCGTTGTTGACGATCTCATTGCCAACCGCCAGAACAAACGAGGCTGACAGAGGAGCCACCGGCTGACCGGCCGGTGGCTCATTTTACTGACATGTTGCCGAACATGTCTTTCGAGCAGGGGCCCATGAACTTTCCCATGGATGCTGTCCGGGTGTCCTTGGTCTTGGCGCTGTTCATCGTCGTCATCGTTTCGTGTTTGCTGCCGTCACCCTTGCCGAGCTTGCCGTAGCTGCAACCTTTCCACCTTGACGATATGCTTCATCGGGGCAGGCATTCTTGAACAGCAACTTCCTCCACCGCGCATTCGAGATTGGCGTCGGCCTCAAGGCCGCGAATGCGGTTGTGGAATGTGCCGGCGGGCTCGCACTCTATTTTGTATCAACCCGCTGGATTGGTGATCTGGTGCGGACGGTCACGCAATCCGAACTGATCGGCGACTCGCATGACAGGGTGGCGCAGCATCTCATCGCGATGACGGATGGACTATCGCTCAGCACCAAGAATTTTTACGCCTTCTACCTGCTCGCCCACGGGGTGGTGAAGCTGGCGCTGGCGGCGGGCCTTCTGGCCGGCAGGCTGTGGGCCTATCCTGCGTCGATTGCTGCCTTTGCCCTCTTCATCGCCTATCAACTCTATCGCTATTCCTACACGCATTCCGTGGGCCTTCTGGTGCTGACGGTGCTGGATATCGTTCTGCTCTGGCTGGTCTGGAAGGAATGGCAAACCGTCAAAGACCGCCATGACATCGCCTTAGGATAACCGAGTCAGGAGCTCGGATACTCTCCAGCCTGCGAGCGGCAAATCGCCCCCATGTTCTTGGCGCATTTGCGATATTGCAACGCACGCGCTAAACGTAAACGCGCTTGAGGGACGTGAACCATGGCTGAGACGAAACCGGTGGACAGGCCGCTGTCGCCGCATCTCCAGATTTACAAGCCAATGCTGACAATGATGATGTCGATCATTCATCGGGCGACAGGCATTGCGCTTTATGCCGGGATGATTCTTCTCGTCTGGTGGCTGTGTGCCGCCGCAGCCTCCGATGACGCCTTTGCCACTGTACAATGGATTTTCGGCAACTGGCTGGGGCTTCTTGTTCTTTTGGGCTTTACGTGGACGCTCATCCATCACGCGCTTGGCGGCATCCGCCATCTTTATTGGGATACGGGACGGGGCTTTGATCTTGACCGTGTGGAGTTCATGGCCAAGGCCAATCTTGCCGGCTCCATCATTCTCACAATCCTTGTCTGGGTCATCGCCTATATGGTGCACGCATGAGCGCCCCGGCTGAGAAAAGCATGCGCACGCCGCTCGGCAGGGTGCGCGGCCTTGGCGCCGCCAAGACGGGCACCGAGCACTGGTGGCTGCAGAGGGTGACGGCACTCGCCAATCTGCCCCTCATTCTCTTCACGATGATCTTCATCATCTGCCATCTCGGCGATCCGCGGCCCGAAATCATCGCCAGCCTGCATAATCCGGTTGTGGCGATCCTCCTTGCACTGACGATGATCTCGGCGCTGTGGCACATGCGCCTTGGCCTGCAGGTGGTGATTGAAGACTATATCCACGGCCACACCGCCAAATTCGCGCTGCTGCTGGCCAATACATTCTACACCGTGGCGCTTGGCGCTGCGGCGATTTACGCAATTCTCAAGATGAGCTTCGGACTCTGATGGCGTCTCCCGATACGAAACAGAAGGCTCCCAAGAGCGTCACCATCGGCGGAAGAACCTATCCGATCACCGATCATTCCTTTGACGTGGTGGTCGTGGGCGCCGGTGGTGCTGGGCTTCGCGCCACGCTCGGCGCCTCGCAGGCGGGATTGCGCACGGCGTGCATTTCCAAAGTATTTCCCACGCGCTCGCATACGGTCGCCGCGCAGGGCGGCATTGCGGCGTCACTCGGCAACATGGGGCCGGATGACTGGCGCTGGCATATGTATGACACGGTGAAGGGGGCGGACTGGCTGGGCGATCAGGACGCCATCGAATATATGTGCCGGGCGGCACCCACCGCTGTCTATGAACTTGAACATTTCGGCCTGCCCTTCTCACGTACCGAAGAAGGCAAAATCTATCAGCGCCCCTTCGGCGGCATGATGATGAATTTCGGCGAAGGCCCGCCCGCCCAGCGCACCTGTGCGGCCGCCGACCGTACCGGCCATGCGATGCTGCACACGCTCTATGGCCAATCCCTGCGTTATGCGGCTGAGTTTTTCGTCGAGTATTTTGCCCTCGATCTCATCATGGAAAATGGCGCGTGCCGGGGTGTCATGGCGCTTTGCCTCGAGGATGGAACCGTGCACCGGTTCCGCGCCCACCAGACCGTGCTGGCGACAGGAGGTTATGGCCGGGCCTATTTCTCCGCCACGTCAGCCCACACCTGCACGGGCGATGGCAACGCCATGGTGCTGCGCGCCGGGCTGCCCTGTCAGGACATGGAGTTCGTGCAGTTCCACCCGACCGGCATTTACGGCGCGGGCTGCCTCATCACCGAAGGTGCGCGCGGCGAAGGCGGCTATCTCACCAATTCGCAAGGTGAGCGCTTCATGGAGCGTTATGCGCCCTCCGCCAAGGATCTGGCATCGCGCGATGTGGTGTCACGCTCCTGCACCATCGAAATCCGCGAGGGGCGCGGAGTGGGCGAACTCAAGGATCATATTCACCTGCACCTCGAACATCTCGATCCGAAAGTGCTGCATGAACGCCTGCCGGGCATTTCGGAGTCGGCCAAGATTTTCGCCGGTGTGGATGTGACGCGCGAACCGATCCCCATTCTTCCCACCGTGCATTACAACATGGGCGGCATCCCCACGAATTATCACGGCGAGGTGCTGGCGGGCGATCCCAAGGAACATGAGAAAACCGTGCCCGGGCTGTTTGCCATTGGCGAAGCGGCCTGCGTCTCGGTGCATGGCGCCAACCGTCTGGGCTCCAATTCCCTGATCGATCTCGTGGTGTTCGGCCGCGCGACGGGCATGCGCTGCGCGGAACTCACGAAGCCCGGCACGCCGCATGCCGATCTCCCGAGCGATGCGGGTGAGCTCGCGATTGCGCGCCTCGATCATTACCGCATGGCCTCCGGTTCGACGCCGACTGCTGATCTGCGGCTTCGCATGCAGAAGACGATGCAGGAAGATGCCGCCGTGTTCCGCACCGGCGACACGCTTGCACAGGGCGTCAAGCGCCTGTCGGAGGTGTGGAAGGGCATTGACGATATCCGCGTCTCCGACCGCTCGCTGGTCTGGAACAGCGATCTCGTTGAAACGCTGGAGTTTGAAAACCTCATCCTTCAGGCGGCCGTTACGATTCAGGGGGCGGAGGCCCGCAAGGAAAGCCGCGGTGCTCATGCGCGTGAGGATTTCCCCAACCGCGATGACAAGAACTGGATGAAGCACACGCTGTCCTGGGCCGACCGTGACAAGAAGAAGGTCAAGCTCGCCTACCGCCCGGTGCACACCTTCACGATGACCGACGACATCGCCTATATCAAACCAAAGGCGCGGGTTTACTAGCGGATATTAAGATGGCTGAATTTGCGCTTCCCAAGAATTCCAAAGTCCAGCAGGGCAAGGTATGGCCGAAGCCTGAGGGCAAGCGGCTGCGGGATTTCCGCATCTACCGCTGGAACCCGGACGACGGAAAGAACCCGCAGATCGATACCTACACGCTCGACATGGACAAGTGCGGGCCGATGGTGCTCGACGCACTGCTCAAGATCAAGAACGAGCAGGACCCGACGCTCACCTTCCGCCGCTCCTGCCGGGAAGGCATCTGCGGGTCCTGTGCCATGAATATCGACGGCACCAATACGCTGGCCTGCCTCAAGTCCTGCGAGGATGTGAAGGGCGATGTGCGCATCTATCCGCTGCCGCATATGCCGGTTGTGAAAGATCTGGTTCCCGATCTCACGCGCTTCTATGCCCAGCACCGCTCGATCGAGCCCTGGCTCAAGACGACGACAGGGGAGCCGCCGGACGAATGGAAACAGTCACGCGAGGACCGGGCCAAGCTCGATGGTCTTTATGAGTGCATTCTCTGCGCCTGCTGTTCCACATCATGCCCCTCCTACTGGTGGAATGGCGACCGCTATCTGGGGCCTGCCGTGCTGCTTCAGGCTTATCGCTGGCTGATCGACAGTCGTGACGAGGCGACCGGAGAGCGCCTCGACAATCTGGAAGACCCGTTCCGGCTCTACCGCTGCCATACCATCATGAATTGCGCCAAGGCGTGCCCCAAGGGCCTGTCGCCCGCCAAGGCCATTGCCGAGATCAAGAAACTGATGGTCGAACGCCGGGTTTGACCCCGGCCCCTCTGTTGCATCTTCTGAAGCAGGCGTTAACGTCCTGTATCAAAGAGGCACAGAATGGGCCGCATTGCCCTTTTCTCGGCTATTTTTCTGCTGATCGCCAGCCCGGCGCTTGCGGGGCAGACGGGTGCGAATTTCCACGTGGGAATGCGGATCGTGAGCGCCCAGCCGGCGGCCGCCAAGGCTCAGGCGAAGTCGCAAGCCTTCATCAAACGCTATACATCCGGCGCTGCCGCCGTCTCGGTGCGCCGCGCGGGGTTTGGGATGCTTTCCTCCGCCCAACAGGTGGGCGCGGTTTACTGGTTTACGGCAAGCCGGTCGGGAGTTCTTTACCGTATCGCCGTTTCGGTGAGGGACGGCACGGTGGTCAGAATCGATCCGGCCTAGGGTTTTCCTCAGGTTTTTGGTATCCACGCGTCAAATTCGAAACATTTGGCGGGGCTTATGCAATTTCTGGCGATCCTCATTGCCATTATCGGCGGCGGTGCATTTTGGTGGTGGCGTATGAAGATGGTGGGCGAGGCCGCCTCGGAGATTCATGATGCCGCCGGCCGTGCCATCGGGAAGTACAAACGCTACAAGTTCCGCCGCAAGGTTGAAGATTCTCCCCATGAGGCAGTGGATGATCCGGTGGCTGCCGCTGTCGTGATGATGTATGCGATTGCCGCCCAGCGCAACGCGAAGCTTCCGCTTCCCGAAGAAGCGATCCGCCGCGAAGTTTCGGGGCAGATGGGCATCGCCAAGCCGGATGAAGTGCTGGTGTTCGGAAAGTGGGTGGCAAGCCACTCGAACGATCCCAACAACCTCGTGCTCCGCTACGCGAAATTATGGAACGGTGCACTGACGGTGCAGGAACGCGAGGACTTCGTCGCCTCCCTTGAGCGGGTGGCAACGGCGCAGGGCCCGCTGCTTGATTCCCAGCGCGTGACGCTCATCAAACTCCGCGAACGGCTGGGGCTGGTCAACGACCGTTGATTTCGCGCGGCTTTCTTGCCGGTTATGTGATTCCGGGGGAGAAACGCCTCATATGCCGCACTGGTGTTGCGGTGCAAAAAGTTCTATAGGCTGCCGCACATCACACACAGCAAAGAGGCCATGCCAGCGATGTCTCTCGACAGCTTCAAATCCCGCAAATCCCTGAAGGTCGGCAACAAGACCTACACCTATTTCAGCCTGAAGGCGGCGGAGAAAAATGGCCTCGCCGGGATTTCGAAGCTTCCGTACTCACTCAAGGTGCTGCTGGAAAATCTGCTGCGTTATGAAGACGGCCGCTCTGTCACCAAGGCCGATATCGCAGGCGTGGCGCAATGGCTTGTCAACCGCGGCAAGGAAGAAAAGGAAATCGCCTTCCGCCCGGCGCGCGTGCTGATGCAGGACTTCACCGGCGTTCCGGCGGTGGTCGATCTCGCCGCCATGCGCGATGCGATGAAGGCGCTTGGCAAGGACCCGACCAAGATCAATCCGCTGGCGCCTGTCGATCTCGTCATCGACCATTCGGTGATGGTCGATTATTTCGGCACGCTGTCGGCGTTCAAGAAAAACGTGAACCTTGAATATGACCGCAACGGCGAGCGCTACACCTTCCTCAAATGGGGGCAGGGGGCGTTCAACAATTTCCGCGTGGTGCCGCCCGGCACCGGCATCTGCCATCAGGTGAACCTCGAATATCTCGCCAAGACGGTGTGGACGCGCGAAGACAAGGTGAAGGGCAAGAAAGTCACTTATGCCTATCCCGATACGCTGGTCGGCACCGACTCGCACACCACCATGGTGAACGGGCTTGCCGTTCTGGGCTGGGGCGTGGGCGGCATCGAGGCAGAGGCGGCGATGCTGGGCCAGCCCATCTCCATGCTCATTCCGGAAGTGATCGGCTTCCGCCTCTCGGGCAAGCTGCCGGAGGGAACGACGGCCACCGATCTCGTTCTCACCGTCACGCAGATGCTGCGCAAGAAGGGCGTGGTGGGCAAGTTCGTGGAATTCTATGGTCCCGGCCTTGCTTCCCTGGCGCTGGAAGACATGGCGACCATTGCCAATATGGCGCCCGAATATGGGGCGACCTGCGGCTTCTTCCCCGTCAATACCGAGACGATCGGTTATCTGAAAGGAACGGCGCGTTCCGCCGCGCAGGTGGCGCTGGTCGAGAAATACGCCAAGGCGCAGGAGATGTTCTGGACGCCCAAGTCCGCCGAGCCCGAATTCACCGACACGCTGTCGCTCGATCTCTCAACCGTAGTTCCCTCGATCGCCGGGCCCAAGCGCCCGCAGGACCGTGTGGTGCTGGCTGATGCCTCCTCCGGTTTTGCCAAGGTGATGGCTGAGGAGTTCAAAAAGGCGGAAGAGCTGGGCAAGCGTTATGCGGTTGAGAATGCCAATTTCGACGTGGGCCACGGCGACGTGGTGATTGCCGCCATCACCTCCTGCACCAATACGTCCAACCCTTCCGTGATGATCGGCGCCGGCCTTCTGGCCCGCAACGCCGTGAAGAAGGGCCTTGCCTCCAAGCCGTGGGTCAAGACATCGCTGGCGCCGGGATCGCAGGTCGTCACCGAATATCTGAAATCCTCCGGCCTCCAGAAAGACCTCGACAAGATCGGCTTTGATCTCGTGGGCTATGGTTGCACCACCTGCATCGGTAATTCCGGACCGTTGCCGGAGAACATTTCCAAGTCCATCCGCGACAATGATCTGGTGGCCGCTGCCGTGCTGTCGGGCAACCGCAATTTCGAAGGCCGCGTGAACCCCGACGTGCGCGCCAACTATCTGGCCTCGCCGCCGCTGGTCGTCGCCTATGCGCTGGCTGGATCGCTCAATGTCAATCTCGCCACCGATCCTCTGGGTACGGACAAAAAAGGCAATCCCGTCTATCTCCGTGATATCTGGCCATCAGCGAAAGACGTCGCGGATTTCGTGCGCAAGAATGTCACGCGCAAGGCGTTCGCCAAGCGCTACAAGGATGTGTTCAAGGGCGATGCGCAGTGGCGCAAGATCAAGGTCACCAAGGGCATGAACTATGCCTGGGACCCGGCCTCGACTTACGTCGCGAATCCGCCCTATTTCGAAGGCCTCACCATGACGCCCGCGCCGGTTCAGGACGTGCGCACCGCCCGCATCCTCGGGCTTTTCCTCGACTCGATCACGACCGATCACATCTCGCCGGCCGGTGACATCAAGGCATCTTCGCCCGCCGGTGCCTATCTGCAGGCGCATGGGGTGGAAAAGATCGACTTCAACTCCTACGGCGCGCGGCGCGGCAACCACGAAGTGATGATGCGCGGCACCTTCGCCAATATCCGCATCAAGAACCAGATGGTGCCGGGCGTCGAAGGCGGTGTGACGAAGCATTATCCGGATGGCACGCAGATGCCGATCTATGATGCGGCGATGAAGTACCAGTCAGAAGGAACGCCGCTCGTCATCTTCGCTGGCAAGGAATATGGCACCGGGTCCTCGCGTGACTGGGCGGCCAAGGGCACAAAGTTGCTGGGCGTGCGCGCGGTGATTGCCCAGAGCTTCGAGCGCATCCACCGCTCGAACCTCATCGGCATGGGCGTGGTGCCGCTACAGTTCCGGGATGGCGAGAGCTGGCAGACGCTCGGCCTCACCGGCAATGAAACCGTTACCATCACCGGCATTGCCGAGGGGCTCAAGCCCCGCGCCATGCTGACGGTGGAGATCACCCGTGCCGATGGCTCAACGGCTTCCGCCGCTGTGCAGTGCCGCATCGATACGCTGGATGAGCTCGATTACTTCAAAAACGGCGGCATCATGCCTTATGTATTGCGGAATCTGGCCGCCGCCTGAACATCGCAAACGGCTTTGTGATTGGCTGTCGATAGCTCGTGAGTGGCAATATCTGATGAAAATGCTGATATTGCCCTCATGACTTTCTGCCCTACCATATCCCGGCGCAGGCTGCTTCAGGCGGGCGCTGCTGCTGCAGCAGCGGGTTTCAACGGCATTGGCCCCTCACATGCGGCAGCGGGAAATCCCGTGGTTGTTGAACTGTTCACCAGCCAGGGTTGCGGTTCATGCCCGCCCGCCGATGCGTTTCTGGCCGATCTGGCAAAACAGCCGCATGTGGTGGCGCTCGGCTACCACGTCGACTACTGGGACTACCTCGGCTGGAAGGATACGCTGGGCAAGCCCGAGTTTTCGCAGCGGCAATATGATTATGCCCATGCGCGCGGCGACATGGATGTTTACACGCCGCAGATGATCATCAATGGATTGGATCATCTTGTGGGCTCCGATCGGGCAAGAGCCACAAGCGCCATCGGGCGCGCTGCGGCGTCCGGCGGGATTATGCCGCTGACCCTCTCTGAAAGCGATATGGAGCTGATCGTCGATATCGGGGCGGGTAATCCCAAAGGCGAAACCACGCTCTGGGTTCTTCCCGTCGTCGCGGCAGAGACTGTGAAGATTCTCAAAGGCGAAATCGCGGGGCAGGAGATCGCTTACTGCAACGTGGTGCGCGCGGCGATTCCCGCGGGCATGTGGAGCGGCGAGGCGAAGACGGTGGCGCTGCCGAAGGAAAGCGTCATGGTGGATGGTTCAACGGGCTGCGTTGCGCTGTTGCAGCAGGGCAAGGTCGGTCCTGTCGTGGGGCTGGGCCAGTGGGGCCGCACGGCGGGATGACGGGCAGGGTAGCGCCTCGAAATCTTCCCTCCTATTCGATATCAGCAGTCCAGCTTTTCTCGAGATAGGTCTTGCCGCTGCGGATGATCCTGAAAGAGGCTGTGTAGTGTCCGGGCCGCGGTTTCGGCATGCCGGTGAAGAGCAGATACTGCGCCTTGGCGCGCGGCAGCACATCCCGGTTTTCCGCGTGAGATCCGTTCGGCCCATCAACCGTGACTGTGATTTCATCGCCCGTTTCAAGGTTGATCGCCCAAACATAGGCGACGATTGCGGCCCAGCCTGGCTGGGGAGATTGCGCGTTCACACTCTCATCATCGCCCGCAACAAGACTCTCCAGACTCACCGGCGCAGGCGCGAAGCCAAATCGCAGCACGCTTCCGGGCACATAAGCCAACGCAGCATTGGCTTCGGGTGACCACAGCTCGCTGTCACCCGGTCCACAAGCCTGATCCGTGGACGGAAGGAATGGATCAATAGCGTTTCCGTCCTTGCGCACGGTCAGATGCACGTGCGGGAACGCCGCAAGGCCGGAATAGCCGATGTCACCAAGCTTCTGGCCTTGGCTCACCTGATCGCCCGGCCGAACCGCAAGCGACCCCTGTTTCAAATGGCAATATTGCGTCTGCCAGCCTGCGCCATGATCGATCAGCACGCCATTGCCGCATTCGATATGGGCAACCGCCTTGCGGTCAGCATCATTCACAACGAGATGATCGGCAACGCCATCGCGCACCGCTTTCACAATGCCAGACGCACTCGCGACGACGGGGGCAGTGTGCCAGGTATCGAGCACGCGGAAATCCGTACCATCATGACCATCATAGGTTTCGCTGCCGCAGGTATAATCGCGCGCGCCTGGCCCCGAGTCATGGTCCGCATATTGCTGAATCCAGCAGGTCTTGCCGATTTCGCACAAGACTGGGCTCCCCAACGAAAGATCGTTTGCTTCCGCCGGAGCCGCGGCGAAAAGAACTGCCAGAGTCAAAAAAGCCCGCATGGCCAAGTGATACCATGCAGGCTTTCAAACCGGAAAAATGAATCAGGCGGCTTTCTTCAGCAGCCCGCGGTTGATGAGGCTCTCGGCGATCTGCACCGTGTTGAGCGCCGCCCCCTTGCGCAAATTGTCGGAGACGACCCAGAAGTTCAGGCCGTTCTCGATGGTGGCGTCTTCACGGATGCGGCTGATGAAGGTGGCATAGTCGCCCACGCATTCGACCGGCGTCACGTAGCCGCCGGGTTCCCGCTTGTCGACGACCATGCAGCCCGGCGCCTCACGCAGGGCCTCGCGTGCCTCGTCCGCGGTGATCGGCTGCTCGAACTCCACATTCACCGCTTCCGAGTGGCCCACAAACACGGGCACGCGCACACAGGTTGCGGTGAGCTTGATCTTGGGGTCAAGAATCTTCTTGGTCTCGACCACCATCTTCCATTCTTCCTTGGTGTCGCCTGAGTCCATGAAGACATCGATATGCGGGATCACGTTGAAGGCGATCTGCTTGGTGAACTTCTTCGGCGTGGGCGCATCGGTTACGAAGATGCCCTTGGTCTGGTTCCACAGCTCATCCATCGCGTCCTTGCCCGCGCCCGAGACGGACTGATAGGTGGCCACCACCACGCGCTTGATTTTTGCCATCTCATGGAGCGGCTTCAGCGCCACGACGAGCTGTGCTGTCGAACAATTGGGGTTGGCGATGATGTTCCGGCGGGTGTTGCGCTTCATGTATTCTTCGAGCGCGTGGGCATTCACCTCCGGCACGATCAGCGGCACTTCCGGGTCGTAACGCCAGCAGGAGGAATTATCGATGACGATGCAGCCCGTGGCGCCGATCTTCGGGGACCATTCCTTCGATACAGCGGAACCCGCCGACATCAGGCAGAAATCCGCTTTGGAGAAATCGAACTGTTCAAGGTCGAGGCACTTCAGCGTGCGGTCGCCAAAAGAGACTTCGGTGCCCAGCGAGCGCCTGGAAGCGATGGCGAAGACCTCGTCCACCGGGAATTCGCGCTCGGCCAGAATGTTCAGCATTTCGCGGCCCACATTGCCCGTGGCGCCGACAACCGCAACCTTGTAACCCATTTGAAAGCTCCTTGACCTTTCGTCCCGCTCCCCGAGGGCGCATTCGCCCCGTTTCCGGTTGTGAAGTGGTTGGCCCTCACCCCCGCGGGGAGAGAACCGGGGGAGAAGGCTTACGCCGTTTTGGCTGTTTTGGTGATTGTCCGGGGCAGCAGCAGCTTCGCCCGCGCCGCTGCGGCGGAACGGGAAAACGCTGGAATGGCGAAAGAATGGGCCATGAACTGCCTTAAGGTTGACGGAGCGGCTTTAGGCGCGTGCCGCGCGGCTGTCAACGCCCGCGCACAAAGGGGGTTGGCAGGAGCTAAATGCTTCGCTATTCAGCGCCCCAGCGATCCATGATCTGTTTGCGGAGAGGTGGCAGAGTGGTCGATCGCGCCGCACTCGAAATGCGGAGTACGGGCAACCGTACCGGGGGTTCGAATCCCTCCCTCTCCGCCACTTTACCAGTGCAAACTCCTACACATCCCCGATGAGCGTCGAAATTCCTTTTGGTTTCAAAAGGGTTTGGCAGAGCAATGCGGACTTCAGAGACTGGCTTCTGTCCCAAATTCAGTCTCTGAGTGCCCAGGGTCTCTTTCCGACCGGACCTGATTGGAATGGGTCCGCATTCAAAATGCCGATTTATTTCAGTTACTTAATCGTGCGGACCCGCTTTTGATTTTGGGGTGGTGCGCGCGCTACCCACTCGAAACAGAAGCAGCAACTCTGGGTCGGCAGTTCGCATCCAAGAGTACCGCGGCGCAGCCATCCCAATGCTCACAAATCAGCCCTTTTCAGCCAGCGCGCTGAAGTCCACGTCGAACGCCGATGCTGGACCGCCATCTACTCTATGTACGCCGTTCGGAAGCTGGCCGTGCTCAATGGCATAAGCTTCAAGGAACCGCTTCAGGGCACCCGCGCGCATTCCCTGGCCGATCTGGGTGTTCGTCGAGGTGGCGGGATGCGCCCTGCGCCAATGCCCGACGATAAGATCGATGGCAGGAGCATAGGGTGAGATCATCCAGGCTCGCCGCCTCGCACTAGCTGAAGCTTCAGCATTGAGGACGGCTGAGAGTGCGCGGACATCCCGGAGCATCGAGGGAAGATGGAAATCGAAGCGGTGCGCGCGCCCGACGATGATTTCGAAGGGGACATCGAGTTCTTGGGCATGGTTCCAGATGCGCAGAAGCGGCTGCAGTACCGCACTGCCGCAAAGCGACCCACAACGCACGCGGAGAGCCTCAAGGACGGTGTCGGGCAATTGGGCTAAGGCCTGCGCGATATCTAAAAGGGGACTACCGCTCCAGGCTGCTGCAATTAGATCAGATGCTACCGAACCGGTACCTTCCACCTCCATACTGTCCGGCCATGGATATTCGCCCCGAATGTCGCCATCTGTGAAGAAGGCGACGATCTCGTTGGCAGCGAGATAGTCGATCACGCCTCGCCACCCTTGCGGAGCAGGGAGGACTGCGTTGCGACGAAACTCGCCCACGCGCGGTCGGAAGTCGGGATCCGAAGTAGCGTGGGCTTCATCAGGATCGCAGTATTCCGAAGGTAAATCATCGACGACACTCATGTTGCCGCGGTTGTCGACTGAAATCGAAAGCGTAGTGGATCCGCCGCAGCCGGGTGCGCCGAAGTAGCTATAGCTCAAGGTAAGGGGGAAGTCGGCCATGCGGGCCTCCTGTTTAGCTGTTCGCGCGGGACGCGCAGGCCGCAAGTCGGTTAAATCACCTATAGTGAGAATAGGACCGAAGCCTACTGAGCGCAAGTGTGGGGGCGAGGGACCCGGGGAGCCGGTAGCGAGCGCTTTCGATCCCGTGGTAGCCTTGTGCCGACCGGGCTATATTGAAGGCATGGTCGATACCCGTTCGCCAGAGCAGCGGCGGCGGATTATGCAATCCGTCAAAACGAAGAACACCGGTCCCGAACTCACGGTTCGCCGCGCCTTGTTCGCGGCTGGCTATCGCTTTCGACTTCATCGAAAGGACCTGCCGGGCTCCTCCGATATCGTGTTGCCGGGACGAAAGAAGGTCATCTTCGTTCACGGGTGCTTTTGGCACGGGCATGGCTGCGCCAAGGGCCGGGCGTCCAAATCTCGCCTCGACTATTGGGGGCCGAAGCTCAAAGCGAACAAGGATCGCGACTCTAGAAACCGGAACGCCCTCACGAAGCTTGGTTGGGATGTTCTCACCCTCTGGCAGTGCGAGCTCTCAGACCTAGACGCGTTGAACATGCGACTACAGACGTTCTTGGGTGCCCCGAAATTTCCGATCGACAAGGCGTGAACAAACGGCTAACATCGATGACATGAATCGGAGCGCCCCCACAAAAACCAAGCTTTTACGGCCACTTGCTGTCGACCTCTTCGCGGGGGCGGGAGGCATGAGCCTAGGGTTCGAGCAGGCCGGTTTCGAAGTGGCTGCCGCCGTGGAAATCGATCCGATCCACTGTGCCGTGCACAAGTTCAACTTCCCGAACACTCCCGTCATTCCACGTTCCGTTTCGGACCTCACAGGTCAGGATATACGCCGGCTTGCGGATTTGGGTGATCGCAAGATCGATTGCGTATTTGGCGGACCGCCCTGCCAGGGATTTTCGCTGATCGGTCAACGTGTCCTCGATGACCCGCGCAACAGCCTCGTTCTCGACTTCGTGCGACTGGTTGCCGAGCTCGACGCGAAGACCTTCGTATTTGAGAACGTCAAAGGTCTTACAGTCGGAAAGCATCGAGCATTCCTGGAGGAACTCGTCGCCGCCTTCGGAGAGCGGGGCTATTCTGTGCGTCTGCCCTGGCGCGTTTTGAACGCATCGTCATACGGCGTTCCGCAACACCGAGAGCGATTGATTCTTTTCGGAGCCAAGAAGGGTGCGGAAATTCCCGAATACCCTTTGGCAATTAGCAATCCCGCCGATGGGAAGCGTCTCTTGAAAGGTCTGCCGGCGGGACCGAATTGCAAAGACGCGCTGGGCGATTTACCAGATGCAGAGCGCTTCGAGACGCTCATGGAGACGGATATCGTCAAGACGTCTTCACTTAGGAAGCCGTCCACCTATGCGGCGGAGTTGCGTTGCCTGACAAACGACGCTTGGCATTACGGTTATGTTCGCGAGTGGAATCCGGCATTCCTCACGTCGAGTGCGCGAACCGTTCATACCGATATTTCGCGTGGGCGTTTTCACTCGACAGCACCTGGCGACGTCGAGCCGATCAGCCGGTTCTTCAAGCTTTCGCCGGTCGGCCTCTCAAATACGTTACGGGCTGGGACCGATGGCGCGAGAGGTGCCTTCACGAGTCCGCGCCCGATTCACTACGAGCATGACCGCTGCATCACCGTTCGTGAGATGGCCCGACTCCACGGGTTCCCTGATTGGTTTAGGTTCCACTCGACCAAATGGCATGGCGCACGGCAAATCGGCAACGCGGTTCCGCCTCCGTTAGCGCGCGCAATAGCAGGGCAAGTCATTGAAGCGTTGGGCGTGAAGCTCAAGCGGCCTTCGGGCGCCCTTTCTCTCGGTGATGAGAAGCTTCTCTATATGGAACTTTCGGAAGCAGCCGAACACTTCGGTGTCAAAAAGCCGTCATCTAAGCGGGATCGCAAGAGTGGCGCCAAAAAGCGGAAGCAGAGTGAGATCGAAGAAGCTCGCAAGAGGCTGAAAGTGGTCAATGGCTAAGAAAGACCCGGCGGCAAACCGATATCGCATTCTGATCGAAAAGATCTTCTTCAGTCATTGGTCCAAGGGGGTGACTGACTTTGAGTTCGCTCGCGAAGAGATAGAAACGTTTGCGGCCAAGCTCAAAATCCAGCTGCCGAAAAACCTCGGAGATCTCATCTACTCCTTTCGATTTCGTGTTGCATTGCCGGAGGGAATTGTCGCGACCCAACCGGATGGCCTCGAGTGGATTATCGAGGGAGCCGGGCGAGCACGTTATAGGTTTCGGCTTGTAAAGATCACTCGCATCCTGCCGAGCGAGAACCTGATCAGTATCGGTATACCGGATGCAACTCCGGAACTCATCCGCGCCTATGCACTCGACGACGAGCAGGCGCTGCTAGCCATTGTTCGTTATAATCGTTTGATCGATACTTTTCTGGGTCTGACCACCTACAGTTTGCAAAACCACTTGCGCACGACTGTGAAAGGCATCGGGCAAATCGAAATCGATGAGCTCTACATTGGCCTGGACAAGTACGGTTGCCACTATGTCATTCCTGTGCAAGCAAAGGGTGGAAAAGATCAAATCGGAGTTGTCCAAACTGGCCAGGACCTTGCCTTTGCGGACGAAAAATTCCCCGAAATGCGCTGCCGGCCTGTCGCTGCTCAGTTCATGAGCGAGGGTGTGATTGCCCTCTTTGAGCTCACCTTAGACGACGGACAGGTTAAGGTGGTCGATGAACGCCACTACAAGCTCGTTCCCGCAGACGAGATCGATAGGAAAGCAATTAGAGAGTATCGATAGAACTGCGGGCACTGTCAGAACACACGGAGCGCGACATGAGTGAGTGGGAGCAGCGCAGAGGAGACTGGAAGCAGCAAGCTGATGACAAACGGACACCCTTTGACGTTGACTATGCTCGTCTGGTGCATTCGGGTTCGTTCCGTCGCCTGCAGGGAAAGACGCAGGTTCTAAACCTCGGTGATAGCGATTACTATCGCACGCGGTTGACGCATTATCTCGAAGTTGCGCAAATCGCCAATAGCATGCTTCGTCAGCTAGGTGATTTGGCCGGACATCCTGTCCACGATATTCTGCCCACCGGGAGTCTAATTCAGGCGATCGCATTTGCACATGACCTAGGACACCCTCCCTTCGGTCACGGTGGAGAGGTTGCGTTGAATTTTTGTATGCGTGATGATGGTGGCTTCGAGGGAAATGGACAGACTTTACGCATTCTGTCGCGCCTCGAAAATTTCTCGAAAAACCACGGTGCAGACCTCACTAGACGAACATTGCTCGGAGTTCTCAAGTATCCTGCCAGCTATCGAGCCGTCTGTAATCCAAAGATATGTCCGGTGATGGAATCTGAACCTGAGTCTATTAGGATTATTGATCGAAAGCGGTCGAAGCCTCCCAAGTGCTACCTAGATAGTGAGCAGGATATTGTTGACTGGGTACTCGCCCCATTGAGTAGCGAGGATCGAAAACTGTTTACTTCGATCATGGGTGTTCCCGACAAGCATTCAAAGACGAAATACAAGTCACTGGACTGTAGTATGATGGATGTCGCTGACGACATTGCATACGGCGTTCACGATTTGGAAGACGCGATCGCAATGGGGCTCGTAAAAGAATCCGATTTCCGTGCCTATGTTCCTGAAGAAAAGTGCTCCTCGTTCTTGGAGATGCTTAAGCGGCGTGATCCGGATGGAAGTCACAACAACCTATATGGATCCGTTTTGTCGGCGTTGTTCGGAGATAGCAAAGACCGCAAGCATTACATCGGGCGCTTGGTGCATCATTTCATTACAAGTCTAAGAGTTGATGAGAATCCGGAATTCGCAGAACCTCTAATTCGCTTCAATGTGAAGCTTCCGCCTGAGCAGCGGGAAATGTTGGATGCGCTTCAGCGGCTCATTAAGGTGGCAGTAATTCTGAGTGCAGAAGTGCAGCATCTCGAATTCAAGGGACAGAAGATGGTTGTCTCGGTCTTTGAGGCGATCGCGTCAGAACCAGCAGTTCTGCTCCCTAGGAATGCTCGGACCAGCCATGATACTGACGGTATTCGCGCCGTCTGCGATTACGTCGCTGGCATGACCGATGCCTTCCTCTTGAAGACATATGAACGATTGTTTAGCCCTCGCATGGGTTCTGTGTTCGACAAGATTTGAAGGAAGTGTAGCGTCGCTTTTTTTGCAAACTGGCGGATAATGTAAAATGACTCAAATTGAACTCGCCACCGTGCTACTCGGCGCGACTGCGTTTTCTGTTGGAAATGTGAACGGTACATATCGCGGCCAAGTGTTGCTTTCGGATAAGTCAGTTCGGAGTTCCATTATCAAAGACCTGAACCTAATCCAGCTTTGCAATGAGTTGGTGGTTCACTGTTTGGCGCGACACGTCGGATTACCTGTGCCAGATAGTTTCGTCGGATTGGCGCGTCCGGACATTCTTCCCGTGAAGTCGGCGCCTATGCTTCCCGATGGAGGGAGGCTTGTATTCGTAAGTGCCGATGTGAAAGTTCCCAATGTAACATTTCACCTCAACAATAATCCGAGTGGTGCAAAGGTGTTGCTCCGGGAAATTGCCATGTGGGCGGATCTCGGACGTCTTTTTGCGTTTGACGCATGGATAGCAAATATAGATCGCCACCCAGGAAATCTCTTGTTTGGCAGCCCAGGAAGTATTTGGTTGATCGACCATGGGCATTGTTTTGGAGGGCCGAATTGGAAACCGGAGGAATTGAATGCCGGCAATGAATATGCAAACAGGCTCTCGGAATGGATGACGCCAGAGCTAGATGACGCACAAAGGAAAGAGCGTACTCAACAGGTAGCAGCATTTGAGGCATTGGTTCGTGACTTTGATGCCGCCTCTACAGCGGAAAAAAGCCACATCGATCACTTATTGCCTATAGAAAGCGTCAACGTACTGAAAGACTTCATTGAGCAGCGAGCTGGTAGTATAATTCAGCACGCTAGTAAGGCATTGGGAGTGCCAGTGATAATATGATAACTCTCATAGATCAAAGGGAATTCCCGTCTTTGGACCAGAGTGTCAAGGCACTCTGGGCTCCGATTATTCTTGAGCCGATTTCCGGTTCGTATGAGCGACTGGTTGCTGGGGTGGCAGTTGTTAACGCGAACGGCTTTCACGTTGAAATAGCTAACGCCTTGCATCGGCTTGAATGCCTATTCGGTGAAGATGCGAGCGCTGCAGTTATGGCCGTCAGAATTGCGGGAGAAAGTTTGCGCCGGGACCTCGCTCAACGTTCTGTTGATGCAATCCGAAGGCCTGAATCTGCGGTGTCGGGAATCTACGTCGGAGAATGTCGAGAGGCGGAAGGGACCAGCCTTCAGCATATTGCAGCGAGCTGGATGGCTATTCTCTCCTCGTTGTACGAGGCTGTGCCTAGCGGCGAAGAACTAGACGAAGATCGGTTGGCGGTGGATGCCAAAAAGGCAAGTGCACCTCGTGATCGCCTGCCATTTCTCGTTTGTGATTATATTCGTCAACATCGGGAGAATTATACCCGATATTTCAGTCAAGATTTGCAGGACGGAGGTGAGCGAAGAAAGAGGGGCGGTAGCCATCATGTGATCATCGATTTTGCCGGCCCTAGGCTAGTTGCCAATTTCGGAACTCTCCAGGCGGGCGCTTTGACCAAATCTGTCCACCTCATAAAGAGGCGGCTCTGGGACCTAAAAGTTGAGCGAGATAAAGACAGAAGTCCTGTATTGGTGCGCCACCATGAAATGATCCTGCAGCGGCCGTCGTCAGACGATCCTCAGGTTACGGTGCAACAGCAATCGAATATCAGTGAGGCTCTTGAGGCTCTTGAAACGCAAGCAGATCAGGAAGAACTGCGTCTACTTGCACTGGAAAGTGTCACAGCGATTGGTCAGCGAATACTATCTTATGAGTTAGCCGCTTAGGGAGCGCAGCCAACTACGGAGTGCCGGTGTTCATCATTGTTGGGCAATTGGAAGTGCTGTTCTGCAGGCAAACTATATCACTGGAATACCGCTGCCACCTGAAAATCCCATGCGTCGGTGGACAAGAAACAAAGGTCCCGCAAATTGAGGGCCGTTGTCTCGCGGCCGCAGACTAGCCGCTTCAATACTTCAGGGGAGAGGTATGCTAGACGCATTAGCCTGCTCACATGCCTATCGCCTAATCTTAGTGCGGCAGCCAACTCATCGACAGTGTTGAACTCCCCCGCCTCCATACGGCGGCGCCAGGCCCAGGCGCGGCCAATGGCGCGTAGAATGTGAGGGTCTTGAGTCCTGTCTTCGCTTGGCTTGTAGTCAGCCGGTGGCAGGATTTGCGGTCGACCATTCTTCTTCCGCAGCTTCAGTGGAATGACCACCCGGATGGTGTCGTTCTTCTCCGTCATTACTCAGCCGCCTCTAGTTTCTTCGGTGAAATCATTTCCCGGACGACACCGGCAATTCCGTCCCTGCGCAGATCGACTTCGAGCCCTGATGCCGTGACCGTGACGCGCCGAACAAGCAACTGGATGATCCGGGCCTGCTCCGTGGGGAAGAGGTTGTTCCAGAGCGTCTGAAAATCCCGCAGCGCTGCGGAAGCGTCGATTTCCGAGGAGTCATCCTTCAAGGCCGTGGCCACGTGCCGGGTGATCTCGGGTGTCTGCAGAATGCGGCGGACTTCTCCGACAACGGCGCCTTCAACCATGCCGGCTGCGAGACGACGCGGTGCCGTCTCGTCGCCTGTCTCGCGGTTCTTCAACACGTCCATCGAGACGTAGTAGCTGTAACGCCTCGCACCCTTCTTTGTGCTGGTTGGTGTCATTGCAGCCCCATTCTCGTTGAAGATGAGTCCCTTCAGGAGCGCAGGGGATTGCGTGCGGCTGTTGTTCCCACGCATGCGCGGGCTCTCGCCCAGGATGGAGTGCACGCGATCCCAGAGAGCCCGGTCGATGATTGCGTCGTGCTCACCCTCATAGATGTTCCCCTTGTGAACCGCTTCGCCGAGGTACACCCGGTTCTTCAGAAGGCGGTAAAGGTATCCCTTGTCGATGACGGTGCCTTGCTTGTTGCGGGTGGCATTGCGACGCAGTTCCCGAGCGAGTACCGTCGCGGACCCGACTTCAGAAAACCGTTCGAAGATCTGGCGAACGGTCGAAGCTTCATCCGGGTTGATCACCAGCTTGCGCTCCCTGGCGTCATATCCCATCGGCACAAAGCCGCCCATCCACATGCCGCGCTTGCGGGACGCCGCGAACTTGTCGCGAATGCGTTCACCGATCACCTCGCGTTCAAACTGGGCGAAGCTAAGAAGGATGTTGAGCGTCAGCCGTCCCATTGAGGTTGTGGTGTTGAATGACTGGGTGACGGAGACGAATGTGACGTTGTTCCGATCGAACACCTCAACCAGCTTGGCAAAATCCATCAGGGAGCGGCTGAGGCGATCGATCTTGTAGACAACGATCACGTCGATCAGGCCGTTCTCGATGTCTCCGAGGAGCTGCCTCAGGGCAGGGCGCTCCAGCGTACCTCCGGAAAAACCACCGTCGTCATAGCGTTCACGAAGGGCGACCCAGCCTTCCGAGCGCTGGCTGGCAATATAGGCCTCGCACGCTGCCCGCTGGGCATCGAGGGAATTGAACTCCATGTCGAGTCCTTCTTCGGACGACTTGCGGGTATAGATGGCGCAGCGCAGCCGCCGCGTTGACTGACCTGGCTTGTGCATCAGGGCTTCTCCCGCTTGATCTCGCGAAGCCCGAAGAACCTGTAGCCGTTCCAGCGCGTGCCTGTGATTTCCCGGGCAATGGCGGACAGTGACTTCATCTTGCGTCCTTGCCAGTCGAAACCGTCCTTGAGGACTGTGACGGTGTGGGCGATGCCATCCCATTCCCTGACCAGTCGCGTACCGACAACCGGATTGCGCGGGTCGGCGATCTGGTTCTTGCGCCGCGGAAGCCCCTCAACCTCGTCAGCCAGAAGGTCAAGCATGCGGCGGGTTTCTCGATCAGGGCCACCGTAGGTCAGTTCCTGTATGCGATAGCCCAGGCGGATTTCGAGAAAGATCCGGCTGTTGTTCGGCGCAGCGTCACCGAACAGTGTCTGCCACTCTTCTTTCAGCGCCTTCACCGACATGTGCTTGAGCGCGGATAGACGGGTGAGCACCGTTCTGTCCGCCGTGGCCGCCTTTGCCGGATGTATGTTTCGTGCTTCAGCCTTCATGTGGTCCTCCGACGCGAGTTCGCTTTCGGTGACGACAACCGCTCTTGGGCAGCGACAAGTCCACTGAACTGTCTCCGCACACGGCAGATAAAGCGCTGGACTTCGTTGCAGTGCTACGTATGGCGCCCGTCGCGAGGACGCGGCCAATCTCGGAGAGCCGGGCCTCCGGCGTCATTCTGTCGGCGTGAATTGAATTGGGACCCGATACCGGATCCGACAACGGGCTGGCCATGGCGACATTTCGCGATGTGAATGATGCTCGCAAGGTATCGCGAAATCATAAAAACACAAGTATATCAGCTACTTGCGTGACAGTATCGGACTGGGCGCGACCATGCGTATGCTTGCGTAGTGCTCAAACTTCCCTTGCGGGCCACCGAAGCTTCCAAGGCGCGCGAATCAGCGTGTGGAACCGTCGGTGAACCTGTCGAAGGTATCGGGAACCTCTTCCTCTTCGAGCGACGCCATCTCGTAGGCGGTCGGCGCGCGGTCTGGATAGATAAGAAGAGAGATGGTCATCTCGTTCGAAGGCGAGAACACCGTCATCTCATGAACGACCTCGTTTCCGCGCCAGACCCCGGGGGCGTGCGTCGCGCCATTGCGGGCGTTGTCAGGATCCGCCCCTCGCGCCGCCAGTGATGTGGCAGGCAATTCGAACGTTTCCTGCCGGGCCGCATAGTAGATCCCCGTCTTGATGAGCGGTGTGCTTGACCAGGACCAGTCAATGAAGCCGTCCTTGCCAACGACGACCATGGCGCGCCGGTCGGTGATCGTCAGCCACTTGAGGATCGCCGCGGTCAGCGAGACACCGTAGCGGTCCGCGATGCCCGTCATTGTGTCGATGTCGATAGGTCGTCCCTTGAGCCTCTCGCGGAAATCGTCGAGTGGCATGAGGAGATAGGAAGCGAAGGTGTTTGCCTCGGCCTCAACGATCTCGTCACGTGTGCGCTGGCGGCCGTTGTTCCATTCGCCCATGTCCCGGCCGCTGCATTCGCGGCCGCCCGAGAGTTCCGCGCGGTGGAGAAGATAGTGGCCGAACTCGTGGGCCAGTGTGAAGTTCTGCCGCCCGCGCGAGGCGATGGCCTCGTTATAGAGAATACCCCATTCACCCGAACCATCCGGTTTCGGCACCAGCATTCCTTCCACGCGAGCGGGAAGGGGTACGCCTTCCACCATCGTGATCGGGGCATCTGGAAAGAACTGGCGCGAGAACTCCATGGCGATCGCTGCCACGTCTGTTGGAAAGCGAGGCAGGCTGTGGACGCTCTGATAGACGTTCAGCATCTGGGTCAGGCGGATCGCCCAGCCTTGTGGAGTAGTCGGCAGGCTCAACTTTTCTTGCCCCAGAGATCGATCATCTGCTTGATCTTCTCCTGCTCGTCGTCGGTCAGCTTGCTGAACTTCCGGAAGAACGCTTCCTTGCGCATAGCGTCGTCGGGATCGGCCGTGTCGTCGAGGAGATAGTCTGTCGTGACATCGAGGGCCTGTGCGACGCGTGTCAGCTTCTCCGCCGAGGGCTTCCGTGTGTCGCGGTTTTCCAGTTCCCAGAGATAGCTTTTGCTGGATTCGGTGAGCTCCGCGAGCTTGTCGAGGGAATAACCCTTCTCCTGGCGGTGGTGCTTGAGCTTGGCGCCAAGCGAGGTGGTCATCGAATCATTTCCCTGTTCCTCTTTTGTTCATTTCAATCGGAATGTTCGGTATATGTCGAACATAATTGTTATCCACAAGTAGACAGAAGGTCGCGTTCGGCGTACATCGAACACATGCGTATCGCTGCGCATCCGATTCTCGTGCTTCCCCCCGTTCATATCATGAGGTTATTCAATGACTTCGATTCCCGCCTTCTTCCGCAAGACCCCGCTGAATCGCCTGCAGGACTACTTTACCCGGACCCCTCTCCCCTCGCTCCCTCCGATCGACTGGACGAAGCCCGAACCCGAGGTGATCGGGCCGCTTATCAAGGCCGTGGACGACATGAGCCCTGAAGACCGCCAGCGCATCATCCTCGATGCCGGCCGCGTGGCGGCCCTAGCCGACGAACCGGGGCAGAACGCGTTGCAGAATGTCGTTCGCAATCGTACTGCCTTCGACGAACTGGAGGGGCCTAACAACCGCTCCCTGTGGGTCTTCCTCAATGAGCCTGAGCGTTTCCGCATGGCGGAGGAGGTCCGTTACAATGACGAGCGCCGCCGCGGGCGTTTGTGGAGCGGCTTCGAAGTCGAGAAGGATCGCACTGTCCGGAAGGATCCGGCTTCCGTCTCGGCGTTCACGGCAGCCATCCGCGACCGGTTCGACACGGCCAATGTGCAGGTGGATGTCTTCGACCGTCACCGCGTGATTCTCGACAATCAGGAATGTGACCTTGTGCAGATCGCGATCTACCGCGAGGGCCGCGCCGAGGACATGCTGACCTTCGGTGAAGACACTAAGATCACGCGCAATGTCGTCTATCCGGTCTTTGAGGCGGCGATGACCTATGAGGCCGCAACCGGCGTCATCGAGGTTGTGGCCAGCAACCGTGACGACCGGCTCGAACTTACCCGCTACATGGCGAAGCATCTGCTCGGTATTGATTTCGAGGAAAGGCACGTGCCCTTCCGTGAGTACGACCTCGGCATCCTGTTGAAGCCGTTCGACTTCCCGTCCGACATGGAAGATGGAATCGAGAGCGTCACGGTCAAGGAACTGCGCCTGATGGATCTCGGCGATCCGAAGGAACGGGTCACGCTGGAAGTCCTGCCCGGCTGCGAGCGCACGATCTGGGACATGGCACGGCGTCGCATCGGCCTCGGGATCGGAAGCGGCATGCCGGGGGTGTTCCCGGAAGCGCGCGCTGCAGATGTTCCGTCCTGGATCGTTACGCGTGCACGCTTCACCATCAGGTTCCGAGCTGCCCGGGAGGGCGCGCGCGGCAAGTCCCTGACACTCATCGTCACCATGCCGCACGGCTGCAATCTCAAGGATATGACGCCGCACGAGCGTCTCATCGGCGAAAAGTACCTTCGCCGCTGGGGTATTCTGAAGGACGATTTGAATGTCGGCCGCGGTTGATCGCCAATCGGTTGAGCTCCTGCTTCGGGTGATGGAAACACCCGAAGCCCGGGCCCAGGGCAGCGCTCTGAGGCTCGTCGCCTCAAGGGCTACGGACTCTCTGCTTGCGGCCGGCCTTCTGGTCGGTCGCGGGCAGATCCCGGTCGTTGCCGCCATGGATGATTATGAGGACGAGCCCATCGTGGCTGAGTGGTCGCCGGAGCATCAGGCCCATGGCTACAGTGACCGTACGGGACGCTGGATCCGGGTCGATCCCTCGGAAATCACAGCCTATGGCGTCGACTTCCCGCGCGCTATTGCCGGGATGCTCGTGCAGTTCGACCGTGCTGGTTCGCCGCCGCCGCAGGAACTGATCGACGGGCATCTCATCGATCTCGGCGTCATCAGGATGGCGGGAGCGGAAAGCCCCGTACCGGTCTGGTTCGCGCGCTGTCTGGGCAGCAACGACATCTGGCAGAAAGTGTTCGCGCTCATGGAGCGTCGGCCCTCAGCGGGGCCGAGGGTCATCTTCACCTCAACGCCGGGGGACCGCATTCCAGTCTCGCCGAACAAGCGGGATGTGATTGTGGCCGTGTCCGACGTCTTCGCCGGCCCTGGCAGCCTGGTCATCTCACCGCAGATACTGGGTGCCCGCTTGTTCCCCGATCAGGTGCAACGTCGAGAGCCGATCGACCACTCCGACAACTACGGTACCGTGTGGCTGAGAGGCAAACCGATCCCGTTTGGCGGCGACAGGCAACGCCAGGCGTTGAAGCAGCTCTTCGAGGCATACTGGGATGGATGCCGGAGACTGAGAACGGCGATCGTCCTTGAAGAGGCAGGGTACGGCGGCAAGGTGAACAGCTTCGCCAAGGCATTCGGTAAAGATGGTGACTGGCGTCTGTTCATCAAATATGCCGGCGGGGACTGCTGGATCGAACCATAATCCGGCTTCCAGTGAATCCATCCAAGGCCGTCCCCCGGGGCGGCCTTTTTTCTTTGGCGATTTCTTCTCCATCTTCCAGTTCATCTCCCACCCATCTTCCCGGGACCTCCCACGGGCTTTGCCATCTTCGGCTCCGCAATCGTTCGCGAACCCCCGCAGGAGAATCAGATGGCAACCAGACACCTTTCCCAGATTGAGCTCGCCGCTCGCTGGAATATCTCGCACCGCACGCTCGAGCGCTGGCGCACCACGGGCGAAGGCCCGCGGTTCATCCGGCTCATCGGGCGCGTCGTCTACCGCCTTGAGGATGTCGAGGCTTACGAGGCCGAACAGATCGCAGGCGGTGACATCGCCCAGCGCAACTCGGCCACGGCCTGAGGTCGGCGATGAGCATTCCCAACATCATCTCGCTCGAGGCGCTACAGCGTCTCCCCGCCAGCGAACTTGCTGCCCTTCCTGCCGATGAACTGGCCCGTCTCCAGAAGGAGGCGGATGACAGCCTGCGCAAAGCGAAGCTCACGGTAGCGTGGCTCGACGGCGCCCTGACGAAGAAGTACGCCGACCGCGCTCGCGCAGCGCGCGCAGACGACGACAAGGACTTCGGGGTCGCCCGCTTCCGGGACGGCGATGTCGCCGTCATCGCGGAACTCCCGAAGAGGGTCGAGTGGGACCAGCACGAGCTCGGCCAGCTGGTTGAGCGCATCAAGGCCGAAGGCGAGGATCCCCGCGATTACGTGGAGGTTAGCCTTAAGGTTTCCGAACGCAAGTACGCGGCTTGGCCGCCGCACATCCGGAAGGTGTTCGAGCCGGCCCGCACCGTTCGCACCGGCAAGGAGTTGTTCAAGCTCATCGCAGGTGACGCATGAGCTTCCCCGCCACCCTCGAACAGAGCGCGTCCAGCCTTCCGCAGCTCGTCGACCATGCTGCCGCGGCGCTCGCAAATGCACGCACCGCCGCCGAGGTGCTAGAAGCCAAGGAGGTTGCATCGTTCGCGTATGACGCAGCAAAGCGCGCAGCCCGCCTTGCCAATGCCAAGCACGCCCATGACGAGCTGATCGCCGCCGCGCACCGGGCCCAGGCGGATTCCCTTGCAATTGAATCACAGGCGAAGCGGCGTCTGGCCGATGAATATGACCAGGCCCGTATCGACGGGACTGCTTCGGCCCAGGGGCAGCGCACTGACCTTCTTCCCGACGAGAAGAAGGTTGCGACAGCTGCCGAACTGGGTCTCACACACAAGGAGATCCACGACGCGCGCCTAATTCGCGATGCCGAGAAAGTGGAACCGGGCATCGTGCGGCGCACGCTCGATGAGAAGCTGGCCCGTGGCGAGGAGCCGACGCGGGCGGCGCTGCGCAAGATGGTCGTCGACGCGGCCATGCGGGGACTGCGTCCCCAGCGCAAGCCCAGCCGCCGGAACCCGCTCTACGTCCCGCCAACGCCGGAACAGGCAGCCTGGCAGCATGTCACCGGCACGTTCCGCGCCTTCGCCGAATGGGCCACGGACGACAACCTTGCCCTCGCTCGCGAAGGCATGCGCGAGGCCAGGGCGGGCCCGTTTCACCGCCTCGACGTCAAGGCCATCGCCCAGGGGGCGGAATGTTTCACCAAAATCAAGGAGTGGTTCGATGCTTGATAGTCAGTCAGCGGCATTTGCCGAGCGCGTCTGGGACGTCGCGTCCCAGCTTGGCAACAACGCCCCCAAGATCGCCGATGACATCATGGAGGCCGCCTTCCCGTTGACCTGTTCACAGGCCCGCGCGGAAGGGGCAATGCGGATGCTGCGCACCGGGATCATTTCCGAGGTGAAGCGGATCCTGCGCAACCGCCGGGACCTGGAGCGCCAGACGGATTTTGCCGACCGCTGCGACGCCTTTGCGCCCCTCGTCAGCGATCTGCGCTCGAAGTCCTACTTCGTCGAAAGCGCTGAAGAATACGTCGCGGTCCCTGATCTCATTGCGGAACCCGATTTGCTCGACGACGCCCGCCGCTTCATGCGGCGCAAGGGACTGGAATGCCTGGCCGAGGCCAATCGCCTCGATGCACTTTATATGGCAGTGACCGGCAATGGGGCCGATGCCGGACCGACCGGCGAGGTGCTGGCATGACCGGCGCGCTCCCCATCATCCTCGCCGACCAGCGCCTGTCCGAACGCCGTGGCATCAAGGCCGTGATCTTCGGCAAAAGCGGCATCGGCAAGACCAGTCTGCTGTGGACGCTTCCGCCGGACACGACGCTGTTCTTCGACCTCGAGGCGGGCGACCTCGCCATCGAGGGCTGGAGCGGCGACACGATCCGCCCGCGCACCTGGGAGGAATGCCGCGACTTCGCGGTGTTCATAGGCGGGCCCAACCCCGCCATTCCGGATGGCCGCCCCTACAGCCAGCGCCACTTCAATGAGGCGTGCGCGAAGTTCGGCGACCCCCGGGCGCTCGACCGCTACGACACGGTGTTCATCGACTCGATCACGGTCGCCGGCCGCCTCTGTTTCCAGTGGGCGAAGGAGCAGCCGGAAGCCTTCTCGGAGAAGACGGGAAAGCAGGATGTTCGCGGTGCCTACGGCCTCCATGGCCGCGAGATGCTGGGCTGGATCACTCACATCCAGCACACGCGCCTGAAGAATGTGTTCTTCGTCGGCATCCTCGACGAGAAACTCGATGACTTCAATCGCAAGATCTATGTGCCGCAGATCGACGGCGCGAAGACCGGCCTCGAACTCCCCGGCATCGTCGATGAGGTGCTGACGATGACGGAGGTCGCCGAGACGAAGGGCGACCAGACGGTCCTCCATCGCGTCTTCGTCTGCCAGACTCTGAACCCTCTGAACCTTCCCGCCAAGGACCGCTCGGGCCGTCTCGACGTGATCGAGGAGGCCCACCTCGGCCGGCTCATCGCCAGGATCGGCGAGCCCGGCCGCTCGCCCCTTGAACGCCTCGTCTTCAGCCGTCCGGGGCCCGTCGCTCCCGCCGCTGCCGCCTCCAACCCCAAGTCCAACAACTGATCCAGGAGAACACCCATGACCGGTGCATGGAACGATTTCAACGACGCGAAGCAGAACACCAACCTCATCCCGAAAGGTACCATCGCCAAGGTGCGGCTGACGATCCGCCCCGGCGGCTTCGATGACCCGACCCAGGGCTGGACGGGCGGCTATGCCAAGCGTGGCTCGACGGGTGCCGTCTACCTCGATGTCGAGTACACGGTGCTCGAGGGCCCCTTCGCCCGGCGCAAGGTCTGGTCGAGGATCGGGCTCTACAGCCCCAAAGGCCCGGACTGGGGCAACATGGGCCGCGGCTTTGTGCGTGGCGTGCTGAACTCCGCCCGCGGGCTCTCCGACAAGGACAATACGCCGGACGCCCAGAATGCCCGCCGCATCTCGGGGTTGGGAGACCTCGACGGCCTTGAGTTCGTGGCCCGCATCGATGTCGGCAAGGACAGCAACGGCGAGGACAGGAACGACATCCGCCAGCCGGTGACCCGCGACCACAGGGACTACGCAGCTGCGATGGGTGGTGTGGCAATGCCCATGCCCTACGGGGCGGCTCCGGCGGCAGGCTATGCCCCGGCACCTGCCTATGCCGCACCCCAGCCCGCAGCGCCGTCTTACGCACCCCAGCCGGCCGCAGCCGCGCCGTCCCCCGGCGTGCGCCCCACCTGGGCGAAGTGAGGTAACACCCATGATCCTCCGCCCCCGCCAGAAACTCTTCGTCGAGCGCAGCCTGTCTGCGCTCGGCACCCGCAACAACACGCTCGGTATCGCGCCGACGGCAGCCGGAAAGACTGTCATGCTGTCGGCCGTGGCCGGTGAACTCCTCAAGGATCCGGACGCCAGGGCCTGCGTGATTGCGCACCGTGATGAGTTAACCGATCAGAATCGGACGAAGTTCGCCCGCGTCAATCCCGGCGTCACCACCTCCGTGGTGGATGCCAATGAAAAGTCCTGGGACGGGCAGGCGACCTTCGCCATGGTCCCCACCTTGTCGCGTCCCGCCAATCTTGATGCCATGCCGGCTCTCGATTTGCTCGTGATCGATGAGGCACACCATGCTGTCGCCGACAGCTACCGCCGGATCATCGCCCGCACGCTGCAGCTCAACCCGTCGGCCAGGATCTTCGGCGTCACGGCCACGCCGAGCCGCGGCGACAAGCGGGGCCTCCGGGACGTCTTCGACAATGTCGCCGACCAGATTCGCATCGCCGAGCTGATCGCCTCGGGTCATCTGGTGAAGCCCCGTACCTTCGTGATCGATGTCGGGGTGCAGGATGCCCTCCGCAAGGTGCGCAGGGTCGCCGCCGACTTCGACATGGGCGAGGTCGATGCCATCATGAACAAGTCGCCGGTGACGGATGCGGTGATCCAGAACTGGAAGGAGAAAGCGGGCGACCGCCAGACGGTGGTCTTCTGTTCGACCGTCGACCACGCCCGCAATGTGGCGGACGCCTTCAGGGTTGCTGGCGTTCCGGCGGCGCTGGTTCACGGCGACATGGGGGACACCGAGCGCAAGGCGACGATCACTGCCTATGACAAGGGCGAGATCCAGGTCATCGCCAATGTGGCGGTGCTGACGGAAGGCTGGGACCACCCGCCCACCTCCTGCGTCGTGCTGCTCCGTCCCTCTTCCTACAAGTCGACCATGATCCAGATGGTGGGTAGGGGCCTGCGCACCGTGAATCCCGAGGAATACCCCGGCGTCATTAAGACTGACTGCGTCATTCTCGACTTCGGTACCTCAAGCCTGATCCACGGTTCGCTCGAACAGGACGTCAACCTCGACGGTCATCAGGCGACGGGAGAGGCACCCACCAAGTGCTGCCCGTCTTGTGAAGCGGAAGTCCCGGCCGCTGTCATGGAATGCCCGTTGTGCGGTCATGTCTGGGAGAGCGAGCGCGCAGCGGGCGGGCCCGACGCGCTCGGCAACTTCGTCATGACCGAGATCGACCTTCTGGCGCGATCCAGCTTCCAGTGGGTCGACGTTCACGGCAACGGCGCGGCCATGATGGCCGCCGGGTTCACGGCGTGGGCGGGCGTCTTCAACGAGGACGGGCGCTTCTACGCAGTGGGGGGTGCCAAGGGCCGCCCCGCGGCCCTGCTGGGCGTGGGCGAGAATCTTGTCTGCCTTGCTGCCGCCGATGACTGGCTCAACAACAACGAGACGGACGAGTCGGCGCACAAGACCAAGGCGTGGCTGCGCCAGCCGGCTACGGAGAGGCAGTTCGCCTTCCTGCCTCCCGCCTGCAGGATGGACTTCAGCCTCACCCGCTACCAGGCCTCGGCCATGCTGAGCCTGAAGTTCAATCTCCCCGCCATTCGCGCCCGCATCGCCGAAGCGAAGGGCTCCGGCCTCGCGGAGGCGGCGTGATGCATGGCAGCCCCAGTTCAAATCACCGCACGCGAGCGCTTCGTCCGCTGGCAGCCCCGCTTCGTGCTCTGTGCCGTGTGCCGGGGTCCGGCGCATGGCTTCGGCTGGCAGGAACCGCAACGGGTGAGCAGGCCGCGACCCTCTGTGTGGTTCTGCTCCACTACCTGCCAGACCTTCTTCTGGCAGCGGGTGCGGAGGTCATCCGCCATGGTTGACCTTACCGAGGAGGAGAAGGCCGCCATCCGCAAGGCCATGAAAGTCGTGGCCGAGACGATGGAAGAAATCGGTTGGCACGTCCGGCTCGACAGTCTTTCGGAGCAGCAGGTGTTCACGATCATCGAAGTCGCCGTCGGCGGCTTCCAGGAGGCGATACGCGACATCGCCAAGAGCAACGACAATTCCCCGGAGGTGCCGTTTTGACTTTGGACTTCAATCACCGTCCGAACTTCGCCGAGGTGTTGAACAGCATCCTCGATGCGGCACTGGTCGATGAGAACGCCAGCCGGCCGCGCCGCGAGTACCTTGGGGGATCCCGTGTCGGCCATGCTTGCGAGCGCGCCCTTCAGTTCGAGTTTGCCGGTGCATCGAAGGATGAAGGCGCCGACTTTCCCGGTCGCACGCTGCGCATCTTCGCCATCGGCCATGCGCTCGAGGACCTTGCGATTCGCTGGCTCCGTGCTGCCGGCATCGATCTCTACACCCGCAAGGGAAATGATCCCGACGGCCAGCAGTTCGGCTTCTCCGTGGCGGGCGGCCGCATCCGCGGCCATGTTGACGGTATCGTCGCTGCCGCGCCGGGGGCACTGAAGCTGGGCGTTCCTGCCTTGTGGGAATGCAAGACCATGAACGCGAAGAACTGGCGCGAGACAGTGAAGAGCGGTGTCGCCGTGGCCAAGCCGATCTACGCCGCGCAGATCGCGCTCTACCAGGCCTACATGGATGCCGCCGTGCCGGGGTTGGCATCGAACCCGGCGCTGTTTACGGCCATCAACAAGGATACTGCAGAACTATATCACGAGCTGGTGCCGTTCAACGCCGAGCTGGCCCAGCGCATGAGCGACCGGGCCGTCCGCATCCTCCGCGCTACGGACGCTGGCGAACTGTTGCCGCGGCTGGCCCGCGACCGCGACCACTTCGAGTGCCGCATGTGCGGGTGGGCCGAACGTTGCTGGAGCCTGGCACAATGACAGACGATAGTGATGACAAGCCGACCGGCGAAGTGATCCACTTCAACCCGTGGCGCGACTTCAACGACGCTCCGCTGCAGGTAGATCCGTTCGGTGTCGAGCCGGATGCCGAGCAGCTTGGCGTCTTTCTCGATGTCGTGTTTGGCTACTGCGAGGGCCTGATCCCCGTCCGCGGCTTCGTGGACAAGGGGCAGGGTAGGGACGGCAAGCCCAACAACATCTGGATCGACGCCGATGCCTCAGCCCTCGACAAGCTGAAGACCTTCGCTACCTGGGCGTGGCGCGAGGGTGCCGCGCTCTATGTCATCCCCGGCACGGTGGCGGCGCAGGGACAGGCGCGCGCCCATGAAGTCGTGCAGATGCAGGCCGTCGTGGTCGATCTGGACGCTGGCGACATCCTGGCCAAGCTGGCGCACCTGGTTCGCTATCTGGGCACGCCCACGCTCATCGTAGAGAGCGGCGGTCGTACCCCTGAGGGCGCCGTGAAGCTACATGTCTGGTGGAAGCTGACCGAGGCCGCCGCGGGCATCGATCTCAATACCCTCTGCCGGCTGCGTGGCGACATCGCCATGAAGGTCGGCGGCGACACCCACTTCCGCTCTGCCCACCAGCCGATCCGCGTTGCCGGTTCCGTCTATCACAAGGGTGGGTTCCAGCGACTTGTGCAGATCCGCGAGCACAATGGTGTGGAAGTCGACCTGGCCGAGTTTGCCGAGCGTGTTGCCGCCATGCCGCCCATCCCGGGCGTGGGCGCCGAACCCCCGGCGGAAGGGCCTGCCAGGCCGACGATCGACGCCATCCTCACGACCCCGGTGCACGAGGGCGGCACTGACGCATGGACGCGCTTCGAGGGCGCCAGCGCCGCCATCGGCCACTTCGTGCGTCAGGTGCACGAGGGCCGCATGAGCCCCGACGAGGGCTGGGAGGCCATGTGCCAGTACAACGCCGCCATGTTGCGGCCCGCCTGGTCACAGGAGCGCCTGGCGCAGGAATCCGACCGGCTGTGGGCCCTGCATGTGAGGAAGAATGGTCCGGCCTTGCTGCGCAACGAAGCTGAACCTCAGGCTGAGGTTCAGCCGTTGCCGGTGTTCTCCTTCGGCCAGCTTCTCGATGATCGCTCGCCCATGCCGCCGGACATCATCGCGCCGCGCGTCCTGACGCCGGGCGGGCTACTGGTCCTCGGCGGTGCGCCCAAGGTGGGCAAGAGCGACTTCCTGATCAGCCTGTTGGCCCACATGGCCGCTGGCGTCCCGTTTCTCGACTTCACGCCGCCGCAGGCGCTGCGCATCTTCTATCTGCAGGCGGAGATCCAGTACCACTATCTCCGCGAGCGCATGCAGCAGATCAGGCTGGACAAGGCGGTAATTGCGGGCGCGCGTGACAACCTGTTCGCTACGCCGAAGCTCCGCATAATCCTCGATGACAAGGGCCTCGCGTTGGCCGTGGAGGCCGTGCGCGCCCGTTTCCCCGACGCCCCGCCCGACATCATCTGTCTCGACCCCATCCGTAATCTGTTCGATGGCGGCGAGGACGGCGGCGGCGAGAACGACAACGCCGCCATGATGTGCTTCCTGACCGAGCGGGTGGAACGCCTGCGCGAGGCCGTGGCACCCGACTGTGGCGTCATTCTTGCCCACCACACCAGGAAGATGAACCGCAAGGCCGTCCTCGAGGATCCGTTCCAGGCGCTGTCCGGCGCCAGTGCGCTGCGTGGCTTCTACACGTCGGGCCTCCTGATGCACCGTCCGGAAGAGGACAGCACCCACCGCCGGCTGGAGATCGAACTCCGCCACGGCCCGGCGCTGCCCACCAAGCTCATCGACAAGGAGAACGGCCGCTGGGTCGAGCTCAATCCGCTGAACGAGCGACTGGTGCGCAAGGAGACGGGTGCCCGGCATGATGCCGAGCGCATGCGCAAGAACGAGGTGATCCTCGGTCTCATCTATGACGAGGCCCTGGCGGGCAAGGTCTACACCATGACCAGCTTCGCCGAGGCCTTCGAGAACAAGGCGGGGCTCGGCGGCCAGACGGTGATCCGCGACCGTCTCGGCGTGCTCACCACCAAGGGCTACGTGAAGTTCGTGCGCGGCACCACGGCGACCGAGATCGGGCTTGCCGCCGAGCGCAGCAAGTATGGCTACCTCTGTGTCGAGGGAATGGAGCTGGGCACCGGTGAGGACCGGGTCGATGAAGCGACCGGTGAACTGGTCCCGGAGCGCCTCGCGGTCCTGCCGAGCCACTACAAGTGCCCTCAGACGGGTGCCGTCCTGCCTGTCGAAAACCCCGCCGTATGGGTCTACCGCGAGGAGGATTTGGCATGATCCGTACCTTGCGGAAAGTTCCGAAATCTGCCCCCAGAATTCCGGAATCTGCACCAGATTTGGCGAAATCTGCCCAGATTCCGAAATCTGGAATCTGGCTTTTCCCGAGTTGTTTCAATGACTTGGAAAGTAACTTCCAGATTTCGGAAACAACTTTCCGAAATCTGCTCCGCAATCTGGAATCGATCAATGAATTCAGCAGGTTTGAGCAGATTTCAGATTTCGGATTTTCCTCCCTAAAGGGAAGGTGTCACCCGCTGAAGCGGGGTGTGACACCTTCTCGGGGGGCCGCCTGGTTTGACGATGGATAGCAAGGTCCATCCCGCCGGCTGACTGAACCCTGCCGCCGGCCGGCACCCCCACCGACCATTCCTCCATCCACTTCATGACGGAGACCATCATGGCTTCGAATGCCCAGACTCTGCCTGTTGCAGGGCACAGCCCCTCGACCCCATCCATCCTCGCCCTCGACCTCGGCAGCACCACAGGCTGGGCTGTCAGGAATGACCGCTGCCGCATCCTCCATGGCACCGCGGAGTTCCGGCCCAGCCGCTACGAGGGTGGCGGCATGCGCTACCTGCGCTTCGGCAAGTGGCTCGACCAGACGCTGGAGGTCACCGGCGGCGTTGATGCCGTCTACGTGGAAGAAGTGCGCCGCCACATCGGCACCGACGCGGCCCATATCTACGGCGGACTGCTCGCCACACTGACCGCCTGGTGCGAGGCACGCGGCATCCCGTACCAAGGAGTGCCGGTCGGAACCATCAAGCGCTACGCGGCGGGAAAGGGCAACGCCGACAAGCAGGCGATGATCGCTGCGGTGCGTCAGCGCGGCTTCGACCCGGTCGATGACAACGAAGCCGACGCCATCGCGATCCTGCTCTGGGCTCTCGACACGAATGGAGGTGTCGCATGAGCAGCCCCGCGGAAATGTTCCTCAGGCATGTCGCACAGGTCATTGCCGAGCGCAGCGTGCAGTACGGTGACGCCGGCAGCAACATGCCGGCCATCGCCAGGCGCTGGTCAGCCACCCTTGGCCGGGAGATCTCCCCGGCGCAGGTCGTCATTTGTCTCCTCGACCTGAAGCTGGCGCGCCTCGCGCATGACCCAGCCCATGAGGACTCCGTGGTCGATGTCTGCGGCTACGCAGCGCTCCTCGCCGAAATCACCAGGACAACCGAACAGGAAGGACACTGAGCCATGGCACCAGGACGCAAGAGAAAACCCGGCAAGCGCTACGCATGCGGCAAGCGCGTGCGCGCGGAGATCGAGCGGGACGCCATGAGCACGGTGATCGAGGCGCGGCGGAGGCACTTCGGTGTGACCGCGAAGCAGGCGAAGGACGAAAGGCTGGGTACAGCCCTCGGCCGCCTCGCCTTCCGCGAGTTGATCAGCGAAAAGCAGTACCAGGCGGGGGTCGCCTTCGGTGAACTCTACGTGCAGCACCAGGCCATCATGGGGTTGCCGTCACCCAGCCCCAAGTCCGTCGCCGGGCTGCTCATCAACGAGGGGATCTTTGGCGCCAGCCCCAGCGAGCCGGTGATGGAGGTCATCGAGAAACTGAAGCGGCGGTTTGCCGATGCCACCGGCACTCTCGACGCTTGCGACCGGGAGCAGCGGCTGTCGGCGGGCAAGCGGCCGACCCTGCTGATCTACCGGGTCATCTGCACCGATCACGACGCGATGCATTTTCCGGAGGAGGATATCGGGAACCTGCGGGTCGCGCTGAACGCACTGGTGAGGTTGTTCAGGCTGTGAGGCCGAAGGAACACATAAGGTGCGCCCAACACCGCTATCGCGATCGACTTAGGTCGCACCGCATTTGTTGCGGTGCGATCCGATATTCATTCGATCATGTTCGTCAGGGTGATACGCTCAGAGTGACTTTTCCACCCGTGACCTTCGGCGGATCTGCTTTCAAGTGTGACGCGTTCTTGAGGACCCAGTCTCGCGCGGCCTCAGTGATGGCCGTCGCTGCCTTCTCGGTCTTGGAGACTGTCACGGTGAAACCGCCGTCCTCGGTCTTGACGACAGAGTAATCGACGAAACCTTTCACCGAACGCATCAACTTCTTGACGTCCTTTTTGCTGGCGATGATCAGATCGATCGTCTCAGCAGCTCCCTTTCCTGTGTAAGTCCTCACGACGATATGCATTTGGCCCTCTCATTCAGCGCCTGTTATCTGGTCGCGCTGTGTGCGCAGATAGCAGCGCAGATCCTGTTCACAAACAAGGCGGGATTTCAGTTGCAAGCGGGAAGAGGAAAACCCAATGCCGCGTTTGGGTCAGTTCTTTGAAGCGGCGACTGGACTCGGCCGTTCGTTCCTGATATGTTCTATTTTCGTGGTGGGAGTACCGACATGGCCGAGATCACATATTTCGTGGTGGTCCCTTTCCAGGAAACGGAAAGCGGGCTTGTTGCCGAGCAGGGAATCCAGTGCCCGTCCGAGCGATCGGCGATCGCCCAGGCTCGGGGCGCTGTTTCCAAGGGAGCGGTGGGCGCCATCGCCTTCAGGCGCTCAGGTGACCCGAACATCGGCGAGTACGGCGAGGCCGTGCTCATCTGCAAGGAGGGCGACCTTCCTGACGGCGTGATGGATATGCTGGCGGCTTAGCGCTCACACCAAGGTGTCTGGACCTTCTCGCTTGCTGTGGCATGCTCGCTGTTCAGTGTTGCGCCTATCCAGGGAGGCAGCCAATGGACACCCACATCGTGCACATGGCGAACGACATCGCCAGGTTTCATCAGTCGTTCGCTGAAGACGAGGCCATGCAGATGGTGGCGGAGCACATCAACAAGAACTGGGCCCCTTCCATGCGGCAGAAACTGTTCGAAGAGTTTCAGGCACACCCATCTGACTTCAACAACCTGATTGCCAAGAGCCTGCTCAAGATCAACTGCTACAAGTACAATCCGATCAAGGCGCAGTTCCGCGAGAAGGACGGCACAGGAGGATGAGTTTTTCTGTATCGCTTGGCAAGCGGCAGGGTCCGGTAACAAACTTACTGCATAAAATGTGTATTTACTTGAAATGCCCTCTTGACACCTTCCAGCGATGCGGCTAAAAGTTCCGATATTGAAAGATCAGAAATGCGCCTGGAGATGTGTTCTCCGGGCGCTTTCCATTTGGGAGGCTGGTCATGCGGGTTCGCTTCCTCGAGGCAGACGATGTCAGGATCCGCTTCGAAGCGGCCTGCCTGCATCTCGGGGAAGGCGAGAGCCGCCGGGTGTTCTCGATGGCGCTCAACAAGGAGGGCCGCAAGTCCTTTGCGCAGATGCGCCGGGTTCTTGCCCAGCAGACATCCATCCCGCGCGGTGCGGTGAATGCAGCGATGAGCTTTCGCACTGCGAGCCGCGCCACGCTGTCCACGGTGACGGCGGGCTCGGGCCGGGCGCTCCCTCTGTCCTTCTTCGGTGCGAAGCAGTTTGCTTACGGGGTGCGCGCAAAGATCTGGGGCAAGGCACAGACGTTCCGCTCGGCCTTCGTGGTGAAGCGCTACGGCAACGGGGTGTTCAAGCGCACCAGTAAGGCGCGCTTCCCGATCGAGCAGCTGTGGGGCCCGTCGGTGCCCAAGGAGATGCTGCGCGACCAGGCTTACGCGGCATGGCAGGACCAGCACCCGCGCATCCTCGCGGAGTCGTCGCGCTTGATCGCATTGATGCTGAGCGGTGCCGAGCTGGGTGGCCGCCGGCAGGGAGCGAAGTCGCATTGAGGGGTGGGGGCGGGGTAGGAGCCCCAATTTCAACCTGAGATAAGCGCGGCCGCCGCAGCCCAATATTCGGGTGTTTTTCTTCTTTTCGTTTTTCCGTTTTGGTTTGAATCCGGGGGTTGTACATCTGGATGATCAGGTGGCCCCAATTGAGCTTATAATGGCGTGTTTTCGGGCTTTCGTGGCGTAGTGGGGCAGTGCCGTGATTGATCTCGATCGTTTTGTGAAGGCGCAGGATCCGGTGTTCGACACTGCACTGCGTGAACTGCAGGCCGGTCTGAAGCAGACCCACTGGATGTGGTTCGTCTTCCCGCAGCTCCGCGGCCTCGGCCGTTCGCCCATGGCACAGCACTACGGGATCGAGAATCTGGAAGAGGCCAGGGCTTACCTCGGCCATGCAATCCTGGGCCCGCGGTTCAAGCAGTGCGTCGAGGCTGTGCTGGGTGTCTCCGGGCGGAGCCTCCATGAGATCTTCGGCTCGCCCGATGACATCAAGTTCTGCTCCTCCGTGACCCTGTTTGGGCTGGCGAGTGGCGGCGAGAAGTTGTTCCAGCAGGCGCTGGAGCGTTACTGCGGCGGGCAGAGGGATCCTGCCACTCTTGATCTGCTAGGGATCCGGCAGGGGCGCTGACTGGCGCACTGACAATTTCGATTACATCCGCGGGGTCGCCAATGATCGTCACCGATATGCCGGTGGAGAGGCTGGTTCCCTATGCCCGAAATCCCCGCAACAACACCGCCGCCATCGACGCGGTTAAGGCCTCCATCGCCGAGTTCGGCTTCCGTCAGCCCCTCGTGGTCGACGAGAAGATGGTTGTGATCGTCGGTCACACCAGACTCGAGGCCGCCAAGCAGTTGGGCTTGAAAACTGTTCCAGTCCATGTGGCCGAGGGGCTCACATCTGCGCAGGCCAAGGCCTACCGCCTCATGGACAATCGCTCGCACGAGAATGCCCAGTGGGACGACGAGATGCTGCGACTGGAGTTCGGGGACCTGAAGCTCGAAGGCTTCGACCTGGACCTCACCGGCTTCGACACCGAGGAACTGGACAAGCTGCTCGGCGCCGAACAGGTCGAAGGCCTGACGGATCCCGACGAAGCACCCGAGGTGCCGGCCGAGCCGGTCAGCCGGCCGGGGGACCTCTGGATCCTCGGGACCCATCGGCTGCTCTGTGGTGACGCCACTGTGGTAACCGACGTCGAGTGCCTGATGGACGGGCAACTCGCCGACCTCGCGGTGACAGATCCGCCCTATAACGTCGACTACGCCAATACCTCCAAGAACAAGACGATCTCCAAGGACCGCCGCATCCTCAATGACGC
>Ga0209023_10000248_pt1 | contig 90074 bp, 85 predicted proteins | sample LakOneMetagenome_FD_187468 | JGI IMG/M metagenome (GOLD analysis project Ga0209023, IMG submission 187468) | Freshwater and sediment microbial communities from Lake Erie, Canada (SPAdes) (version 2) | ecosystem: Environmental > Aquatic > Freshwater > Lentic | place: Lake Erie, Canada... | reverse complement strand
GGAGTTCCACTGGCAGCTGGGGTGCTCTATCCCTTCACTGGACAGCTGCTGTCGCCCATGATTGCCGCTCTCGCCATGAGTCTTAGCTCGGTCTCAGTAATCACCAATGCACTGCGTCTTCGAGGACGCACAGCGCCGCCGAACACCCGAGCCATAAGCTCGCACCAAGGATAGAGACTGTATGCGAAATTCTGACATCGTTACTGGCAACCCGGCAAGCAACCATGACTCGACCAGGTTGCCAGCAGAGCAGCTCAACAGTTCCTGCTTTTGCAGCAGCTTGGATAAGTCTGCCTTGAAGTCGGCGCTGTCCTGCGAGGTGCACGACGATAAGCTATTTGAACTTATAGAGGAACGATGCCCGTACCTTTTCTCGGCACGGCCCGTTTTCATTTCCAGTACCCAGGCGGACAGAATCGAGGAGGTAGTGGGGGCCCTTGAGTCTGTCATTGAGCTGCCCGCATACCAGGAGCTTGTACTGGTCGATGCGCCCGACATTGCCAAGCGAGGGGCCATCGGCGCACGAGGAGTGTTTTTCGGATACGACTTCCATCCGGACGGCGCGAACCTCGGCCTCATCGAAATAAACACAAACGCTGGAGGCGCGATGCTCAACGTTGCCATGGCAAGGGCGCATCGAACCTGCTGTCTGGACGATACGCAGCTGGCACAAGCTGTCCTTTCCGGCGCTAAGTTTGAGAACGAGATAATTCAGATGTTCCAGTCAGAATGGGCTTCTGCACGGCAAACAGCGCCTCTGCGAACCATTGCGATTGTCGATATTCAGCCTCAGCAACAATACCTCTACCCAGAATTCCTTCTGTTTCAACGCCTCTTCGCCACGCACGACATCAATGCCGTCATAGCAGACCCGGGAGAACTTTTTTTCAGAGACGGTGCGCTGTGGTTCGGTGAGCTTCAGATTGACTTGGTTTACAACCGGCTCACCGACTTCATGCTTGAGGCGCCTGAGTCGCGCGCTCTACATGACGCGTACTGCGAGGATGCGGTTGTACTGACTCCGCACCCGCGCGCTCACGCTATCTACGCAAACAAGCGAAATCTCACGATATTGAGTGATGCCACGGCACTCGCAGCACTTGGGGTACCCCAGGCTACTATCGACATCTTGGTTGCCAACGTGCCTTTCACCGAGAGCGTCACGACCAATAATGCAGAACGATTGTGGAACGAGCGACGCAATCTGTTCTTCAAGCCTGTCGCTGGATACGGAGGGAGAGCGGCCTACCGGGGCGATAAGGTAACCAAGCGGGTTTGGCAGGAAATCTTGTCGGGCGAATACATCGCTCAGCGAGTTGTCGCTCCAGGCGTTCGGGTTTCCGGTACGGCTGACAGTCCCGAGACTTTGAAGTTCGACTTGCGCATCTACGTGTACAACAGCCGAGTCCAGTGGACAGCCGCGCGTGTCTATCAGGGCCAGACCACGAACTTCAGGACTCCAGGGGGCGGATTCGCACCCGTGTACAGCCTGGGCGATGAAGAAGTGACTGCGGAGCTGAAGGCCATCAGTGATGCAGCAGGCAGCAGGAGCTGCTGCGCAAATGACTGCAAATGACTGAGTGTACCGCCGTTAAACCGACAACCATCTCGCTTTATCAGGACGCAAGTACCTATTATTTGATGAGGAATTTTTCTTTGTCTCGACCGTTGAGCCAACGTGGTGCCCGGCCGCGGCCCGTCCAAGTTGCTCCGGAGTCCGGGTCGCGATACTTAGCCTGAACCGTGCCTTTTTTCTCTGACTGCTTTGCCTTCTTGTTTGGCTCAGCAAAGTCGGATGGCGATAGCTTGTGCGCATCCATGAGCTCACGAACTTTTCGGCGGGCATCATTAAGCTCATCTTGGCGTGCTTGCTCGGCAAGAATCTGCAACTTTGCAATTTGTTCCTGATATTCCTGATAGGTTGGCATAACTAATCTTTAGTGATATGAAGAAGTCAGCAATCTATCACGCCAACGCTTGAGTCAAGCAAACACATGGGTCTTCTGATGCGCGCAGTTCTCGAGTATGGTTACGCCCAGTGACGGCAAGACGCTCGTCTTTGATAATGGTGTGCGATTCCATCCGGCCTAGCTAGTTCCGATGCCTGCTAAACGTTAGGCACGATAGTTCAACTCAATCGTCGAGTGAACAATCTCCTCATGTACCGAAAGCTGGGCGCGAACTTTCTCCGCTGTGAGCGTCGCGTCCCGCGTGACCAGGCTTAACGCGCAAGAATAACTTTGCCGGCCAACTCTCCATACATGAAGGTCAACAATCCTGGTATCGCCCTGGTGTGTGCCGGACTCGACGACCTCACGGATTTCCTCCACTACAGGAGCGTCCATTTCACGGTCCAGCAGTACCTTACCGGTCTGAACAATAAGGTTCTTGGCCCAAATTGCGACCAGTACGGCGCCAACGATACCCATTGCCGGGTCTAGCCAGGCCCAGCCAAACATCCAGCCGCCAGCAAGAGCTGCAATCGCGAGTACTGACGTTGCGGCGTCAGCCACGACATGCATGTAGGCTGCCTTCAGATTGAGGTCATGATGGTGTTGCCCGCCTTCCTCGTGCGCGTAATGATGCTCGTGTCCATGATGATGTTCATGCTCTCCATGATGGTGATGAGCATCTCCCAAGATGAAAGCACACACCACGTTCACGACGAGTCCGATGACGGCAATGATGATTGCGTCGCGATAGTGGATAGGCGCCGGCGAGAAAATTCGCTCGACTGAGCTGACCGCCATTAAGGCGGCAATGCCAATGAGAGACACTGCGCTTGTGTAGCCCGCGAGGATTTCAATCTTCCAGGTGCCGAACGCGAAGCGGGGGTCCTTGGCATACTTTCGTGCTGCTGAGTAGGCAAACGCGCTTAGTCCAATTGCGAGCGCGTGTGAGCTCATGTGCCAACCGTCGGCGAGCAGAGCCATTGAGTTCAGCCACCAGCCAGCGAAGATTTCGACAACCATCATCACTGCAGTAATCCACATGACCAATCGCGTTCCGCGCTCGCCGGCCTGGCTACCCGCATCGAAGGAGTGCTCATGTACCCAAGGGGAAAGGTCGTCGTGCTGCTGTGTGATTTTCATAGTGCTTGTATGCTGACAGGTCATTTCCCCGTCAGCTTCCTTTCGCGCCGCGCGCGCTCGTTGAAAATTTGATGACGTTTGTGGTCAGTCATTCTTTTCCACTCTCGTGCTTCGGGTTGGGTCCGCAGGCATCCGGTGCAGAAGCCGGTACGGCCATCGAACTTACATTGCTCGATGCATGGTGATTTGACAGCCATTGCTCACCTACTTCAGGTATGACCGGATGACGTCGACCAGTTCATCGATGCCCTTAGTGCGCTCCTCATCACTTTGAATAGCTGGGCTCGCTACATGCTCACGGATATGGTCTTCGATGACCTCGGCCATCAGCCCGTTCATGGCACCTCGAGCGCCTGCCAAGAGATGCAGAACGTCAGAGCAGCTGGTCTCGGTTTCCAGCGCTCGCTCCACGGCTTCGAGTTGGCCACGTATGCGGCGAACCCTATTGATTAGTTTTTCTTTTTGGCGGCTGGTATGGGCCATTGTTCCTCCTATGAGCTCAATCATAGCATAGGGGGGTAGGGTATGTGGGCGGGTCTGCTGTGCTTGGGGCATGCAGGCTAACAGCTTTGCTAGCCTGGGTCTTGTCGGTATTGAGGCTTATAGTTGGGAACGGACGCGAGGCTGGTGCTTCTCGCGAGTTCGAAAAGCGAAAGGCGCGACCGAACCCAACGGCCGGATAGTCGCCGTGATGAAGCTAGCCGGCCAAATTTACATTTTTCGTGGAGGTCGACTTAACTGACATGCGCGTCACTCAGATTTTTTCAATTTGGCGGTCGATGGCTTGAATCGCCCTTTCGCTTCGCTCGCTATACCGGTCAGTGAGATAGTCAACTCGACCACGCATGAGCAGCGTAATTTTGAACAGCTCTTCCATCACGTCGACAACACGGTCGTAGTAGCTCGAGGGACGCATACGTCCTTCTTCATCAAACTCCTTATAAGCCATCGGTACAGAAGATTGGTTAGGGATTGTGAACATTCGCATCCACCGTCCGAGCAGTCTGAGCGTATTGACCACGTTGAAGGACTGAGACCCACCGCAAACCTGCATGACTGCAAGCGTGCGACCTTGGCTGGGCCGCAACGCCCCTTGTTCTAGCGGAACCCAGTCGATTTGGTTCTTCATCACAGAGGTAACGGTGCCATGACGCTCGGGGCTACACCAAACCTGGCCCTCTGACCACAGGAAAAGGCCTCGCAACTCCACTACCTTGGGATGCGTCTCTGGAACGCTTCCGACCATCGGAAGTTCGGTTGGGTCGAAAATTCTCACGTCGGCGCCAAAATGCTCGAGAATTCGCGCAGCCTCGTAGGTAAGAAATCGACTGAACGAGCGTTCCCGGAGGGAACCATAGAGCATCAAAATTCGAGGCGGATGGGCTAGCTCGCCGACTGGCTCCAACTTGCTCACGCTTGGGACGTCCAATTGGCCGGGGCTAATGTTAGGTAATTCCGGAATTTTATCCATTGATACGATTCCCTTTTTCATCAATGACAACCTCGCCGTCTTCCTTGGAAAACGGTCCTTGTTGAGGCGCGTCTAAGATGTCCAGCACTACTTCAGAAGGACGGCAAAGTCTCACGCCGACCGGTGTCACTACAAACGGACGATTGATAAGAATAGGGTGTGCCAACATCGCGCCGATGAGCTCGTCATCCCCGACGTCCGTCTTGTCGAGGCCGAGTTCCAGGTACGGCGTCCCCTTCTGACGAATCGCGTCCCGAACGCTTAAGCCTGCATCCTTAATCAGACCGGTTAAGGTCGCGCGGTCCGGAGGCGTCTTCAGATACTCGATGACGGCTGGCTCAATGCCAGCGTTGCGGATGAGACCCAAGGTGTTGCGAGATGTCCCGCAAGCTGGGTTGTGATAAATGGTGACGGTCATGGGCTCTCCTAGCTCAAGCGAATTGCGAGGGCTGACAGGGTGACGAGAAGAATCGGGAGCGTCAGGGCAGCCCCGACGCGGAAGTAATATCCCCACGAGATTTTGATGTCCTTACTCGACAGGACATGCAACCAAAGCAGCGTTGCCAGGCTGCCAATTGGCGTGATTTTGGGTCCTAGGTCGCTGCCGATAACGTTGGCATAGACCATCGCCTCACGTACGGCACCCTGCGCAGAAGACGCGTCAATAGACAGGGCTCCTATCAAAACGGTGGGCATGTTGTTCATGATGGACGACAGAAGGGCCGTTAGAAATCCTGTGCCCAGCGTGGCTCCCCAGATACCGTAAGCTGCGAATTGGTTAAGAACCGAGGTAAGGTAGTCGGTCAGGCCGGCGTTGCGCAAGCCGTAGACAACGAGGTACATCCCAAGCGAGAAAATAACGACCTGCCATGGCGCGTCAGCAAGCACCTGGCGGGTCGCAATCTTGTGACCTTTTGCAGCCACAATGAAGAGAAGTAGCGCCCCAACTGCCGCTACTGCACTGATGGGTACACCGAGGCTCCCGAGCCAAAAAAAGCCTACAAGGAGGAGCACCAGAACCCACCAGCCAGTAATAAAGGTCGCTCGGTCATGAATTGCTTCCTCCGGACGCTTCAGCTGATGGAAATCATACGATGCCGGTATGTCACGGCCAAAACAGAGCAGAAGAGCAAGTAACGTAGCCAGGACAGAGACAATGTTTACAGGTGCCATAACGGCGGCATACCGAGCGAAACTAATATCGAAATAGTCGGCAGAGACGATGTTGACCAGGTTGGACACTACCAAGGGCAAGCTTGCTGTATCGGCGATGAAGCCGGCTGCCATCACGTACGCTAACGTCGCTTTCGCAGAGAATCGTAGCTCGCGAAGCATTGCAATGACGATAGGTGTGAGGATGAGTGCTGCACCATCATTAGCGAACAGTGCAGCCACTGCGGCTCCTAGGAGGACAAGTAGCACGAACAAACGTTTACCACTGCCTCCGCCCCATCTTGCGACATGAAGCGCTGCCCATTCGAAGAAGCCAGCCTTATCTAGCAGCAGGCTGATAATGATGACAGCTACAAACGTGCCGGTCGCGTTCCACACGATATTCCACACGACAGGAATATCGTTGACGCCAATGACGCCGGCAAGAAGGGCGGCCACCGCGCCAGCAGACGCACTCCATCCGATTCCGAGCCCACGTGGCTGCCAGATGACGAGGACTAGGGTTGCGAAAAAAATTAAAGATGCGATGAGCACAAATCTTCCTTGTTGATATGCAAGACCTACGCTGGACGCGGCCTGATGTACAGCCGCTTAGTGAGATTGAGCAGTAATCTCGCCGATTGGGTCGAGAGCCGCTTTCAGTTTTGCCTTATCGCGCATAAGTTCGTCCAGAGGCAAGGCTAGAAACGCTTCGATGCGCGCGCGAATAATGGCGTAGGTCTCCTCAAAGGCAGTCTCGATTTCCTCTTCAGTTCCGACCACATGGCTCGGGTCCTCGACACCCCAGTGAGTGCGTACGACTGGCCCGAGGTAAGCTGGACAGGTCTCTCCGGCTGCGCTACTGCAGACGGTGACGACAATGTCTGGCGTCACCGGAAGGCCATCCCACGACTTGCTGAAGTAGCCTTCAGTGGAGATTCCTTTACGGTGCAATAGCGCGACTGCACGCGGATGTAACTGTCCAGCAGGTTGACTGCCTGCGCTTATGGCGCTTAGGTCCTCGGGGGCGAGATGGTTGAACGTGGCCTCGCTCAGGACAGAGCGGCAGGAGTTACCAGTGCACAAAAAAAGTACGTTAACGGTCATTTGAAAATCCTAGAGTTAGATAGGCTGTTCGTCGAAGCATCGACTTCACGCTGGATACCGTTCTTCTCCAGCATGTGGATAGGAAGGCTTAGAAAGATGCTTACACGAGCCATTACTTTGTGAAAGGCCACTCGTCGCAGGTCTTCGTCCCCGCTAGAAGCCGCAGAGTCCTGCGAGCAGAATTGCCACTACGGACGAAAAGGACGTTGTAAATTCTCTCATTCATCTTCGACGCTGGTTGCTTAATTTCTTAACACTGAGTGCTGACGGCCAGGCTCGACGTATCACAGGGAATGCCGGCACAGCAGTTCTTAGTCAGGAAACCCACCAGGTCGCTTATGGCCTTGGTGTCGGCGGAGTAGATGATGAAGCGCCCATGTTGACGCGACGTGACTAGCCCGCTATGGCTTAGTTCCTTCAGATGGAATGAAAGCGACGACGGCGCGATATCGAGGTGTTCCGCTATTTTTGTTGCTGCCAGACCCTCAGGGCCGCACTGGATTAACAAGCGAAAGACTGCTAAGCGGCTTTCTTGTGCTAGTGCGGATAAGGCTAGCAATGCTTGCGGCGTATCCATGGTCACCCCCTTAAAACACTTCAATAGTTGTTGAATCATTGTACCGATATCGATACGATACTTCAAACAATATCGAAGTATTGTTACAAAGCTGTGACAGTACTGGACTCGGAAATGGCAATCAAGTCGTAACTTGGTCACCCAGGTGTGGACTAGGAGACCATTTCTTGCCTCGGCTAGGCTGAAGCGGCGCCGTCGGTCATCAAAAACTGTTCGCGGACGTGTCAGCGCTCCGTCATGAATATCGTCAAGAGGTGGCCTTGCGTTTTCCTGAAGGAGCTTGATGAATCAGACCATCACGAGTCTGTTCAGCACCGCTAGACCTGATAGCACAATGGAGTCCACAGCCGCTGAGATTGAGCGCCGAATCCACAGAGCCACAGTGCCAGCCCTCCAACGGTAAGCGTAATGGAATCCTGGAAAACATAATCAACCATCTCGAAGGTTACCGAGCATCCCAAAAATGACGAAGAAACAAGGCTGTAAACAAAACAATGCTCACTATGGTTCCGCCCACCAAGGTAAATGTACTGATGACCTTAACGATTCGTTCGCGCCCAGCTGGTGTCTCGATATATCGAAGCAATTTTTCCATGAAAGTCTAAAAGTAGTGAGGCCCTTTTAAGGCTGAGCCGCCTGCGTCAGCACGGTTTTAAAGCGCGGTCAAAGCTCCGGGAGGGGCCAGGCTAACGCCTCGGCTACTTTCGTGAATGTCCACTTGAGTTGCTCTTCGGTCCCGTACCGGCCGCCGGCGGCAACGGCGCGTTGGTAGTACTGCGAGATGATTTCGGTTTCAGAAAGGTGCGAGCGCTTTCCTGCTTTCGATTCGAGGCACTTGTTGACCATTGCAGAGACGAGCGTTGCACTGTACTGCCAGTCGTGACAACGTTCTTCCGGCGCGTTGCCTGGGCTGTAGAACTTCCCGTCTGGCGAAGAGGTCAACAGCAATTTCGGCTGATATCCGGAGACCGCACCATACGCCATACGGTGAGGATAGTCGGTCGGAACCTCGGCAAAGTTAGGCGTCTTAGGCATGGTCATGACAGGGAATGAAATAAAACCCAACGCCGGCACGTGGCTTAGACAGAGCGTATGAACGCCGCTTACGCGGCATGCTCGATGCCGGTAAACGCTTCGAGGAACAATACTTTTATGTTGGCGTGGGTCAGAGGGTAGCCAATTTGTCGAGATAGCAGCTCCTGGCGTATCCAGTGCTCGAGTTCGTCTGTCAGTTGCGGAAGCAAAATTTTCCAATGCGTCCGAAACGTCTGCAAGCGCACCAGCCCCTGCGCAATGAGCAAGCGTTGAATCCAGCAGTACATCAGTTCGCGCACGCCTTTCATCTCACCAGCGTAGAGCGCGTCGCTTTTGTACATTGCCAACACTTTTGCAAGAAAAATCAAGGTTTCGACGGGTAGCCGGTGAGGAAGCAATTCACTGTTTTCTACTCGCTGAATCAGGCGCATCCAGTGCTGCGTCGTGGCTAACGTTTGCGAAGCCGAGTTTTGGAGTGGCATGATGGATACCAGTGCTATAGAAATAGCAGTTAAAAAGAGAGCGGGTCGGCGAGGTGAGCTGACAAGCAAGACGCGAGATACGTCACGCAAACAGTGTAATACCAAACAGTGGAATTGCAAAGAGTGTCATGTCTCAGATTGTAGACGTATGCCGTGCAGTACCGGATGCTAAGTAAATGTCAAAAATTAACAGCAAAATGCCTTTGCGGACCCGTTTTGCCCGTAACCTTCGGGCTTGTCGAGTCCGTCAAGGTATCTCACAGGAGCAACTGGCGGCACTTGCAGGCTTCAGCAGGACCTTTGTTAGCGATGTGGAACGGGAGGTTAGGAACTGCTCAATTGACAACATTGAGCGCTTGGCAAAGGCGTTAAAATTAGATGTTTCCGTGCTCTTCAGGCCAGTTGCGGAAGACGCGGACCTGCCCGAGGTCTTACCTAAAGGCCCCCGTCGCAACCGAATCGCCGGTTAGCCCGCCTGTTCATGTGGAAATTGCATTCAGGGTTGACTGGCCGATGGGATACGCAGACCGAGAGCGTGCCACCGACCGCCGGAGTGCTGCATTCTGCCTAGCTAGCTGTTCTGGCCTCTAGTCGCTGCACTTACCTGAGCCTTAGCTCCGTCTCCGTAATTGCTAACGCACTGCTGGGGGTACCACGCCGCTGAGCACTTATCCCCTATAGATTGCGCTAACGATAGACTCCGTCCAAAGTTCCACCATTGTTGCAGGCAAGCAGGCAGCTCCAGCGCTTCTTGGTTGTCAGTAAAGCAGCTCAACTGTTCCTGGTTCTACAGCGGTCTGGATAGGGCATTGCTGGCGGTCATTGACTTCGCCGGCAGATGTAGCACCCTTCAGGCTACTAATAATTACCCGCTTGTGGCACAATGATTTATAAATGACAACATCTTCTTTAGGGAATCTGCCGGTCTGTTAAGAACTAGCCGCAATGCGATTGCGGATTCCTGACCGTCGCAAACCTTAATATCGACACTATCGAATACATGACTACGGCGCCAACTGAAGCTCCTCTCCAACAAGTCGCTTCGGACCTATTCCGAGACTTCAAAGGAGATGAAATCGGCGGCCGGCACGCCATCCGAGGGTTTAGTTTTCAGGTTTGGCATGCAGTTATGGAAGCGCTCCGGGCGCACCGCACCGGCAACGATTACGCAGTCGTGCTTGAGTGGCAGCAGGATGTCGCTGTTTTGGATTCGTCCGTGGCACCGACCGGCGTCCGCTTCGTGCAGCTCAAGAAGCATGAGGCGTCGACCCATTGGAAACTCAATCACCTTATAGCATCGCCTAAAGGCAAGGACGAGGATGCGCCGCCAGCGGCAGATGCATCTGACGCCGCCGAACCTGGCGCGACGGTGACGAAGCTAATCTCTGAACCAGTCACCACTGGGAAGGCTGCGAAGTCAAAGCCGCTTAAGAAGCCAAAACAGTCAATCCTTGCCAAGCTCTATGCCCACCGACGTCGTTTCCAGACGCTTGGGAAGTCGCGCCTCGAATTCTCGTCCGACGCTCAATTCGAGATGCCGGATGATACGGGAGCCAGCTCGCTGCAGAGTAGTGTTGAGTTAGCTACTGCCGACCTCTCAGTTCGACAGGCCATTGAGGCCAGACTGCGTGAGCAGTTAGGCCTCGACCCAGCCGAGGCAATCGACTTCTCTGATTTTGCACTCGTGGTTAGCGATTGCCCAGTCAATGAACCACACAAGTACCTGGCTGGTGAGCTCGCAGAGATGCAGCTGGAGTCAGAACTGAACCTTAGCGGTTCGGCTACCATTCTCGCGGTACTAATAATTGCTTCTTATGTGAACCTCAGAGCCGGCAGCACTCGACACGCTAAGAACTATTCCGAGTTGTTGGGCCGCGCGGTCACGCGAAGCGACATTGACCGCTATCTAGCGGCGGCCGACGAAGAAACGGTGTCCGCGCGCGAACTCGTAGAAGAAATAATAGAGCGGTTGAACATCGAAACGGCGCCGTTTACGCTGGTGAAAAACATGAAGAGACAAGTCGTGCGGGCATGTATGGAAATCACGAACCGTGCTGGTCCGGTGCCGGTCGTAACCGCGCACCTAAAAGCGCTATACGAAGCGAGGTCTGAGTACGACTCGCTACCTCGAGTGACCGATATCTTCTCCGCTTGGTTCGAGGACTTTCAGCAGCTGCAGTTAAGCGAAGCTCGCCCTTACAGCCGCGAGTACATTTACTGTCTAATGTCCATGATTACCCAAAATGCAAATCCCACAAAACAACTACCATCTGTTCCGGCTAGTCCGCAACCTGAGGACTCGCAATGAGGCAAACCGTCACCTATCACGAACTTTGGCTAGTATCCGAAAGGGACGAGAGCGCCCGAATCCTGAAGTTCAATCCGCGCAAGAACCTCCTGGCGGGAACGAATGAAACAGGTAAGTCACGCATCCTAAAGCACCTTGTTTGGGCGCTCGGCGGCGAGCCGTCAACACGCATTGCCGGGAATTGGGATGTCAACATCGCAGCCAGCGTAGTCCTTAGTATCGGGCAGAAGTGGTTCACATTTGTGCGAATGGGGCGCGACCAGCGTGCGGCCTTTAACGCTGAAGGAAAGCTTCTGCTGGCGACCGAAAGCGCACAAACATGGGCGAAATTTTTTGCTGACACGTTCGAGTTCCCGCTGAAGTTGCAGCGCCATCAGGAAGGCGCGTTCGCGTTGGCAGGGCCTGAGTACGCCCTGCTGCCGTTCTACATCGACCAAGAAGGTGGCTGGGGGCGAAAATGGGGGAACTTTCTCCGATTGTCCCAGTTTGCTCGATGGGAGCCGGTCGTCTTTGAGTCCTTCCTAGGCCTGCGACCGCAGCGGTACTTTGATGCTCAACTCACGCGGGACGAACTGGTCTTCAAGCTGCGCGAACTGCGACTGCAAGCGAAGGTGCAGGCGAGCGCGTACCAGCACGTCAAAGCGATGCTACCTGCGTCCGATGCCGCGATTGATGAAAGCGCGTTCGCCAGAGAGTTGCAGCAGGTCGCTAGTCAGGTTGAGGCCTTGGTTGATGACGAAAACCAAGTCCGCAACGATTTGTTCGCAATCGCTCAGGAACGGCAGGAACTGACTGGCCAACTGCAGCTTGCGGCCCGGGCAGAGAATGACTTGGTTGAAGACTTGGCGTACCTGTCCAAGTATCGCGATGACGAGCAGTTAAACTGCCCAACATGCGGTCAAACGCACGGCCTGTCCTTCCGCGCTAAAGTGGAACTTGCTTCAGATGCAAACGATGCCCATCAACTGTTTCTGAGCGTACGTACCCAGCTGGACAAGTTGAGTAAGCGCGAAGAAGGCTTGCGGGGCATGCTCGCCAGTGTCACCAAACAAATGGAAGCGCTGCGCGTTTCGATTGAAAGACGGCCGGGGCAGGGTGGTATTGCCGAAATCGTCGCCGCAAAAAGCCTGGCCACTATTGAAGATGCATATGGGCAGACACGCCAGCAACTGTCTGAGTCTATCGATGAACTTGATGAAAGCCGAAGCGAGCTCCAGGCCGAACTAGATGCGTTGACGGATGCTGAGCGGGTGAAAGAAGTACGAGCCTTTTACAAGGCCGCAGTAAAATCGTGTGCTGACCGTCTCGGCATCGACAAAGCGGAAATTGCTTCTGTCAAAATTGGAGCCCGGCCAGCGATGGGCGCCGGTAGCTCGGGCCCACGCGTCTACCTGGCTATGCACATGGCAATGCTGGAGACCAACGCGAAATATGGCAGCGGGCCGCAATTTCCCTTCATTGTCGACACGCCTCGTCAACAAGGCTTAGACGACCCCAATACGGGCCGGCTCCTCAGCGCGGTCTACAACCATGCTGTAGCCGAGCAAATCTTCATCGCGAATGAATCGGTGCCCGTTGATTGGACCCCACCGCAGGATTGTTCCGTTCAAACCTTCACAGAGAAGCGGAATTTCTTGCGCAAGGATGAGTACCGAGCCGGCGTTCAACAGTTAGCACCCTTTGTGGAAGCAATGCGTGAGTCTATCGCGGCCGACCGCGAACGGGCTGCCGAGATAGCTGCAGAGAGCGAACCGGCGGAAAACGGAAACGTGGACGACGCTGTCGACGCTGACGAGGATGAGGACGAGGAGTAAGAAATCCTTTGGAATGGGATGGTCCAATGCCCCCATCCCTCAGCACACCTCTACCTTGGCCCACGTCCGTGGACGCTGGTACCTGAATGGCGGCCGTGTAACTGCTACCAAGCGGCCGGAATACAGAAATCGTAGTTCTCGATTTGACTACATCCTGACCGTCCATCCGGCGCACACCTCATATTAGACGGTGCTGCTCTAGGGTCGGGCGCCCAGAGCGGTTACCTTGACTCTGGGCGAACGTTTTCCTTGGAACACCTCGCCAGAATCTAGGCCCCCGAAGACGAGTTCGCAATGCAGTTCATCATCAACTCGACTTAAGCAACCTACCTATCGCGCGGAGAGGTCAGTGACGTACTCGTTCGCAGCAGTTTGGATTTTGTCGCTGCGCACTCCGTTCGGATTGGCGCCGCGCCACCGATACTAGTTCATTGCACGCGACCGAATAAGCGTTTAGCTTGAGCGGTATGGCCCTTGCTATGGTTCGCCTCTGTAATTCTGGACAATACAGCTGGCGGACAAACGTGCTCCGGCATGCCTTCGCAGCCGCACATGGCGTTCTGTGATGAGTGGCAACGGCTATAGACATCCGACTTGTCGGTATCGCAAGGTCTACCACGGCTGGCTCTAACCGCGGAATTTTTACTAGACAACGGGTGAACATCCGGGCCCCTAGCAAGGGCGCCAATCTTCATATTCATAGGAGAGTCCCGTCCATTCGGCCGTATTAGAAAATACGGTGACGACTTGGCCGAATTTAAAGTCCTGGCTGACTTAGTTCGAGAGTTAGGTGTGCCGCAAAGAAGAAAAGCAGGCACGGTGACTTAGCGTAGCCGGGCAGGACAGCACCCACTTTGCCGACTCGGTGCTCTTCGGTTCCTTTGCTTTACTCTCGCAGACCGACCGAGATGCTGGCAGCTCAATAGCTGTTCCTGTCACCGTAGACCTCATCATTGCCCGTTGCAGTCGTGCCGCCACTGGCGATGATGAATTTTGCAGCAGGGGAGGAGCACCCAGCAGAGTCTTGGAGAGAGGCCGCCCCAGGAGCACAACCCAAGGATAAATTCGACATTATAAGAATAATGTCATATTTTCCTGCGATGGTTCAAGGTACCCTACATAATACGTTGTATTATTTCTTGAAGCGCGGGCACTTGGGAGGTGGTTATGGACGAAAAGCAATTACGCGAAGATATCGAGCACTTGAAAGCGATGGGCCTGAAGACGGCGGACCTTTATCGTGAAGCGTGCGTGATTATTTTTTTCCGGTATGGGAAGACTCCAACCGCAAACGGTTTGTATCAGCTCGTTAGGAAGGGCAGCATGTCTGCGCCGGCTGAAGCGCTTGCGAAATTCTGGCAGGACCTGCGAGCGAACAGTCGCGGGACCATCTCGCATCCGGATTTGCCTGAGGCACTGCAAGAAATTGCGGGGGAACTTGTGGCCGAGCTTTGGAGGCAAGCAAGGCAGCGCTCTGACGAAGCGGTGGAATTAATCAAAGCCGGCGCCGCAGCATCTGTTGAGCTTGCAGAGAATACTGCTAATTTGCTACGCGAGGCGAACGAGAAGCTGCAAGCTCAGCTTTCCGAATCAGCAGTTAACTTCCGCCATCTGAGTAAAGAGCTCGCTGACACAGAAAAGCGCCTGACGGTTGCGTCCTCCACCAACTTAGCGATGACGGAGGAAGTCCGCCGCCTGGGACTTCAGGCGGACGAGCACGAGAAACGAGTAAAGGAGACCCGACAAGAGTTTTCACGTGAGCTCCAACTTCAGCGCGATGAGAAAGAGCGCGAAGTGCAACGGCTGAACGAAGCGGAAAAGAGAGTTAACCTAGAGCTGGACCGAGGACGCGTTGCACTCAAGCGGGCAGAAAAGATAGCTGAAGGGGCTGCTGAAAATGAGCGTAAGACGGCTATCCTGTGTGAGCAACGTATATCTGAGCTGAGCGTCACAGTAGAGCTTTTGAAAAACCAGCTCAGCAGTGCCGTCAGCGCTACGCAACTCGCGACTGAGCAGCGCGAAGCACTTGTGAGGGATTTATCTGCCGCAGACATGCGCTTGGCCGAGCTACTAGGCAGAGGCCGCCAAACTCAACAGCCAACATCTCACTTGAGTTCAAAAGCCGGTAAACGGTCGAATACGGTCAAACGCAAAAGCCTAAGGAAGAACTGGCGCTGACCCACGACTTTTTCCGGCGAGTCAGCATCGAGCGCTTGCTAGAGGAAAAGGCACTCTAATCTTGCGGAAACGTTCTCCGTCGCGTTTCAAGACCGGACAAAATATTGGAACTAAAAACGTGACATATGTGCGGATAGTAGTTGGCAGCTAATTACTTCCGTAGATGTATATCAATTTAGTTCGGAGCGCTATTTTCGAACAATAATGCCTGGAATGAAGTTCCTCTCAGCATACGCCTGAAGTGCGCATAATCTATATTATGTTAAATGCGCTGTCGATCGATGAGCAGTGCCACACCCAGGATCGCAGGGATCAACTGCTCTACCGCCGCCGAGCTGTGGTCAGCTGACGACCATGGCGCCTTTGCGATCCAGGGACCCCGCCTGCCTTTTCGCCAGTGTTCTGACGCGGCGAACCGGCCTACGGCACCCGCCACAGGATCGCCGAGGCATCATCCGCCCGCTTCACCGCGATCGCTGCTTCCACCTGCGCGGCTTCGTGGCGGCGCAGCGCATCGAGCGCCGCTTGCAGGCCGTGCGCTTCGCAGAGCGCGAACAAGCTTCCCGGCGTGTGCAAATCGTAGGAGTCCACGAGCCGGTAGAACCCGTCGGTCATGCCGAGCACCGCGGAACCGGCCCGTGCGTCGACCTCGTACGTCCGCGCACCGAACGAGCCGTTCGGATTCAGGCACAGCGAATTCGTGTGCGCCACCGTGTTCTGGTATTCGCGCCGCGCGCGCAGGATCGGCAGCAGCCGCGCCTGGCGCGCGGCGCCGTCATGGAGGCCTTGCGCGATCAGTTTGGCGATCTCGGCGCGCAGCACGGCTTCTTGCGGATTGACGAACGGATCGAGGTCGCGGACTTCGCCGTTCGGCGTGCGCAACAGGACCTTGCAATCGCCCAGGCAGTACAGCTGCAGCCGCGCGCCGCCGCCGGCACTCGGTCGCGCACGCACCCAGCTCAGCGCAGCGATCGGCCATGCGTACAGCGGCACCTCCTGGCCGGCGCTGCGTTCGCGGAACGCACGATATGTGGCCTCGACCGCCGCACGGGTCGCGTCCTGCTGGTCAAGTCCGGCGTCGATGGCCTTTCCGAGCGCGCAGGCAAAGCGCGTGACGAACCAGACCACATCGCCGTGTTCGGGGTCGATGTAATCGCGGTCGGCGACCGAGGTGCCGCCGTCGATGACGACGAGGTCGTCGCCGTGGCCGCTGTGAAAGCTGCCGACCCAGTCTTCATTGTGGTGGGCTGTTGCACCGGACGATACGCGCTCGAACTGCATGGTTGCTTCCAAACCGACTCCCTGGTTGATCCCTTTCACGCACCCAAAATCATACCAACCCGGCGATCCGGAACGAACTCGACATTATTTATGCTAATGTCGAGTGAAATTTGGAGGGAAAATTGCTCAAACCGGCCAGTTTGAGAAATCTTATTCCAGCGAGCGCAACCCACGGCAAGCCAATGCAGGTCCCTGCCTTCCACCATTGGCTCATCCGAAACGGATATTGCAACCCGCTGCCATTCCTATTGCTGAGATAGCAAGCTAGAATCTCGCCCGTCCCGTCACTGTCGCAAAGGATCCGACGCAAGGCCCCGGCATCCCTGTGCCGCCGTGGCCGAGCCGTGCCCACCATGCAGCGCTTTCTTCCCGCCCGGCCCGCCGGCCGCCTCGCCCTGTTCATCGTCCTGGTGTCGCTGGCCGCCCTGCTCCTGACCCGTCCCTCCAAGAGCGGGGACTTCCAGGAATACGCCCTGACGACGATCGCCCTCGCCGCGCACGGCACGCCGGACATCCGTCTGAGTGACGTGGAGTTTTCCTCGCGCCTCTCGCCCGAGCCCGGCTTCGTGATCGTGCACGACAAGCTGCGCGCCGGCATGGAAAAAGGCGACCCGCATCCCTTCCCCGGCTTCATCCGCGGCAGCGACGGCGGCTACTATGCGATCCACTTCTTCGCCTACCCCCTGCTTGCCGCCCTGCCGTTCAAGCTGATCGACGCCGCCGGCGGCAAGCCCTTCAAGGCCTACCAGGTGGTGAACCTGGCGGCGCTGGCGATCCTCACCGTGGCCCTGTTCCGGTTTACCGGCAAGGTAGAGCGCGCGATGTTCGGCGCCGTGTTCTTCCTGCTCTCGGGCGGCCTGCTGTATTCGAACTGGGGCAGTCCGGAATTCTTCAGCGCCTGCGCCCTGCTCTCCGGCCTGCTGTTCACCCTGATGGGACGGCCTTACGTGGCCTCCGTCTTGACGGGCGTGGCGGCGATGCAGAATCCACCGCTGGTGTTCTTCTCGGTGTTCGCGCCCCTGATCCGCATGGCCTATCTCTACGCACATGACGGCATGGACGCGCGCACGGCATTGCGCAACGTCGCCACCCGCCATACGGTCCTCGCCTCCATCCTGCAGGTCGCGCTGGCGGTGGTCCCGTTCGGGTTCAACCAGGCCCTGTTCGGCATGCCGAGCGTAATCGCCCACTTTTCGACCTATGCGCCGCTGGTGACGCCGGCGCGGCTGGTGTCCTTTTACTTTGACCTGAACCAGGGCGCCATCGTCGGCCTGCCGGTCGCGATGCTGCTCATCCTGGCCCAGTTGGCGGCGGGGAATCGCCTGCGCTGGCTGCCGCACGTGCTGGCGGCAAGCCTGTTCAGCGTGGCGATGGCGATTCCATCGCTGTCGACCGTGAACTGGAATTCCGGCGCCTCCGGGATGATGCGCTATGCCGTGTGGGGCGGCATGCCGCTGTTCTACCTGGCGATCGTGTATTTGCAGCGCCTGCCGCGCTGGCCGGTCGCGCTGGTGCTCGCGATCCTCGTCGCCCAGGCCGGTATGGTGAAATATGTGCGCAGTTATACCCACGTCGAGTTCAGCCCGGCCGCGCGCTTCATGCTGGGCCACTTCCCGGCATGGTACGAGCCGGAGCCGGAAGTGTTCATCGAGCGCACCCTGGAGCAGGACGGTTCCGTGCATGGCGACGTGGTGGCGGTGTATCCGTCCGCGTCGAATCCTGTCAAGATCCTGTTCAGCGCCGACAGCCGCGCCGCCCACGCAGCGTTGTGCGGCGACGGCGGCGAGGTGTCGCTCGCGCAGGCCAGCGGGGAGTATCCGGGCGCGTGGAAATACGTCGACGGTCCGCCCGTCTGCGCGAAAGGCAAGCCCACCTTGCCGGCACATCCTTGACGAGGTGCGCACGTTTGATGCCCGCGTTTGCATCGCCCCGCCGTCGTGAGTAAGAATGCGCTATGCGAACTGATCACTCGAAAGGATGAGCATGGGTATCACCGTGAAGAACACGACGCCGGACACGGCCAGGGTCACCCTGGTCGGTGAGATGATGGACGGGAGTTTTGATGCCAAGGTAATGGCGGAGACCGACGTGCCATACACGAAGTACTGGGACGACGAACTGGAGCAGCGCATCGTCTACCTGCACCCGAACCCGGACCAGCTCAAGGCCATCGTCGCCGCGCTCAACGAGCGCCGGCTGTCGCTCGACGACCTGCAGGAGTTCGGCAGCTCGGCCGGCGGCACCTCGGAACTGCCGATCTAGCCCTCGGGCAGCAATCCCGGGCCGGAACCCACGATCTCGTCGTGGCGTTCGTGGTCGCGCTTGTGCAGGTAGCCCGCCGTGGTGGAGATGTTGGCGTGGCCGGCCGTGTCCTGCAGCGTCTTGAGCTGGACCCCGCTGTTGGCGTGGTTGGTCAGCATGCTGTGGCGCAGCCAGTGGGTCGAGGCCTGGCGCAGCGCGGAGGCGCAATCGAAGTCGCCCTGGCCGGCCGCGCGCTCGGCTGCTGCCATGAACACCGCCTTGAGCGCCTCGGACGCCGCTTCGTCGGTGATGCGCACCGGTTCTTCCCTGCGGCTGGACAGCACCAGCGGCGTGCGGTCGGCGCGGCTGGCCTGGGGCAGCAGGCCGAAAGCGACGCGGTAATCGCGCCAGGCCGCCAGCATGGCCGGCGGCACCGGCAGGCGGCGCGGCTTGGCGCCCTTGCCCATCACGTCCAGCCACCAGCGACCGTCGCCTTCCGTATAAATGGCGCCCATATTGGCGCCGACGATCTCGTTCAGGCGCGCGCCGGTCTGGGCAAAGGCGATCAGTAGAAAGCGGTCGCGCTCGCGCTGGCGGATCGCGGCCGGGGTGTCGGCCACGCGTTCGGATACGGCCTCGAGCGCGTGCGCGATCGCCTGCGGCGTCAGGTAGCGCGTGATGCGGCCCGCGCCGTTGGCGCGCACGTTGCGCACCAGGCGCGCCGGATTGCGCCGCAGGTAGCCGGTTTGTTCCGCGTAGCCGAGCAGCCCCTTCACCGCGATCATCGCCTGGCGCCGGCTCGCATCCGACAGTGGGCCGGAAAACGGCCGGTAGCGCGGGTCGTTGCGCGGCCACTTGGTGGTCGAGACCCATTCCGGCGGCGGGTTGCGGATGAATTCCTTGTAGGCGTTCAGGTCGGCCACCGACAGCTGGGCGAAGGTCTTGCGCGCCTCTTCCCGGCACCAGGTGAGGAAGCGGTACAGCTCCTTCTGGGTGTTGGCCACCGATTTGGCACTCAGTTCGCCCTGGCCGATGTACTCGCGCGCCAGCTCGGCGTCGCTCTGCGCGCTCGTCACCGGTTCGTCGTCGACGCCGCGAAAGACCGCGCCGCGCGCGCTCGCGGCCAGGCGCTGGGGCGAGTCTTCCGGAAGCGGATCGAGGTCGATGGGCAGAAAGCTGGGCATGAAGTGCTTGCACAAATACTGTGATTTTATACAGTATAACATCGACAAGCGGGCCCACCAAGCGCGTGGCTGCGGCATAATCCGCAGTCGCCTTTCTCTTTTCGGAGTAGTCATGTTCCTGCGTTTCTTCGCCCGGGCCGCCGCCGTCGGGTTCCTGGCCCTGCCCCTCGTGGCCAATGCCGCGCAACCCGTGATCGAGGTCTACAAGACCGCCACCTGCGGCTGCTGCAAGGGCTGGGTCAAGCACCTCGAGGCGAACGGTTTCAAGGTCAAGGCCCGGGACGTTGAAAACCCTTCCGACTACCGCGAAAAATTCGGCATTCCGAACGAATACGGCTCCTGTCACACCGGCCGCGTGAACGGCTACGCCATCGAGGGTCATGTGCCGGCCAGCGAGATCAAGCGCCTGTTGGCGGAAAAGCCGAAAGCACGGGGACTGGCCGTGCCGGCCATGCCGATGGGTTCGCCGGGCATGGAAGGCCCGCGCAAGGATCCGTACGACGTGCTCCTGGTGCAGGACGGCGGCAAGACCAGCGTCTACCGGCAGTACCGGTAAGCCTGCGCCCTGCCCACGCGATCGTCGGCATAATGGGCTCTCGGTTTAGACGGAGCCTGAGATGAGCACTCACCAGAACGATCCCTCGACGACGCTCGGCGTCGGTGGCGCCACCAGCGGACAGCAGGGCGCGACGCCCACCATCGAAACCCAGCAGGAAACCGGCGGCAGCGGCGGCGACGGCTTGACCCGCAACCAGGCGGGCGAGACCACCAATGCGCCCGACGGCACGCCAGGCGATGGCGGCCGGCACGTGGAAGCCGAAGGCAGCGCGATGACCAACATCGGCCGCGGTCCACAGGATACCCGCCCGAACCAGGCCAGTCCCACCGGCACCGGCCTCGGTACGCCGGAGACCGGCGGCAACCAGGACGAACGCGACCTGCCGCCCGCCCGCTAGCTTGTCGCTGCCACCGGCGCAGGCCTGGCCAGCGCGTCGCGCGCGGCGAGCTTGCGCCACCAGAGCCAGGACACGATCGCGTTCACCCAGAAGGCGCCGTACAGCACGGACGTCAGATACAGCCCGCGGCTGGCATACAGCGGCACCGCGATCGTGTTCACCAGCAGCCAGACCGGCCAGTTCTCGATCCGGCGCTGCATCATCAGGAGCTGGGCGATCACGCTGAACACCAGCACCGCCGAATCGATAAAGGGCGCGTAGGCGTTCGTATAGTGATGCAGCAGCGCGCCGTAGACGGCGGTTGCAAGCAGGCCCGCCGGCGCCATCCAGGCCAGGGTGCGCCAGCCCGCATGGGTCACGGGGAGCGGCGCGCCCTGCCTGCCGTGCAGCCAGCGCCACCAGCCCAGTACGCTGGTGCCCACGAAAAAGGCCTGCAGCACGACGTCCGCATACAGCCGGCTCTGCGCGAACAGGATGCCGAACAGCGTGCAGCCGACGATGCCGGTCCACCAGGTGTGGACGCTGTTGCGCCCGGCGAGGAAGATCGCCGCGGCGGTAAAGGCGTTGGCCGCGACTTCGAGCGGTGTCATGCAGGCTCCCTTCGGATGAAGAGAGCACTGTAAGCGAGCCGGACGACGCCGGCAAGCCGCCTCTTCTACATGCGGATGGTGCCGTGGTCGGCGTCCACGTCCGGCGTCGAGCCGGTGACGGCCGCCTTGGCCATGGCAAACAGGCGCACCATCTTGCTGTCGTTGGAATCCCAGTACTCGGCCGCGTGCGGCATCACCCGCACCAGCACCACGTGCTCGTCCTCGGGGCCGGCCGGGAACCAGGCCTGGACCATCGGGTTCCACATCGCGTGGATGCGGGCGCGCTCGACCACGCGCATCGCAGTGCCGCTCACCGACACGTAGGTGCTGTCGTCATTGTTGGCGAAGCTGACGTTGACTTCCGGCTCGTGGGCGATGTTCTCCCACAGCTCGGTGGTGCTGCGGGTATAGAACCAGAGGGCGCCCTCGGCATCGACCTGCTGGTTGGTCATGGGCTGGCTGACCAGGTGGCCGTTCGCGTCGCGGGTGGTGAACATGGCGAAGCGCATCGAGCCGATTCGCTCCTGCAGGGCGGCCGCGTGCGCCTGGGCGTGTTGTAGTGGCATGGTAGTCCTCTCGGGTAGGTGGAAACCCGATGCTAACGCGCCACCCGGGCCCCATCCGTGCGTCGGCACACGCTGTCCCGGCCTTGTCCAGCGAAGGCTTCCCTGACGGAATCTAAGCAAATCGTCTATAGTGATGCTTCTGTACACAACTGAATCAGCCATGAAATTCGACGTCGCGATTGTCGGCAGCGGCCTGGCCGGCCTGTCGGTAGCCCTTCACTTGGCGCAGACGCGCAAGGTAGCGATCATCTCCAAACGCGAACTGCTGGACGGCGCCAGCAACTGGGCGCAGGGCGGCATCGCCGCGGTGCTCGATTCGAGCGACAGCCACGACCAGCACATCGCCGACACCCTGGTCGCCGGCGCCGGATTGTGCGAGGAAGCGGCCACCCGCTACATCGTCGAGAACGGACGCGCCGCGATCGAGTGGCTGATCGAACAGGGCGTGCCCTTCACCCGCGATGCCTCCGCCGAGCTGGGCTTTCACCTGACCCGCGAGGGCGGCCACAGCCAGCGCCGCATCATCCACGCCGCCGACGCCACCGGCCACGCGGTGCAGGTCACGCTGGAACAGAAGGTGCGCGCGCATCCGAACATCAGCCTGTTCGAACACCACTGCGCGATCGATGTCATCACTTCCGACAAGCTGAGCGGCAAAGGCGTCCACGGCGGCATTCCGCACCTGGTGGGCCAGCCGCGCTGCTACGGCCTCTACGTGCAGGACGAACAAAGCGGCAAGGTGCTTACCTTCGAAGCCGAGCACACCGTGCTGGCCACCGGCGGCGCCGGCAAGGTCTACCTGTACACCACCAATCCCGACACCGCCACCGGCGACGGCATTGCGATGGCCTGGCGCGCCGGCTGCCGGGTGTCGAACATGGAATTCATCCAGTTCCACCCGACCTGCCTGTATCACCCGTATGCGAAATCCTTCCTGATCACGGAGGCGATCCGCGGCGAAGGCGGGCTGCTCAAGCTCCCGCCGGAAGCCGGCCCGGCCGCCGGCGCCCGCTTCATGCCGGCCCACGACGAACGCGGCGAACTGGCTCCGCGCGACGTGGTGGCGCGCGCCATCGACTTCGAGATGAAAAAGCGCGGCCTGGACTACGTCCACCTGGACATCAGCCACCAGGATCCGGCCTTCCTGAAGGAGCACTTCCCGACGATTTACGCGCGCTGCCTGGAACTGGGCATCGACATCACCAAGGAACCGATTCCGGTGGTGCCGGCCGTGCACTTCACCTGCGGCGGCATCGTCACCGACCTCGCCGGGCGCACCGACATCCCTGGCCTGTATGCGGTCGGCGAGACCGCCTGCACCGGCCTGCACGGCGCCAACCGCCTGGCCAGCAACTCGCTGCTCGAGTGCGTGGTGATCGGCCGCGCCTGCGCGCACCAGATCGCGGCCGCCCCGCGCATCGACAATCCGGCGCTGCCGCCCTGGGACGAGTCGCGTGTCACCAACGCCGACGAAGAAGTGGTCATCGCCCACAACTGGGACGAGCTGCGCCGCTTCATGTGGAACTACGTCGGCATCGTGCGCACCACCAAGCGCCTGGAGCGGGCCCAGCACCGCATCAAGCTGCTGAAGGAAGAGATCGACGAGTACTACCGCAACTTCCGCATCACGCACGACCTGCTGGAGCTGCGCAACCTGGTCGAGGTGGCCTCGCTGATCGTGAACAGCGCACTCTCGCGCCACGAAAGCCGCGGACTGCATTATTCTCGCGATTTTCCGGACACCCTGCCGAAGGCATTGCCGAGCGTGCTGACGCCGGAACGCCGCTGACTCAGCCTCTAGTCCGCTCCCTCGGCACGTCGCACCGGCGCAGGGCGGTGCCCAAGTTTAGCGTCACGACGACGCATGCGAAATTAGGCACCGGCCAAGGGGGACGCCTAGTCCCGGTGCGACGGTCTTTCGGCCAACACAAACCATGAACCGCCCTGCCCTCACGCCCGCCACCGCCCTCCTGCTCACCGTCCCGCCCATCCTCTGGGCCGGCAACGCCATCGTGGGCCGCCTGGTGCGCGATGCGGTGCCGCCGATGACGCTCAACCTGATCCGCTGGAGCATCGCGCTGCTGGTGCTGGTGCCGCTCGGCCGGGCGGTCTTCAAGCCCGGCAGCGGCGTGCTGGCCAACTGGCGCCGCTACGCCACGCTCGGCCTGCTCGGCGTCGGGCTCTACAATTCGCTGCAATACCTGGCCCTCCAGAGCTCCACGCCGATCAACGTCACCCTGGTGGCCTCGGGCATGCCGGTCTGGATGCTGCTGGTGGGCCGGCTGTTCTACAAGGTTCCGGTCAAGCGCAAGCAGATCGCCGGCGCGGTGCTGTCGATCGCCGGCGTGCTGGTGGTGCTGTGCCGCGGCGACGTGCACCAGCTGCTCGGCCTGCGGCTGGTGATCGGCGACCTGTACATGATCCTGGCGACCATCGCCTGGTCCTTCTACAGCTGGATGCTGATGCAGCGCAAGGACGTGCCGGCAGTGCGCGCGGACTGGGCCGCGTTTCTGCTGGCCCAGGTCGGCTACGGGGTGCTGTGGTCGGCCGCGCTGGCGGGCGGCGAATGGGCGCTGCAGGATGCCGACATCGCATGGAGCTGGCCGCTGGCGGCGGCCCTGCTGTACGTGGCGATCGGGCCGGCCTTCCTGGCCATGCGCTGCTGGGGCGCCGGCGTGCAGTGCGCCGGGCCCAGCATTGGGGCCTTTTTCATCAACCTGACGCCGCTGTTCACGGCGCTGCTGTCGTCCGCCGTCCTGGGCGAGGCGCCCCACCTCTACCATGTGCTGGCCTTCGGCCTGATCGTCGGCGGGATCGCGGTGTCGGCACGCTGAGCAGCCTTCGGTAATTCAGGGAGGAATCGTGTGTTGATGCGCGCCGGCGAGATGTTACGATCCCAGCCAATGGAGGTATTGCAGCATGGCAGAAGGTTTTACCGTTCAAGACCAGGCCCAGGCGCTGGCGGATTTCCTCGAACGGTATCCGCGCGCCCTTGTGCTGACCGGCGCCGGCCTGTCCACCGCCTCGGGCATACCCGACTACCGCGACCGCGACGGCACCCGCCGCGGCCGCCAACCGATCCAGGGCCCGGAATTCCGGCGCTCGGTCGATATTCAGCGCCGTTACTGGGCGCGCAGCATGGTGGGCTGGCCGATCATGGCCAGGGCCCGCCCCAACGATGGCCACCGGGCGCTGGCGCGGCTCGAACAGCACGGGCGCATCAAGCACCTGCTCACCCAGAACGTCGACGGCCTGCACCAGCAGGCCGGCAGCCTGGCCGTGCTCGAGCTGCACGGCAACGTGCACAACGTGGTCTGCATGCACTGCAAGGCGACTTTCCCACGCGCTTTCGTCCAGGCGCTGCTCAATGAGGCGAATCCCGAGCTGGCCAATGTGCTCGCCACGCCCTTGCCCGACGGCGACGCGGCAGTCGAGCCGGACGCGCTCGAGCAGTTCTGCCTGCCGTGGTGTGTTCACTGTGGCGGCGCCCTGGCGCCGGATGTCGTATTCTTTGGCGACGGCATTCCGCCGCCGCGCACCGCCTGCGCCCTGGCGCAGATGGAGGCGGCCGACGCGCTGCTGGTCGTGGGTTCTTCGCTGATGGTGTATTCGGGCTTCCGCTTTTGCCGCATGGCGAAGGAAAGCGGCAAGCCGATCGCGGCGGTGAACCTCGGGCGCACGCGGGCGGACGACCTGTTGTCCATCAAAATAGAAGAGTCGGCCGAGCGGCTGCTGCCGCGCGTCGCCGACCTGCTCGATGTATAGAGCGGGTGAAAAGACGGCCAGGGCAAGGCGCTTCGCCGAAGACAGTACCTTCGTAAGGCGAGGCGAAGCAACGCAGCCATGGACGATTTTTCGCCCGCTCGGAGGAGCTGGAGGAGTCACAACCACTCATCGATCATAGGGGGATTTTGTGACCAAGAACGACCGCACGAACAACACCGCCGGCTTGCGCACCGGTGCCATCCTGGCCGGCCTGGGCCTGGCCGCTTCCTTTTTCTATGTGCGCGCCAAGACCCGGCAGGCCGAGCGCGACAACCCGCCCGAAGGCAAGTTCATCGAGGTCGACGGCGTGCGCCTGCACTACCTCGAGCGCGGCAGCGGGCCGACCCTCGTTCTCCTGCACGGCAACGGCGTGTATTCCCGGGATTTCCAGACCAGCGGCCTCTTGGCGCGGGCCGCCGAGCACTATCGCGTGATCGCTTTCGACCGCCCCGGCTTCGGCTACAGCGAACGGCCGCGCAGCACGGTCTGGACCCCCGACCGGCAGGCGGCGCTGCTGCACAAGGCCTTGAACCAGCTCGGCGTGGAGTCGGCGATCGTGCTCGGCCACTCCTGGGGCAGCATGGTTGCGCTGGCCATGGGCCTGCAGCAACCGGATTTCGTGCGCGGCCTGGTGCTGGTGTCGGGCTACTACTACCCCAGCGTGCGGCTCGACGTCGCTACCCTGACCCAGCCGGCGGTGCCGCTGGTGGGCGACGTGCTGCGCTACACGGTGTCGCCGCTGATTTCACGGGCGCTGTGGCCGGGCATGGCCAGGCGCGTGTTCGCACCGAAGCCGGTGGACAAGCGTTTCGACGCCTTCCCGATCTGGATGGCCTTGCGTCCCGGCCAACTGCGCGCGGCCGCGGCGGAGACGGCGATGATGATTCCGTCGGCCGCGTCCCTGTCCAGGCGCTACGGGGAGCTCAAGGTGCCGGCCGTGATCCTGGCCGGCACCCAGGACCGGATCGTCGACGCGGGCCACAATTCGGAACGGCTCGGCGAACGGCTCGCGCTGGGGCAGCTGGAACTGGTGCCGGGTGTGGGGCATATGCCGCATTATGCGCATCCGGACCGGGTGATGGCGGCGGTGGAGCAGATTGCCACGCAGGTCGGGGAGCCGGTGCATGCGAGGACGCCGGAGGCGGAGGCGTTGGCCAGGGCGAGTGAGAGTGGGGTTTGACAGTGTATCGCTGCTACATCACTCATCGACGATAGTTGTCCGCAAAACCGTTATTCCCGCGAAGGCGGGAATCCAAGTTTGCTTGAGTAGTGGTCGCGCTCGGCGTTGGTGATCTGCTGAGAAAGTTGGACGAATTGATGCCAGTGGCATCAATTCGGCCTGCGCCGGGATGACGGCTCTACTGTTGGTGGTGCAAATGAGCGCTGACGTAGCGCTTACTGGCCGTTGAGAACGTACCGAATCACAATCCCCGCCGTCAGCGCCACAAAAATCACCAGCGACAACCCCCCATGCAGCATCGGCGTCCCGATCGACACCTCGGCCGTGCGCGGATCGGCCTGCATGCGCATGGCCTTGCCGAACATGACCGGCCGCAGGAAGCCGCGCACCCCGACCAGCACCATGCCGATGCCGAAGCACAGGTCGGCCGTGCTGCCGGACTTCAGCCCGCTCGCCAGGGTCGGCCCACCCAGCAGCAGCCCGAACACCAGCCACAGGATGCGCGCACCGGTGGCGATGCGCAGGCGGCTCCAGTCCATCATGCCGGCCCCACGATGCGCAGCGAATAATCGGTGGCGCGCACGTCCTTGGTCAGGCTGCCGATCGAGATGCGGTCGACGCCCGTCTCGGCGATCGCGCGCACGGTGTCCATGTTGATGCCGCCGGAGGCTTCCAGCAGCGCGCGGCCTGCGTTGACGCGCACGGCCTCGCGCATCGTCTCCAGGTTGAAGTTGTCGAGCAGGACCGACTTCACGCCGGCGGCCAGCGCTTCTTCGAGCTGGGCGATGGTCTCGACTTCGATCTGCACCGGCGCGCCCGAGTTCAGCACCTCCGCTGCTTGCAGGGCCCTGGTGACGCCGCCGGCCGCCGCGATATGGTTTTCCTTGATCAGGATGCCGTCGTACAGCGCCATGCGCTGGTTCTTGCCGCCGCCTACGCGCACCGCGTACTTCTGCGCCTGGCGCAGGCCCGGCAGGGTCTTGCGGGTGTCGAGGATGGCCGCATTGGTGCCGGCAATCACGTCCACGTACTTGCGGGTGGCGGTCGCCACGCCCGACAGTAGCTGCATGAAGTTCAGCGCCGCGCGCTCGGCGGTGAGCAGCGAGCGCGGATTGGCGACGATGGTGCAGACGGTCGAGTCGGCCGTCATCAGGTCGCCCTCGGCGTACTGCCAGTCGATCTCGATGTCCTGGTCGACCGCCAGCATCACGCCCTCGAACCACGGCGCGCCGCACAGCACGGCCGCTTCGCGCACGATGACGCGGGCCTGGACCCGGGTATCGTTCGGCACCAGCATGCCGGTCAGGTCGCCGGTGCCCACGTCTTCCAGCAGGGCCGCCAGGATGTTGGCTTCGAACGCCGACTGCAGCTTGTCGTCGGATTGGTCTTCGTTGATGAACGGGTTGCGCAGGGTGGTCCTCATTGTCTTCATGCCGGGCCTACTCCATTGAACAGCTGTGCGTTCTGCTCGAGCGCACCGCTCGGCAGTGCTTGTGCTTTTTTAGCGGCGGCGAAATCGAGCATGCGGTCGATCGCGCGCTTGGCCTGGCGGCCGATCTCCGGATCGACGTGGACTTCGTTTTTGCTCGACCCTGCCCCGGTTTCCAGCACTTCCGCCAGGTTCTTCAGGCCGTTCATGGCCATCCACGGACAGTGGGCGCAGCTCTTGCAGGTGGCGCTGTTGCCGGCGGTCGGGGCTTCGATGAAGCGCTTGCCCGGCGCGGCGGCGCGCATCTTGTGCAGGATGCCGTTGTCGGTGGCGACGATGAAGGTATCCGCCGGCAGGTTCACCGCCGCGTTGATCAGCTGGGTGGTCGAGCCGACCACGTCGGCCTGGGCCACCACCGATGCCGGGGACTCCGGGTGCACCAGCACCTTCGCGTCCGGGTACTCGGCTTTCAACAGGTCGAGTTCGACGCCCTTGAACTCGTCGTGCACCAGGCAGGAGCCCTGCCACAGCAGCATGTCGGCACCGGTCTGTTTCTGGATGTAGGAGCCGAGATGACGGTCGGGCGCCCACAGGATTTTCTTGCCCTGCTCGTGCAGGTGCTTGACGATGTCCAGGCCGATCGACGAGGTCACCATCCAGTCGGCGCGCGCCTTCACCGCGGCGGAAGTATTCGCATAGACCACCACGGTGCGGTCCGGATGCTGGTCGCAGAAGGCCGCGAATTCGTCGGCCGGGCAGCCCAGGTCGAGCGAGCAGGTGGCGTCCAGGTCCGGCATCAGGATGGTCTTTTCCGGGCTCAGGATCTTGGCCGATTCGCCCATGAAGCGCACGCCGGCCACGACCAGGGTCTGGGCCGGGTGGTCGCGCCCGAAGCGCGCCATCTCCAGCGAGTCGGACACGCAGCCGCCGGTCTCCTCGGCCAGGTCCTGCAGGTCGGCGTCCACGTAGTAGTGGGCCACCAGCACCGCGTTGCGCTCCTTGAGCAGGCGCTTGATGCGTCCCTTCAGTTCCGCCCTCTCGGCGGGGCTCGGCACCGCAGGCACGCGCGCCCAGGCTTCGGCGGTGGCCGGGTTGATGGTACAGGCTGCGCCGACCTGGGGGCGGTCGTATTCGTAGGTCTTGATTGGTGCGATGATCATAAACGTTGTCTCCCGTAGGGTGGTCGGCTTCGCCGACCGCGCGTCCAACTGACGGACCCGCCGTGGCTGTGCGAGTCGGAGTCGAACGCGTGGTCGGCAGAGCCGACCGCCCTACATTATCAGGCGATGCCCTGGCTCGTCAGGTACTCTTCGTAGTTGCCCTGGAAGTCGATGATCTCGTTCTCGCGGATCTCCAGGACGCGGGTCGCCAGCGAGGACACGAATTCGCGGTCGTGCGAGACGAAGATCAGGGTGCCGGCGTACTTGTCGAGCGCGATGTTGAGCGCCTCGATCGATTCCATGTCCATGTGGTTGGTCGGCTCGTCCAGCAGCAGCACGTTGTGACGGCCGAGCATCAGCTTACCGTACATCATGCGGCCCTTCTCGCCGCCCGACAGCACCTTGACCGACTTCTTGACCTCGTCGCCGCCGAACAGCAGGCGGCCCAGGATCGAGCGCACGGCCTGGTCGTCGTCGCCTTCCTGGGTCCATTGGCCCATCCAGTCGGTCAGGTTCTCGCCGCCCGCGAATTCCTCGGTCGGATCCTGCGGCATGTAGCCGACGTTGGCGTTCTCGGCCCATTTCACGCGGCCCTGGTCGGCCGACAAACCCGTGATCTCTTCGCCGCCGATGCAGCGCAGCAGCGTGGTCTTGCCGGCGCCGTTGGCGCCGATGATCGCGATGCGTTCGCCCGCCTCGACCATGATCGAGAAATTCTTGAACAGCTGGCGGTCGTAGCCTTTGGTGAGGCCCTCGGCCTCCACCGCCAGGCGATGCAGCTTCTTCTCGCCCTCGAAGCGCACGAACGGATAGGCGCGCGAGGACGGCTTGAATTCCTCGATCTTGATCTTGTCGATCTGCTTGGCGCGCGAGGTGGCCTGGCGCGCCTTGGACTTGTTGGCCGAGAAGCGGCGCACGAAGTCCTGCAGTTCGGCGACCTTTTCCTTGGCCTTGGCGTTGTTGGCCAGCTGCTGGTTGCGCGCCTGGGTCGAGGCCAGCATGTAGTCGTCGTAGTTGCCCGGATAGACCTTCAGGGTGCCGTAGTCCATGTCGGCCACGTGGGTGCAGACCTGGTTCAGGAAGTGACGATCGTGCGAGATGATGATCATCGTCGAGTTGCGCTGGTTCAGGATGTCTTCCAGCCAGCGGATCGTGTTGATGTCCAGGTTGTTGGTCGGTTCGTCCAGCAGCAGGATGTCCGGGTTCGAGAACAGGGCCTGGGCCAGCAGCACGCGCAGCTTCCAGCCCGGCGCCACGGCGCTCATCGGGCCCTGGTGCAGCTCGCTGGCGATGTCCAGGCCGAGCAGCAGCTCGCCGGCGCGCGCTTCGGCCGAGTAGCCGTCGTATTCGGCGACCTTGCCCTCCAACTCGGCGGCCTTCATGTAGTCTTCGTCGGTCGCGTCAGGGTTGGCGTAGATCGCGTCGCGCTCGGAGATCGCGTTCCACAGTTCGGTGTGGCCCATCATGACGACGTCCAGCACGCGCACGTCTTCGTACGCGAACTGGTCCTGGCGGAGTTTGCCGAGGCGCTCGCCCGGGTCGAGGCTGACGTTGCCGGCGGACGGTTCAAGGTCGCCGCCCAGGATCTTCATGAAAGTCGACTTGCCGCAGCCGTTGGCGCCGATCAGGCCGTAACGGTTGCCTTCGCCGAACTTGACGGAGATGTTCTCGAACAGCGGCTTGGCGCCGAATTGCATCGTGATATTGGCAGTGGATAGCACTAGAAAACCTTTAGGAACGTGGTGAGCAACGAGGTTGCTGAATAACCGACGATTTTACCATCGTAGGGGCAAGACGGCGAGTCGGGGCTACTCGCGCGCCTCGACGGCGTTCAGCCTGTCGCGCCGGCGCCCACCCGGCGGCCGCGCCACCAGTCGCGCATGCCGTAATGCCAATAGGTCAGCTGGGCCGCCACCCGGCCCGCATGGCCGCCGGCCCAGGGCAGCCCCCAGGGGCGGAAGACCGCCAGTCCCGATTCGTCGCCGAGGATGGCGTCGGCCAGCACCTCGCCGGCCAGGGTAGTGGGCGCCACGCCGTGGCCGCCGAAACCCATTCCGTACCACAGGCCGTCGGGCAGGCGCCCGAGCTGGGGCATCTGGTGGCGCGCATAGCTCATCCAGCCGCTCCAGGCATGCTCGACGCGCACGTCCTTCAGCTGCGGATAGACGCGCAACATGTCCTGGCGCAGCAGGCGCGCCACCTGGGAGGGAGAGCGCTGGCGCACCGAGATGCGGCCGCCCCACAGCAGCCGGGTGTCGGGCAGCGGGCGGTAATAGTCGAAGGCGAAGCGGGTGTCGTAGACCGCCGCGGAGGTGGCGATCGCCGTTGCCAGGCGCTCGCCCAGCGGTTCGGTAGCCATCACGTAGGTCGCGATCGGCAGCATGGCGCGCCGCAAGCGCGGGTGCAGTCCGCCCAGGTAGCCGCCGCAGCACAGCACCACGTGCTGCGCCTTCACGCTGCCGCGTGCGGTCTCTACCCTCCAGCCGGAGCCGTCGCGAGTCAGCCGGGTCACGGCGGAGTGCTCGTGGATGCCGATGGCGGCCGCACTCAGGACACGGGCCAGGCCGCGCGCGTACTTCAGCGGGTGGAAGTGAAAGGCGCCACGCTCATACAGGCCGCCGAAATAGCGGCGGGTGCGCAACTGCTCGCCCAGTTCGCGCCGCCCGATGCGCTGCCAGTCGACTTCCATGTGGGTGGCCATGAAGCGCTGGCGTTGGTCCAGGATGCGCTCGTCGTCGAACCAGTTGGCGAGGATGACCCCGGCATCAACCGCGTCGCAGTCGATGCCATGGGCCGCGATGCGGCGCCGGATGGTGCCCACCGCCTCCACCGTGCGCCGGTACAGGCGCCGCGCCGCCGAGGGGCCGACCTGGCCGTGCAGGGCCTGTTCGCCCAGCGAGAAGCCGCCGAACACGAAGCCGCCGTTGCGCCCCGAGGCGCCGTGCCCGACCTCGAACCCTTCCAGGACCAGGATATCGCGCGCCCCCCGCTCGAGCAGCGACATGGCGGTGCCCAGGCCCGCGAAACCGGCGCCGATAATGCAAACGGCGCACTCGCGTGCGCCGTCCAAAGGGGAATACGAGTCGGGCGAGCTGCTCGCCCGATAGAAGGTGTCGTGCCCGGTCCGTTCAACCACAGCGCAAGGTCGGATAGTCCGACAGCGTCAAGGTGAAGCCGTCGGCGCGCGATGCCAGCCGGCCCTGGGCGCCGAAGGGAATGGTCACCCGGCGCGGGATGTGGCCGAAGGAGAGGCCGGTCAGCACCGGCACCGGCAAGGTGGCGCGCAGGTGGGCCAGCATGGTGTCGAAATCGTAGCCGTTGTCGTTCGGCGCCAGCTTGTAGCCGGAAAAATCGCCCAGCACGATGGCGCGCTGGCGCGCCAGCACGCCGGCATGGTCCAGCTGCAGCAGCATGCGCTCGACCCGGTAGGGGTGCTCGGCGATGTCTTCCAGGTAGAGAATGCCGCCGTCGATGCGCGGGAACCACGGCGTGCCCAGCAGCGACACGACCATCGCCAGGTTGCCGCCCCAGACGGTCCCGCTCTCTTCCAGGCAGGGGTTGCCGCTGACCGTCTCGTTGATCGTGTGGGTCGGTCCGGCCAGGCAGTGCCAGAAGTCGTCGAGCGTGAACCGGACCGGCTCGGGGACGCCGAAGTCGCCCGTCAGGATCGGGCCGGCATAGCTGAGGGCCCCAGTGCGCGCCATCAGGCCCATGTGGATGGCCGTGATGTCGGAATAACCGACCACCAGCTTGCCGCTGGCGGCGATCGCCTCGAAGTCGATCTGCGGCAGCAGGCGGGTGGTGCCGTAGCCGCCTCGCAGGGCCATGATCACCTGGACGTCGGGGTCCTCCACGGCCGCGCGCAACTGCTCGAGACGGCCGGCGTCGGTGCCGCCGAAACGCTCGTGGATGGCGGCGTGGTCGTAGTAGTTATGCACGAGGCAGCCGTGCTGCTCGAGACGGGCGATGCCGCGGGCGACGGCGCAATGGTCGAGCGCCTGGCCGGCCGGGGCCACGATGGCGATGCCGAGTTGTTTGGTGATCACTGTTTCACGAAGAGCCGGGGTGTTGAGTCTGGCAACATCTTACCCCTGGCATGGGCGTCGATCAAGGCGAGAAGCCGCTCGACCAGCTGCGGCGGCAAATCATGGCCCATGCCCTCGATGATTTCGAGGCGGGCGCCGGGAATCCGGCTGGCGGTGTCTTCGCCGCAGGCCGGCGGCACCAGCGGGTCGGCGGCGCCGTGGATCACCAGGGAAGGCGCCGTGATCGTGCGCAACAGCGCGCAGCGGTCGCCGGAAGCGGCCACCGCCAGCATCTGGCGCGCGACGCCGGCCGGGCAATAGCTGCGCCGCACGCTCCTGGCGACGCGCTTGCGCAGCACCTTGTCGGGAGTCGGATAGGCCGGGCTGCCGATCGCCCGCAGCACGCGTACGCCGTGGTCGATGATGCTGTCGATGTCGGCCGGATCGGCCGGACGTTTGGCCAGCAACCGGCTGACGCGCTTGTCCGGCCCCGGCAAGCCGCGGCGGCAGCTGCTCGACATGATCGAAGTCAAACTGAGGATGCGCTGCGGATAACGGGCGGCCAGGATCTGGGCGATCATGCCGCCCATCGACACCCCGACCACGTGAGCACGGGCCACGCCCAGGGCCGACAGCACGCCGATGGCGTCCTCTGCCATGTCTTCCAAGCGGTAGGCGGCGCGCAACGGCCAGCCGAGTTTCGATTTGATCCAGGCCAAGCCCAGGTTGGGCACGCCCGCCTGCTCGAACTTGGTCGACAGGCCGCAATCGCGGTTGTCGAAACGGATCACATAAAAGCCGAGCTCGACCAGTCCTTCGACGAATTCGTCGGGCCAGGCCGTCAGTTGCATGCCGAGGCCGTGCACCAGCAACAGCGGCGGGGCCTTGGGGTCGCCGGCGGTGTCGAAGGCGATGCGGATTCCGTTGGCGTTCAGCGTGGGCATGGCGAAGGCACGACTGCAGCAAAGGCGAATGGATGGACGCGCCACAGGGGCGCATGTGTCCAGCATAGCACTTTCACCAGGGGGCCGGCGCTCGTGGCGCTGTACGACCAGTCTTACGCCTGAGCGGACACGGGCTTGGCGTCGCTTTCCGGCGCCGGCTCGGCAACGGGGAGTTTGCGTGCGGCGGCGCGGCGCTCCGCGAAAAAGGCCTTCAGGAGGGCGCTGGCCTCCGGCGCCATGACGCCGCCCACGACCTGGGTATGGTGGTTGAGCTTGTCCTGCTCGAACAGGTTGAGCACCGAGCCGGCCGCCCCGGTCTTGGGGTCGACGGCGGCATACACGACGCGCGCCAGGCGGGCGTGCATCATCGCCCCCGAGCACATGATGCACGGTTCCAGGGTCACGTACAGCTCGCAGCCCGGCAGGCGGTAGTTGCCGAGCTTCGCGGCGGCCGCGCGCAGGGCCATGACTTCGGCGTGCGCGGTCGGGTCGTGGCGTCCGATCGGCTGGTTGTAGCCGGCGGCGATCACTTCGCCGTCCTTGACCACCACCGCGCCCACCGGCACCTCGCCCTCGGTCCAGGCCAGCCTGGCCTGCTCCAGGGCCAGGGCCATGTAGCGCTCACCCTCCGCCTGGGGCGGCGATTCGGGCGGCAAGGCGGCGGACAGATCAGGCATCGGTGACTTCGGCCCAGCAGTTCGGGGTCTCGTGCAGCACCAGTTTGTGCAGGCGCAGGCCGGTGCCGTAGCGGTCGGTGAACACGGTCTTGAGGATGCCGAAGGCGACGCGCGCCAGGTTCTCGACCGTCGGAATGCAGTCGATGACCACGGTCTTGTGGCCCGGCAGCGAGGCCAGGAATTCGCGCACCGTGTCATCCTTTTCGTACACAAGGAAGGCATGGTCCCACACGTCGACCAGGTGCTCCTTGGCCAGCGTTTTAACGTCGGAGAAATCCATGATCATGCCGTTGTCGGAATTTCCTTCAACGTCGATGACTTCGCCGGTCAGGGTGATCTCGAGGGTGTAGCGGTGGCCGTGCAGGTTGCGGCACTGGCTCTTGTGGTCGGGAATGCGATGGCCGGCATCGAATTCCAGCTTGCGGGTAATAGTCAGCATGGAAGCGGGATTCAGGGGATTTGCAGGAGTTTGTGGGTCTGGAGGCTGAGCTTCCACTTGGGGTTGCGGCGGCAGGTCTCGATCGCCAGGCGCGTGTTGTGCGCGGCCAGCGGGCCATCCATCGGCTGCACGTAGAAGTTGTCGAAGTCCAGGTGCTCGTAGGCGGCCAGGTCTTGCCCCAGCTGCGGGATCACGACCTTGATCTCGTTGCCTTTCGCCACCACCAGGGTCGAGCCCATCTTCGGGCTGACGCAGATCCAGTCCACCCCTTGCGGCACCGGCAGGGTGCCGTTGGTCTCGATCGCGATCGTGAAGCCGCGCGCGTGCATGGCGTCGATCAGGGGCTGGTCCAGCTGCAGCAGCGGCTCGCCGCCGGTGAAGACCACGTACTTGCTGGCGGGATGCAGCGCCGGCCACAGGCCGTCGATCTCGGCGGCAAGCAGCTCCGGCTCACGGAACTTGCCGCCGCGCTCGCCGTCGGTGCCGACGAAATCGGTGTCGCAGAACTGGCAGATGCTGGTCGCCCGGTCGGCCTCGCGGCCGGTCCAGAGGTTGCAGCCGGAAAAGCGGCAGAACACGGCCGGACGCCCGGCATGGGCGCCTTCGCCCTGCAGGGTGTAGAAGATTTCTTTGATGCTGTAAGTCACAGTGAAGCCCCGGGGTAAGCCTGTCGTCAACCTTCCATTATACCGCGCCGGGCGGCACCCGTGGGCGAGCCGGCCACCGGACTCATGCGTTGAGGATGAGCAATATTGCCTGTCGGACTCGGGTGTACCTTCATACGGAATCGTCCTAACGCGTGTAAGAAGGTCACAGGGTCCATGTCTATCACATTCCTAATGAAATGTTCAGCATTCGCCGCAGTCGCCCTCGCCGTCCCGGCGCTGGCGGCGCCGCCCGTCCCCCTGCCCCTGCGCGGCGTCGCGCCCGAACTGGTGGCCGCGACCATGCTCGCGCTGGCGGCACTGGCCATGGCCTGCATGGCGCAGCGGCGTGCCCGCGCCGCCATCGAGCGCGGCCGCACGCTCGAAGACCGGCTCGATTCCGAGCGCGCCGCCCACGCCGAGGTCGAAGCCGCCCTGGCCGGCAGCCACGAGGTGCTGTGCCGCCTGGTGCGCCAGCAGGAAGGCGTGCGCGAGATCGAGCGCAGCCGGATCGCGCGCGACCTGCACGACGAACTGGGCCACCGCCTGCTCTCGCTGCGGGTGGAGCTGGCACTGCAGCAGGCGGCAGTGCGCGGCATCTCGCCCGCGGTGCACGACCGCCTGAGCGCGGCGATCGGCGGCCTCGACGCCGCGATCCGCTCGGTGCGCGCCATCGTCGCCGGCCTGCGTCCGCTCGGCGCCGGAGTCGGGTTGCGCCAGGCCGCCGAGCGCCGCCTGGCCGACTTTGCCCGCCTGCACGGCCTCGACTACCGCTTCGACGCCGGCGCGCCGGGCATCGACGGCGTGCCCGACCCGGAACGCGACGCGGTGCTGTTCCGGGTGCTGCAGGAAGCCCTGACGAACATCGCGCGCCACGCCCAGGCCACCACGGTGTGCGTGAGCCTGGCCGAAGCCGCCGGCGAAACGGTGCTGCGGATCGAGGACGACGGCGTCGGACCGGCGCCGGCCGCGCCCGGCCATGGCTGCGGGATCGAGGGCATGCGCGAACGCACCGAGGCCTACGGCGGCAGATTCTCGCTGGCGCCGGGCAGGCGCGGCGGCACTGTGGTGTGCGCGACCGTGCCACGGCTGGGCCAGCCGGCACCGGTCTAGCCGAGGGTGCGCCACATCCGGCGTGGAGTCTTGCTGAAAATCAATAAGGCTGCGCCTGTGCGGTAGCAGAATCGTTTCCTGTCGGCAGTCAATCGGCTGTCGCAACAGGACCGCAAAGGACGACCATGATCAGCCTCTCCAGCACCAGTGCCGGCATCAATGCCGGCGCCAGCCCGGGCCTATCCACGCCAAGCGCCCCGACCGCCCTCGTCAAGGACGGCGCCTTCGTCGGGCAGCTGGTCGCCTCGCTGTCGATTCCGGTGTTCGTGCTGGACACCGACGCCCGGGTCATGATCTGGAACCGGGCCTGCGAACAGCTGACCGGCGTGCCCGCGCACGAAGTGCTGGGCACGAGCGAGCACTGGCGCAGCTTCTACGAGCACCGCCGCCCTACCCTGGCCGACCTGGTCCTGCAGAACCGCGCCGAGGACGTGCGCCGCATCCTGCCGCGCTGCGCGCCCGAAGGGGCCCTCAGCGGCCTGTGCATCGAATCCTGGTTCGACATGCCGCGCGCCGGGCGCCGCCGCTACCTGGCCGCCGACGCCAGCCCGATCTTCGGCGCCGACGGCGAACTGGCGGCCGTGGTCGAGACCCTGCGCGACATGACGGACGAGAAGATGGCGCAGGTCGCGCTCGAGCAGCTCGCCACCCGCGACGGCCTGACCGGGCTGGCGAACCGGCGCTGCTTCGACGACACCCTGCACGCCGAGTGGGCGCGCGCGCTGCGCCAGCAGCAGCCGCTGTCGCTGCTGATGGTCGACGTCGACAACTTCAAGGCCTATAACGACGCCAACGGCCACCTCGGCGGCGACGAATGCCTGAAGCGCATCGCGCGCGCCGTCGCCAGCGAAATGCGCGCCAACGACCTGGTGGCCCGCTACGGCGGCGAGGAATTCGCCGTGATCCTGCCGAACCAGTCGCTCAAGGGGGCCGCCATCGTCGCCGAGCGCATCCGCTGCCGGGTCGAGCAGCTGCAGCTGCCTTCGACCGCCCCGACCCGCCATGTGACGGTGTCGATCGGGGCCGCTACGGCGATTGCCGGACCCGACAACAGCGCCAGCCAGCTGGTGGCCACCGCCGATGCCGCCCTGTACCGGGCCAAGCACCTGGGCCGCAACCGCATCAGCCTGCCCCTGAGCGAAGCCGCGTAAACACCGGCATATGCATACTTGATAGTCCTGTTCTTTCCTTGACGAATAATCTATCCTTCGCGGATAGCAATATTCCCAAAAGGAGAGAACGTGTCGAAATCCATCCTGTCGCGGACCCTGTTCGCGACGCTCGTGCCGGCGGCGCTGCTGGCCGCCGCGCCCGGCGCGCTGGCCGCGCCCGCGCCCGCGCCCGCCAAGTCCGGCGGCGACGTGCTGCCGTTCAAAGCCGTCGAAAAGACCCTGCCGAATGGCCTGAAGGTGATCGTGGTGCCGACCGGCTTCCCGAACCTGGTCTCGGTGCACATCCCGGTGCAGACCGGTTCGCGCAACGAAGTCGAGCCGGGCAAGTCGGGCTTCGCCCACTTCTTCGAGCACATGATGTTCCGCGGGACCCCGACTTATCCGCCGGAGAAGTACCAGGAAATCATCACCCGGGCCGGCGCGCGCCAGAACGCCTACACCAGCGACGACCTCACCAATTACTACACGACCTTCGCCAAGGAAGACCTGGACACCGTGCTGAAGGTCGAAGCCGACCGCTTCCAGCACCTGTCCTACCCGGTGGAAGCCTTCAAGACCGAGTCGCGCGCCGTGCTGGGCGAATACAACAAGAACAGTGCGAACCCGATGCAGAAGCTGTTCGAAGTGCAGCGCGAGGCGGCCTTCGGCACCCACACCTACCGCCACACCACGATGGGCTTCCTGAAGGACATCGAGGACATGCCCAACCAGTACGAGTACTCGAAGGTCTTCTTCGACCGCTGGTACCGTCCGGAGCGCACCACCGTGATCATCGCCGGCGACGTCGAGCCGGCCAAGGCGGTCGCGATGGTCGAGAAATACTGGGGCTCATGGAAGCGCGGCAGCTTCAAGTCGAACGTCCCGGTCGAGCCGGCGCCGACGGGCGCGCAGTACCGCCACGTGGCCTGGCAGACCCCGACCCTGCCGCTGGTGACGGTCGCCTTCCGCGCGCCGGCCTTCTCCGAAACGCAAAAGGACCAGGCGGCGCTGTCGATGCTGCTGTCGCTGTCGTTCGGGCGCACCTCGACCCTGTACAAGCGCCTGGTGCAGGACGAGCAGAAGGTCGACCAGCTGTTCGACTTCATGCCGAACCGGGTCGACCCGACCCTGGCCACGATCGGCGCCCGCGTCAAGAAGCTGCAGGACGCCGTCTACGTGCGCGACGCCATCCTGCAGACGGTGGCGAAGCTGCGCGACGAGCCGGTCAGCGGCGGCGCACTGGCGGACGCCAAGTCGGCCAACAAGTACGGCCTGATCCGCTCGCTCGACAACACCGAGGCGATCGCCTCGACCCTGGCCTCCTACGTGCACTTCAACCGCTCCTACGACACGCTGAACCGCTACTACAAGGTGATCGACAGCCTCACCCCGGCCGACCTGCAGGCCGCGGCGCGCAAGTACCTGGTGGACGAGTCGATGGTGGTCACCACCCTGTCGCACGAGGCCCTGCCGGAGCAGGTCAAGACCCTGCCGAAGCTGGCCGACCTGGCCGCGAAGGCGGGCGACGCGCAGTTCGACGTGCTGGTGCAGAAGTCGGCGCTGCCGCAGATCCGCTTCAAGCTGCTGTTCGCGGCCGGCTCCGCGCATGACCCGCAGGGCAAGGAAGGCCTGGCGGCGCTCACCGCGGCGATGGTGGCGGCGAGCGGCTCGCGCGAGCGCAAGATCGACGAAGTGACCAAGGCCCTGTTCCCGCTGGCCGGCAGCTTCAGCGAGCAGACCGACAAGGAGATGACCACCTTCACCGGCTCGACCCACAAGGACAACTGGGACCAGTACCTGGGCATCGCCCTGCCGTTGCTGGTGGATCCGGGCTTCCGCGAGGAAGACTTCCGCCGCCTGAAGGACGCCCAGAAGAACGCGCTGGTGCTGGACCTGAAGGACAACAACGAGGAAGAATTCGGCAAGGAGCGCCTGCAGACAAATGTGTTCGCCGGCACGCCTTACGGCCATCCGGTGCTGGGCACCGTCAAGGGCATCGAATCGATCACCCTGGACGACGTGAAGAACTTCTACCGCCAGGCCTACCAGCAGGGCGCGGTGCGGGTCGGTATGTCGGGTGATGTCTCGGACGCCATGATCGCCTCGCTCAAGACCGCGCTGGCGCGCCTGCCGGCGGGCAGCGGCCTGCCGGCTAGCCCGGCGATCCGCGGCCGCATGCCGAATGGCATGGAGGTGGAGATCATCGAGAAGAACACCCGGGCCACCGCGATCTCGTTCGGCCTGCCGATCGAAGTGACCCGCTCGCATCCGGACTTTGCCGCCCTGTGGATGGCCAAGACCTGGCTGGGCGAGCACCGCGCCTCGAGCGCGCGCCTGTACCAGCGCATCCGCGAGGAGCGCGGCATGAACTACGGCGACTACGCCTACATCGAAGCCTTCCCGCGCGGAATGTTCCAGTTCTTCCCGAATCCGAACCTGGGCCGCAAGGCGCAGCTGTTCGAAGTCTGGATCCGCCCGGTGGCGCCGCAGAACGGCCATTTCGCCCTGCGCGCCGCCCTGTTCGAGCTGGACAAGATGATCGCCAACGGCCTGTCGCCGCAGGACTTCGAGACCACCCGCGGCTACCTGATGAAAAACGTCTTCGTCATGACCGCGACCCAGGACCAGCAGCTCGGCTACGCGCTGGACGCCCAGTGGTACCGCACGCCCGAATTCACGAAGATGATGCGCGACGCGCTGGCCAAGCTGACCGTGGCCGACGTCAACGCGGCGATCAGGAAGCACCTGTCGAGCCGTAACCTGTCGGTGGTGATCATCACCAAGGATGCGGCCGGGCTGAAGGACAAGCTGGTGTCGGATGCGTTCTCGCCGATCGCCTACGACGCCAGGAAGCCGCAGTCCCTGCTGGACGAAGACCAGCAGATCGGCTCGCTGAAGCTGGGCCTCAAGCCGGAAGCGGTGAAAATCACGCCGGCGGTGCAGGCGTTCGCCGAGTAAGCCTCATTCGGCTGCAGCAATGAAAAATCGGCGCCCGCGGGCGCCGATTTCATTTAGCGAAGACGCACGATCAGGACGTCACGCGATCCCAGCCGTGACGCACGGCCGACTTCATTTTTTCCCAGGTCGACTGGCCGCCGCTGCCGTAGCGGGTATCCCAGTCGGTGCGCAGGTCGTTCTCGACCTCGCCCCACTGGCGGCCGCGGTATTTCTCGTTGCGGGCCATTTCCGAACCGTAGGCGTAGGCCGGACGGTATTCGTCGTAGGTGCCGCCGGTGGTCGCGGTGCTGTAGGTGGCGTTCCAGTGGCTGCGGTACTCGTTGTCGTCGTCCTCGGTGATGCGGTCCCAGCCGTGGCGGACGGCCGCCTTCATCTTGTCCCAGGCGCCGCCCACGGAAGCGCCGGCGCCGGCCATGGTGCCGCCGCTGGTGGTCCCGGTGGTGGTGCCGGCGCCGGCATCGATGCGCGAATCCCAGCCGCGCGCCAGGTCGCCTTCGATGTCGTCCCACGGGCGGTTGCGGTACATCTCGCTCTTGCGCATCTCGCTGCCATAGGAATACGCCGGCTTGACGCTGTCGTAGTCCATGCCCGAGCCGCCCATGTGGGTGTCGTAGTGGCTGCGGTAGTAGTTGTCGTCATCATTGTCCAGGGTCATGCGATCCCAGCCGCGACGCACCGCCGCCTTCATCTTTTCCCAGGTACCGCCGATGGCCGCCCCGGCGCCGGTGCCGGCCGTGCTGCCGTAGCGGGTATCCCAGTCGCTGCGCAGGTCGTTTTCCACTTCGTCCCACTTGCGGCCGCGGTATTTCTCGTTGCGGGCCATTTCCGAGCCATAGGCGTAGGCCGGTTTCACACGGTCGTACTCTTCGCCGCTGTAGTTGGCCAGGAAGTGGTTGCGGTAATAATCGTCATCGTCGCCAAAGAAATTGCTGCCGATATCGAGACCGCCGCCTCCGCCGGCGCCGGTGTCGGCGGTGCGCGAGTAGATGCGCGACTTACCGCGTTGCACCTCGGTGAAGCGGCTGGCGCCGGAGCCGGGGGTCGATCCGCCCATGGCGGTATCGCGCTGCATCGAGCCGGAACCGCCCTGCAGCGCCGATCCTTCCAGCGACGAGCCCTGCAGGGTGCCGCCCTGCATGCCGGAACTGTGGATGCCGCGGTCGCCCTGGGTGCCGTCGAGCGCCGAGGCCTGCACCGAGTTTTCCTTCAGGGTCGAGCCCTGGAGCGAGGTGCCGCCGGTCGCGCTCAGGCCGCTCTTGCCCATGGGTTCCTGGTAGGTCGTGCCCATGGGCTCGGCCTGGTTCAGCGATTGCTGCTGGAACAGCTTGCGGTCGCCCGGGTTGTCGAGCTGCTGGTTCAGGCCGGCGCTGCCGGTGCCCGAGCCGGCGCCGATCGAGCCCGTGCCCATGGCCGCGCCGCCGCTGCTGCCGGACAGGCTGTCCGACTGCGCCGACATCTGCGCGCCCTGCTGCATGCCGCCCGCGCCGCTCATGCGCATCGAGTCCGACACGCCGCCGGCACCCAGCGACCCCATGCCGGCGCCTGTGCCCGATGCCTGCTCGTCGATGTCGGTGGGACCGTACCGTTCGACGATGTCGGCCGCGCGTTCGACTTCCGGCAGCGAGCCGGCGCGCACGGTCAGCACGTGGTGGCCGCGGGTGACGGCGCCCTCGTAGCGGCTGACGTGCTCGCTGTTATCGGCGCCGAACAGGTCGGTGAAGAAATGTTTGATGCTGGCGCCGATCCCGAGGCCGGTGCCGTCGGCCAGGGTGTCGGTCTCGACGCGATCGCCCGGCGTGTCGCCGCGGCCGGTGACGCTGTCGGTCATGCCGGTCGGATCGGCATTGGAAAGCTTGACCTCGTCACGCGAGAAGCCCGAGGACATCAGCTCGTTCATCGCATTCTGTGCGTCGGTCCGGTTGTCGAACACGGCTACAAGAGTATGTTGCATGGTCTTTCCTCCCAAGGTGAGTTCGCGCGCGCCTTCCCACGGCGCACATTGCATTTCAGATTACTCCAATCGCGACAGTACGCGCGCGCGGCTGAACACCAGGCAAAACGGCGCCCGCAGGCGCCGTTTGATTGAGGGAAATTTCTTGATCAGTAGGTGCGGCTGCCGCCCGTGTCACCCGTCATGCGATCCCAGCCATGACGCACCGCCGCCTTCATCTTTTCCCAGGTCGACTGCCCGCCACTGCCGTAGCGGCTGTCCCAGTCGAGGCGCAGGTCGGACTCGACATCGTCCCACTGGCGGCCCGAATAGGGCCCGCTGCTGGCCATCTGCGAGCCGTAGCTGTAGGCCGGCGCATAGCTGTCGTAGCTTTCGCCGGTGGCGCCGTAGGTGCTGTTGAAGTGGTTGCGGTAGTAGCTGTCGTCGTCGCGCGGGCCCGATGCGGCCGTGGTGCCGTCCAGGCGCTGCACGTCGACCTCGGTGTGGCGCAGGGTGTCCGTGATCTGTTCCTGGCGTTCGCTGACCTGCTTGCCGAACGTGACTTCTTCGACGATGCGGGCGGATTTCTCGACCACCGCTTCTTCGGCCGTCTCGCGCATTTCGATGGTCTGCTCCTTGAAGGCCGTGGCGTCGGCCGGGCTGACCGGTTCGTCGACCCGGCGCCGTTGCACGTCGACATGTTCCTCGCGCAGGCCGACCGTCTCGTTGACCGGCGTCTCGACCACGCGCGAATAGATGCGCACGCCGCCGCGCTGCACCTCGCGCTTGCCGACCTTGAGCTGTTCTTCCACTACCGGGATAGACTGGGTGGCGGCGGTACGGGCGGTATCCATGGCGGTGTCGCGTTGCTGCGAGGCGCCGCTTGTCAGGTTGTCCTGCTGCAGCGAGCCCGAAGTCGAGCCCAAGGCCGATCCCGCAGTCGACCCCGACGCCGGCGAGGACGACTGCGCCGACATCGACGACGTCCCCATGCCGCTCTGGCTGCCGGCCAGCATCGCGCCGGCGCCCATGCTGCCGACGCCCGCGGAATGCTCGTCGATGTCGGTCGGACCGTAGCGCTCGACGATGTCGGCCGCGCGCTCGACTTCCGGCAGCGAATCGGCGGTCAGGGTCACCACGTGCTGCCCGCGCGTCACCGCGCCCTCGTAGCGGCTCGCATGGTCGCTGTTGTCGGTGCCGAACAGGTTGCTGAAGAAGTGTTTGATGCCGCTGCCGATGCCGGTGTCGGCGTCATGGCCGGTGGACGACACCGACGAGGTCCCGGCATCGCCGTCGGACAGGCGGGCGTCGTTGCTGGAAAAGCCCGAGGACAGCAGTTCGTTGAGGGCGTTCTGGGCGTCGGTACGGTTGTCGAAGACAGCTACAAGCGTGTGTTGCATGGTTATACCTCCGAAACGGTCACTTCAGGATGATGGGGGCGGGCCGGCCTCGTCGAAGCGCTCGACCTCGACCCGCTCGGCCTTGAGCGGGACGGTGTCGTGGTAGCGTTCTTCGTGCCGGGTGCGGGTGATGTGCAGCTCTTCCTTGATGCGCAGGCGGCGTTCGACCACCAGCACTTCCTCGAGGACCGGGACGATCAGGGTGTTGCCTTCGTAGCGGGGTGCGGGCGCTTCCTCCGGGGCCACGACGCGGTCGACCGCGACCCGCCGGACCTCCACCTCGTCGCGCGCGAGGCGCTCGTCGATGGTGACCTGCTGTTCGGTGACGGTCTTGTGGATGCGCACCCCCCGGCCGGTCTCGACCGTGCGGGTGCCGAACGCGAGCTGTTCCTCGATCACGGGGATCCGCAGGCCATCCCGGCCGGCGGAATCGTGGGTGTTGCTGGACATCGGCGCCTCCTCGTGGTTCGCGGGTGCGAGCCAACGAGGCTACCCCAAACCGGGCACGGGGCGCACACCTTTGACCATGGAAATGTGCCCGGGTGAAGGTGCGTGCGGACTCAGGTGAAAGGGTTCTCGACCGTACCGACTTCCGGCGGCGGCAGGCGCTCCGGCAAGCTGCGCGACTCGAGAGCGGCGACCACTGCGCCCAGCTGCGCGTGCAGCTGGCGCGCCGCTTCCAGTCCGGCCTTATCGGCCGTGAGGTCGAGGTCGCCGGAGATGGTGATGCGGTCGAGCCGGTTCTCCAGCATCAGGTTGCCGATCTCGAGCACGTCGGCTTCGTTGGCATAAGGCGTAAAACCGGTCTTCTTTCGGGTCATGTTCGTCTCCGCGGCGATTGCTTAGTAGCGGTTGTTGCGCTGGCGGATCTTCGGCAAGGCCAGCATGCGCTCCTTCTGCTGCCGGGAAAGCGAAGGCAGCAGCTCGATACCGACGATCCGTTCCAGCTCGGCCACCGGGATCACCTGGATCGGTGCGTCGGCGCGGTTCTCCACGAACCAGGCGGCGGCCGCCTTCTGGCGCGGACTGTACACCACCTTGTACAGGTGGCTGGGCACGATCACGTTGCCCACCTTGCGCAGGTTGCTGCCCAGGAAGGCGGGGCCGGTGATGACGTACAGCGAGCCTTCCCGTTTCGCCATCTTGCGCACCGCGCCTTCGATCGGAGCCCAGATGTGGCGGTTGTGGTCACGGTCCTGGGGCACCATGTTGGCGAGCGAAAAACTCTCGCGCTGGGCGCGGCGGTCCGGCATGTCGCCGTTCGGCGCCAGGTGGCCGCGGTCGAAGCCGCTGCGCGCATAGTCCGACAGTTCGGCGCGCTGCTCGCGCGGCAGGCGCGGCTCGGGGTGGAAGGCGTTGTCGCGGTCCAGGCCCTTGGCGGCGTCGAGCTGGCTGGGCGCCAGGTGCTCGGCCGACCACAGCGCGGTGCGGGTGACGCCCGAGTGCATGACGCCGAACTCGCTGTAGCACAGCTCGCGGGTGGCGGCGGCCAGCTTCGGATTGCGGATCTCGGGCGGGCGGCCGTCGAGGTAATGGTCGGGACAGGCGCCGAGGGCGGCGGCCTGCTGCACGCCGGCGGCCAGCAGCGCAAGGCCGAAAAGGAAACGGCGCGCGCCGGCCTGGAGCGAATGGAGCATGGTGGTGGTGATCGGGAACATCGATAGCGCGCATTGTAGCCGACGGCGCTTGAGAACCGTCAAACGATCAAACAGTCGACGCGCGCACGATTGAATAATCCTTTCCGTTGAGAATGAGATAAACTTTCGGTTTTCTCAACAAAAGATTCCTTTTGGGAAATTCCACCCGAAGCGGATGAGCCGTACCACCATCCCCGAGGATTTGCGCCGTTTTATCCTGACGAGCATTCCCTCCGTTCCCTATCTCGAGGCGCTGCTCCTGCTGCGCGCCAATCCCGGCCAGCGATGGACCGGCGAGATGCTCGCGCGCCGGCTGTATACGAGCGAGCGCACCGCCCAGGGCCTGCTCGACGAGCTGTGCCGCTCGGGCCTGGCCGCGCCCTGCCCCGAGCCCGACGCACACTGTTATTGCTATGTTCCGGCGTCGGAAGCGCTGCGCGAACGCGTCGACGAACTGGCCGACGTGTATGCGCGCCACCTGGTGGACGTGACCCACCTCATCCATTCCACACTCGACCGCAAGGCGCAGCAGTTCGCCGACGCCTTCCGCCTGCGAAAGGATCCGTAAATGGGCGAACTCATCTATACCTTGTGCATGCTGACCTCGCTGGCCTGTGCCTGGCTGCTGTTCGGCAGCTACCGGCGCACGCGCTACCGGCTGCTGTTCTGGAGCGGGCTGTGCTTCGCGGTCATGACCTTCAATAACCTGTTCCTGATCTTCGACAAGATCGTGTTCCCGGACGTCGATTTCATGCCGCTGCGGGTGATCAGTGCGCTGGTAGCCTGCCTGCTGCTGTTGTACGGCCTGATTTACGAAAAGGAGTGAGGCGATGATCCAGATGATGTACGGCGCGATCTCGATGGCTTCGCTCACCATCGCCCTGTTCTTCCTGCGCTTCTGGCGCAACACGGGCGACCGCTTCTTCCTGTACTTCGCGCTGTCCTTCTCGATCGAAGGCGTGCATCGGATCTACTCGGCGGTCCTGAACGAAGCCGGCGAGGATTCGCCCCTGCACTACCTGATCCGGGTGCTGGCCTATGGGCTGATCGTCTGGGCGATCGTGGAGAAGAATTTGCCGCGTAAAGCGTCGCGCGACTGACTAACGTGCGCCCGGCCCTCGGGCCCGGCGCGATAATGGGTGATGAAAAACCGTCAACAGGAGGACAGCATGGCCCAATTCAGCCCCCAGAACGAACAGAAAGCCAACCCGGCCGCCGGCGGCGGCCAGGACCAGCGTTCCGAGAACCTGCTGCCCGGCGAGGGCGGCGCCGAGGACGGACGCTTCGACGTCGCCGAGGAAGTGAACCTCGACGAACAATCCGACGAAGCGCGCCGGGTCGGCCAGATGCCGGAGAACGGCATCGCCGACGCCGTGCCCGACGCCCTCAAGACCCCGGTCCCCTCGCAGCAGGTCCCGGGGAAAGAGTAAAACGCCCCGGTGGGGCGTTTTACGAGACGCCCCGGTGGGCGTCTTACGCGGCGCCTCCCCTCACCCTCCCATCGTCACGCCCATCTTCAGTCCCTCGATCGTGTGGGCCTGGACGATGGGTTCGAGCTGCTCGACGACGCGGCAGTTCAGGTGCCGGCGCACCGCTTCCGGCAGGCTGTCGTGGTAGGCGCGCGACATCTGCAGGTCATGCTTGATGGCATTGGTGGCGTCCGGCGCATCGGCCCCCACCACCAGCACCGGACGCGACACGTTCGATCGGTTGGCGGTGCCGCGATGGATCGTCAGCGCCGAGCGCGCCGAGATGTCGCCGATCTTCGCCAGCTTGCGCTGGGCCAGCGCCTCGTAGCGCGGATAGAGCGACCTGTCCGGGAACATCGGGTCGCCCTCGTACAGGTCCCATTGGGTGCCGGGAGCGATCTCGAACGGTCCCATCTCTTCGGTGACGTCGACGGTGGTGATGTTAAAGGCGAGCGAGCTCAGGCGCCGCCCCTGCACCGTCTCCGGCGGCGAAGCGAAGTCGCGGTGCCAGGGCTGGTGCATGGCGCCCGGTCCCGGCACGTCGAAGCCGACTTCCACGATCCGCCATTCCGGCCCCAGCACGGCGCTGCACACGGCGCGCACCCAGGGATGGCTGGCGATCGCGACGAACGAGCGCAGCCGCTCCGGGTGCACCTCGACGTAGTAGCGGTTCGGGCCGCGGTTCAGGGCCCCGCCCTCGCGCCCCATCGCTTCTTCGAACAGCCGGTCGATGTCGGCGCGCAGTTCGGCGATCAAGCCCGGCGCGAAGGCGCCGCGGCAGGCGATGATGCCGTCGCCATAGATGCCGCGCATGATGTCGGCCACCTCGTACCGGCCATGCTGGCCGGCGGCGGCCGTATTCGGATTGTCCATCCTGTCCTCCCTGTTACCTTGCATGTCAGCCGCACAGTCTACTGAGAATCGGCGGCGGGTGGCGCGAGCTCGGCCCGCACGGCGCGGCCCGCGGAACGGGACGTTGACAGGACGGCATCCTGACCGTAGATTGACGCCCACACCACCACAGGAAGCGAGCATGAGAAGACCAACGCCCCCCGGGGGAAGCGCGTGATGCCGGCCGGCGAGGCGAGCGTGCTGTTCATCTGCGAACGCGCGCTGCCCGACCCGGTGCTGGACCGGGTCGCCGACGAACTGGGCGAGCGCATCGTGCACGCGCGCACGGCCGGCGCCGGGCTGGAGCAGCTGCGCCGCCACGACTATGCGCTGGTGCTGGTGGGTTATGCGGGCGACGCCGAGGCCCAGGCGACGACGGTCCGCCGGGTGCGGGCCACGCGCCGCTCGATCCACACGCCGGTGGTGGCGCTCGGGGTGCCGGGCGATCCCGGCTTCGCGGTCGAGCCCCTGTACGAGGCGGGTGCGATCGCGGTGCTCACCGATCCGCTGTCGCCGGTGATCCTGCGCGCCAAGCTGCGCTTCTATCTCGACGCCTTCCACGCCACGGCCGAGCGCAAGCGCGCCGAGAGCGCCCTGATCGACGCCCGCTCGCGCCTGGAATCGATCATCGCGGCCGCCGAGCTGGCCATCTGGTCCTGGGACATCGAGCGCGACAGCGTGGCGGCCGACCCGCGCATGGGCGCCCTGTTCGGCATTCCCGAGGCGCTGCGCACGAGCGCCCCGGCGGCGCGCTACTTCGAGGCCATCCACCCGGACGACGTGGCCTCGGTGCAGGCCCTGCTGGGCCAGGCGGTGGCGCGCGGCCTGCCCTACGACGCCACCTTCCGGGTGCGGCGCGAGGGCGGCGGCTGGCGCTGGGTGATCGGCCGCGGCAACGTGGTACGCACGGCGGACGGCGCGACCGTCATGCGCGGCGTGATCATCGACGCCTCGCGCCAGTTCGAAGCCGAGCAGCAGCTGCGCCTGAGCGAGGAACGCTACCGCACCCTGTTCGATTCGATCGACGAGGGGGTGTGCGTGATCGAGATGCTGTACGACGGCGCCGGCCAGGCCTGCGACTACCGCTTCCTGGAGACCAATCCCGCCTTCGTCAAGCACACCGGCTTGGTGGATGCGGTCGGGCGCACCGTGCGCGAGATGGGCCTGCGCCTGGAGCGCCACTGGTTCGAGCTGTACGGCCAGGTGGCCGCTACCGGAGTGCCGGCGCGCGTCACCAACGAAGCGCGCGGGATGGGACGCTGGTTCGACGTCTATACGGCGCGTATCGGTCCGGCCGAGCAGCACCGGGTGGCGGTGGTCTTCAACGACATCACCGAGCGCCGCCGCAGCGAGGAAGCGCTGCGCCAGATGGCGGCCGACCTGGAAGAGGCGAACCGGATCAAGACCGAGTTCCTGGCCACCCTCGCCCACGAGCTGAGGAATCCCCTGGCGCCGCTGCGCAGCGGCTTGCAGTTCATCCGGCGCGCGCCGAACGACCCGGCCGCGGTCGCGCGCATCCACGACATCATGGAACGCCAGCTCGGGCAGCTGGTGCACCTGGTCGACGACCTGCTCGACGTGGCCCGCATCACGCGCGGCCAGGTCGCGCTCAAGCGCGAACGGATCGACCTGGCGTCGGTGCTGGGCGCCGCGGTCGAGACCAGCATGCCGCTGATCGAAGCGGCGCGCCACCACCTCGACCTGCGCCTGCCGCAGCAGGCCCTGGTCGTGGACGCCGACGCCACCCGCCTGACCCAGGTGGTGGCCAACCTGCTCAACAACGCGGCGCGCTACACCCCGCGCGGCGGCAGCATCGTGCTGGCGGCCGAGCGCGACGGCCGCGACGCCGTGATCGCGGTGTCCGACAACGGCATCGGGATCGACCCGGCGCGCCTGGACGACGTCTTCAAGATGTTCACCCAGATCGGCGAAGGCCGCCGCCACGCGGCCGGCGGCCTGGGCATCGGCCTGTCGCTGGTGCGCAGCCTGGTCGAGCTGCACGGCGGCAGCGTGACGGCCGCCAGCGCAGGCACCAATGCCGGCAGCGTATTCACGGTGCGCCTGCCGCTCTCCAGCGTCGAGGCTTCGGCGGGCGCGTCGGACGAGCATGGCGACCAGCCGGCAGGCGCCGGACACAAGCGGGTGATGGTGGTGGACGACAACCGCGACGCCGCCGAGACCCTGGCCGCCTTGCTCAACCAGCTCGGCCACGAGGTGCTGGTCGCGAACGACGGCCACCAGGCCCTGCGCATGATGGCCGGCTACGCGCCGCAACTGGTCCTGCTCGACCTGGGCATGCCGGGCATGTCGGGCTTCGACGTGGCCGAGGCGATCCGGCGCGACCCGCGCTTCGTTGGCGTGCGCCTGGCGGCGCTGACCGGCTGGGGCGGCGAAGCGGACCGCGAGCGCACCGCGCAAGCCGGCTTCGACGACCACCTCACCAAGCCGGCTACCGCGCAGGCCATCGAAGAGGTGCTGGCGCGGGCTTGACGCGATTGCCGCGCTACCAGGCGATCGACAGCAGCACCTCCGCCATGCGCGGCCAGCACAGCGCAGGCACCTGCTCGCGCGTGGCCCAGCGGTAGCCGTCCATCTCGGGGGTGGCCCTGCCTGTCACGTGGTGCGGGAAGGTGGTACTGCAGTGCAGGTGCGCCAGGCTGTCGAGCGCCGGGCTTGAGTTCACCATGAACAGGTGCAGGCGCTTGTCGCGCCGGTAGGCGAACGGGCCGATCTCGCGGAAGGCGTCCTGCGGAAACACCAGCCCGGTTTCCTCGCGCAGCTCGCGCATCGCCGCTTCCAGTTCGGTTTCGCCGGGGTCGCGCATGCCCTTCGGGATATCCCATTTCGGGGTATGGGTGACGTGGCAGAGCAGCAGCTCGCGCCGCGGGTTGACCACCAGCGTACCGCAGGAAACCGTGTGCTTCGCCATGCCGGGTGCGGGGCCGGATACCCCGATGAACGATCGTGAACCGACTCTATCGGCCGGCCAGCCCGCTTGTCAATTGTGCGCGCTCGATCCCGCCTGACCTCCACACTGTCCGTCGCATTGCGTTTTGAATGGAGCGGTTGATGGAGTTCTTGTTGCACAACAATGATCTGGAAAACTGGATGCTGGCCCTGGCTGTCTGCGTGGGGGCGACCGCGGTCCTGTACTTCCTGCGCATGTTCTTCGAGCGCCGGCTGGCGGACCTGTCGCGCCGCACCGTATCCCGGGTCGACGACATCGTCGTCAAGATGCTGCACCGGACCTACCTCACATTCCAGCTGGCGATCGGCGCCTACCTGGCCAGCATCTTCCTGGTCATGCCCGAGACCTGGCGAATGGTGATCTCGCGCATCGCGGTGGCCGCGCTGGTGCTGCAGTTCGGGATCTGGGGCGATACCGCCCTGCGCGGCTGGCGCAGCCAGCTGCTCGCCACGCCGGGCGACGGCGCGCGCAAGGCCTCGAGCACGATCCTGTTCTTTATGCTGCGGCTGGTGGTCTGGACCGTCGCCTTCCTGATGTTGCTGGATAACTTCGGCTTCAACATCACCACCCTCGTGGCCAGCCTGGGCATCGGCGGCATCGCGGTGGCCCTGGCCACCCAGAACATCCTCGGCGACCTGTTCGCCTCGCTTTCGATCATGCTCGACAAGCCCTTCGAGATCGGCGACTTCATCATCGTCGGCGACGCCCTCGGCGCGGTCGAGTACATCGGCCTGAAGACCACCCGCCTGCGCGGCCTGGGCGGCGAGCAGATCGTGTTCTCGAACGGCGAGCTGCTGCGCAGCCGCATCCACAACCACAAGCGCATGGCCTCGCGCCGCGTAGCTTTCGTCCTGCGCGTGGCCTACGGCACCGGCGAAGCCCGGCTGACCGCGATTCCGGCGACGATCCGCAAGATCGTCGCGGCGCGCCAGGACGTCGACTTCGAGCGCGCGCATTTCTTCCGCTACGGCGACTGGTCGCTCGACTTCGAGGTGGTCTACCACTTCAAGAGTCCCGACTACATCCTGCACATGGATGCGCAGCAGGAGATCCTGCTGCAGATCTACCGCGCCTTCCAGCGCGAAGGCATCCAGTTCGCGCACCCGCTGTCGGTGGTGCGGGTGGCCGACCCGAACGATCCGGCGGGCGGATGGCCGCCGGCGGGCGCCGGGCCGGGCAACCTGGTGCGCCACTGAGGCGGGATGGGCCCGGCGGTATGCGCCGGACCGGTCCTACAGCGCTGGGCCGGACAGTCCTATTCCGCAGCCGAGGCCGCCGAACTATGATGGACTCACCTCTTCCGGAAAACAGCATGCCGCAGGACGCGGCGGGCCAGCCCGGAAGTGCTTCCGACCAACCCTGTCATCGATAAAGGAGACCATCATGGCATCGAACAACCAGGGAAACAGCAAACGCGGCTTCGCCTCCATGGACCAGCAACAGCAGCGTGAGACCGCCTCCAAGGGCGGCCGCGCATCCGGCGGCGGAAACCGGGGCAACTCGCAGAGCGGCAACGGCGCCAGCTCGCAGAGCGGCAGCGGCGGCAATTCGCAGAGCGGCGGCTCGAGCAACCGCGGCTTCGCCTCGATGGACCCGCAGCGCCAGCGCGAGATCGCCTCGCAGGGTGGCCGCGCCGCCCACGCTTCGGGCAACGCCCACGAGTTCAACTCGCAGGAAGCACGCGAAGCCGGCCGCATGAGCCACAAGAACGACGGCAACCAGCAGAGCGGCAATGGCGGCAACGGCGGCAACGGCGGTGGCCGTGGCGGCAATCGCTGATCGCTGACCCGTTCGGGTAAAACGAAACCGGCGGCTGCGTCCCAGGACGCGCCGCCGGTTTTTCGTTTACGGTCGACGTAGGGTGGTCGGCTTCGCCGACCGCGCGTTCAGCTCCGGTATGCCTTATGGCGTTGCATGCATTGGTCGAATGCGCGTTCAGCTCCGGCATGCCTTGTGGCGTTGCATGCATTGGTCGAACGCGCGGTCGGCAGAGCCGACCACCCTACGCATTCCCGCGACGAGAGTCCAGCAAAAAAAACAGGGCGGCGGACCCTCGCAGGTACCGCCGCCCTGCCGTCGCCAGCCGGCGCCCGCCGAGGGACGCCGGCCGCTTACCCTGTTCAGGCGGTCTTCGCGACCGGAACCTTGGCGGCCTTCACCGGCAGCACGTCCGCGCGGGAAGCTTCCTGGGTGGCCGGCAGGCGCGCGTGGCGGCCCGGGACGGCGCTTTCGATCAGTTCGTGCATGCGGGTCGCGGTCAGGTCCCACGAGGTGCCCGCCACGACTTCGCGCATGCGCTTGGCCATCTGCTGGCGTTGCTCCTCGCTCATGGCCAGCTGGCGTTCGCAGGCGGCGATGAATTCTTCCGCGGTGGCGGCCACCGCCACCACGTCGCCGTAGGGCACCTTGACGTCGGTGATCGGGGTCGACACGGCCGGCAGCTCGGCCGCCATGTATTCGAGCACCTTGGTCGGGCTGATGAACTTGGTCGAGTCGTTCATGGCGAACGGCAGCAGGCAGACGTCCCAGCCGGCCAGGAACCTGGGCAACTGGTCGTAGGTGCGCTGGCCCATGTAGTGCACGTTCGGCTGCTTCGGCAGGGTCGCCGGGTCGATCTTGACCACCGGGCCGACCATCACGATCTGCCATTCCGGATGGGCGTCGGCCATCTTCGAGACCAGCTCGACGTCGAGGCGCTCGTCGATCACGCCGTAGAAGCCCAGGCGCGGGTGCGGGATGTGTTCCTGGTCCGGGTGCGAGGTGGCACGGTCCTGGGCCTGGCGGAAGTGCTTGGCGTCGACGCTGCTCGAGAAGCAGTGCGCATTGGCGTGGCGGTCGCGCTTGGACTGGTACAGGCTCGGGCCGCCGGTGAAGACGACGTCGGCCATGTTCAGCAGCGCGCTCTCGCGCTGCAGCAGCTGTTTCGGCGCGTTCTTGAACATCGCCAGTTCGTCCATGCAGTCGTACACGATCTTGGACGGGTTCAGTCCCTGCAGCAGCGGCAGGGCCATCGGGGTGTAGAACCAGACGATCGGCTGCTCGTCTCCCGGCACGAGGTCGGCCAGCAGGGTCTGCAGGGTCGGGATCTGGTCGTCATGGAAGCCTGGTGCGTGGATCGCGGTATGCGGCTGGCACACCGTGATGTTCGGCGCAACGGCCGTCTTCTTCAGGTAAGCCTCGCCCTCGCTGTACACCGGTTCCTCGACAAACACGATATCGTAGTGTTCCGCCAGACGGGTCATCAGGTGCTGTGGACGCTGGAAGACAAAATCCCAGCGCAGGTGGCAAAACACGATCAAGGTCGGCATCTTCGGTTCCTTTTCGCCTTCGTGGCGCTCTAGTTGTTGGCAAAGCCTGGCAGTCTTTCTCTCATGCCAGTCCCCGGTGGCGCGCAGCAAGGGCGCATCAGCTCACCGGACCCCCCAATCGTAACATGCAAATTTTCCAATATTTTCATTTATGCATTGCAACATTGCCATGCAGAAACGTTGCAACCAGATGTTACAGTGGGCCCTCATAGAGGAGCCAGCGCGGCTGAGTGAGGCCATGTAGGGTAGTTCCTACAACTTCACAAGAAAATCCACTACGAAAAGTCATCGTCATTGTTACCGTGCGCGGGCGCTGCGGCGGGTCAGGGCACGACAAAGCGGGACAGTTTTCATTCGGGGAAAGGTGGGCGCGACCGTCTTTGCGCACCCCCGATCGCACTGTCGAGGTAGTAGGAACACGGCCGACAGGCGTGTTGGCCGACAGCGGGACAAGCAACGGACAAGCCGCGGCCAAGCCCGGGTCAGCCGGGCTGGTAGGGCTCCGCCCCTTCCGCGTGGCCATCCTCGCTGAAGCCGGTCGCGACCGATATCCCTTCCAGTCCCAGCGACAACAGAGCGTCGCACAAGCTGTCGATCTCGGCGCCGAGGTCGGCGGCCAGGTCGACCGAGGTCTCGATCGTGCCCCAGGGCGTGCCGCCGTCGAGCGCGTAGAGGTTGATGCGCAGGACGATGTGCTCGCCCGCGTCGAGGGGCGCCACCGCCGCATGCACGCGGTCGGGAGCGAGGTCCTTGGCGGCCAGGGTGCGCGCCACCTCGGACAGCACGCCCAGGGTGGTCAGCTCGGCCACGCCCTGCTCCTTGGCGCCGTAGAACAGGTCCTGGTACAGGAAGTCCACGTGCACCGCGTCCGGATCGCGGGCCAGCAGGCGCCGTACCAGGGGCGCCGCGCCGAAGGTCCAGGCGCGGTAGCGCTCCTCGCGCGCGGCGTACCAGGCGTCGGCCGCGGCTTCGTCCGACGGTACGGCGTAGAAGGGGTCGTCGGCGCGCTTGAGCGAAAAGCCCAGCAGGAAGCGCAGTTCGAGCGCCGACTCTTCCGGCGCGAAGCGCTCCCCGGTCCAGCCGCGGATGCTGGCTTCGATGGTGGGCGCCGGCTGCAGCTTCTTCTCCAGCATGGAGTTGGCCGCTTCGCGCAGCATCTCCTGCAGGGTCGAAAACGCGACATGGTCGATCTCGGCCAGGTCATAGGCATGCTGCACCAGCACCATCTTGGCGCCCGCGCTCTCCAGCCCGGCCGGGTGGAAGCTGTTGGCCAGCGCTTCGAAGGCTTGCTCGTCCTGGAAGGTGTCGGCCGCCTGCAGCCCGCCGCCGCTGCGCGCGAACAGCGGGATCAGGAAGGCATCGATTTCGTACTCGACCGCATTGCCCTTGGCATTCTCGCGGCGCAGGCGCAGGTTGGCCGCTTCCTCTTCGATGCGGCCGCGCAGCAGGCGGCAGGCCTCGGGGTCGGTATAGCGCGCCAGCTCGATCGCTTCGTACAGCGCCTCGTCGCGCTTCTTGCGCAGCAGCTTGCGCACCGCCGCCAGGAGCTCTTCCCCGCGTTCGTCGGCGGAACCGAAACCGGGCGCTTCCTCGCGCTCGGCGATCGCCAGGGCCAGGTCGGCCAGCTCCTGGGCCATGTGGGCGTTGTCGGGCTCGCGCGGGTTGTTCGAGGTGCGGGGCAGCGGGCGCTTGTTTCTAGGCATGGCATGGTATCGAGGTTGATGGAGTTGCCATGTTAGCGCATCGGCACGCAGGCGCACGCGCTCCTCCGCGCGGCGGTGTTATGCTTCAGCCAAAACAACCATGGAGCCCTCGATGCTCGACCGATTCTTCAAGCTCACCCAGAGCGGCACGGATGTGCGCACCGAACTGCTGGCCGGCCTGACCACCTTCCTGACGATGGTTTACATCATCTTCGTCAACCCCTCGATCCTGGGCGACGCCGGCCTGCCGAAGGAATCGGTGTTCGTGGCCACTTGCCTGGTGGCGGCGCTGGGCACTGCCGTGATGGGCCTGTACGCCAACTACCCGATCGCGATGGCGCCCGGAATGGGTCTGAACGCCTATTTCGCCTACGCCGTGGTGCTCGGCATGGGCGTGACCTGGCAGGCGGCGCTGGGCGCGGTCTTCATCTCGGGCTGCCTGTTCATCCTGGTCACGCTGGTGGGATTGCGCGGCATGATCGTGAACGGCATCCCGCCCTCGATGCGGGTCGCGATCACGGTCGGCCTGGGCATGTTCCTGGCGTTGATCGCGCTGAAGAACGCCGGCATCGTGGTGGCGAGCGAGCCGACCCTGGTCAAGGCCGGCGACCTGCACAAGCCGGAAGCGGTCATGGCCATCGTCGGCTTCTTCGCCATCGTCGCGCTCGACCGCCTGCGGGTGAAGGGGGCGATCCTGATCGGCATCGTGCTGGTGACCGTGCTCTCCTTCTTCTTCGGCGGGAACACCTACAAGGGCCTGTTCTCGGCCCCGCCATCGATTGCGCCGACCCTGCTGCAGCTGGACATCAAGGGTGCGCTGTCCGCAGGCATCCTGAACATCGTGCTGGTCTTCTTCCTGGTCGAGCTGTTCGACGCCACCGGCACCCTGATGGGCGTGGCGCGCCGCGCCGGCCTGCTGGTCGAAGGCAAGATGGACCGCCTCAACAAGGCCTTGCTGGCCGACAGCGGCGCCATCGTGGCCGGCAGCCTGCTGGGAACGTCGAGCACCACCGCCTACCTGGAGAGCGCATCCGGCGTGCAGGCCGGCGGGCGCACCGGCCTCACCGCGCTGACGGTGGCGGTGCTGTTCCTGGCCTGCCTGTTCATCGCGCCGCTGGCCGGCGTGGTGCCGGCCTATGCCACCGCCCCGGCCCTGCTGTTCGTGGCCTGCCTGATGCTGTCCGACCTGGGCGAAGTCGAATGGGGCGACTCCACCGAAAGCATCCCGGCCGCCGTCACGGCACTGAGCATGCCGTTCACCTTCTCGATCGCGGAAGGCATCGCCTTCGGTTTCATCAGCTACGCCGTACTGAAGCTCCTGACCGGGCGCGCGCGCGAAGTGGCGCCGGTGGTGTGGGTGATTGCCGCCCTGTTCACGTTCAAGATCGTCCACGTCGGCACCTGAGCGGCGAATTGTGTTGGAAAGCATCGTTTCGCGCCGTCTTTGCGCTACAATGTCGCGCATCCTGTCGGCAACACGGTGCTTATGAAACGATTTCGCTTCCCGCTTCGCTCCCTGGCAAATGCGGCGCTGGCGCTCCTGCTCTGCGCCACCCCTTTCCTGGCCACGGCCGCTCCGGACCTGCCGCCGGTCGGCAATGTCCACGGGCCGATCTCGATCGCCCGTCCCGAGATTCCCGAAGGCGGCTGGTTCACCTCGGCCGAACTGGGCGCGATCACGACCTCGGGCAACACCACCGGCACCTCGATTACCGGCAAGATCGACGCCCGCCACGAGACCGCGAAGTGGAGCCAGGAATTCATCGTGAGCGGCTTCTTCAAGGAAGACGAGTACGAGGACGACGAGGGCAATATCGAGCGCAGCAAGTCGGCCGAGCGCTTCGCCGCCTCGGCCAAGGCGTCGCTCAAGCTGCTGGGCGAAGGCAAGCGCGCCTTCATCATCGGCTCCCACGTCAACGACCGCTTCGGCGCCTATACCCGCTACTCGTCGGTGTCGATCGGTCACGGCTCGCAGTGGCTGAACACGGTCGACAAGACCCTCGACGTGGAGATCGGCCCGGGCTACTTCGCGGGCGAGCGCGCCACCGGCGAGGAAGAGAGCGGCCTGACGGTGCGCGGCGCGGCCCAGTTCCGCTGGAAAGTCAGCCCCTCGGCCTTCTTCGCGCAGACCGTCGCGGTCGAGAAAGGCACCTCGAACACCCACTCGGTGGCCGAGACGTCGCTGAGCACCAAGATCAACTCGACCATGCAGATGAAGGCCGGTTTCAGCGTGCGCAACGACAGCAGCGTCCCGCCGGAGAAGAAGAACACCGACACCCAGACCTCGCTGACGATGGTCTATTCGTTCTGACCGTTCCGGTTACAGCTCGTACCCGCCGGCGGACTGCGTGAAGGCGTCGACCCCGGCGCTCATGGCCGTGATCATCGTGCGCTCGGCGGCCGAGAGCTGCGGGTGCCAGACGTCGAAGATCAGCACGACGCGCAGTGCATCGCTGTCGTTCCAGGCTTCGTGCTCGATGGTGTCGTCGAACACCCAAGCCTTGCCGACCTCCCATTCGCGGATATCGTTCCCGACCCGGAAGCCGCAGCCCGTCGGCACGATCAGCGGCAAGTGGGTCACCAGGCGCACGTTGCTCACGCCGGTATGCGAAGGAATCCGGGTGCGCGGCTTGAGCACCGAAAACATGGCGCTCGGCGTGCGTCCCGGCTGCTCGGGCTGGGGCGCGCCGCGCAGCAGGGCCATGGTGCGCGGGCAGCGCACGGCATTCTCTTCCACCGCCTTGCCGTTGTCGATCAGACGGAAGGCGCTCCAGTTCAGCGACCGGTTCAGCTCCTTCCACTGGGCCAGCGGCTGGTCGTCCCCGTAGTTGATGTAGGGCGTGAAGCCGGCGTGTTGCGCCTGGACGGCCAGGAATTCGTCACGGATGGCCCCGGTCGCTTCCTCGAACCCGTCGAGCCAGGGAAAATCGGCGCGCTCGAAGAAGGTGACCGGGGCCAGGCCCTGGTAGTGAAACAGCTGGGGTTGCGGATCGTAGCGCCGTTTGCGGCCCAGCATGATGTCGAGCGAATCGCGAAAACGCCGCAGGTCCTCGCCGCCCAGGTCGCGCAAGTGGGGCGCGAGGAACTCGTCGAGGAAGCCGCCGAACTCGCGCTGGTAGCCTGCGTGCCAGTCGAGCGCTTCGCGCACCGCCGGCTGCAGGTCCGGCGCGATGGCCTGCAGCGGCGGGGCAACGGTCGCCACCGCAGCGCAGGCGCTTGCCGCCTCCTGGCGCCGCCCCTGGCGAATGCACAGGCGGCTGCGCAGGACCAGCGCCACCAGGTCATAGGGATCGACCGTCAGCGCGCCGCGCAGGGCCGCCTCTTCCGCCGCCTCGTCTCCCATCGCCAGGCAGACCACGGACAAGTTGAGCCACTGCTGGACCTCGCGTCCGTCGACTTCCACCAGGCGCTCGAGCAGGCCGCGCGCCCGTTTCAGGTCGCCGGCCTGGAACGCCAGGTGCGAGAGCGAGCGCAGCGCCCGCGGGTGTCCGGGCGCGCGTTCGAGGATGGATTCCCACAGCTGGCCGGCGCGCCGTCCATCGCCCCGCTGTGTCGCCTGGAGCGCCTCGCGTTCGAGGGCTGCGATTCTTTCGATGTCTGCCTGCTGCATGATTCCAGAATGTATTGACCGTCAATACATTCTGGTCCACGCATATGTATATTGGCAAGCAGTATTTACTAGCGGCTATTTATTCACTGCTGGGCCGCGCCCGATGGCCAGCAGCGCGAATAGGCTGAGCAGCGCCGCCGCGCTCAGGTAGTAGCCGACCCAGGCCAGCCCGTAGTTGGTGGCCAGCCAGGTGGCGACGTAGGGCGCGAGCGAAGCGCCCAGGATGCCGGCGAGGTTGAAGGTCAGCGAGGCCCCGGTATACCGGACTTCCGGCGGGAACAGCTCGGACAGCAGGGTGCCGAGCGGACCGTAGGTAAAGCCGACCAGGCACATCCCCAGCACCATGAAGCCAGTGACAGCCGCCAGCGTGCCGGCGCCGAACAGGCTGCCGAACAGCAGGCCGAACACGGCGATCGCCGCGCTTACCAGGATCATCGCCATGCGCCGCCCGTGGCGGTCGGCCAGCACCGCCGAGGGCGGGATGGTCAGGCCGAAGAACACCACGGCCACCAGCTGCACGGTGAGGAATTGCTGGCGCGAGAAGCCCAGCCGGGTGGTGCCCCAGCTCAGCGCAAAGACCGTCATCAGGTAGAACACGACGAAGGTGGCCAGCGCGATCACGGTGCCCAGCAGCAGGGCGCGGCGGTGCTCGCGCAGCACGGCCAGCGCCGGCACCCGGACCCGCTCGTTACGGTCCAGCACCTTCTGGAAGTCGGGGGTTTCGGTGATCTTCAGGCGCACGTACAGGCCGACCAGGACCAGCAGTGCGCTGGCCAGGAAGGGAATGCGCCAGCCCCAGGCGAAGAATTCTTCGTCCGCCATCAGTTGCCCCAGCAGCAGGAAGGTGCCGCCCGACAGGAAGAAGCCGATCGGCGCGCCCAGCTGGGGAAACATGCCGTACCAGGCGCGCTTGCCCGGCGGCGCGTTCTCGGTGGCGAGCAGCACCGCCCCGCCCCACTCCCCGCCCAGGCCGAGACCCTGGCCGAAGCGGCACAGGGCCAGCAGCAAGGGCGCGGCGGTGCCGATCGACGCATAGGTCGGCAGCAGGCCGATCAGCACGGTGGAAATGCCCATGGTGAGCAGGGCCGCGACCAGGGTCGCTTTTCGTCCGATGCGGTCGCCGAAGTGGCCGAACACGGCCGAGCCGACCGGGCGCGCGAAAAAGGCGATGGCGAAGGTCGCCAAAGACTGCAGGGTGGCGGCGGCCGGGTCGGCGGCCGGGAAGAACAGCCGCGGGAACACCAGCACCGCGGCGGTGGCGTAGATGTAGAAGTCGTAGAACTCGATGGTGGTGCCGATCAGGCTGGCGAAGAGGACGGTACGCGGCTTGTTGGCCGGAGCAGCCTGCACGCTCATGCCGCACCGGCCTGGGCCAGCGCCACGCGCACTTCGTCGCTCGACACCGGGCGCACCACGCGCGCCACTTCCTGGCCGTCCTTGAGCACGACCACGGTCGGCCAGAGCTTGATGCGGAACGAGCGGCCCAGCGGGCGGCCGGGGCCGTCTTCCACCTTCAGGTGGCGCACCTTCTCGCTGCCGGCCAGCGCCGCGTCGATCAGCGGTTCGGCCGCGCGGCAGTAGCCGCACCAGTTGGCGCCGAAATCGAGCATCACGGTGCCCGGCATGGCGTCGACGGCGCTGCGTTCGGGCTGGGCGGTTTCATAGGGTGCGGACATGGTCGGGTCTCCTTTGGTGCATGCATCGTGGTGGATATGGCAAGCGTACCTCAAAAAGTTCCTGCTGACACGATGGGTCGATTCCGGGTCGAGAATTTCCCGCAAGGTGAAACAGCGTACGGAAGACGTCGCCCGGCACTGGCACTCTGGCATACACCATGTGACCAAGGAGGCAATCATGTCTGACAACCTGCAAAACCGTGGCGCCCAGGACCGCGCCCGCATCAACGTCAACGAGGAATGGGAAGTGCGTCACTGGACCGACGCCCTCGGCGTCAGCAAGGAAGAGCTGGAACGCGCCGTCAAGCAGGTCGGCCCGAGCGCCGAAGCCGTGCGCGAGCACCTGAAGCGCCACTGAACGCCTGACCCCGCCGGGGCCCGGATCGCCGGGTCCCGGCCGCTTTCCCGGGCCTTGCGGCCCGATCAATGTAGCACCGCCACCGGTGCGGCCGCATCCGTGCGCCGCCTGCCGCCTGCCCCACCCAGTTCCCGCGGCACGCGCCGCATTGGCCGCGCCGGCCTCGAAAGGAGTCCGGTTTGAATAACTTCTACGCCAACGTCCACAATTTCTTCGCCTCGCTCGACATCACGCTGCCGAACGCCCTGTTCGCCCTCGGCGCGGCGATCGCCAGCTACATCCTGATGCACGGGGCCCTGATCCTGTTCCGGCGCCGCCTCGGGCGCCTGAGCGAAGACCGCCGGCACCGCACCGTCGCCCAGGTCCTGAACAAGACCCTGGCGCGCACCGGCACCCTGGCCCTGCTGGCGACCGCCATCCTGATCGGCCTGTCGGTGCTGGACCTGCCCGAACCCTGGAACACGCGCCTGGGCCACCTGTGGTTCTTCACGCTTGGTCTCCAGCTCGCCTTCTTCCTGCACCGCGCCGTGAAGATCGGCTCGCGCCGCTACTTCCTGACCCATGGCCGCAAGCCGGGCGGGGTCGACGAGCAGGTGACCGTGGCCCACACCGTCGTCATCTGGCTGCTGCAGACCACCGTCTGGGTGGTGTTCATGCTGGCCATGCTGTCCAACCTGGGCATCAACGTCACCACGTTCGTCGCCAGCCTGGGCATCGGCGGCGTGGCCATCGCGCTGGCGGTGCAGAACATCCTGGGCGATTTGTTCGCCTCGATGTCGATCGCGGTCGACAAGCCGTTCGAGGTCGGCGACTTCGTGGCGGTCGACAAGTTTTCGGGTACGGTCGAGCACGTGGGCCTGAAGACCACCCGCCTGCGCGCCCTGAGCGGCGAGCAGATCGTGATCGCCAACGCCGAGCTGCTGCGCCAGACCGTCTTCAATTACAAGCGCATGACGACCCGGCGCATCGTGTTCGCCCTGCGCGCCAGCCCGGACACGCCGCCCGCGCTGGCGGCCAAAGTTCCCGGCCTGCTGCGCGACATCATCGGCAAGCACGACAAGCTGCGCTTCGACCGCGCCCATCTCAAGACGGTGGACCAGAACTGGATCGAGTACGAGATTGTCTACACCATGCTCACCGCCGACTTCGACCTCTACATGGACACCCAGCAGGCCATCAACCTCGACATCATGGCGATGTTCGCCGACCAGGGCATCTCGGCCGCGCCGCGCCCGCAGCACCTGCTTCTGCAGGAGGCCGCCGAAGGACGCGAGGTGCACAGTACCGACAAGTCCGCAGCCAACGAGGACGCCGGTGCGGCGTCCGGCACGCGCTACCTGAACCACTGACACCGAACGGAGCCACGCAATGGAAAAACAGCAGCAGCAACCGCCCGGAACCGAGGCGCAGCTCACCCCGCACGCCGACCACGGCGAGACCAGCTATGTCGGCTCGGGCAAGCTGAAGGACAAGGCCACCGTCGTCACCGGCGGCGACAGCGGCATCGGCCGCGCCGTCGCGCTGGCGTTCGCGCGCGAAGGCGCCGACGTCCTGATCGCCTACCTGAACGAACACGAGGACGCGAAAGAGACCGCGCGCCTGGTCGAGGAAGCCGGCCGCAAGGCGGTGCTGATGCCGGGCGACCTGGCCGACCCGGCACATTGCCGCGGCATCGTCGAGCGCGCCGTGCAGGAGTTCGGCCGCATCGACGTGCTGGTCAACAATGCGGCCTTCCAGATGACCCACGATTCGCTCGAGGAGATTCCCGACGAGGAATGGGACTACACCTTCAAGGTCAACATCACGGCGATGTTCCACATCTGTAAGGCTGCGGTGAAGCACATGCCTTCCGGCTCCTCGATCATCAACACGACTTCGATCAATTCGGACAACCCGAAACCGACCCTGCTGGCCTATGCCACCACCAAGGGCGCGATCGCCAATTTCACCGCCGGCCTGGCCCAGCTGCTGGCGGAAAAAGGCATCCGGGTTAACTCGGTGGCGCCGGGGCCGATCTGGACGCCCCTGATTCCGTCCACCATGCCGCCGGACCAGGTCGAAAGCTTCGGCCAGCAGGTGCCGATGAAACGGCCCGGCCAGCCGGCCGAGGTCGCGCCGGTGTACGTACTGCTGGCATCGAGCCAGGCCAGCTACATTTCCGGCGCCCGGATCGCGGTCACCGGCGGCACCCCCATCCTCTGACCCGGACGGGCACGCGCACTGCTGCACAAAGCCAAGCGCGGGCGCAACGCTTCTGTTAAGCTTTCCGGCATTGCAAATTTACAATGCCGCCAGCTGCGCCCGCCGCATGAAGACCCGCACTTATCTTTTCCTGATGGCGGCTGCCATCCTGATCCCGGTCGCGCTCGCGTTCTGGATCGGGGTCTCCATGCTGCTCGACTGGGAGCGCGAGTCGCGCATCCACCGGGTCCAGGAAACGGCGCGCGCCACCGCCCTGCTGGTCGACCGCGAGGTCGCGGTCAAGGAGGCGCTGCTGCAGTTCATCGCCCACTCCGAAGCGCTCAAGGAAGAAAACTACCAGCGCGTCTACCGCGCGGCCACCCGCCTGAACGGTAGCGACAACCTGTCATGGACCATCCTGGTCGACGACCAGCACCGGGTCCTGTTCAACACCCTCCGGCCCTATGGCAGCGAACTGCCCGGCTCGGGCCTGCGCTACGTCGACGAGGTACTGGCCAGCGGCCGGACCCGGGTCTCGGGCAATTTTGTGGGCTCCACCTCGAAGCGGGCCGTGGTGTCGGTCGACGTTCCCAGTCCAACCGGCGAAGGGCGACGCTATGTGGTCAGCCAGATCTTCGATGCACGTTATTTCGACCGGGTGTTCGCCGGCAGCGCGCTGGATCCGAGCTGGCTGGTGGGCATCTTCGACAGCAACGGCATCACGATCGCGCGCAACCATCGGGCGAATGTCGCGGGCAAGCCGATGCACCCGGAGATGCGGGTCGCCGCGCGGCACGCGGGCAGCGGCGTGCTGCGCCACACGACGCACGAGGGCACCGAGGTGTATGGGGTGTACACCCGCTCGGCGGCGAGCGGCTGGACCGTCGTGATCGGCGTGCCGGTGGCCGAGATCGAATCGGCTGCCCGCACGGCCGCGGCCTATGCCGCGCTGGCCCTGCTGGTCCTGATGGGTTTCGCGGTCCTGATCGCCGTCTTCCTCGGCAACAAGCTGTCGGCCGCCCTGCAGCAGGCCGGCAGCGTCGCCAACTCGCTGGCGCGCGGGGCCATCGCCAAGCCGCGCCTGACCAAGGTCGACGAGGTCGACGCCTTGCTCGACGGCCTTCATTACACCAGCCAGGCCCTGTCGCGCGAAAGCGCGGCGCGCCAGGCGCTGCAGCACGAACGCGAGCAGCTGCTGGTGAGCGAGCAGCGCGCGCGCCGCGTGGCCGAGGCCCAGAGCCGGGCCAAGGACAGCTTCCTCGCCATGCTCGGCCACGAGCTGCGCAACCCGTTGGCGGCGATCTCGGGCGCCATGAGCGTGCTCGACATGCCGAACGTCAGGCCGGAACTGGCTGCCAACGCGCGCGAGATCAGCCGGCGCCAGATGCGCCACCTGACCCGGATCGTGGACGACCTGCTGGACGTGCAGCGCATCCTGTCCGGCAAAATCGTGCTGCGGCGCACGCCGGTCGACCTGGGCGAGGTGCTACGCACCTGCGTCGAGGCCAAGCGCCTGATCGATGCCGGCAACCACCGCTGGGAAGCGAACCTGGCGCCGGCCTGGGTCGACGGCGACCGCACCCGCCTGGAACAGATCGTCGACAACCTGCTGCACAACGCCATCAAATACACCCCGGCAGGTGGACACATCGGTGTTTCCTGCCGGACCCAGGGGCAGGAGGTCGTGGTCGACGTCGCCGACACCGGCGTCGGCCTGGCGCCCGAACTGCTGCCGGCCATCTTCGACGTGCTGGTGCAGGGGCCGACCAGCATCGACCGCGCCCAGGGCGGCCTCGGCCTGGGCCTGGCGCTGGTGAAAGAATTGACGGCCCTGCACGGCGGCAAGGTATCGGTGCACAGCGCCGGCCAGGGCCAGGGCTGCACCTTCACCGTGGTGCTGCCGCTGCGCCAGGGCGGCGCCCCGCAAAACGCGGCGCCCGTCGCCCATGACAAGGGCCATTCGCTCGACCCCGCCTGAGCCCTGTAAATCCGGCGCGGCGCCCTTACCTGCCAGGCATTGGATACTTCACGGATGCGCCACATGCGAATCTTCCTGCGCAGCCTCGTGCTCGCGGTCATTCTCGTTCTCGCCTGGGGATTGCTGGGGCCCTGGCTGCGCCACGCACTTTACGCGGCGCGGCTGGCCGCCATGCCGCCGCCCTCCGCGCTGGCGATGCCGGTGGGCGGCGTGCGCCCGAGGGAACTGCGCGATACCTGGCACGCCAGCCGCAGCGAGGGCCGCAAGCACGAGGGAATCGATATTTTCGCGAAGCGGGGCACGGCGGTGCGCGCCGCGACGGAAGGCATCGTGTTGCGGGTCGGAACCAACCGCCTGGGCGGCCAGGTGGTCTGGGTGCTGGGCCCGGGCGGGCAGCGGCACTACTATGCCCACCTCGACCGTTTCTCGGACGTGGCGCCCGGGATGCGCGTGGAGCAAGGGCGAATCCTCGGCTACGTCGGCAATACCGGGAATGCGAAGACCACGCCGCCGCATTTGCACTACGGCGTGTACGGCCTCGGCGGGCCGGTGAACCCCTACCCGCTGCTGCGCACCGACCAGCCGCCGGCGGCGGCGGTGGCGGCGCCCTGAGGCGCGCTATTCCTCGTCGCCGCCTTCGCTGGTGGGCGGCGGGGGCACCACTTCCGGCAGCGGCGGCGGCGGCATCGGCTGGCTGGGCGGCGGCGCCTGGATCGGCATCGAGGGCTGGGTTTCCTCGATGGGCGCCGGGTCCGGCACCTCTTCATCCGCCGGCATCGCGCCCTCCATGTCCAGCTCGCCCGGACCTTCCTCGACATCCTCGACTTCGTGCACCGCGCGCGGCGGCGGCGGGCGGCCGCCCGGCAGCAGGGCGTTCGGGTCGAGCCGGCCGCTGTCGAAGGCCGAACGCATGAAGTCGCCCACCAGCAGCAGCGCATTGTGGCCGCCCTGCCCCCAGTAGCTGCTGCGCATCGCCACCCGGTTGTCGTTGAAACCGACCCAGGCGCCGGCCACCAGGTTCGGGTGCATCAGGATGAACCAGCCGTCGGTATTGTTCTGGGTGGTGCCGGTCTTGCCGGCCACGTCGCCGACAATCCCGAAGCGGTAGCGCACGCCGCCGCCGGTGCCGCGGTTGACCACGCCGCGCAGCATGTCGATCAGGGTCGTGGCGGCGTCCTGCGACAGCGCGCGCTCGGGTGCGTCGGTGCCGAATTCGGCGAGGGTCTTGCCTTCGCGGTCGGTGATGCGGCGCACCAGCACCGGTTTGCGGTATTCGCCCTGGGCGGCGATGGTGCTGTAGGTGTTGACCATTTCCAGCAGGGTCACCGGGCTGGTGCCGAGCGCCAGCGACGGCACCGCCTGCAGGCGGCTCTGGCGGATGCCCATGTTCTGCGCCAGGCGCACGATCGGATTCACGCCCACCTGCTGCATCACCTGGGCGGTGATGGTGTTCTTCGAAAGCGCCAGGCCGTCGCGCATGGTCATCATGCGGCCGCTCGACCCCGACATGTCGGTCGGGCGCCAGACCGTGCCGCCGATCCGGATGTCCTGCACCGCGTCGCGGTAGGTCTGGTCGGGGGGAATCCCGGCTTCCAGCGCGGCGGCGTAGACGATCGGCTTGAAGGTGGAGCCGGGCTGGCGCGCGGCCTGCACCACGTGGTCGAACTGGTCGCGCTCGAAGCTGCGGCTGCCGACCCAGGCGCGCACCTCGCCGCTATGCGGGTCCATGGCGACGAAGCCGGCCTCCAGGCGCGACTTTGCGCTCTTGAGCTCGCGCATGAAGCCGCGGTCGCCCTTCAGGCGCTTGAGGGCCGCGGCCGGCGCTTCGCCGTCTTCCACCGCGCGCCGGTATTCGCCGCTCTCGCGCACGAAAGCGTCCAGTTCGCGCGGATGCGAGGTCCAGTAGTAGGCGAACGGGTCGACCTCGTCGCGCATCGAGGTATACATGCCGCTCGATGTCGAGCTCGGCATGCCCTGGTAGGCCCACTCGACGTCGGCCACCGCCTGCAAGGTGTTGGCCTGGCGCTCCACCGCGCGCTCGGCAGCCGCCTGCAGCTCGGCGTCGAGCGTGGTGTGCACGACCAGCCCGTCGAGCTGGAGGTCGTAGTCGTTTTCCTCGGCCCAGTCAAGCAGCCACTTGCGCACGTAGGCGGTGAAGTGGTCGTCCCGGCCGCTGCGGTCGTTCAGGCGCGCGAAGCGCACCCGCAGCGGACGCTTGGCGAGCTGCCGGTAGCGGTCCTCGCTGAAGGCGCCGTGCTTGGCCATCTGCATCAAGACCACGTTGCGGCGCGCCTTGGAACGCTCGGGATTGGCCACCGGGTTGTAGTAATGGGTCCCCTTGAGCATGCCGACCAGGGTTGCCGCCTGCAGCACGTCCAGCTTGGCCGCGGTAGTGCCGAAATAGGTGCGCGCCGCCATCTCGATGCCGTAGGCGTTGTACAGGAAAGGCACGGTGTTCAGGTAGGCTTCGAGGATCTCGGTCTTGCTGTAGGTGTTCTCGATCTTGATCGCGGTGATCAGTTCCTTCATCTTGCGGTTGATGCTGCGCGCGCGCCCGATCTCTTCCGGGAACATGTTGCGCGCCAGCTGCTGGGTGATGGTCGAGCCGCCCTGGGCATCGCCCTTCATGGTCGCCACCAGCGCGCCGGCCACGCGGCGGAAGTCGACGCCATGGTGTTCGTAGAAGCGGTGGTCCTCGGTCGAGATCAGGGCCTTGATCACGTGCGGCGAGATCTGCGACAGCTTGACCCGTTCCTGCAGGCCTTTTTCGAAGGTGCCGAGCTCCTTGCCGTCGGCCGACAGGATCACGCTCGGGCGCGCGGTGCTGGCCTGGCGCAGGTCGTCGATGCCGGGCGTGAGCGGAATCAGGAACAGCAGCCAGGCGAAGAAGGCGGTCAGGAGCGCGGCGGTCGACCACAGGCCGATGAGTAAAACCTGTTCCAGGCGCGAACGGTCGCGCAGGCGCGCGCGCGCGCGGGATACGCCGGCCTGGGCGTGCCCGCGGGCGCCCGACAGCAGGCGTTTTCCGTGCCGGGCAAAACGTCCGGCACGGGTGTCGGCGGCGGCGCCGGGTTCGCCCGCTCCGCGGGTCTCGGTCTTTTCTTCCTGGTCCACTATCTCGATCCTTGCTGCTTTGGTAATCGCTTGTATATGGAGCAAGTATAGCCGACCACGACCGCGGGCACGGTCCCGCTTGCGCGGGCCGCATGCGCCGCTTCAGGCGTCGACCGGGATCGGTTCCGCCCTGCCCCGGCGCAGCAGCGGTTCGACCGCCTGCACCGGCTCCGGGCGGCCGTAGATGTGGCCCTGCACCTCGTCGCAGCCGCAGCCGCGCAGGTAGTCGAGCTGCGCCATCGTCTCGACGCCCTCGGCGATCACCTGCATGCGCAGGCCGTGGGCCAGCGAGATGATGGCGTCGACCATCGCCGCGCCGTCCGGGCTGACCGCGATGTCGCGCACGAAGGAACGGTCGATCTTGAGCACGTCCACCGGGAAGCGCTTCAGGTAGGCCAGGCTCGAATAGCCGGTGCCGAAGTCGTCGATCGAGAGCTTGACCCCCATCGCTTTCAGGCAACACATGGTCTCGATCGCGGCTTCGACGTCGGCCATCATCATGCTCTCGGTAAGCTCGATCTCGAGCGAATCGGGGCGCATATCGGTGTCGACCAGGACCTGGCGCACGGTCTGCACCAGGCCGGGTTCGGAGAACTGGCGCGCCGACAGGTTGACCGCGATGCGCAGCGGTCCGAGGCCCGAGCGCTGCCAGTCGCGGTTCTGGCGGCAGGCGGCGCGCAGCGCCCAGTCGCCGATCGGCACGATCAGGCCGGTCTCCTCGGCCAGCGCGATGAAGCGTTCCGGGCGCACGGTGCCGAGCTGCGGATGGCGCCAGCGGATCAGGGCCTCGGTGCCGACCACCCGTCCGCTGCCGAGGTCGACCTGGGGCTGGAAATACAGCTCGAACTGGTCCTCGCGCAGGGCGCCGCGCAGCGCTCCTTCCAGGGCCAGTCGGTCGGTGGCGTGGGCGTTCATGTGCGGCGCGTAGAACTGGACCGTATTGCGTCCGATCTGCTTGGCGCGGTACATCGCCACCTCGGCATGCTTGACCAGGGTTTCCGGGTCCTGCCCGTCGGCCGGATAGCCGGCCACGCCGGCGCTGGAGCCGAACACCAGGGTGTGGCCGTCGACCTCGAGCGGCTCGGCGATGGCGTCGCGTACGGCCTGCAGGCGCGCCGCCGCCTGGCGTTCGTCGCTGCAGCCGCACAGCACCAGCATGAAGTCGTCGCCGCCGGCGCGCGCCGCGGTGTCGGCCTGGCGGACGGCGCCGGCGATGCGCATCGCGATCGCGCGCAGGGCTTCGTCGCCCAGGCGGCGGCCGAGGGTGTCGTTGATCAGCTTGAAGTGGTCGATGTCGAGCGCGACCGCCCACACGGGCGCGCTGCCCGCGGTCGCGATCGCGCGCTCGATGCGGTCGGCCAGCAGCGCGCGGTTGGCCAGCCCGGTCAGGGTGTCGTAGCGCGCGCGGTGCGCCAGCTCCGCCTCGTAGCGCTTGGCGACCGTGACGTCGTAGGTGGTGACCACGAAGTGCTCGGTCACGCCGCGCTCGTTGTTGACCGGTGCGATGTACACCTCGCTGACCAGCTCGCGCCCGTCGCGCGCGGCCTGGTGCACCAGCGCGTGGCCCTTGCGCCGCTCGTACAAGGCCTGGCGCAGCTCCTGCAGGCCCGGCTCCTCGCTGCCGCTGATGGCCAGGCTGGCGATCGGCTGTCCCACCAGCTCGCCCGGCCCGTAGCCGAGGGTGCGCTCGCAGGCCGGGTTGGCGTACTCGATCGGGTAGCCGTGGCGCATGGCGCTGACCAGGAGGATGGGGTTGGCGGCCGACTCGATCGCGCGCTGGTGCAGCCGCAGCGCGCCGGCGGTCAGGGCCAGGTCGGCGGTGCGGCGCTCGACCAGAGACTCGATGCGGCGCGTGCGCGCGCTGCGCTGCTGCACCAGGAAAGCCGTGGCCAGGCTGAGCACGCAACCGTAGCCGAGGATCGACAGCGAGCCGACGCGCTCGTCCACTCCGCCCGGCGGGCGCCGCGCTTCGAGTTCCCATTGCGTGCCGGCCACATCGAAGCGGTGGGTGGCAACCGTGGCCGCGCCGCCGAGCCAGCCCTCCCACGCGGCCGACGCGCGCGCCGGCGCGGGATGCTCGAACACGGTTACCTGCCGGCCGGCGCTGTCGCGGCCGACCAGGCGCAGCGCGGCGCCGTCGAGCAGGCGCGCCGCCTCCAGGCTGCCGCCGACCAGCAAACGGGCATCGAGCACGACCACGGTGACGCCGAGCACCGCGGCGCGGCGCGCCTGCACCCCGCCCAGTTCGGCGCCGCCGCGGTAGACCGGCATCGCCACCAGCAGGCCGCTGGGCGCGTTGCCCTCCTGGACCAGGCGCAATACCGGGCTGGCGGTGGGCTGGCCGCTGTCGATGGCGCGCTGGGTGAATCCGCGCTCCACCGGGCGCGACCAGACGTCGAAGCCGAACACCGGCGCATTGGCGGCGATCGGGACCAGGTAGTCGACCACCAGGTAGCGCGGCCGCAGCGGCGCCGGCGCCAGCGCGCCCCCGGGCAGGCGTTCGCGGATCGCGAAGCCTGGCCAGAACCGGCGGCGCGCAGCCTCGAAGGCCGCGCGGCCGCCGGCGTCGACGAAGCGCTGGTATTCGAGCGCGAGCAGGTAGCCGTTGCCGGCCGCGAGCGGCTGGGCAAAAGCGTCGAAGGCGTCGCGCGTGACCTCGCCGCCGCCGGCGACGAACAGCAGGTTCAGCGCGCGCAGGTCGCGCACGGCGTCGGCGAAGGTGCGGGTGACGCTGGCCGCGCGCACCGCGGCGCGTTGGGCAAAATCGGCGCGCGCCGCTTCATCTTCCATCTGGCGCGCCACGCCGAACAGCACGGCTGTCAGCGCGAACCCGGCCAGGAAAGTCGCCACGGCGGCGCGTGACACCACGCGCCGCCGCTGGAACAGCGGATGGGCGAGCAGCCGATTCATGCCGACCATCCTAGCAAAAGCCGCCCGCCGCCGCGCCACGTTTCGGCAGCGCAAAGGCTGGGGCCGCCCATGCCGCCGCGCCGGAATTCGGCTATGATCGGGCCATGCCAGCCGATTCCGCCACTCCATCCTCCCCGGACCTCGACGACAGCCAGCCGATGCGCGTGCTGCGCCAGTTCCGGATCGTCTTCAATGCGGTCAAGACCCATTTCCGCCAGGTCGAGCGCGAGGCCGGGCTGGGCGGCGCCCAGCTGTGGGCGCTGTCGGTGATCGACCGCCACCCCGGCATCGGCGCCACCGGCCTGGCGCGCGAGCTCGACATCCACCAGTCCACCGCCAGCAACCTGGTGCGCGCCCTGGTCGAGCGCGGTTACGTGACCGGCAGCCGCGAAGGCCTGGACCGCCGCAACGTCGCCCTGCACGTTCAGCCGGCCGGCCGCGCGGTGCTCGAGCGCGCCCCGCTGCCTTTCGCCGGCGTGCTGCCGGACGCGCTGGCCAGCCTGGACGAGGCCACCCTGCAGCAGCTGGAGCAGAACCTGGAATGCCTGATCGCCCAGCTGGGCGCGGACGAAGCAGCGGCACGGCTGCCGCTGTCGCAGCTCTGACGCCTGGTTTTACCCGCTGTCTTCCGGAAAATACCGGCGCCGGGTCTTCCGGTAGGGCCACCGTGTGTTTCCCTACCAAAGCGGGCCCAGCCCGCATTACGCTCAGTGTAGCCGAGCGCGTCCCTCCATGGCGCATCGACCCGGTCGTGTTTCGCTCAGCGTTCTTCGAACAGCTCGCTGGCGAAGCGCGCCAGGTCGTTCATGCCGCCGCCGTCCGCCAGGTGGCGCTTGAGCAGGCCGGCCTGGCCGCCCGCCTTCATCAGGTCCTCGATCACGGCGCAAGCCTTGCCGAAGTCCGGATCGCGCGAGCGCGTTGCGAGACGTTCCAGGTCGGCGCGGATCACGTCCGCCACCGGCAGCGCCGTGCCGGTCTCCGGATCGATCCAGCTGGCCTCGACCCCGTCGCGCGCCGCGTTGAAACGGTTCCAGGTGTACAGCTCGCGGCTGCCGTTGGACGGCCAGCGTCCCGGCTGGTCGGCCCATTCGAGGCACAGCTCGCGCGCGTAGCACGCCAGCGCGGCGGCATACACCGGCTTCAGGGGGGTGTCGAGCACGCGCAGTTCGATGGTGCCGTACTCCGGCTTGGGCCGCACGTCCCAGTAAAAATCCTTGATGCTGTTGACGATGCCGAAACCGGCCAGGCGGTCGAAATAGTCGCGGAAATCCTGCCAATTGCGGAAGTCGTGCGGCTGGATCCCACTCATCGGGAAGGCGCCGACCACATTGCTGCGCGAACTGCAAAATCCCGACACCTCGCCCTGCCAGCATGGCGAATTGCTCGACAGCGCGATGAACAGCGGCGCGCGCTGGGTCAGCCAGGCGCACAGGCGCACCGCCTCGTCGGCGCTGCCGGCGCCGATGTGCACGTGCATGCCGAACACGGTGAACAGCTTGGCCAGGTAGCCGTACTTGCGCTCGGACTCGAAGTAGCGTTCCTTGGGGTAGATGCGCTGCTCGTTCCAGCGTTGGAACGGATGGGCGCCGCCGCCCGAGACCGAGGCGCCCACTTCGAAAGCGGCGCGCTGGACCGTCGAGCGGATGTGCTCGAGCTGCTCGGCCGCTTCCCCGTACGAAGACAGGATCGAAGTCGCCACTTCCAGCATCGAGGTGGTGATCTCGGGCGTATGCACCCAGGGCTTGTCATGCTTGTCCAGCACGCGCAGGATGTCGGGCGCCGCCGGGAACAGGTCATAGGTGAGCCGGTCGAGCACCATCAGCTCGAGTTCGACGCCGATGGTGCCGACGGTCGACGGTTTGAAGTCGGGCAGGAAGGCCGGGCCCTTGCCGGACACGGCCAGGGCCTGGGCCTCGGCGTTGAGAGTGGTATCGGTCATTCGCGCCCTCCTTCCGGGTTCACGCGTTGGTAGGTTTCGCCGGCCATGCGCAGCCCGAACCAGGTCAGGCCGGGCGCCAGCAGCACGTTCAGGGCCAGCAGCGCGCCCATCAGGTCGGTCGAGGCGGCGTCCAGGCCGGTGTAGGCGTTCAGGGTGGTGTCGACCACCAGGCCACCGTAGCTCACCAGCGAGCACATGGTCAAGGCCATCGCGTGCTTCTTGTTACGGTCCCAGGCCGTGGCGGGAACGAGGGCCGCGCGCGTGGCCAGGATGCGCACCGCGAACACCGCCAGCGCCGTCAGCAGGGTCCAGCCGGTGGCCAGCTGCTGCAGGTCGACCAGCGCCGCCGACATCAGGAACAGCAGCACGTAGCCGATGTCCTGGGCCGTTTGCAGCTGGGCCTGGAACACGTTGTCGCGCCGTTCGGCGTTGCGCAGCAACAGGCCCATCAGGAGTAGCGACAGCAGCGCGCTGGAAGCCGAGATCGAGCACAGGCCGAGGTCGATCAGGAGCGCCGCCAGCAGCATGCCGGGGCGGCGCGTGGCCGGCACCCGGCACAGGCGCGTGGCCGCCGCGTACAGGCCGTAGCACAGCAGCGCGATGGCCGCGCCCAGCACCAGCTTGCCGCCCTGGCGCAGCAGTTCTTCGCCGAAGCCGCCCGCGTCGGCGCCCTGGCTGCGGGTCCAGGCCATCGTCAGCGCCAGCACCAGCAGGGCCACCAGGCTGCTCAGCCCGACCATGTTGGCGGTGGCGAAGGTGCTGGTGCCGCTGGCGTTCTCGTCGGCGACCATGGAATTGACGATCACCGGGTTCACCGCGATCAGGATCGAGGCGATGAAGATCGCCGCGCCCCACGGCAGGCCGAGCAGGCCGAGCACCAGCGCCACCGCCACCAGGCGCGCGCCGGTCGCCAGCAGCAGGCTGCCGCCCTGGCGGCCGCTGCGCAGCAGCCAGGCCAGGTCCATCTTGCGCCCGACCTCGAACAGCACCAGTGCCGAAGCGGCGTTGAGCAGCTCCTGGAACTGGCCCAGCAGCGGGCGGTCGATCAGGTTGGCGCCGGTGGCGCCCAGCAGCAGGCCGGCGATCACGGCGCCGTACAGCTTCGGCACGCGCAGGCGCTGCAGCAGCATGCCCAGCACCAGGGCCAGCATCAGGCCCGCGCCCAGCACCGCCAGCGGCGAGAGCAGCCACAGGGGCGTCGACAGGTCGTCATTCATGGCGTGCCTCCCAGGCATGGGCGAGCGCGCCGAGCTCGCGTTCGAGCAGGGCCGCGCGCCCCTTCACGGCATCCGGCGCCGTGTTCGGCGGCAGCGCGCTGGACACGCGGGCGCGCACGACGCCGCCCTCGTCGCGCAGCGGAATCCACAGCTGGCCGTGGACGGCACTGTCCTCCTTCCACACCGCGAGGAACTTGGCGCCGGTGCGGTCGCCGGAAATTGCCGGCTCGACCAGCATGAAGGGCCGCAGCCACTGCGCATTCGGGAAGCGGCGCGCCAGCAGCACCTGCATCGCGCTGCGCTGCTCCAGCCGGGCGTCGTCGCGCGAATACGGCAGGTGCAGCTGGGCCTGGCCCAGGCCGGCGCTGCGCAAGCTGACGCAGCTGCCGTCGCGGACCCAGCGCCAGACCTCGCCGTCGAGCATGCGCGGCTTGCCGTTGGTGACGTCGAGCCAGGCCGTCATCAAGGGCGTGCGCGGCGGCGCCGGATTGGCGGCGTCGACCGCGCGCACGGCCTGGACCACGTCCTTCCAGTGGCCGAACTGCCAGTTGCGGGTCGGCAGCCGGTCGGACGGCCGCCAGCGCCACAGCACGGCGGACCAGCCGCCGTCGTCGCGGCGCCAGACCATGCCGGCCTGCTCCACCCCGGCATACTGGACCTGCAGCGACTGGCCGCTCCAGCTGCCGTTCCAGGGACGCAGGACGGCGTGGACGCCGCCGCCCAGGCGGTGCCACGCGATGGCGGGGGTGGACAGGCAGGTGTCGGGCGCGTCGGGGATGTCCTGCCAGTAGAGCATCTCGACCCGCTGGCTCCAGGCGCAGCGGCGCAGCGTGGGCGCGCCCATGGGGGCCAGGCCAGGGTCTGGAACCGCGCGGCAGTCGGTCGCGCGCGCGCCGCTCAGGCGTTCGAAGTCGGCCGCGGGCGGCAGGGTCGGCCCGGCGGGCCTGGCTGCGGCCCGCGCCGCCGTGGCGCCAGCCAGCGCGGCAACGAACAAGGCCGCTGCGCGCCAGCGTGTGGGTGGGAACAGTGCGTTCACATTTCCTCCGGTGGGTCGCGCGGGCGAAGCCGTGAGGCTTCCACCCGGCGGTGGGCCGGCAGGCGCACACCGATCGTGGCGGCGCCAGCCGCGGCAGGGCCGCGGTACCGAAAAAAGCCCCCGGCACAATGCGGGGGACGAAAGAAGCGGGCAAACCGCCTCGTTGCTGATCGGACGCCCTCTCTCGTGCCGGCGTCACGCGCCTATCATGGACTAAAAATACCCCAAAGGCAATCTAATTTGTCCAAATGTATTTATCGGACGTGGACGCAAACGGTTGCGTGCGGTGTCTGCGCCCTACCCCTGGCGCATGTGCAGTAGCGGATACGGACGCCCGGCATCATCCGTTGCCGATCGGCCCGTCTCCCGGAAACCCATGTGCCGGTAGAAGCCGATGGCCTGGGCGTTCTGTTCGTTGACGTCGACGCTCAAGGGTCCGGCCAGGGCAAGGGCATGCCGCAGCAGGCGGCGTCCGATGCCCTCGCCGCGGCAGGCCGGATCGATGAAGAGCGCGTCCACGTGGGCGCCGCTCAAGCCCAAGAAGCCGCGCGGCCGCCCGTCTGCGTCCAGTGCAACCCACAGGCGCGTCGCGGGCAGATACTGCTGCGACACCAGAGCGTCGATGTCGCGGAAATGCTCCTCCGACAGGAAATCGTGGGTGGCGCGCACGCTCGCGCGCCAGATGGCGGCCAGCGCAGCGGTGTCGGCCTCGACGGACAGGCGGATCGGTTCCATGCTCGTTCCAAATTGATTTACAAGTGCAATTGTGCCTCATGCGCGCCCCAGCCGGCTTATCATCTTGGTAAGAGAAAAGCGGGGAGAAGCATGGACGGCATACCGGTATGGCTGCAGGCGGGATGGTGGGGACTGGTGGCGGGCGGCGCCCTGCTGGTGGGGGCGGCGGTCGGATACAAAATGGCGGTGCCGCAGCGCCTGATCGCCGCCATCATGGCGTTCGGCAGCGGGGTCCTGATCTCCGCCCTCTCTTTCGAGCTGATGGAACACGCCTACCATACCGGCGGCTTCGCCTCGACGGCCGCGGGTTTCCTGGGCGGCGCCGCAGTCTACACGGCGGCCAACTGGTGGCTGTCGCACCGCGGCGCGCGCCACCGCAAGCGCTCGGACGGCCAGCCCAGGGCGGCGGACAACGGCGACACCGGCATGGCGATCGCGATCGGCGCCCTGCTCGACGGCATACCGGAATCGATCGTGATCGGCTTGTCGATGCTGGGCGGGAAAGGCGTGAGCATGGTCGCGGTGGCCGCGATCTTCCTGTCGAACATCCCCGAAGGCCTGTCCAGCGCCGCCGGCATGAAGCGGGCCGGACGGTCGCCGCGCTACATCTTCGGCATCTGGGGCGGCATCGCCGTCGCCTCGGGTGTTTCTTCCCTGGTCGGCTACACGGTCTTCCGGAATTTCTCGCCGCAGATCGTGGCGGCCACCACGGCCGTCGCGGCCGGCGCCGTGCTGGCCATGATCGTCGACACCATGATCCCCGAAGCCTTCGAGGAGACCCGCGATTTTTCCGGACTGATCACGGTGGCGGGCTTCCTGGCGGCCTTTGCGCTCAGCAAGCTGGGCGGCTCTTAATCGTAGAGGCCGGCGCCGTCCCAGCGCGGCAGCGCGCCGGCCGAGCGCGCCGGCAGGGCCTTGTGCGCCAGGCCGTGTTTCGCCAGCAGGCGCGGAAAGGCGCGGCAATAGCTGGACTGGATGCCGGCCAGGCGCGCCAATTCGGCGTAGTCGACGACCATTCCAGGCGGCAGCGCGTCCAGCACCTGCAGCACGCGCGCGCGCCAGTCCTCGGCCAATGCGGGCGCGCGCGCGTCCAGCACCTCGACCCGGTCGCCCCGGTGGATGACGCCGCCGGCATGGACGCGCGCCAGCACGCCGCGCCGGCGGCCGATGGCGCGCACCAGGCCCGGTCGCAGCCACTCCAGCGAACCACAGGCTTCGCACTGGAAGCTGACGCGCACGACGGCCTCCGCGCCGATGCGCAGTAGCGTCCCGGAAGGCAGGTCGCCGGTCGCGATGTCGAGCAGCAGGTTCTCGCGCAGGCTCGAGGGAGCCAGGCCGAGTTCTTCGTACACCTCCTTCGACGCCAGCAGCACCTGGCGCGGCGAGCGCGCATCCAGGTGACGGTCGCCTTCCAGTCCAAGCCCGCCCAGTGCGTGCGCGCCGTCCACCGGCGTCGGCGCCGCCGTGCCGGGCGCGCGCAACGCCACTGCCAGCACCTTGCCCATCGGCCTAGCGCGGCGCCGCCGGCTGCGCGCGCAGATAGACGACCAGATCCCGAATCTGGCGATCGCTCATGAAGCCCCAGAAACGCATGCGGGTGCCGGGAACGACCCGGCCAGGATTGTCGATGAAGGCGGCCAGCCTTTGTTCGTCCCACACGAAGCCGGCCTGCTTCATGGCAGGCGAATAGGCGAAGTCCGGCAACGACCCGGCGCGGCGGCCGACGATGCCGTTGAGCTGGGGGCCGAAATTGCTGTGGGCGCTGGCTCCCACCTGGTGGCAGTTGGCGCAGCGCTTGAAGGCGGCGCGTCCGGCCTCCAGCGGGTCGGCGCCGAAGGCCGGCCGCACCAGGCAGAGGGCTGCGACGGCGAACGCGGCGATGCGCATGGTCCGCCCTACTTCACCCGCTGCTTCTCGAGCTTGCGCGCCAGCGTGCGTCGGTGCAGGCCGAGGCGGCGCGCCGCTTCCGAGATGTTGAAGTCGGTCTCGGCCAGCACGGCGTGGATGCGCTCCCACTCCAGGGTCTTGATCGAGGTCGAGCGGTTGGTGACCTCGACCTCGGTATTGCCGGCCACATGGCCGAAGGCGGCCTCGATATCGTCCGTGTTGGAGGGCTTGGCCAGGTATTGCACCGCGCCCAGCTTGATCGCCTCGACCGCCGTGGCGATGCTGGCGAAGCCGGTCAGCACCACGATCAGCATGTCCGGGTCGTGCTCGTGCAGCAGCTGCACGCAGGCCAGGCCGGAGGAATGCCCCTTGAGCTTGAGGTCGACGACGGCATAGCCGGGGTTGTGCCCGGCCAGCAGCGCGGCCGCTTCGTCCTGGCCCGGCGCCACCAGCACGCTATAGCCGCGGCGCTCGAACGAGCGGCTCAGGGTGCGTGCGAACGCCTCGTCATCCTCGATGATGAGCAGCAGGCGCGAAGTCGTGTCCGTCAAATCCGTTCCTCTTCCAGTTCGATGCTGGCCAGCGGCAGGCTGAGTACCACCTGCGCGCCGCCTTCCTGCCGGTTGACCGCACTTACCGCCCCGCCCAGCTTGCGCACCACGTTCACCGCCAGGAACAGGCCCAGGCCGCGCCCGGGCTTGGCCTTGGTGGATTGATAGGGCTTGCCGATCTGGCCCAGCATCGAGGGCGCGAAACCGGGGCCGCGGTCGACCACCGCCACGTACAGGGTGCCGTCCTCGATCCAGGCGTCCAGGCCGAGCCAGTCGGGCGAGGCTTCGAGCGCGTTGTCGAGCAGGTTGTCGATGGTCTGCTTGAGCGCCGAATCGGAAGCGACCGGCCGGTCTTCCGCAATACGGTTATTGTACTGGAACGCGGCGGCCTGGCGGCTCGCGCGCCAGTCCTCGACCACGCCGTCCAGGAAGGCGCGCACGGTGGTGCGCACCGCGGACTCGCCGCGCGCCTCGCCGGCCGACAGCAGGATGCCGCTGACGATGGACTTGCAGCGCTGGAGCTGGGTCTGCATCTCGGCGAGCTCCTCCAGCAGGGCCGGATCGCTGCGGAACTGCGGCATGCGCTTCCAGTCGCCCAGGATCACCGACACCGTCGCCAGCGGCGTGCCCAGCTCGTGGGCCGCGCCCGAGGCCAGCAGGCCCATGCGGACGATGTGCTCTTCCTCGGCCGCATGCTGGCGCAGCGACGCCAGCTGCGCCGCTTTCTGGCGCAGGTTGTCCGAGATGCGCGAGATGAACATGACCAGCAGCGCCGCATCGAGCGCGAAGCACACCAGCAGGCCCTGGATGTACAGGCTCGCGATGCCGCGCGCGTGGTCGAAGGGCAGCGCGAGCGGCTGGGCGTACATGGCCAGGCCCGCCATGCAGGCGATGGTGATCAGGACGATGGTCCAGGTCCACAGCGCTTCCAGCAGCACGGCGGACAGGATCACCTGCAGCAGGTAGAGGAAGGCGAAGGGATTGGTGATGCCGCCCGAGAGGTAGAGCAGCACCGTGAGGCTGGCGACGTCGACCAGCAGGGCCATGAACATCTCGCCGTTGGATACCGGACGGCGCTCGTGCCAGCGCAGGTGGCTGGCCACGTTGAAGGCGATCAGGCAGGCCAGCACCTGCAGCATGTGCACCAGCGGCAGCGCGATGTCGAAGACCAGGATGGCCGAGGCGATGGTCGTGATCTGGCCGATCACGGCGATCCAGCGCAGCTCGATCAGCTGCAGCATGTTCTTGTGGCCGGCGGCGAACTCCACGCTGGCGGCGGCGGCCTGCGGCGAGCTGCGCCCGGCCTTGGCGAAGAAATCGAGAGGGTTCTGGATCATGCCGGGCGTGGTTGGTCAGTCATCGTTGCGCACTAGTCATCCATTCTAGCGCCATGACGGCCGACCCACCACCAGGCCGCGCCGACCATCAGGGCCAGCGCGTACCAGGTCAGGGCATAGACGAGGTGGTTGTTCTGGAAGGAGATGACGGTAAGGCCGCCGACGGCGCGCTCGGGTGCGTGCGCCGGGTCCTGCCCTTTGCCGGCGTCGACAAAGAACGGCGCGACCACAGGAGCGCCGTTCGGTGCGACGTTCGACAGGCCGCGCGCGGCGGCGAGCGCATGCACGTCGCGCGAGAACCAGCGGTTCGCGACCGGATCGTTATCGCGCAGGAAGCCGCCTTTCGGCTCGCCCATGCGCAGCAGGCCAGTGACCTCGACCTGCCCGCCCTGCCCCGCGCACGGATGCGCGGCCGCGCGCCGGGCGGGATAACGGCCCGGCTTGTTCTCGGCTGCCGGAATGAAACCGCGGTTGATGAAGACGACATGACCGTCCGCCGTACAGAGCGGCGTGAGCAGCCAGAATCCCGCGCCAAGCTCGGAAACGGCTTGCACGGGCGTGGTGAATTCGTAGAGGTAATGCCCGGCAAGGCGTACGCGCCGGTATTCGTCGGACTCGCGGGTGACCTGCGCCCAGCGCGCCGCGGGCGGCAGCGCGACGGGTTGCGCATGCACGCGGGCGTCGACTCGTGCGATCAGGTCCAGTTTCCATTGCAGGCGAACCACCTGCCAGGTCCCCAGTCCCAAAAACAGCGCGACCAGCAGCAGGGCCGCCACCGCCAGCACCCGGCGCGCGAATGCGCTGCGCGGCGGGTGGGCGGCGGGTCCTGCGTGCTGGTCGCGATCCTGCATTGCTGCCGGATTACTGCATGTCGTGCATGCCGTGGGTGGTGTCGCTTGCCCCACCCATGGCCGGCATCATGTTGGCGTTCATGTGCGTCATGACCCAGATCGAGCCGGACAACACGATCACCAGCAGGATGATGGTGAGGAGAGTCGCCATCATGTTCCAGCCGCCCTCGGACTTCGAGTTCAGGTGCAGGAAGTACATCATCTGAACGACCACCTGCACGGCTGCGAAGCCGAGGATGACGTAGCGCGTCGTCTCCGGCGGCAGCACGTTGCCCATCACCAGCCAGAACGGGATCGCGGTCAGGATCAGCGACAGCACGAAACCGATCGCGTAGTCCTTGGCGCTGTAGTGCGTCACATAGGTGTCGTGGCCGTGGTGGCCGTGGTCGCCATGACCGTGGTTGTGGTGGTGGTCGCTCATGGCAGCACTCCCATCAGGTAGACAAAGGTAAACACGAAGATCCAGACCACGTCCAGGAAGTGCCAGAACAGCGACAGGCACTGCAGGCGGCGGAAGTTTTCCGCCGTCAAGCCATGCTTGGTCAGCTGGACCATCAGGGTCACCAGCCACACGAAGCCGAACAGCACGTGCAGGCCGTGGGTGCCGACCAGCGAGAAGAATGCGGTCAGGAAGCCGCTGCGCGACGGACCGGCGCCTTCGTGGATCAGGTGGTTGAACTCGTACAGTTCCAGCGACAGGAAGGCCAGGCCGAGCAGGCCGGTCACACCCATCCACAGCACGGTCTTGCCGACGTTCTTGGCCTGGGCCGAGATCATGGCGAAGCCGAAGGTGATCGACGACAGCAGCAGGAAGCCGGTGTTAATGGCGATCAGCGACAGGTCGAACAGCTCGGCGCCGGTCGGGCCGCCGGCGTAGTTACGGCCCAGCACCGCATAGGTGGCGAACAGGGACGCGAAGATGAGGCAGTCGCTCATCAGGTAGATCCAGAAACCGAGCAGGGTGCCCTGTTCCGGATGGTGCTCGCGCACCAGGTAGCGCGCGGTCACCTCGTCGGCGGTCAGGCCGCCGGGGATAGTAGCTTTGATGTCAGACATGGGCACTCAGCAAACGGGTATGCGCTTCTTCGGAGCGGGCAACTTCTTCCGCCGGGATGTAGAAATCGCGCTTGTAGTTAAAGGTGTGGACGATGATCGCGGCCATCATGGCGATGAACGACAGGCCGACCAGCAGCCACATGTGCCAGATAATGCCGAAGCCCACCACGGCCGACAGTGCCGAAATCACGAAACCGGCCCAGGTATTCTTGGGCATGTGGATCGCCACGAAATCCTTCAGCGGACGCTGGTAGCCGTTCTTCTTCATGTCGGCGAAGGTGTCGTTGTCGTGCACGACCGGGGTGAACGCGAAGTTGTAGTCCGGCGGCGGCGACGAAGTCGACCACTCCAAGGTACGGCCATCCCACGGGTCGCCGGTGACGTCACGCAGCTTGGCGCGGTCTTTCCAGGTGAAGAAGCACTGCAGCAGCAGCGCACCGATACCGGCGGCGATCATCAGGGTGCCGAACAGCGAGATCTGGAACAGCGGCTGCAGTTCCGGGTCTTCGAAGTGGCTGGTACGACGGGTCACGCCCATGAAGCCCAGGATGTAGGGCGGGATGAAGGCGAACCAGAAGCCGATCGACCACAGCCAGAACGAGACCTTGCCCCAGAACTGGTTGAGCTTCACGCCGAACATCTTCGGCGCCCAGTAGTTGAAGCCGGCGAACAGGCCGAACAGGACGCCGCCGATGATCACGTTGTGGAAGTGGGCGATCAGGAACAGTGAGTTGTGCAGCACGAAGTCGGCGGCCGGGATCGCCAGCATCACGCCGGTCATGCCGCCGATCGAGAAGGTCAGCATGAACGAGACGGTCCACATCATCGGCAGCTCGAAGCGGATGCGGCCGCGGTACATGGTGAACAGCCAGTTGAAGATCTTCGCGCCGGTCGGGATCGAGATGATCATCGTGGTAATGCCGAAGAACGAGTTGACGCTCGCGCCGCTGCCCATGGTGAAGAAGTGGTGCAGCCACACCAGGTAAGACAACACCATGATGACGCAGGTCGCATACACCATGGAGGTGTAGCCGAACAGGCGCTTGTTGCAGAAGGTCGAGACGACTTCCGAGAAGATGCCGAACGCCGGCAGGATCAGGATGTACACCTCCGGGTGGCCCCAGATCCAGATCAGGTTCACGTACATCATCGCGTTGCCGCCACGGTCGTTCGTGAAGAACGCGGTGTCGAACAGGCGGTCCATGCCCAGCATGGCCAGCACGGCGGTCAGGATCGGGAACGACATCACGATCAGGATGTTGGTGCACAGCGAGGTCCAGACGAACACCGGCATCTTCATCAGGCCCATGCCCGGTGCGCGCATCTTGACGATAGTGACGATCAGGTTGACGCCGGACAGCAAGGTACCGACGCCGGCGATCTGCAATGACCAGATGTAGTAATCGACGCCGACCCCGGGACTGGCCAGGATGCCCGACAGCGGCGGATAGGCCAGCCAGCCGGTGCGTGCGAATTCGCCCACGAACAGCGAGGCCATGACCAGCACGGCGCCCATGGTGGTCATCCAGAACGAGAAGTTGTTCAGGAACGGGAAGGCGACGTCGCGCGCGCCGATCTGCAGCGGCACGACGTAGTTCATCAGGCCGGTCACCAGCGGCATCGCCACGAAGAAAATCATGATCACGCCGTGGGCGGTGAAGATCTGGTCGTAGTGGTCCGGCGGCAGGAAGCCGTGGTTGGAGCCGAAGGCGAACGCCTGCTGGGCGCGCATCATCAGCGCGTCGGCGAAGCCGCGCAGCAGCATCACCAGGCCGAGGATCATGTACATGATACCGATTTTCTTGTGGTCGATACTGGTGATCCAGTTGGTCCACAAGTTGCCCCACTGGCGGAAGTAGGTGATCAGGCCCAGCAGGGCCGCACCACCGACCAGCACGCCGGCGAAGGTCGCTAGCAGGATCGGCTCGTGGAACGGAATCGCATCCCAGCTGAGCCGACCGAAGATAAGCTTCGTCAAGTCGAGAGAGTCTTGCATGGTTACTTCTTCACAGGATTGTTGGTGGTGCCCGCTTCCGGGGTTTCGCACACTTCCGCGTTCGCCACCTGGGCGGCGTTGGCGCCTTTCGGCAGCTGGCGGATCGCGGCGGCGACCTGGTTGCGTTGGTGGTCTTCAGCCATCTGCTGGTTCATGCAGACGCTGCCTTCCGCCACGCAGCGGTTCAGGACACGGTTGAACAGGGCCGGTTCCACCTGGCCGTAGTAGCGCACCGGATCGCGCACGGACGGCTTCTCGAGGGTCAGGTAGTCCGCGCGGTTCAGCACGCCCGGATTTGCCTTCATCTTCTGTACCCAGGCGTCGAACTCGCCCGCGCTCACGCCCTTGTAGGCGAAATGCATGTGCGAGAAGCCTTCGCCGCTGAAGTTGGCGGACAGGCCCTTGTAGTCGCCCGGCTTGTTCAGCACGGCGTTCAGGGTCGTCTCCATGCCCGGCATCGCGTAGATCATGCCGGCCAGCGTCGGGATGTAGAAGGTGTTCATCACGGTCGACGAGGTGATCTTGAAGCGCACCGGCACGTCCACCGGGGTAACCAGTTCATTGACCGATGCGATGCCCTGCTCCGGATAGATGAACAGCCACTTCCAGTCGAGCGCCACGACCTGCACTTCGAGCGCCTTGGTCGAGGCCGCGATCGGACGCTGGGCATCGATGCGGTCGAGCGGGCGATATGGGTCCAGCTTGTGGGTCGAGACCCAGGTGATCAGGCCCAGCACGATAATGATCAGCAGGGGCGCGCCCCAGATCACGAGTTCGAGCTTGGTCGAGTGGTCCCAGTCGGGTTCGTATTTGGCGCTGGTATTGCTCTGGCGGTAGCGCCATGCGAACAGGACGGTCAGGATCATCACCGGGACGATAATGATCAGCATGAGCAGGACCGAGATCGTGATCAGGTCTGCCTGCTGTCTTGCAATATCGCCGGTGGGATTCATCACCACCGTGTTGCAGCCGGACAGCGCTGCAAGCGGGAGTAACGGGAGTCCGCGGCGGACAATTTTAGGAATCATGCTAGGTATCTAACGTTACATGGGAATAAGAACATGCTACTGTAACGCCAACGGCCTACGGCAACCATTGGACACTTTGTCCCACCCTTGTTATATTGCATTCAAGGCAGGCGCTAATGCCTTGAAATCAATAGAAAAATACGGGTGCGACGTTCAGGCTGGTGCAGGCCGGGCAGACCCAAGGAGACGAAGATATGCAAAGCACGACGACGTACGGCGGCGCAGGTGCCGCTCCCATCACCCACCCTGCCAGCGGGGCTCGCAACATCAATGCCCGGGACGGCGAAATCCACCCGGGAGAAATCGCCGTCGGCGTGGTCATCGGCCGCGCCTCGGAATATTTCGAATTCTTCGTCTACGCTATTGCTTCCGTACTAGTATTCCCAGCGGTCTTTTTCCCCTGGGCTGACCGGCTCGAAGCGACACTATACTCATTTACGATTTTTTCGTTCGCATTCATCGCGCGCCCCCTCGGCACCGTGATTTTCATGTGGCTGCAGACACGTTTCAGCCGTGAAATCAAGCTCACCATCGCCCTCGTCCTGATGGGCACCTGCACCGTCGTGATTTCCTTCCTGCCCACCTACGGGCGGATCGGCGTGGCCTCGATCGTCATCCTGTCCCTGATGCGCATCGGCCAGGGCATCGCCCAGGGCGGCTCCTGGGACGGCTTGCCCTCGCTGCTGGCCCTGTCCGCACCGGAGCACAAGCGCGGCTGGTACGCCATGCTGGGCCAGCTGGCCGCCCCGGTCGGGTTCCTGATCGCCGCCGGCCTGTTCGCCTACCTGCTCGCCAACTTGTCGCAGGACGACTTCCTGGTCTGGGGCTGGCGCTTCCCCTTCTTCTGCGCCTTCGCGATCAACATCGTGGCCCTGTTCGCGCGCCTGCGCCTGGTCTCGACCAGCGAATACTCGCGCCTGCTGGATGCTCATGAACTCGATCCGGCCCCGGTCGGCGAACTGGTGAAATCGCAGGGCAGCAACATCGCCATCGGCGCCCTGGCCGCGCTGGCCAGCTACGCGCTGTTCCACCTGGTGACCGTGTTCCCGCTGTCCTGGATCCAGCTTTACGATACCCGTCCGGTCGACGAATTCCTGCACATCCAGATGTGGGGCGCGGGCCTGGCCGTGCTGGCCATCCTGGCTTCGGGCCTGATCGCCGACAAGGTCGGCCGCCGCACCACCCTCGGCACCCTGGCGGTGCTGATCGGACTGTTCTCGCTGGCCGTGCCTTCGCTGATGGATGGCGGCGTGACCGGCCAGAACACCTTCATCCTGGTCGGCTTCGTGCTGCTCGGCTTGTCCTACGGCCAGGCCGCCGGCGCCGTGACCGCCAATTTCAAGCAGCAGTACCGCTACACCGGCGCGGCCCTGACCTCGGACCTGGCCTGGCTGGTCGGCGCGGCCTTCGCTCCGCTGGTCGCACTCGGCCTGTCGGCCCACTTCGGCCTCGGCTACGTCAGCCTCTACCTGCTGTCGGGTGCGGTCGGCTCGCTGGCGGCGCTGAGCCTGAACCGGGCGCTCGAGATCCGCGACTGATCCGTCAAGCGCGCACATGACAACGCCCCGCTTGCGGGGCGTTTCTATTTCATGGCAGGCAACGGCACAGATCGGTCCGCAGAACGGATATGATGACCTTCATATGATGACTGTCATAAATTCGCTGCCGCCAGCGCTCACCCCGCCAATGTGTACAGGCCCGGCTGCGCCGCCAGCCCCTGCTTGACCTGGCGCGTGAGTTCGTCCACCAGCACCTCGCTATCACCGGCTTCAAGCGCCGCGTAAACCCACTCCACCACCTCGCCCGGCGCGATTTTGGGCACGTCCATGTCGCGGGTCAGGTCGGTATCGATGAAGCCCACGTGCACACCCAGCACCTGGGTGCCCTGCGCGCGCACGGCGTCGCGCACGCCGTTGGTAAGGCTCCAGGCGGCGGCCTTGGTCACGGCATAAGCGGCGAGGTTCGGGCGGCTGATCCAGCTTGCGACCGACAGCACGTTGACGAAGGCGCCGCCGCCGCTGTTGGCGAGCACCGGGGCAAAGGCGCGGCACAGGTGGTAGATGCCGAACAGGTTGGTGTCCATCATGCGGCGCAGCGCGTCTTCGCTCTCCGCTTCCAGCAGCGCGCCCGGCGTGGCGATGCCGGCATTGTTGATGACGACATCGACGTCGCCCAGCTCCCTGGCCAGCACGGAAATAGCGGCCTTGTCGGTCACGTCGAGCCGCACCGGCACCACGCCGCCCAAGGTCACCGTGGCCGGATCGCGCGCGGCCGCGTAAACTTTTCTGGCGCCGCGGGCGAGCGCCTGGCGGGCGAATTCGAGGCCCAGTCCCCGGTTGGCGCCGGTAATGAGGACGGTGGCATTCCGGATCTGCATGATTTTTCCTTTCGGGAGGAATGGAGGCGGAAGCACCGCCCGATTAAATTATGACGCCCTTCATATGATAGTGATCATATTTTGGTTCGGGCACATGCGGGCCCCGGCCGACATCGACCTCAGCTGGCCGAGGCAAACATGGCAATGAGGATCTTGCGGGAAGCCGCCAGCAGCGCCCTGCCCTCGGCATTGTCGCCATGCACACGCGCGAGTTGCAGGTTGCCGACCAGGGCGCCCGCCAGCACCGCGGCCAGGCCCGGGTCGGCGCCTTCCGGCAGGGCCGCCGCAACCCGGCGCACCAGGCGGTCGAGCCGCTGCGCCGACGCGACCCGCACCGCCTGCTCCTGGCGCGGCATCTCGCCGGCCAGCGCGCCGACCACGCAGCCGTGCTCGGGGTGGGCCAGGTGCTCGTCCGACAGGTAGAGCTCGATCAGGGCCTGGGGCTGGTTGCCGGTCTCGCGGGTGCGCGCCGCGATGCGCTCGTCCAGCACGGCGCTGCTGATTGCGCCCGCATGCTCGATGGCCTCGACCAGCAGCGCGTCACGCGAATCGAAATGGGCATAGAAGCCGCCATGGGTCAGGCCGGCCTCCTTCATTACCTCGGCCACGCCGACGCCGGCATAGCCATGACGGCGCACCGCACGGCTGGCGGCTTCGACGATGCGATGGTGGGACTGCTCGCGCTTGCTGGACTTGGCTGAACTGGACATGATCGACACTGAATATATGATGTGAGTCATATTACGCTCATCATATTTTTGCTGTCAAGCGCTCATACGAACGGAATGACGCTGTCATCATTCGATATGGATGAGGATGGAACTGCTGAGCTGCCCCATGGTCCAAACGGTGTCTCCACTCCCGGGTATCGACCGTGCGCGCTCCCCAATTCAAGCAGTGGTTTGCCAAACTTCCGGCACTGAACGTCCCCCAGCGCATCCAGACGCTGGCCGCGCTCCATCCTGCAGCCGGGCTGGACCGGGTGATCAGCCTCATCGGCGAGGTCGGCACTTCGGCGCGGCGCTGTCCCCGTTGCGCTTGCAACCGGTACCACCGTCACGGCCAGGCCAACGGTTTGCAGCGCTACCGTTGCCGCGCCTGCGGCCGCACCTATAACGACCTGAGCAGCTCGCCCTTGGCACGGCTGCGCTTGCGCGAAAAATGGCTGGATTACCTGGGCGCCGTACTGGATTCGACGTCTGTGCGCGCGGCGGCCAGCCGGGTCGGCGTGCACCGCAATACGGCCTTTCGCTGGCGCCACCGCTTCCTGCAAGGTCCGCAACAGGACCGTCCCGAGCGCCTGGACGGCATCGTCGAAGCCGACGAAATGTTCATGCTGGAATCGCAAAAGGGCGCGCGCAAGCTCGAGCGTCCGGCACGCAAGCGCGGCGGCCGGGCCAGCAGGCGCGGCA
>Ga0209023_10000247_pt1 | contig 90322 bp, 83 predicted proteins | sample LakOneMetagenome_FD_187468 | JGI IMG/M metagenome (GOLD analysis project Ga0209023, IMG submission 187468) | Freshwater and sediment microbial communities from Lake Erie, Canada (SPAdes) (version 2) | ecosystem: Environmental > Aquatic > Freshwater > Lentic | place: Lake Erie, Canada... | reverse complement strand
TCTCCAAGGCGGGGCGGACGATCGCCAAGCCGGTGGCGGGCACGGTGAAGGTGGCGGTGGCCGGCTTGGCTGCGCCGTTCACGGTGGACACCATCACGGGCCTCGTCACCCTGAGCACGGCGCCGGCCGCCGGCGCGAGCGTGACGGCCGGGTTCGAGTTCGACACGCCGGTGCGCTTCGACCTCGACCGGCTGGACGTGACCCTGGAGGGTTTCGCCGCCGGCCGGGTGACCGCCTGCGCCCTGGTCGAGGTCCGGGTCTGATGCGCGCGCTTCCCGAAGGCCTGGACGAGGCCCGCCTGTGCCGCGCCTGGATCGTGATCCGTAGCGACGGGGTGAGGCTGGGCTTCACCGACCACGACCGTGACCTGGTGGTCGACGGCGTCACCTGCCGGGCCAGCGGCGGCTGGAGCCCCGGCGCGCGCGATGCGGCCGCCGGCTACGCGCCGGGGCAGGGTGCGGCGCTGGGCGTGCTGGACGACGCCGGGATCAACGAGGCCGACCTCGCGGCCGGGCTCTACGACGGCGCGCGGGTGGCGGAGCTGCGGGTGGACTGGAGCGCGCCCAGCCGCGGGGTGCGGCTGTGGACGGCGACGATCACCGCGGTCAGCCGAGAGGGCGCGGCGTTCAAGGCGACCTTGGCCGGGCCGCTGGCCGAGCTGGATCGGGTGGCGGGCCGGACGTTCACGCGGCTCTGCGATGCGCGGCTGGGGGATGGACGGTGTGGGATCGCGGTCGCCGAGGGCGCGGTGTGCGACAAGCGCTGGGCGACGTGTGTCGGGACGTTCGGGAATGGGGTGAACTTTCGGGGATTCCCGACGGCGCCGGGTGAGGACTTCCTGACGCTGTACCCGGTCGAGGGGGAGCGAAATGATGGGGGTAGGCGGTGAGCCAGCACTACCTCCCACCTGACCTCGCTCCGCGAGGTCTGTCCGCCCCCAAGAGGGTGGCGGAGACAGAACCGCCGCTTCGGATAAGATCTCTCCTCCCCCTCTTGGGGGAGGGGGACCGCCGAACGGCGGTGGAGGGGGCCTGCGCCGTCCTCCACCAAGCCCGCCTCTGGCTTGGCACACCCTACCGCCACCAGGCTTCCACCCTCCACGCCGGCTGCGACTGCCTCGGCCTCGTGCGCGGCGTCTGGCGCAGCCTCCACGGCGCCGAGCCCGAACCCCCGCCGCCGTACCGCCCCGACTGGGCCGAGACCGGCGGCCGCGAGCTGCTCCTCGAAGCCTTCGCCCGCTGGCTCGTCCCCATCGACACCCCAAGCCCCGGCGATGTCCTTGTCTTCCGCATGGCCCCCGGCGCGGTCGCCAAGCACTGCGCGATCCAGTCCGGCCCCGACCGCATGATCCACGCCTATTGGGGCCGGGCCTGTGTCGAGAGCCATCTCGGCCGCTGGTGGCGCGAGCGGCTCGTCGCCGCCTTCAGATTTCCCACGGAGATTCCATGGCGCAAGTGATCCTCTCCAGCGTCGGCGCGGCGATCGGCGGGCCGTTGGGCGCGGTGGCCGGCGCGACGCTGGGCGGCCTGATCGACCAGGCGGCGATCAGCGCGCTCTCGCCCACCCGCCAGGTCGGCCCGCGCATCCCCGAGCTGCGCCTGACCGGCGCGGCCGAGGGCGCGCCGCTGCCTTGCGTGTTCGGCCGCGCCCGCGTCGGCGGCCAGGTGATCTGGGCCGCGCGCTTCCGTGAGAAGCGGGTCGAGGGCCGCGTCGGCGGCTCGAAAGGCCAGAAGACGGCCAGCTACGCCTACAGCCTCTCGTTCGCCGTCGCCGTGGCCGAAGGTCCGATCGACGGCATCGGCCGCGTCTGGGCCGACGGCAAGGTCATGGACATGACCGGCGTGACGATGCGCCTGCATCGCGGGACCGAGGACCAGGCGCCCGATCCGCTGATCGCCGCCATCGAAGGCCAGGCTCCGGCCTATCGCGGCGTCGCCTATGTGGTGTTCGAGGACCTGGCCCTGGACGCCTTCGGCAATCGCCCGCCGCAGCTGTCGTTCGAGGTCTTCCGCCGGCCGCGCGCGCCAGGGACCCTTGGCCTCGAAGAGCGGCTGAAGGGCGTCTGCCTGATCCCCGGCGCCGGCGAGTTCGTCTACGCCACCGAGGCGGTGCTGCGCCGCGAGAGCCTGACCCGCACGGCGTCGGAGAGCGTCCACAACGCCGAGGGGCGGCCGGACCTGATGGTGGCGCTGGATCAGCTGCAGGCCCAGCTGCCGGCCGTCGATCACGTCACCCTGGTGGTGTCCTGGTTCGGCACGGACCTGCGCTGCGGCCAGTGCCAGATCCGGCCCGGCGTCGAGCAGGGCGCCAAGGACACCCTGCCGATCAGCTGGAGCGTGGCGGGCGTCGACCGTTCGGCGGCGCACCTGGTCTCGCTGAAGGACGGCGCCCCGGCCTATGGCGGCACGCCGGCCGACGCCGTGGTGCTGCAGGCCATCGCCGAGCTGAAGCGGCGTGGGCTGAAGGTGACGCTGTACCCGTTCATCCTGATGGATGCGCCGAGCTATCCGTGGCGGGGCCGGATCACCTGCGACGCCGGCGCGGACGGGACCAGTGCGGCGACGACCCAGGTCAACGCCTTCTTCGATGGGACCTGGGGCCTGCGCCGGATGGTGCTGCACCAGGCCGCGCTGGCGGCTCAGGCCGGCGGCGTCGACAGCTTCATCCTGGGCTCGGAGTTGCGCGGCCTGACCACGGTGCGCGGCGCGGGCGGGACCTATCCGGCGGTCGCCAAGCTGAAGAGCCTGGCCGCCGAGGTCCGCGCGGTCGTGGGACCGGCCACCAAGTTGGGCTACGCCGCCGACTGGTCGGAATATTTCGGCCACCAGCCGGGCGGCGGTCACGCGGTCTTCCACCTCGACCCGCTGTGGGCCGATCCGAACATCGATTTCGTCGGCGTCGACTGGTACCCGCCGGTCACCGACTGGCGCGAGGGCGAGAGCCATCGCGATGCGGCGGCCGGCTTCTTCGGGGCGCGCGATCCGGCCTATTTGCGCGCGGGCCTGACCGGCGGCGAGAGCTTCGACTGGTACTATGCCAGCCCCGCCGACCGCGACGCCCAGGTCCGCAGCCCGATCACCGACGGCGCTTATGGCGAGCCGTGGATCTGGCGGGCCAAGGACCTGCTGTCGTGGTGGAGCAAAGCCCATTACGACCGGCCAGGCGGCGTGCGCTCGTCCTCGCCCACGGCCTGGGTCCCGAAGTCCAAGCCGATCCGCCTGATCGAGTTCGGCTGTCCCGCCGTCGACAAGGGTGCCAACGCTCCGAACCTGTTCATCGACCCCAAGAGCGCCGAGAGCGCCTTGCCGCCCTATTCGACCGGCGCGCGCGACGACTTCGGCCAGCGCCGCTATCTGGAGGCCGTGCTGGCCTGGCTGGCCGAGCCGGCCGCCAACCCGGTCTCGCCGCTCTATGGCGGGCCGATGATCGAGGCCGCCAGCGCCTGGTGCTGGGATGCGCGGCCATTCCCCGACTTCCCGGCCCGCGCCGACGTGTGGAGCGACGGCGACAACTGGGGGCTGGGCCACTGGCTGACCGGCCGGGCCGGGATCGCGCCGCTGCCGGAGCTGATCGAGGCCCTGGGCGCGAGGGCCGGCGTGGCCCTCGATCCGGGCGAGGCGGGCGGGACCGTCGGCGGCTATGTCGTCGACCGGCCGATGCGCCTGCGCGATGCGCTGTCGCCGCTGACCGAGGCCTTCGCGCTGGACCCCGTCGAGCGCGGCGATCACGTGAAGATGCTGGCGCGGTCGGGACGGGCGACGGCGGCGCTGACGCAGGACGACCTGGCCCTGCCGGACGACGGGCCGGGCGAGACGCAGACCCGCGCCCTTGATCCCGCCGCCGAGGCGCTGCGCCTGCGCTTCCTGGACGCCGCCCGCGACTACCAGGTCGGGGCGCTGATCGTCCGGCGCGAGGTGGGGCAGGGGACGCGCGACGCCGACGCGCCGATCGTGCTGGCGGCCGCCGAAGCCGAGGCTGTCGCCCAGCGGATGCTGGCCGCCGACGAAGCCGCGCGGCGCACCCGGATCCTCCACCTGTCGCCCTCGGCGGCCTTGCGGCTGGAGGCTGGCGATCGCCTGGCGCTGGAGGGCGCGACCTGGCGGGTGCAGCGGCTGGATCTCGACGAGCATCCCCGCGCCACGCTGGTCCCGGCCCTGGCCGAGGTGGGAGTCGGCGGCGGCGTCGACTGGACGCCGGCCCCGCCGCGCGATCCGCCGTCGCCGCCGGTGCTCTACGGGCTGGACCTGCCGGCCGACGGCTGGCTGACCGACGACCCTCGCCCGCTGATCGCCGCCGCAAGCGAACCGTGGCGACCGCTGGAGGTGCATGCCGGCGCCGGCGTCGACACCCTGCGGGTGCGCGCCCGCATCGCCAGCCCCGCGACCTTGGGCGTGACAATGTCCGATCTGCCGCCGGCCTCGCCGCATCGTCTCGATCGCACAGGAAACCTGACCGTGCGGATGGAGGGACGCAGCCTGGCCTCCGCGCCGCTGGCCGCCGTGTTCTCCGGCGACAACGCCCTGGCCGTCCGCGCGTCGTCCGGCGACTGGGAGGTGATCGCCTTCCAGACCGCCGAGCTGGTCGCGCCGGACGTCTGGCGGCTCTCGGGCCTGCTGCGCGGCCAGCGTGACGGCTTGGCGAGCGCGGCGCCGATCCCGAACGGCGCGCCGGTGGTGCTGCTGGACGAGGCGGTGGTCCGGATGGACGTCGCCGCCTTCGAGCGCGGAACGCCGCTGATCGTCCGCGCCGCGCCGGCGGGCGGGCCGCCATCGGGGCCGGCGATGACGGAGGTCTCCGCGACCTGGGGCGGCCGGGCCTTGCGTCCCCTGGCGCCGGTCCATCTGCGCAAGCGCCTGGTCGGCGGCGACCTGCAGCTGACCTGGATCCGCCGCGCCCGTCTGGGCGGCGACATCTGGGAGGGCGAGGTCCCGCTGTCGGAGGGCGTCGAGCGCTATCGCGTGCGGATCCTGGACGGCGTCGTGGCGCTGCGCGAGGCCGAGGTTTCTACGCCCAGCTTCACCTACACCGCCGCCATGCGAGCCGCCGACGCGCCGTCGCCCACGGCGCGGATCGAGGTCGCGCAAGGCGCCTCGCTCTACGGCTGGGGCGGCCCTGCGACGACAGGTCTGTGATAAATCGGCCACATGGGGCCTTGCGCACCGCTCTGGACGTTCTAGATGGAGGGCGGTACCCACAGCCCCTGCTTTTTCTAGAGGACACTCCTTGGCGCGCGACCCCTATCAGGAACTCGGCGTTTCCCGCACCGCGACCGCGGACGAGATCCGCAAGGCGTTCCGCAAGCTCGCCAAGCAGCATCACCCGGACGCCAATCCGGGGGACAAGAAGGCGGAAGAGAAGTTCAAGCAGGTCAGCGCCGCCTTCGACATCGTCGGCGACGCCGAGAAGCGCAAGAAGTTCGACCTGGGCCAGATCGACGCCGACGGGCGCGAGACCATGCGCGGCTTCGGCGGCCAGCCCGGCAACGGCCCGTTCAACGCCGGCGGCTTCGGCCAGGGCGGTTTCCACCGCGACCAGGGTCCGGAGATCGATCTCTCCGACCTGTTCGGCGGCATGTTCAATCAGGGCGGCGGCGGACGTGGCCCGTTCGGCGGCGGCGGGATGGGCGGCGGCGGCTTCTCGGCCAAGGGCGCCGACATCAAGGCCCGCCTCGACATCGACCTGGAAGAGGCGATCAAGGGCGGCAAGAAGCGCGTGGCCTTCTCGGACGGCCGCACGATCGACGTGACGATCCCCGCCGGCGCGCAGGAAGGCCAGACCCTGCGCCTGAAGGGCCAGGGCAGCCCCGGTCGCGGGGGGCAGGGCGACGCGCTGATCGAGCTGACCATCAAGCCGCACCCGATTTATCGCCGCGAGGGCGAGGCGCTGGTCATGGACCTGCCGATCTCGATCCCCGACGCGGTGCTGGGCGGCAAGGTCGAGGCTCCGACGCCGGACGGCAATGTGATGCTGAACGTGCCGAAGGGGTCGAACAGCGGCCAGACCCTGCGCCTGAAGGGCCGCGGCATGCCCGACGCCAAGGGCAAGCGGGGCGACCTCCTGGCCAAGCTGGTGGTGACCCTGCCGGAGACGGTCGAGGAAGACCTGGAAAAGTTCGCCCAGGCCTGGCGGGATCAGAAGCCGTATACGCCCAAGCGGAAGTAGCGGCGGCGCTTGCCTCGGCAGGGCCGTCCTCGTAGGAACCCAAACGGGGTTCTGGGGACGGCGTCATGGTTCTGGTCAGCGTGCTCGCGCTCCTACAGGTCGCCGCGCCCATCCAGGAGACACCGGTTTCCAACCCGCAGCCGCCGGTCGCCGAGAGCGAGCAGACCGGTCTGCTGGAGGGCGTGGTCATCCAGGCCGCCCAGCGCGGCAAGACCGAGGGGCCGGTCCAGCCTGACCTGACCCTGGACGCCGCCGAGATCGCCGGCACCGGCGCCACGACGGTTCAGGACCTAGTGACGCTGCTGGAAGCCGAGATCACCACCGGCGATCCGGAGGCGCCGCCGCCGGTCTATCTGGCCAATGGCCGGCGCATCTCGGGCTTCCAGGAGATCAGCGGCCTGCCGGCCCAGGCGATCCAGCGGATGGACGTGCTGTCGCCGGCCGCGGCCCTGTCCTACGGCTACCGGCCCAACCAGCGGGTCGTGAACTTCGTCCTGCGCAAGGCTTTCCGCTCGCTGGCCGTCGAGGCCGAGACCGTGGGCGCGACCGAGGGCGGGCGCTCGACCGAGCATTTCGACGGCGATGTCTTCCGCCTGGCCGGCGACGAGCGCAGCACGGCGGGCGTCGATTGGCGCCAGGACTCCACCCTGTTCGAGGCCGAACGAAAGATCGTCCGCGCGCCGTCGGCGACGTCGCCCTACGGTCTTGTCGGCAACGTGGCGTCCACGACTTTCGGCGGCGAGATCGATCCGGCGCTGTCGGTCCTGGCCGGCCGCGTCCTCACCGTCGTCGGCGCGCCCGACGCGGCGGCGGACGGCGTAGCGGCGCTTGCGGGTTTCACCGGCGCGCCCGAACTGTCGGGGACGATCGCCAACCGCAGCCTGACGCCGTCGCTGGGCCAGGGGACGTTCAAGGCCGCCATCACCCGCGACATCGCTCGCCAGGCCAGCGTCACGCTGAGCGTCAATCTGGAGGACGCCCACCGCACCAGCTTCCTGGGTTTGCCCGCGACCTCGGTGAGGCTGCCGGCCGGCAGCCCGTTCTCGCCGTTCGGGCGCGACGTCACCGTCTATCGCTATCTCGACGCGCCGTGGTCGCAGCTGCGCGAGGCCGACGCCTTCAAGGGCCAGCTGGGCCTGGCCGCCAACGGCTATGTCGGTGAATGGCGCTGGTCGCTGACCGGCAACTACGACCGCAACACCAGCGAGACGGTCACCGGCCGGGGCGTCGACTCCACCGCCTGGAAAGCCGCCATCGCCGCCCGCGATCCGGCGGTCAATCCGTTCGGCCCGGTCCCACGCGCCCTGCTCAAGGCCAATATCAGCGACCGCGCCAAGAGCCGGTCCAAGGCCGCCAAGGCCGAGCTGGTCTTGAACGGCGACGTCGCCGAGATCCCGGCCGGCCGCGTCACCTCCACCGTCAAGCTCGGCGGCGAGAGCGTCACCCAGGTCTCCGAGGCGGTGCGGGCGGGCGCGCCCAGCGCCAGCGACTACGACCGTCGCACGGTCTCCGTGCAGGGCGACATCGACGTGCCGCTGGCCAGTCGCAGCCGCCAGGTGCTGCCGGCCCTGGGCGAGCTGACCGCCAGCGTCAACGCCGGCTATGATCTCACCAGCTATCGGGATCGCCTGGCCTGGGGCGCGGGCCTGCACTGGTCGCCGACCCAGGTCGTGACGCTCAATCTCGGCGTCAGCCAGGAAGAGACCGCTCCCAACTCCAACCAGGTCGCCGATCCGGTGCTGCTGACCCCCAGCGTGACGGTGTTCGACTTCGCCACCGGCCAGACCGTCACGGTCAGCCGGGTCGAGGGCGGCAATGCCGGCCTGATGAACGACCGCCGCCGAGTCCTGCGGGCCGGAATCAACCTGCGGCCGGTGGGACGCGACGGCGGCCCGACGCGGCTGACGCTGAACGCCAACTACGTCCGCACCCGCATCGACAACCCGATCGCCAACTTCCCGCTGATCACCCCGGCCCTGGAAGCGGCCTTCCCCGGCCGCTTCACCCGCGACGCGACAGGGATGCTGACGGCGATCGACAGCCGGCCGCTGAACTTCGACGCCATCGACCGCGAGGAGCTGCGCGGCGGCGTCAACCTGACGCGCTTCCTGGGCCAGGCCCCGAAGGGCGCGTCCAAAACGCTGATCCAGGCCAGGCGCAAACGGGCGGGCCAAGTGCAGCTGTCGATCAACGCCGTCTGGCGGCTGCGCGACGAGACCACCCTGCGCCAGGGCCTGGCGCCGCTGGACCTCCTGAACGGCGCCAGCACCAGCCGTCGCGGCCAGCCCAAGCGCGAGCTGAACTTCCGCCTCAACGCCACGCGCCAGGGCATGGGCGTCAATCTGAACGGAACCTGGCGCGGCGGCAGCGTCATCGACGCCGGCCCCACCAACGGCGGCGCCCTGCGCTTTTCTCCCCAGACCACGATCAACCTGTCGGCGTTCTACGAGGTCCCGCGCGAGGCCAAGACCCGCTGGCTGGCCGGAACCCGCGTCACCCTGGCCGCCGACAACCTGTTCTACAGCCGTCCGGTGGTGAAGGACGGCAACGGCCTGACGCCCCAGGCCTATCAGGCGGACTACCTGGACCCGCTGGGGCGGACTGTACGGCTGACGTTCAGGAAGAGCCTGATCTCGATGTGATGTCTCCTCCCCCGAAAGGGGAGGAGAGGTGCTAAGCGTGTCCACTCGTGACAGAACGTCGCAGCCCGTTCATAACCCGGGCGTTCAGTCTCCATTCAGCCGCGATCCCTTAGACCGGAGAGCATGAAAACGATCCGCGCCATCATCGTCGCCGCCGCGCTGGCCGCCGCCCTTCCGGGTGCGGCCTCGGCGCAGCATCGTCCCGACAGCCTGGGCGCCGACTGGCGCGCGGGATCGGGCCAGGCGCGCGACGGCGTACAGTCGGGCCAGCTGGTGCCGCTGTCACGGGTGATCGACATGATCGGCCGCCGCGTGCCCGGCCGCGTGTTGGACGCCGGCCTGGAAGGCTCGAACTATCGCGTGCGCTGGGCCACCGCCGACGGCCGCCGCATCGACTTCATCGTCGACGCCCGCACCGGCCAGATCCTGAGCGGCGGCTAGACAGGTTTAGGAGTCTTCCATGCGTATCCTGCTCGTCGAGGACGATCCCGACCTGTCGCGTCAGCTGAAGCTGACCCTGGGCGACGCCGGCTATGCCGTCGACCACGCCCCGGACGGCGAGGAAGCCCAGTACCTGGGCGAGAACGAGCCCTATGACGCGGTGATCCTGGACCTTGGCTTGCCAAAGGTGGACGGCGTGTCGGTGCTGGAGCGCTGGCGCCGCGGCAATATCGCCACGCCCGTGCTGATCCTGACCGCGCGCGGCGCCTGGAGCGACAAGGTCGCCGGCTTCGACGCCGGGGCCGACGACTACCTGGCCAAGCCGTTCCATACCGAGGAGCTGCTGGCCCGCTTGCGCGCCCTGCTGCGCCGCTCGGCCGGCCACGCCGCGCCGTCGCTGTCGTGCGGCGCGCTGCGCCTGGACCCGCGCGCCGCCCGCGCCAGCGTCAATGGCGAGCCGCTGCGCCTGACCTCGCTGGAATACCGCCTGCTGCACTACATGATGATGCACCAGGGCCGGGTGATCGGCCGCACTGAGCTGGTCGAGCACCTGTACGATCAGGACTTCGACCGCGACTCCAACACCATCGAGGTGTTCATCGGCCGCCTGCGCAAGAAGCTGGGCGCCGACCGGATCGAGACCGTTCGCGGCCTGGGCTATCGCCTGGCGCCGCTGCCTGGCGAAGAGGCGGCCTAACTCTTTGCTGGACCTGCGCCGCCGTTCGCTGGTCCGCCGCCTGGTCCTGATCGCCGGGATCTGGACCCTGCTGGTCGTGCTGATCGCCGGCGTCTTCCTGACGGCCCAGTTCCGCAGCGCCGCCATCCGCCGCTTCGACCAGTCGCTGGCCGTGCTGACCGACGACCTCTATGCCGGCTCGACCGTCGAGGACGGCCAGCTGCGCGCGCCGGTGCTGACCGACATCCGCGCCACGCGGGCCTATTCCGGCCGCTACTGGGTGATCCTGGACAAGTCGCTGGACGGGGCGATGAAGCCGGTCGAGCGCTCGCGCTCGCTGTTCGACAGCGACCTGATGCTGTCCTCGGCCCAGATCGACCAGCTGGACGCCCAGCCGGGCCAGACCCAGTACTTCAACATGCGCGGGCCGCAGGACAAGCCGCTGCGCGCCGCCGCCATCCTGGCCCGCCTGCCGGGCTATGCCGATCCGGTAGTCTTCCTGGCCGCCGAGGACCGTACGCCGATCGACGCTGATGCGGACCGCTTCGCCGGGGTCACCGCCATCGCCCTGCTGATCCTGGCCGGCGGCCTGATCCTGGCCACGGTGGTGCAGGTGCGCTTTGGCCTGACGCCGCTGTTTCGCCTGCGCCGCGAGGTGGCCTCGGTGCGCCGGGGCAAGGCCGAGCGGCTGCAGGGGGTCTATCCGGTGGAGCTGGAGCCGCTGGCCGTCGAGCTGAACGCCCTGCTGACCCACAACCAGGAAGTCGTCGAGCGCCAGCGCACCCACGTTGGCAACCTGGCCCATGCGCTGAAGACGCCGCTGTCGGTGATGCTGACGGAGGCCAGCCAGCAGCCGGGCCAGCTGGCCGAGGTGGTCGAGCGCCAGGCCCAGACCATGCGCGAGCAGGTCGACCACCACCTGCGCCGGGCCCGCGCCGCCGCGCGCTCCCAGACCAGCGGCGAACGCACCCCGGTCGAACCGATCCTGGACGAGCTGGCCGTCACGCTGGAGCGGATCTTCCAGGACAAGGGGGTCGAGATCGACTGGCGCTGCCCCGAGGATCTCTGCTTCCAGGGCGAGAAGCAGGACTTCATGGAGCTGGCCGGCAATGTGATGGAAAACGCCGGCAAGTGGTGCAAGGGCCGGATCCGGGCCGAGGCGACGCCGTCGGGCGAGGCGCGGATGATCCTGACCGTCGACGACGACGGCCCGGGCCTGCCGCCCGAGGAGCGCGCCCAGGCCCTGAAGCGCGGACAGCGGCTCGACGAAAACGCCCCCGGATCGGGTTTGGGCCTGTCGATCGTCGACGAATTGACCCGCGCCTACGGCGGATCGGTGCAGCTTGGTGAATCCCCGATGGGCGGATTGCGGGTCATTCTGGATCTGCCGCGGGCCGAAACGTAACTCCCGGTTGCGCTCAATCGTCGCAAGGCGGGCTTTGCCATACCCATGATACCGGTGACTTAAACTTCTGGTAGATAATGGCTTTTCGGTCCGCGACATCTCGCTGCGGCCTGCATGAAATTTACGCGATTTCGGAAATCCTTAACCTCGTTCCGAACATGGTTGACGCCTGTCGGAATCGGTTGCTCCGACACGGGGGACCATGGCCGCTATCGCCGCGCATAAACTGCAGATCATTCGGACGCTGGTGGAAACCGCTCCGGACGCGGCGCTGCGCAGCCTGGAGCTGGCGCTGTCCAGCGCCGGCGCGACCGGTTCGCTGGCCGCCGTGCGCGGCCTGGTCGAGGACGAGACCGCCAACCGCTTCGTCCGCAACAACATCCTGGCCCCCATCGTGCCGCTGTGCGCCGCGCGCCGCGAGGGGCAGGTGCAGTTTCCGTCGGCCGTCCTGCCGCGCCTGTGGCGAGCGCTGAAGTCGGTCTCGCCTTCGCGGGTCGAGGAAGCCGGCGCCAAGTGCAATCCATGGGATCTGGAGCAGGGCACGCCCGACGTGTTCGACGACCTGTGCAAGACCGCCGCGGCGGGCCTGCGCGATCCCGAGAACGGCGCCTTCGACAGTGTCCGCGCCATCTGCGATCCCGAACAGCTGGCCATGTGCCTGCAGCTGTCGGCCATCACCCGCTCGTGCCTGCCCAAGCTGTCGGAATGGGTGAGCCGCATGTCGGACGAGCGCGCCGCCGCCGCGCGCCTGGCCTATCGTGACGCCTGCCGGATCAGCGAGGACGCTGGTCCCCTGATGCTGGACATCCTGTCGGCCCACCTGCCCGACGACTGGCGCATCCTGCGCGTGATCTCGGCGGTCATGGACCGGCCCAGCGACCGCTACCTGGCCTCGTCCGAGGTCAAGGCGTTCGGCGAGCGGGTGCTGGCCGAGATCGACGCGGCCATCCTGCTGGTCGAGGAATTCAAGTTCGCCGACGGCGAGAAGGTCGGCCGCGAGGCCGCCCAGGCCGCCCACAAGGTGCAGCTGCAGATCGTCGAGTTCCAGCAGTCGGTCGACGTCGCCAAGGACGGCCCGTGGGGCAAGCGCTTGGCGCGCCACAAGCAGGCGATGGCCAAGGCTTGCGAAAGCCGCATGGACCAGGCCGACAAGACGCTGGAAGCGGCTTTGCCGCTGCGCTCGCTCTCGATGATGTCCAAGAAGGGCAGCAAGGGCGCTGCCAAGCTGACCGACGAGCCGGACGAGGCCCTGATCCGCCGGGCGCAGTCGGCGCTGGCCTTCATCGCCGAGCTGCGCTCGTGCGCCGACAAGGCCGGCTATGGCACGTCGCGCAACAAGGTCCTGGAAAAGCTGAACAGCCGCCTGGACCCCTACATCGAGGACGTCCTGCACGTGGCCCGCACGGGCGACGGCGGCGACTCGGGCCTGGCCGTGAAGTACCTGGACGTCGCCGCCGGCTTCATCGCCTACACCCGCGACGACAAGACCGCCGAGATCGTCCGCCGGCGTGCGGCGGCGGCCATTGCTGCTTAAGCAGCTCACTTAAGCGCTTTTTCCGCTAACGGCGGACGCGGGAACACGCTACCACGCGGCCATGATCGCTTTCTGGATCGCCGCGGCGGGGCTGTCGGCCGCGACGGCGGGGCTGGTGCTGCGGGGCGCGGCGCGGGCTCGGCCCGTGGACGACGCCCAGGCTCGCCTTGAACCGCATCGCCGCCGCCTGGCCGAGGTCGAGCGCCTGGCTATCGACGGCCTGCTGGCTGAAACCGAGCTGAAGGCCGCGCGGGCCGAGGCGGCGCGGGGTCTGCTGGCCGCCGCCGACCAGGCCGAGACCTGGGAACGCGACGGCGCCGGTCCGCGCAAGGCGGCCGTCATCGCCACCGGCGCGGCCTGCGTGGCCGCCGTCGGCCTCTATGTCGCCCTGGGCAAGCCCGAGATGGCCGACCAGCCCTACGCCAAGCGCGTGGCGGAATGGAAAGCCGCCGACCCGTCCACGCTGGAGCCCGCCAAGATCGCCGCCGTGCTGGAAGGGGTCGCCGCCGAGCGCCCGACCGATCCCGAGCCGCTGGCGTTCCTGGCCAAGGCCCGCGCCGCCGCCGGCGACCTGCCCGGCGCCGAGGCCGCGCTGCGCAAGGCCGTCCGCCTGGCCCCCAAGCGCGGCGACCTCTGGAGTCTGCTGGGCGAGACCTTCGTCATGGAGGCCAAGGGGCAGGTGGGCGCCGACGCCAAGCTGGCCTTCGGCGAGGCGCTGAAGGTCGCGCCGAACGACATCCGCGCGCGGTACTACCTGGGTCGCGGCAAGATCGCCGACGGCGACGTGGCCGGCGGTGTCGCCGACTGGCGCGCCCTCCAGGCTGGCCTGGCCGCCAACGATCCGGGCCGCACGGCTCTGGGCCAGGAGATCGCCCAGGTCGAGGCTGCCGGCCGCCTGCCCAGCGACCAGCCGGCCGCCGACGCCAACCCGCAGGTGCAGGGCATGATCGCCGGCATGGTCGAGGGCCTGGCCGCGCGCCTGGCCCAGAGCCCCGACGACGCCGACGGCTGGGTGCGCCTGGTCCGCGCCTATGCCGTGCTGGGCGAGACGGCCAAGCGCGACGCGGCGCTGGCCTCCGCCTCCGCCCGGTTCAAGGACCAGCCCAAGGTGATCGCCGCCCTCCGCCAGGCCGCCGATACGCCTCCGCAGAAGATCGCCCCATGAGTTTCTGGCCGAAATCCCGCAAGGCGCGTCGGCGCCTGACCATCATCCTGGCCGTCGCGCCGGTGCTGGCCCTGGCCGTGGGCCTGGCCATGTACGGCCTGCGCGACAGCATCTCGCTGTTCTACACGCCGGCCCAGGCCCAGGAGGCGCACGTCGCCCCCGGCCGCAAGGTGCAGCTGGGCGGCCTCGTCCAGCATGGCAGCGTGGTCAAGCATGCCGGCGGCGACGTCGAGTTCGTGGTCGCCGACCAGAAGGCCACGGCGAAGGTCAGCTATCACGGCGACCTGCCGGACCTGTTCCGCGAAGGGCAGGGGATCGTCGCCGAAGGGACGTTCGATGAGCGCGGCGTATTCGTCGCCAAGCAGGTGCTGGCCAAGCACGACGAACGCTACATGCCCCGCGATGTCGCCAAGGCGCTGAAGAAGCAGGGCGAGTGGCGGGGTGACGGGGCGGCTGCTCCTAGCTACGGAAAGCCCAAGACATGATCGTCGAACTGGGCGCGTTCGCCCTGATCCTGTCGCTGATGCTGTCGATCGCCCAGACCGGCCTGTCGGCCGTCGGCGGCGCGCGGCGCTCGCCCGTGTTGGCCGGCGCCGGACGCGGCGCGGCGGTGGCGACCTTCGTCGCGGTGGCCGTGGCCTTTGCGGCGTTGATCCACGCGTTCGTGGTCTCGGACTTCTCGGTGGCCAATGTCGCGGCCAACTCCCACACCGCCAAGCCGCTGCTCTACAAAGTGGCCGGCGCCTGGGGCAGCCACGAAGGCTCGATGCTGCTGTGGTGCCTGGTTCTGACCGGCTACGGCGCGGCCATGGCCTTCTTCGGCGACAGCCTGCCGCCGCGTCTGCGGGCTTATGCCATCGCCATCCAGGGCGCGCTGGGCGTGATGTTCCTGGCCTATACCGTGTTCGCCTCGAACCCCCTGGAGCGCCTGGTCGATATCCCCGTCGAGGGCCGGTCGCTCAATCCGCTGCTGCAGGACTGGGCGCTCGCGGTGCACCCGCCGTTCCTTTACAGCGGCTATGTCGGCTTCTCCGTCGTCTATTCGCTGTCGCTGGCGGCGCTCATCGAGGGCCGGATCGACGCGGCCTGGGCGCGCTGGGTGCGGCCCTGGACCCTGGCGGCCTGGAGCCTGCTGACCGTCGGCATCACCCTGGGCGCCTTCTGGGCGTATTACGAGCTGGGCTGGGGCGGCTGGTGGTTCTGGGATCCGGTCGAGAACGCCAGCTTCATGCCGTGGCTGATCGGCGCGGCCCTGCTGCACTCGGCCATCGTCACCGAAAAGCGCGGGGCGCTGCCGGGCTGGACGGCGTTCCTGGCCCTGGCGGCCTTCACCTTCTCGATGCTGGGCGCCTTCCTGGTGCGCTCGGGCGTGCTGACCAGCGTCCACGCCTTCGCCGTCGACCCGACGCGCGGCGTTTTGCTGCTGATCATGATGGGCGTGGCGGCGGGCGCGGGCTTCCTGCTGTTTGGTCTGCGCGCCGGCAACCTCAACCCCGGCGGTCAGTTCCGCCCGGTGAGCCGCGAGAGCGCTATCGTGCTCAACAACATCCTGCTGTCGACGGCGACGGCGGTGGTGCTGCTGGGCACGCTGTATCCGCTGATCCGCGAGGCCATGGACGGTGAGGCCGTCTCGGTCGGTACGCCATTCTTCAACCTGACCTTCGTGCCGCTGATGATCCTGGCCTTCTGCGTCCTGCCGGCCGGGCCGCTGCTGGCCTGGAAGCGCGGCGACGCCAAGGGCGTGGCCCGCAAGCTCTGGATCGTGCTGGCCGTGGCCGCCGCGCTGGGCCTTGTGGCCTATGGCGTGGTGCAGCCGCGCAAGGTCCTGGCCAGCGCGGGCCTCGCCCTCGGCTTCTGGCTGCTGGGCGGCGCGCTGCTGGAGATGGCCGAGCGCCTGAAGCTGCTGCGCGCCCCCGCCGCCGAGAGCCTCCGTCGCGCCAAGGGCCTGCCGCGCGGCGCCTGGGGCATGACCCTGGCGCACGCGGGTCTGGGGATCTTCGTGCTGGGGGCCTCGTTCGAGACCGCCTGGCGCGTCGAGGCCGCCCAGGCGCTGAGCTTGAACGACAGCCACGCCCTGGGCGCCTATACCCTGACCCTGACCGATGTCGGCACCGTCGAGGGGCCGAACTACCTGGCCGAGCGTGGGATCGTGAAGGTCGTCAACAAGGCCGGCGTCCTGGTCTGCCACGCCGAGCCCGAGCGCCGCTTCTATCCGACCGGCGGCCAGACCACCTCGGAAGTCGCCATCTGCCCGCGCATGCTGGACGATATCTATGTCGTGCTGGGCGAGCGCCGGGCGGGCGAGGGCGGCAAGCCGGCCTGGCTGGTCCGCGCCTATGTGAACCCGTGGGTGCGGTTGATCTTCCTGGGCCCGCTGATCATGGCCCTGGGCGGGGTGGTGTCGCTGTCCGACCGCCGCGTGCGCCTGGGCGTCGGGCGACGCGCGCAGGAGACCGTGGGATGAGCCGCCTCCGCGCCGTTCTGATGGCCATCGCCGCCGTCGCCCTGGTGGGCAGCGCCTCCGAACCGTCCGAGCGCCTGCCCGATCCGGCGCAGGAATCCCGCGCCCGTGTTCTGTTCAAGGAAGTCCGCTGCCTGGTCTGCCAGAACGAGTCGATCGACGACTCGGAGGCTCAGCTGGCCGGTGACCTGCGGCGAATTGTCCGCGAACAGGTCAAGGCTGGTCGCAGCGATGGCGAGATCCGCGCGTTCCTTGTGCAGCGCTATGGTGAGTTCGTGCTGCTGAAGCCGCGCTTTTCCGCCGGTAATGCAGCGCTTTGGCTCGCCCCGGCGGGGGTTCTGCTGGTCGGCGGCGTGCTGATGATCGGCCTGCTGCGGCGTCGCGAGGCCGAACAGACTGAGCTTTCGCAGGAAGAAGAGGACCGCGTCCGCCAATTGCTGCAAGACGATTGACACGATTGCGCCGAAATGGAGCCGCATGAAGCGAGCTCCAATGACGCAAAGGTAATTCGAGAACCATTGCACCTTTCGCCGTCACGACTAGGTTCTCAGATCCAAAGGGACCACGCGTAGGACGCGTGGGTGAGGAAAGCAGAGAATGACCGCTAGGAAGTCGGGTTTCGTTGTGGGCGCCATCGCTGGCGCGGGCGTGGCTTGCGCCGCTCTGGCCGGTGTGGGCATGCGCATGGGAACGGCCGCGGCCGAGGCCCCCGTGGCCCGTCCGTCGATGGCGGGCTCGCCGGCCTTCGCGCCGCCGCCGGGCGCGCCGATGTCGTTCGCCGACATCTTCGAGAAGGTTTCTCCCGCGGTCGTCCAGATCAACGTGACCTCCAAGGCCTCGCCGCAGGCGCTGCGCATCCCGGGCCTGGAAGGGTTCGACATCGTGCCGCGCGGCCAGAAGGGCAAGCCGGGTCAGCAAGGTCAGGACGGCGAGGACGGCGATACGCCGGCCACGCCCAAGCAGCAGTCGGCCGGTTCGGGCTTCTTCATCTCGGCGGACGGCTACATCGTCACCAACAACCACGTCGTGGCCGACGCCGACGACATCCAGGTGGTGCTGAAGGACGGCCGCGAGCTGAAGGCCACCCTGGTCGGCCGCGACGAAGGCACCGACCTGGCGGTCATCAAGGTCATCGACCCCAAGGCCAAGGGCGCCGACTTCCCGTATGTGAACTTCGAGAACCAAGCCAAGCCGCGCGTCGGCGACTGGGTCATCACCATCGGCAACCCGTTCGGCCTGGGCGGCACCGCCACGGCTGGCATCATCTCGGCCTATAACCGCGACCTGGGCGACAACACCTCGTCGTTCGTCAACTACATCCAGATCGACGCGCCGATTAACCGCGGCAACTCGGGCGGTCCGTCGTTCGACATCTATGGCCGCGTGATCGGCGTCAACAGCGCCATCTATTCGCCGTCGGGCGGCTCGGTCGGCATCGGCTTCGCCATCCCGGCGGACATCGCCGAAGCCACCGCCAAGCAGCTGATTTCGGGCGGCAAGGTCGTGCGCGGCTATATCGGCGTCACCATCCAGGACTTCAGCGCCGAGTCGGCCGAGGCCCTGGGCCTGAAGGACGTGAAGGGCGCGATCGTCGCCGAGCTGGTCCCGGGCGGTCCCGCCGCCAAGGCCGGCCTGCTGCCGGACGACATCCTGACGGGCGTCAATGGCGTGACCATCGCCAACCGCTCGGAACTGACCCGCGAAGTGGCCAAGGCCCGTCCGGGCGAGACGATCAAGATGTCGATCATCCGCGACGGCAAGACGCGCGTCGTCGACGTCAAGTCGGGCACCCGTCCGGCCGAGAACGCCCTGGGCCTGAACGACGACGAGGACGACAAGGACGGCGGCGCCGCGCCGACGCCGGACAAGCCCGTCAGCCAGAAGGTCGACGCGCTAGGTCTGACCCTGGCGCCGATCGATGCGGCCTCGCGCCAGACCTACAAGATCGACAGCGAGATCAAGGGCCTGCTGATCGCCGGCGTGAAGGGCGACAGCGACGCGGGCGAGAAGGGCCTGGCTAAGGGCGATGTCCTCTCGAACATCAACGGCACGGCCGTCGCCAGCGTCACCGACGTCAACAACGCCGTGGCCGCCGCCAAGAAGGCTGGCCGCAACAGCGTGCTGGTCAAGGTGATCCGCCAGAACCGCCCGGTCTTCGTGCCGCTGAAGATCGCGCCGTAAAGCTCGTGCACCGCTAGACGACAGAGCCCCGCTTCGAGAGATCGAGGCGGGGCTTTTTCTGTCCAAGGTTTAAGTTACGCGGGTCGTCGAAACCGCTATCAACCTCACAACTGTCGCGCGATGGCAGGAATCGGGAGAACGTCGCTCGTTCCACCGCTGTGCTCGCGCCTGAGGGGCTCTGACGATGCGTATTCTGATTATCGAAGACGACCTGGAAGCCGCCGCCGCCATGGCGCACGGGCTGAAGGAAGCCGGCTATGACGTCGAGCACGCGCCCGACGGCGAGGCCGGCCTGGGCGAGGCCCAGAAGGGCGGCTTCGACGTTCTGGTCGTCGACCGCATGATGCCCAAGATGGATGGCGTCACCGTCGTCGAGACCCTGCGCCGCGAGGGCGACCAGACGCCGGTGCTGTTCCTGTCGGCCCTGGGCGAAGTCAATGACCGCGTGGTGGGCCTGAAGGCCGGCGCCGACGACTATCTGGTCAAGCCGTACGCCTTTCCCGAGCTGATGGCCCGCGTCGAGGCCCTGTCGCGCCGCCGCGAGACCGGCGCCGTGGCGACCACCTTGAAGGTGGGCGAGCTGGAGATGAACCTGATCAACCGGACGGTCCATCGCCAAGGCAAGGAGATCGACCTGCAGCCGCGCGAATTCCAGCTCTTGGAATTCATGATGCGCCACGCCGGCCAGTCGGTGACCCGCACCATGCTGCTGGAAAAGGTCTGGGAATACCATTTCGACCCGCAGACCAACGTCATCGACGTGCACATCTCGCGCCTGCGTTCGAAGATCGACAAGGGCTTCGACCGAGCCATGCTGCAGACGGTGCGCGGCGCCGGCTACCGGCTCGATCCGTAGGAGACCAGCGGCGGCCTAGCCGTCGAGATACGCCATGCGTCTGCCGCGCCTTCTCCGCACCACGCCGTTCCGGCTGACCCTGCTGTTCCTGGCCCTGTTCGCGGCGGCCGCCAGCGCCTTCCTGGGCTACATCTATGTGGCCACGGCGGGCGAGGTGAACCGCCGCGCCCAGGCCGAGATCAGCCGTGAGTTCGAAAGCCTGGAGGCGGCCTATCGCCAGGGCGGCGTCGACGCCCTGAACCAGACCATCGTCGAGCGGGCGACCGGCGAGAAGCCATTCCTCTATTTCCTGGCCGACAAGAGCGGCAAGCGCATCTCGGGCTCGATCGAGGAGTCGCCGGTCAGCGATTTCTCCGGCGACGGTCCGCAGTGGGCCAGCTTCAAGGTCACCGAGACCGACCTGGACGGGGCCGAGGTCAAGGCCGCCGCGCGGGGGGTGCAGCAGCGGCTGGACCACGGCGAGATCCTGTTCGTCGGCGCCGATGTCGACGCGTCCGAAGCCTATGTCCGCAAGATCGTCCGGGCCCTGTGGGGCGCGGGGGCTCTGGTCATCCTGCTGGGCATGGCGGGCGGCATCCTGATCAGCCGCAATGTCAGCCGCTCGATGCAGGGGCTGGTGGACGTGGTCAACGACGTGCGCGCCGGCGACCTGCACGCCCGCGCTCGGGTGCGTGGCACGCGCGACGAGTATGACGAGCTGGCCGAGGGCCTGAACGACATGCTCGACCGCATCGAGCGTCTGATGGGCGGCCTGCGCCACGCTGGCGACGCCATCGCCCACGACCTGCGCTCGCCCCTAACCCGCCTCCGCGCCCGCATGGAGGTCGCCCTGATCGACGCCGAGAACGGCAAGGGCGATCCGGTGGCGGCGCTGGAGACGGCCCTGCAGGACGCCGACGGGGTGCTGAAGACCTTCAACGCCGTGCTGGCCATCGCCCGCCTGCAGGCCGCCGGCTCGGCGCCCGACCAGCGCAATTTCGACGCCTCGGAGTTGGCCACCGACATGGCCGAGCTCTACGAGTTCTCGTGCGAGGACAAGGGCCTGGACTTCAAGGCCGAGATCGTCCCGGCCCTGAACATCAAGGGCAACCGCGAGTTCCTGGCCCAGGCGCTGGCCAACATCCTCGACAACGCCATCAAATATACGCCCGAGGGCGGGGCGATCATGCTGCGCGCGCGCCGCACCTCGTCGGGAGAACTGGAGTTCTCGGTCACCGACACCGGGCCGGGCGTGCCCGAGGCCGACCGACCGCGCGTGGTCCAGCGCTTCGTGCGCCTGGAAAACAGCCGCAGCGAGCCCGGTGCGGGCCTGGGCCTGTCGCTGGTGAGCGCGGTGGCCGTCTCGCACGGCGGCCGCTTGGAGCTGGCCGAAGGGCCGGGGGAGTACAACGGCATGGGGCCGGGCCTGCGGGTGGCGCTGGTTTTGCCGCGGGTGGAGTAGGAGCGTCTGATGGATCGCCGCCAGTTTCTCGTTGGGTCGCTGGCGCTAACGCCCGCCGCCGCTTTCGCTCAGGCCCAGCCCGCGCCGCCGCCGTTCCCGCCGGTCGACGCCAAGAGCGTCTGGCTGGTCGGCGACAGCGCCCCGTCCGACGCCGTCCGCACCGCCGCGCGCCTCGCGGAGCTGGTGCAGAAGGGCAAGCCGCGCGACGGCTACCTCTCGGGCGGCGCGGTGACGGAGCTGGAGCAACGATTCGCGGCCCTGTTGGGCAAGGAGGACTGCGCCTTCCTGCCCACCGGCACCCTGGCCAACCACGTCGCCGTGCGCATCCTGGCCGGCGACGCCACGCGGGTCATCGTCCAGCATGAGAGCCATCTCTATCGCGACGAGAGCGACGCGACCCAGCTGTTGTCGGGGCTGAACCTCGTCAACCTGGCCCCCGGTCGCGCCGCGCCTTCGCTGGCCGAGATCAAGGCCGCCGTCGACGAGGCCGAGAACGGGCCTTACCCGCTGAAGATCGGCGCGATCTCGCTGGAGAGCCCGGTGCGCCGCGCGCATGGCGAGCTATTGCCGCTGTCCGATCTGCGCGAAATCTCGACCTACGCCAAAAGCAAGAGCATCCGCCTGCACCTGGACGGCGCGCGCCTGCTGCTGGCCCCGCCCAGCTATGACGTGACCGGCGCGGCGGCGCTGTTCGATACGGTCTATGTCTCGCTCTACAAGTACCTGGACGCGCCGTTCGGGGCGGTGCTGGCGGGCTCCAAGCTCGACATCGCCAAGGCTCGCGCCCTGCGTCACCAGTTCGGTGGCACCATTTACCAGGGCTGGGAGAGCGCGGTGCTGGCCCTGGCGGCGCTGGACGATTTCCAGGCCCGCCAGAAGGCCGCCTACGCCACCGCCGACCAGGTGTTCGCCGCGTTGGACAAGGCCGGCGCGGCCAAGCTGAAGCCGGCGCCGAACGCCTCGAACATCCGCCAGCTGGTCGTGAAGCCCAAGGTCGCCGAGGGCCTGTTCGACCGCATGCGCGTGGGCGGCGTGCGCCTGCCCAAGCCCGACAAGGACGGGGTGGTCGACTTCTGGATCAACGACACCATCAACCGCCGCCCGGCCGACGAGTACGTGAAGCTGTTCCTGGGTTAGGGCAGCTTCCAGCCCTGCTCGGCGCTGGGGACGTAGAGCGCGTCCGGGGCCAGGGCCAGCGAGTCGAAGCCGCGCGGAGCCTGAGTCCAGATGACCAGGAAGGTCGCGATCGCCATCAGCGGCAGGAAGACATAGCCGGCGATCTGGCGTCGTCGGCTGGGCTCGGTCCGGCCCACGAAGCCGACGCGCAGCACCAGCGGATGCGCGCCCCAGCCACAGGCCAGGGGCGAGGCCAGAGTCGCGTGCGACACCTTCAGCAGAGCGCGGGCGTAGTCGGCGCGGATGTCGCGGCGCACCGCCAGCACGGTGGCGTCGCAAGCCAGTTCCTGGTCGATGCGGGCCAGCGCCGCGCCGATATGGATCATCGGATTGCACCAGCCCACCACGCGGCAGCCGGCAACGATCAGGTTGGCGACCGGATCGCCCCGGCGGATATGGGTGCGCTCGTGCAGCAGGATCAGGTCGCGCTCGCGGGCGCTGAAGCGGGCCTCGAAGTCGGCCGGCAGCACCAGGCGCGGCCACAGGGCGCCCATGACGGCCGGACCGGCCTGGCCGCGCTGGGCCTTGCGGCGGAAGGCGCGCTCCTGCAGCACCATGACGCCGCCCAGCAGGCCGGCGCCGACGATCCAGACCAGCAGCAGCTTCAGCGCCAGGCTGGCGCCGAGCGGCGTGGCGGCGACGCCGGTCTGGGTGGTCTCGGCCAGGCTGGGGAACAGGCCGGCGATGGCGGCGGTCGGGACCAGCATCCACAGGCCATAGGCTAGCCGCGGTCCAAACATCCAGCGCACGGGCAGGCGCAGCAGCAGCACAGCCAGCACGCCGACGGCGGCGGCGATCTGCAGGCGGATCAGCGCCAGGACCAGCAGATCGATCATCGCCGCGCTCCCTGTGACCTAGTGGTCGGCCTTCACCCAGACGATCGCGCCAGTATAGGGGTCCATCTGAGCGACCAGGCCGGGGTTGAGGTCGCTGGAGAGCGGGCCGCGCGGGGCGATGCTCCAGACCGTGCCCATGGCCGCCAGCGACAGGAAGGTCATCGTCAAGAAGCCGATGACATCGCGCGTCAGGCTGGGCTCGCGGCGGTTCAGCAGCGACACGCGCAGGATCAGCGGGTGGGTGGCCCAGCCGCAGGCCAGGGGCGAGACCGCCGCGCTCATCTGGGCCTTCATCAGCGCCTTGGCGTAGTCGGCGCGGATGTCGCCGCGCAGGGCCACGACGGTGGCGTCGCAGGCCAGCTCCTGGTCGATGCGGACCAAGGCCGAGGCCAGGTAGATCATCGGGTTGCACCAGCCCAGTACGCCGATCACGGCCACCACCAGGTTGGCGATCGGGTCGCCGCGATTGATGTGGGTGCGCTCGTGCAGGGTGATCATCTCGCGCTCGCGGGCGTCGAAGCGCTGGGCGAAGTCGGACGGCAGCACGATGCGCGGCCACAGGGCGCCGACCACGGCCGGGCCGGCCTGGCCCTTGTCGACGCGGCGATGGAACAGGTGCTCGCGCACGACCAGGATCGCCGTGGCGACGGCGCAGCCGGCCAGCCACAGCAGGACCAGCTTGTCGGCCCAGGCGCCCCACGGCCGGGCGGGGTCGCCGATCTCCATGGTCTCGGCCAGGCTGGGGAAGAAGGCGGCCGCTGCGGCGGCCGGCACGATGGCCCACAGGCCATAGGCGCGGCGCGGGCCGAACAGCTGGCGCGCGGACGGGCGCAGCATGACGACCAGCAGCACCGCGGCGGCGGCGGCGATCTGGGCCCGGACCAGGGCGAGGGCGAAGAGCTCGATCATTGTCGGAGCGGTTCCTGCCGTTTCCTCGGAATGAATGGTTACAACTGTAATTTCGAACGTCAAGCGCGAGTCTTGTGGGAGGCGACTTGGCGGGCCACGTTGCCCGCATGACTCGTCTCGCTGATCGTCTCGCCCCCTGCGGCCCCGTCATCGACGCCAAGGCCGCCGAGCGGGCGCACGAGATGATCGCCAAGCGGTCCGGCGAGGCCATGGCGGGCGTGGACGCGGCCTGGGAGGCTCTCGCCCCGGTGTTCGGCGCCTCGCCCTATCTGGCCAGCCTGGCGCGGCGCGACGGCAAGCGCCTGCCGATGATCCTGGACGGTGATCCGAACGAGACCTTGGCCACGACCTTGGCCGCCGCAGAGGCCGTCGCCGCCGAACCGGATTTCGAGACCGCCCGCCGGGTTCTGCGCGAGCTGAAGGCCGACCTGCACCTGCTGACGGCGCTGTGCGACCTGGGCGGGGTCTGGGATCTGGACCAGGTGACCGGCGCCCTGACCCGCTTCGCCGACGCCACCCTCAAGGCCGCCCTGGCCCAGGCCGTCCGTCAGGAGGTCGATCGCGGCGCGTTGACCCATGTGGGCGAAGGCGAGGACGGCCCCGCGCCGGGCCTGTTCTGCATCGCCATGGGCAAGCACGGCGCGTTCGAGCTGAACTATTCCAGCGACATCGACTTCTCGATCTTCTACGCGCCCGAGAAACTGCAGGTGGCCGAAGGCGTCGAGCCGCAGGCCGTGGCGGTGCGGATCGCCAACCACCTGGGCCGGGTGCTGCAGGAGCGCACCGCCGACGGTTATGTCTTCCGGATAGACCTGCGCCTGCGCCCAGACCCGTCCTCGACCCCGCCGGCCATCCCGGTCGATGCGGCCATGGACTACTACGAGAGCGTCGGCCAGAACTGGGAGCGCGCGGCGCACATCAAGGCCCGGATCGCAGCCGGGGATTTCGCAGAAGGCGCGGCGTTCCTGGAGAGTCTCCAGCCGTTCATCTGGCGGCGGAACCTGGACTTCGCGGCCATCGCCGACATCCATTCGATCAAGCGCCAGATCCACACCTACAAGGTCGACGACCGCCTGACCGCCAAGGGCGCGGACCTGAAGCTGGGGCGTGGCGGCATCCGCGAGATCGAGTTCTTCGTCCAGACCCAGCAGCTGATCCTGGGCGGCCGCCAGCCGGACCTGCGCGGCCCGCGCACCCTGGACGCGCTGCTGGCCCTGGCGACGGCCGGCCACGTGACCCTGGAGGACGCCGGCTGGCTGTCGAAGGCCTATCAGGACCTGCGGGCGCTGGAGCACCGCGCCCAGATGATCGCCGACGACCAGACCCACAAGCTTCCGGAGAGCGACAACGATCGCAAAAAGGTCGCCGCCCTGTGGGGCCAGGACAACCTGCGCAGCTTCGACGCCTCGGTTGGCAGGATCCTCAAGGGCGTCAATCAGCGCTATGGCCGCCTGTTCGCCGGCGAGGAAGAGCTGTCTTCGCGCTTCGGCAGCCTGGTCTTCACCGGCGTCGAGGACGATCCGGAGACCTTGGCGACCCTCAAGCGCATGGGTTTCTCGAGCCCCGAGCGTGTCGCCGCCACCATCCGCGGTTGGCACCACGGCCACATCGCCGCCACCCGCACCGAGCGGGGCCGGGAGCTCTTCACCCGCCTGGCGCCGCGCCTGCTGGACGCCGCCAACGCCACCGGCGCGCCGGACCAGGCCTTCAATCGCTTCGCCGACTTCTTCGCGTCCTTGAGCTCGGGCGTGCAGATCCAGTCGCTGTTTCTGGCCCAGCAGCGCCTGTTCGAGCTGATCGTCGAGGTCATGGCCTTCGCTCCCCGTCTGGCCACGACCATGGCCAAGCGGCCGACGGCCCTGGACGCCCTGCTGGACCCTAGCTTCTTCGGTCCCATCGAGACGCCAGCCGTTGCGCCGTGGGACCCGGCCGATTTCGAGGGCGCGATGGACGCGGCGCGGCGGCTGTTCCGCGACCAGAGCTTCCGCATTGGCGTGCGGGTGATGAGCGGCAGCGCCGACGCGCGAGACATCGGCCGGGCCTTCGCCGAGCTGGGCGACCTGATCATCCGCGGCCTGGCTCCCGCCGCGCTGGCCGAGGTCGAGCGCCTGGGCGGGGCTTTCCCGGGCCATGTCGCTGTGGTGGCGCTGGGCAAGGCCGGCTCGCGCGAGATGACCGCCAAGTCCGACCTCGACCTGATGACGCTGTACGTCGCCGACGACCCGGCCGGCGCGTCGTTGATCAAGGAGTGGAGCGCCGACACCTTCTACGCCCGCTTCACCCAGCGTCTGACCTCGGCCCTGTCGGCCCCGACGGGGGAGGGGACGTTGTACGAGGTCGATCTCAAGCTCCGTCCCTCCGGCACCAAAGGCCCGGTGGCGGTCAGCTTCGCGGCCTTCGGCGACTATTACGAGCGCGAGGCCGAGACCTGGGAGCTCCTGGCCCTGACCCGCGCCCGGGTGGTCTGGGCCAGCTCGCCGGCGTTCAAGGCCCAGGCCGAAGGCGCAATCGAGGCGGCCCTGCGCCGGCCGCGCGAGTGGAAAAAGACTGCCGCCGACGTCGTCGAGATGCGCGAACTGATGGAGCGCGAGCGCCCCGGCAAGGGCGACTGGGACCTGAAACTCGATCCCGGCGGCCTGGTGGACATCGAGTTCGCCGCCCAGTTCCTGCAACTGGCCCACGCGGCCAAGGGCGGACCTCTGCGTCAGAACACCGGCGAGGCGCTGGCGGCCCTGCGGGAAGCGGGCCTGGCCGACGCTGGCACCCTGACGCGGTTGGAGACCGCCTGGCGGCTGGAGCAGGACCTCAGCCAGCTAATCAAGGTCGCGCTGGAGGATGGCGGCGATCCCGAAGCCGAGCCCAAGGCCTTCAAGGCTCTGCTGGCGCGCGCCGGCCACGTCAGCCAGTTCAAGTCGCTGAAACCCAAGCTGGCCAAAGCCAAGGCCGAAGCCCGCGCGGCCTATTCGGCGATCGTGAAGGCGCCAGGCTAAAATTCCGCGACGGAATCTGTTCCGCCACGCGTTCAGTCATTTGGGACGGGCCTTCCACCCCTGGAGACCTTGAAACTGATGATCGTACGCACCCTGATCGCCGCCGGCGCCGTGCTCGCGCTGGCTGGGCCTGTGATGGCTCAAACCGCTGCGGCGCCCGCCGCCACCGACGGCATGACCCTGCAGCAGTTCCAGGCCAAGAACGGCGACAAGCTGTTCGCGCGGCTGGACACCAACAAGGACGGCAAGATCTCGCCCGACGAGTTCGCCGCCTATCGCAAGCAGAACGCCGAAGTCGACGCCAAGGCGTCGGGCAAGGCCGGCAAGCGCGGCCAGCGCCTGTTCGCCCGCTTCGACACCGACAAGGACGGCATGCTCTCGCGCGCCGAGGCCGACGCCTTGCTGGCGATGCGCTTCAAGCGGATGGACACCAATAATGACGGCGTCCTGACGCTGGAGGAATTGCAGGCCAAGGGCGGCAAGGCCAAGGTCGGGGTCTGATGACGACGTGCGCGGCAGACTGACGGTTGGCGACCGACGGGAACGATCCCGACGACGCCTTGCTGGCGGGGGTGGGACGGGGCGACCCGTCCGCCGTTCGCACGCTATTGGACCGACGCCTGCCGCGTATCCTCGCCCTGGCGAGGCGGATGCTGAACGACTCCGGCGAGGCCGAGGACGTGGCCCAGGAGACCTTCCTGCGCGCCTGGAAGCAGGCGAAGGCGTGGAAGCCGGGCGCGGCCAAGTTCGACACCTGGCTGCACCGCGTGGCGCTGAACCTCTGCTACGATCGGCTAAGGCGGCGGCGAGAGATCGTCACCGACACGCCACCGGAGCAGGTCGACACCGGCCCGCCGCCGGACGCTGGCCTGATTGGTGCGGACCTGTCCAAACGTGTCGAGGCGGCGCTGGCGGCCCTGCCGGCTCGTCAGCGCGAGGCGATCGTGCTCTGTCACCATCAGGGGCTGGGCAATATCGAGGCCGCGGGATTGATGGAGATCAGCGTCGAGGCGCTGGAAAGCCTGCTCGCACGCGGGCGACGGGCGCTGAAGGCGTCGCTGGCCGATCTGCGGGGGGCGGGATGAAGGAAGCATGGTCATGATGACGCTCGAAAGGTTCGAGGACCTTGCCGAGATCTATGGCGGGGAGATCGCCCGCTGGCCGGAAGGCGAGCGCGAAGCCGCGCGCGCCCTGCTGGCGACGAACCCGGCGCAGCTGTCGCCGTTGCTGGCCGAAGCCGCTCAGCTGGACCGCCTGCTGGACCTTGCTCCGGCCCAGCGTCCCGACGCCGCCTTGCTGGGCCGGCTGATCGCGGCCGCGCCGCAACCCGCTGGCGCCGCACGCCGCTGGATCGCCGGCCTGGGCGCGGCGCTGGGCCTGTCGGCGGCCGCCTTCGCCGGGGTGCTGGCCGGAGTTTCGCTTGGCGGCCCGGTCCAGCCGGTCGTCATGCCCATCGCGCCGCAGGTCGCCAGCGTCGCGGTGGAAGGCCCCAAGGTCGCGAGCGTCGAGGCGTCGACGGTCCAGAGCTCCGGCGCGAGGGCCGAGCCCGTCACCGCCGTCGACTTCAACACTGAATTGCAGGACGCCCTCGAGGAGCCCGCCGAGCTATGAGCCTGTCGCGCCCGCTGCTGATCGGTCTCGTCGCCTCGGCGGCCCTCAACGTGTTCCTGATCGGCGGGATCGCGGGCATGGCCTATATGCGGCTGTCGGATCGGCCGGCCGTCGCGCCGTCTCCCGCCCCGCCCGTCGTCGCGCCGGTCCAGGCTCCGCAGCCGGCGCAGATCGCGCCTCCGACGCCGGCTCCGGCCGCGCCGGCGCGTCATCCGGTCGTCCGCGCGCCGGTGGCCGTTGCGCCGCCGCCCGAGGTCCAGCCGACCCAGGCCCAGCCCGGTGAGCGCCTGGCCCGGCCGCCGCTGTGGACCGCCGCCGACCAGCTCTCGCCGCAGGCGCGCCGCGGGTTGCGCCAGGCCCTGCACGCGGCCAACCAGAAGAACCAGCCGATCACCCGCCAGGCCCGCGCCGAGCGCCAGGCCGCCATGGCCGCGCTGCAGTCGGCCAGTTTCGATCCCGCCGAAGTCAGCCGGCGTCTGGCCAGCGCCCGATCGCTGGACCAGCAGGCCCGCGCCAATGTCGAGGCGGCCTTGGCGGCCTATGCCGCAACGCTCACGCCGCAGGAGCGGGCGGTGCTGGCCGAAGGGCTGTCACGCATCTATGCGCCGCGCCGCAACCCGGCGCGTCAGGGGGAGTAGGCGCTACTTGCTCGCCACGCTCTTGGCATAGGCCTGCGCGCCGGCGATCAGGCGCAGCACGTTGCCGCTCCAGATCGCCTGGATGTCGGCGTCGCTGTAGCCCTCGGCCTTCAGACGGGCGGTGATCTTGGGCAGGTCGGCCACGTCTTCCAGGCCTTCGACGCCGCCGCCGCCGTCCCAGTCGGCCCCGACGCAGACGGCCTTGGGACCCGCGACCTTTAGGGTGTGCAGCATGCTGGCCATGAAGATCTCGAAATTGGCGCGCGGCGGGAACGTATACTTGGCCTTGAGCGCCGCCATCTTGACCATGCGGGCCTTGACCTGCGCCTCGGTGGCCTCGTCGTCCAGCGGACCCAGGGCCTTCAGCTCGGCCATGAGTTCTGGGCTCGGCTGTTCCGAAGCCTTCAGATAGACCGAGTTGATGCAGATGGCGCCGCCGCTGTCGGCGATCTTCTTGATGCGGGCGTCGTCCAGGTTCCGCGGATGGTCGAAGATCGCCTTGGCGCCCGAGTGCGAAGCGATGATCGGCGCTTTAGACAGGGCCACCGACTGGTCGACGATGTCGTCGCTGGCGTGGCTGACATCCACCAGGATGCCCAGGCGGTTGGCCTCGGCCAGCCAGCGCAGGCCCAGCGGCGAATAGCCGTGCCAGATCGGCTTGTCGGTCGAGCTGTCGGCGAACTGGTTGTTGCGGAAGTGGACCGGCCCGGCCATCCGCACGCCAGTGGCGTAGAAGGTCTGCATCAAGGTCAGGTCCTCGCCGATCGGCCAGGAATTCTCGATGCTCTGGAAGACGAAGCTCTTGCCGGCCTTGTTGATCCGCACGGCGTCGTCGGCGGTGTAGGCCAGCTCGAACTGGTCGGGATGGGCGGCGACCATCTCGCGGATCTCGGTCGCGCGGTTCAGGGCGAAGTCGCGGGCCTTGCGATAGCCCTCGGCGGTCAGCTCGCCCTGGCCGGTGTAGATCACGTAGAAGCCGCCATCCAGGCCGCCGGCCTTCATGCGCGGCAGATCGACCTGGGTGCCGTCTTCCTTGACCTCGTGGCGGTCCAGCATCGACCAGCCCTGGCGCGCGAAGTGCTCGGGCGTGTCGAGGTGGGTGTCCAGGATCAGGAAGCTGTCATGCAGCGTCTTGATCGCCTTGGGGATCTCGCCGGGCTTCTCGGGCGCCTTCTTGTCGGCCGCGTGGGCGACGCCGGTCAGCAGAGCGGCCGAGCCGAGGAGAACGGTGAGCAGGCGACGCATGCGGGGACTCCGGAGAAACGGGAGCCGCGACGCTCAAGGTTTAGGTCGAGAGCGTCAAGTCGGGCTGGGCAATCCTGTGCAGAAATTAATGTCCTGATCCGGAGTCTGCCGCCTCTACATCAGCCCCAGCGCCTTGAAACTGGCCACGCCCTCGCGGCCAACCACAAGGTGGTCATGGACGGCGATCTTCAGCGCCTTGCCGGCCTCGACGATCTGCTTGGTCATGTCGATGTCGGGCCGCGACGGGGTCGGGTCGCCAGAGGGGTGATTGTGCAAGATGATGATGTTGGAGCTGGAGAGCTCCAGCGCCCGCCGCATCACCTCGCGCGGATAGACCGGAGCATGGTCGACCGTGCCGCGGTTCATTACCTCGTCGGCGATCAGCTGGTTCTTCTTGTCGAGGAACAGCACCCGGAACTGCTCGCGCGACTCGTTGGCCAGGGCGACGCGGACATAGCCCAGCAGGGCGCTCCACGAGCTGATCACCGGCCGCTTGACGATCTTGTCGCGGCCGGCCCGCAGCGTGGCTTCGTGCAGCAGCTTGATGTCCATGGCCGCCGTCTCGCCAATACCCGGCACCGTGGCCAGTTCCTCGATCGTCGCCCCCAGCACCGCGCCCAGCGAGCCGAAACGGGCCAGCAGGCTCTTGGCCAGCGGTTTGACGTCGCCGCGCGGATAGGTGCGGAAGAGATAGAGCTCCAGCAGCTCGTAGTCGGGCAGGGCGACGAACCCACCGATCTTGGCCCGCTGGCGCAGGCGCTCGCGGTGGCCGGCGTGGTGGGTGTGGGCGGAGACCTTCTTGGTCTTGAGCGGTTTGACTTGGATGGAGGCGAGAGCTTCAGCGTCCGAGACGCCTAAGGATTTAACGCTGACCATGCCGCCCCCGACTTTAGGCGAGCATCTTGGCGTTGACGCGTCAGGGTTGTCTAGGGGTTCTAGATGCTCCCCCGCATGCGGGGGAGCATCTATGAGCTTCAGCCCAGGATCGGCGGCTGGAACAGGCCGGCCGGCGAGGCGGTGAACACCTCGTAGCCGTCTTCGGTCACGCCGATCGAGTGCTCGCACTGGGCCGACAGCGACTTGTCGCGGGTCACGGCGGTCCAGCCGTCGTTCAGCACCTTCACGGCCGGCTTGCCGAGATTCACCATCGGCTCGACGGTGAAGAACATGCCGGCCTTCAGCACCGCGCCCTGACCGGGGCGGCCAAAGTGCAGGATGTTCGGCGCGTCGTGGAACACGCGGCCAAGGCCGTGGCCGCAGAAGTCGCGAACGACCGAGCAGCGCTGAGCTTCGACATAGCTCTGGATGGCGTAGCCGATGTCGCCCAGCGTGGCGCCCGGCTTCACGGCCTCCAGGCCGCGCTTCATGCCTTCGTAGGTGATCTCGACCAGGCGGCGGGCGCGCGGGCCGACCTCGCCGACGCCGTACATGCGCGAGGTGTCGCCGTGCCAGCCGTCGACGATGGCGGTGACGTCAATGTTGACGATGTCGCCTTCCTTCAGGTTCCAGTCGCCGGGAATGCCGTGGCAGACCACGTGATTGCGCGAGATGCAGACCGTCTTGGGATAGCCGCGATAGTACAGGCAGGCCGGCAGGGCGCCGTGGTCGAGGATGAACTCGCGAGCCAGCCGGTCCAGCTCGTCGGACGACACGCCCGGCTGCACGTGCGGGATCAGCATGTCCAGGCACTCGGCGGCCAGCTTGCCGGCCTTGCGCATGCCCTCGAAGTCTTCAGCCTTGTGGATCTTGATCTGACCCGTGCGGGTCTCGGCTTCGATCTCGAGGGTGTTGTCCAAGGTCATGCTCTACTCGGGCGTCGCCGCCGCGACGGGCGGCGATCTGGTCGGCGGAAGGGGCGTATCTGTCTATCCTAGCACAGATTTCAACCCGCAAGTCGCCTTCACCGAGGATTGATGCGCCGCACCGTGTCGGTCGCCGGCCGGATTTCCTTGATGAAGGTCGCGTCCAGGCTGGTGGGTTTGTCGCGGCGCACATGGCAGACGCCCTTGTAGCGCGTCACCCGGCCGCTCTCCTTTTCGGTCAGGTCGGCGATGAATTTGACGTCCCATTCGCCGGGCTTGCCGGTCGAGACGGGATCCATGTCGTTGGAGGTGACGCCGGAGATCTTCTTGAGGCCGAAGCGGTCCTCGAGTTCGCGGGTGCAAGCCTTGAACGCGAAGATCGCCCGCAGCCCGGTCATCATGCCGCTCTCGGGCTTGCCGGGGTCGCTGCGACCGCACCCCGAGAGGGTCAGCGCCAGGACAGCGACGGCCAGGATGGTCTTCCGCATGCGATCCCCTCAGTTCGCGGCCCCCCAGAGAGCGAGCGAATGGGTAGCGAAATGCGAGCGAATTGCAGGTTAAATCGACGTTAGGTGAGCGTTGGTCCACAGGATGCGGCGATCGATCCGCACCGCTTCCGTGCTCATCGCGCAGGCATAGACCAGCACCTCCACCCCCGCCCTGGCCGCCGCGTCCAGGCCGGCCGCGAACTTGGGGTCCAGATCGGCGCAGGCCTGGAAGGTCTCGCAGTCCTCGCGCTGGACGACGAACAGCGCCACGGCCCGGTCGCCCTGCGCCACCTGGGCGGCGAGGTCGGAGAGGTGGCGGGTCGAACGCTCGGCCTTGCAGTCGGGGAACTCGGCCAGGCCTGGCGTGCGGCTGAAGTGGACGTTCTTGACCTCCAGCCAGCAGGGCGGGCGCTCGGGATGGGTCAGCAGGAAGTCGACGCGGCTGGCCTCGGCGTAATTCACCTCCGGCTTGACGGTTGCGTAGCCGGTCAACTCGGGGATGGCGTTCGCCGCCAGAGCCTCGGCGACCAGCCTGTTGGGCAGCAGGGTGTTGATCCCCACCAGGGCGTTGCCCTGCTCGACGCACTGCAGGGTCCAGGCCAGCTTGCGCTTGGGATCGTCTGACCACGACACCCAGGCGCCCTGGCCCGGCTCCTTGACCCCCAGCATGGCGCCGGGATTGGGGCAGTGGGCGGTGATCTCTCGCCCGTCATCCAGCACCAGGTCCGCGAAGAAGCGCTTGTAGCGGCTGACCAGCCGGCCATGAACGAGCGGTTGCGGGAGCAGCATGTGCGGCCTAAGTCGAAGGGCAAGAACGAAGCGATGTAAGGGATCGACGCGATGACGACCACTCAAAGTAAGGTTGGCGAGCGCGTGACGGCGGCGGTGATGATCATCGGCGACGAGATCCTGTCGGGCCGGACCCAGGACGTGAACCTGTCGGCCATCGCCCGCTACCTGGCGACCTACGGCGTCGACCTGTGCGAGGCCCGCGTGGTGCCCGACATCGAGGACGAGATCATCGATGCGGTCAACGCCCTGCGCGCCCGCTACGACTACGTGATCACCACCGGTGGCATCGGCCCGACCCACGACGACATCACCGCCGATTCGATCGCCAAGGCCTTCGGGGTCACGGCGCCCGAGCATCCCGAGATCATGGCCATGCTGCGCGAGCGCTGGGGCGAGCCCAACGCCGCCCGCCGTCGCATGGCCCACGTGCCCGAGGGCGGGAGCCTGGTGAAGAACCCGGTGCAGGGGCCGCCTGGCTTCCAGAAGGACAATGTCTTCGTCCTGGCGGGCGTGCCGGCGATCATGCGTGGCATGCTGGAGGACGTGGGTCCGCGTCTGCGCACGGGCGCGGTGGTGCTGGCCAAGACGGTGCGGGTCACCGGCACGGGCGAGGGCACGATCGCCGCGCCGCTGGAAGCCGTGGCCAAGGCCCATCCGGACATGTCGCTGGGCAGCTATCCGTTCTTCAGCCCGCCGGACATTTACGGCGCCAACCTGGTGCTGCGCGGCCGCGACCCCGTCGAGCTGGACGCGGCGGTCGCCGACCTGATCACCGCCCTGACCGAAGCCAAGGCGCAGAATATCGAGCTCCTGGGGGAAAGCGCCTAGGCGCTACTCCTCGCCGGCGATGGCCTTGGCCAGGTCGACCAGGTGCTTGCGCATGCCGGTGGAAGGGATCGCCACGTACGAGCGCGCCAGTTCCGGACCGCCAGGCTGCGACCAGAACTGAGCCATTTCGTTGGCGAGGTCGGCGGCGGTGGTGTCGGCGCCTTCCGGATCGTCCAGGCCCTCGAAGAAGAAGCCGATAGGCGTCTTCAGGAACATGGCCGTGGCGTGCAGCTTGCTGGCGCTGATCCGGTTGGACCCGCCCTCGTACTTCTGCACTTGCTGGAAGGTCAGGCCCAGGGCGTCGGCCAGGGACTGCTGGGAGTAGCCCAGGTCCTTGCGGCGCATACGAAGCCGACGGCCCACATGGATGTCGACGGGGTCGGGGGTCTTGTCTTCAGCCATGCTCACAAACTCGGACGCGACGGTGGGGAGGAAACGACTCATCGAGCGGCGATACGGAAACGCCGTCGCGATCTTGAGCGGAGTCTAGCCCCCAAGAAAACGTATATTCTGCACCGGACATCTTATTCACGCAGGGCGGGCAAAGCCTTACGGGGCACGCCTTTGGGTCACATCCCCTGTGGCGGGTCCATCAGCAGGATTGCAACCACGATCAACAGCTCGCGCAACAGCATTTCGGGCGGCTTAGTCGTTGATCTCAGCGGTCGCAGCAGAGCCTCGATCTCGCGGGGCGTGTGGGTCGAGAGATCGGCCAGTTGCCGCTGGAGGTTCGCCCACGAGAAGCTCGGGACGTTGGCGCCCGTCAGCGGTGGGAATCGCGTCAGGAAGCTCTGGGCTTCGCTGGCGCTTCGCGCGGCGGCGCGGATCGCCGTTTCGGTGACGCTGTCCAGGTTCAAGGCCCGACCCATGTCGTCTTCCCTATGCGGCCAGCGTCCAAGTGGCGCTGCCCATGCCAATAGGACAGCACGACTTCCGCGATCGGGAAAGCGCCTTGCGACTCAATGATGGTAGGGACGGTGGGACTCGAACCCACACGGATTGCTCCAACGGATTTTAAGTCCGGTGCGTCTACCGATTCCGCCACGTCCCCATCTCTCCGACCCCATAAGCCATCGCTCCGGCGGGGTCGAGGCTCGACACGGCGCATCGCGGTGTTAGCGTCCTCAAGCTCAAGTTTGGATGGGGACGGATCGAATGCGTGAGGGGATCAAGGCCGCGGTTCTGGCGGCGGGCGTTCTGGCGGCGGGGGCCGCGAACGCGGCCCAGGTCGAGGCGGTCAGCGCCGCGCGGCTGCTGGACGTGGCGACCGGCAAGTATGTGGAAAACCCGCTGGTGATCGTCACCGATGGGCGGATTTCCGCCATCGGCAAGAAGGGCGACGCGGTTCCCGCCGGGGCCAAGGTCACGGACCTTCCGGACGCGACCTTGCTGCCGGGCCTGATCGACATGCACACCCACATCGACGGCCTAGCCGAGATCGGCGGCTACAACAGCCTGGAATATAGCGACCGCTTCTGGAGCGTGGTGCAGGTCGCCAACGCCAAAAAGACGCTGGAGGCGGGCTTCACCACCATCCGCAACGTCGGCTCTTCCGACTTCGACGATGTGGGCCTCCGCGAGGCGATCGACGCCGGCTACGTGATCGGTCCGCGCATCGTCACGGCGACCTATGCGATCGGCGCCACCGGCGGCCACTGCGACTCGACCTTCTTCCCGCCCTCGATGGACGAGAAGGGCCCCTACAATATCGATAGCCCCGACGAGGCGCGGAAGGTCGTCCGCACCCTGAAGAAGTACGGCGCCCAGGTGATCAAGATCTGCGCCACGGGCGGGGTGTTCTCGCGCGGCGACGAGCCGGGCCAGCAGCAGCTGACCTATGACGAGATGCACGCCGTGGCCGACGAGGCCCACATGGCCGGCCTGAAGGTCGCCGCCCACGCGCACGGCGCGGCCGGGATCCGCGAGGCGATCAAGGCCGGCATCGACACCATCGAGCACGCCAGCCTGGTCGACGACGAGGGCGTCAAGCTGGCGGTCCAGCGCGGGACCTACTTCTCGATGGACATCTACAACACCGACTACACCCAGGCCGAGGGGCGGAAGAACGGCGTGCTGGAGGACAACCTGCGCAAGGACCGCGACATCGGCGAGATCCAGCGGCAGAACTTCAAGAAGGCCCTGAAGGCCGGGGTGAAGATGATCTACGGCACCGACGCCGGGGTCTATCCGCACGGCGACAACGCCAAGCAGTTCGCGGTGATGGTCCGCTATGGCGCGACCCCGTTGCAGGCGATCCAGGCCGCGACCCTGACCGCCGCCGAGGCCCTGGGCCAGAGCAAGGACGTCGGCCAGGTCGCCGTCGGCCGCTTTGGCGACATCATCGCGGTGAGCGGTGATCCGCTGGCCGACGTCACGACGCTGGAAAAGCCGGTCTTCGTGATGAAGGGCGGCGCTGTGGTGAAGCAGCCCTGACGCACGAGAGCTGCCATCCCGGACAAGCGCGCAGCGCGCCGATCCGGGATGGCGGGTGCGAGAAGATTTCCGGCCAGCAAACTTGTTGCGTCCAGGAAATCGATTTCGACGGCATTTGGCGAAAAATGATGCGCGAAGGCGGTGAATAGTCCGCGACTGTGGCTAAATTCGGTTTCCTTGCGGGTGGACGCTGCATAATCATGCCCTTCGACCAAGCGCCGGGCTAAACGGCGCGATCACGAAGGCGAGGGGCCCCAGCATGATCCAGACTTCCTTCCGGCGGCGCGCGTTCGCGCTGGCCGCATCCGTGGCGTTCGCCGCGCTCTCGGCCGGCGCCGCCTTGGCGGCTGACGGTTACCAGACCCCGCCGGCGCCGATCGCCCAGATCCTGGACGCCGCCCCGACGCCGGGCGTCAGCGTCAGCCCCGACCGCAAGGTCCTGGCCCAGCTGGGCCGCGAGAACCTGCCGACCATCGCCGCCGTGTCCGAGCCGATCCTGCGCCTGGGCGGCTATCGCATCAATCCGCGCGCCAACGGTCCGATCGAGGCGCGCGCCAACTGGCTGAACGCCCTGTCGTTCGAGGACGTGGCGACCGGCAAGGTCCGCGCCGTGGCCCTGCCGGCCAGCGCCCGCTTCTTCGCCCCCAGCTGGTCGCCGGATGGCTCCAAGCTGGCCTTCGTGATGGACGCCAAGACCGGCCTGGAGTTGTGGGTCGCCGACGTGAAGGCCGCCACGGCCCGCAAGGTCACCGAGCCCGTCGTCAACGCCACCTTCGGCGCCGGCTATGACTGGCTGCCGGACGGTTCGGGCCTGCTGGTCCAGACGGTGGTCGCCGGCCGCGGCGCGCCGCCGGCCGAGAGCATGGCGCCGACCGGCCCGACCATCCAGGAGTCGAAGGGCAAGACCGCCGCGATCCGCACCTATCAGGACCTGCTGGCCAACGCCCATGACGAGGCCCTGTTCGACTACTACTTCACCTCGCAGCTGACCCGCGTGAGCTGGGACGGCAAGACCGCCGCGGTCGGCCAGCCCGGCGTGATCTCCAGCGTGGCGATCTCGCCGGACGGCAAGTACATCCTGACCAACCGCCTGAAGCGCCCCTACAGCTATCTGGTGCCGGCGGGCCTGTTCCCCACCGAGATCGCGATCAGCACGATCGACGGCCAGCCGGTGAAGATGCTGGTCGACCGGCCGCTGGCCGATAACCTGCCGGCCGCCTTCGACGCGGTGTCGACCGGCCCGCGCTCGGTCAGCTGGCGCGCCGACGCCCCGGCGACCCTCGTCTGGGCTGAGGCCCAGGACGGCGGCGAGCCGCGCAAGAAGGTGGCGATCCACGACAGCGTCTTCCTGTCGGCCGCGCCGTTCACTGCAGCCCCGACCAAGCTGATCGACCTGGATCAGCGCTATCGCGGCGTCGAGTGGGGCAAGGCCGACGTGGCCCTGGTCACCAGCCGCTGGTGGCAGACGCGCAACCAGAAGCTCATCGTCGTCGATCCCGGCAAGCCGGGCGAGGGCCGGGTGATCGTCGCGCGCAACTACCAGGACAAGTACAACGATCCGGGCCGCGCCGTGACCCGCCGCAACGCCGAGGGCGAGGACGTCCTGCACTTCACGCCGGACGGCAAGGCGGTGTTCGTCACCGGCGACGGCGCCTCGGCCAAGGGCGAGTTCCCGTTCGTGGGCCGCATGGAGCTGGCCGACGGCAAGACCACCAAGCTGTGGCAGGCCGCGGCCCCGTACTACGAACTGCCGATCGCCCTGGCCGACGAGGCCGGCAAGACGGTGATCACCCGCCGCGAAAGCGCCAAGGACCAGCCCAACTACTACGTCCACGCCGTGGCCAAGGGCGCCAAGGCCAAGGCGCTGACCAGCTTCCCCGACCGCGCCCCGCAGTTCGCGGGCGTCAGCAAGCAGACCATCACCTACAAGCGCGCCGACGGCGTGACCCTGTCGGGCGTGCTCTACCTGCCGGCCGGCTACGACAAGGCCAAGGACGGTCCGCTGCCGCTCTTGATGTGGGCCTATCCGGCGGAGTTCACCGACGCGGCCGTCGCCAGCCAGACGGTGGACGAGGGCAACCGCTTCACCCGTCCGGGCGGCATCAGCCACCTGTTCCTGCTGACCCAAGGCTACGCCATCCTCGACAACCCGGCGTTCCCGATCATCGGCCAGAACGGGGCCGAGCCGAACGACACCTATATCGAGCAGCTGACCGCCGACGCCAAAGCCGCCGTCGACGCGGTGGTGGCCATAGGCGTGGCCGATCGCGACAAGATCGCCGTCGGCGGCCACAGCTACGGCGCGTTCATGACCGCCAACCTGCTGGCCCACACGCGCCTGTTCCGCGCCGGCATCGCCCGCTCGGGCGCCTATAACCGCACCCTGACGCCGTTCGGCTTCCAGGCCGAGCAGCGCACCTATTGGGAGGCGACCGACACCTATACGAAGATGTCGCCGTTCACCTACGCCACCGACATCAAGGACCCGATCCTGCTGATCCACGGCGAGGCCGACGACAACTCCGGCACCTTCCCGGTGCAGAGCGAGCGCTTCTACGCCGCGCTCAAGGGCGCCGGCGCGACGGTGCGCTACGTGACCCTGCCCAACGAGCCGCACGGCTACCGCGCGCTGGAGTCGACCAAGCACACGCTGTGGGAAATGAGCCAGTGGATGGACAAGTACGTGAAGAATGCGCCGCCGCGCCCTAAGTAAGGGTGGCCTGAGCATCAGCTTTGCTTGACCAATGGGGCGGCGTGAGCGATCACGCCGCCCCTTTTCCACAGGACTAACCGCCCGTGATCGCCTTCGAGGCCGTTTCCAAGACCTACGCAACAGGCGGCCACGCCGCGTTGAGCGAGGTCACACTGTCGGTGCAGGCCGGCGAGGTGTTCGGCGTGATCGGCGCCTCGGGCGCGGGCAAGTCGACCCTGATCCGGCTGATCAACGGCCTGGAGACGCCGACCGGCGGCAAGGTGATCGTCGACGGCGACGACGTGGCGGCCCTGGGCGTCGAGGGCCTGCGCGCCTTGCGCCGCCGGGTCGGGATGATCTTCCAGCACTTCAACCTGCTGTCGGGCAAGACGGTCGCCCAGAACGTCGCCTTCCCGCTGAAGCTGGCCGGGCGTCCGGCCGCCGAGGTCAAGGCGCGCACGGCCGAGCTGCTGCAGCGCGTCGGCCTCACGGCTCACGCCGACAAGTTCCCGGCCCAGCTGTCGGGCGGCCAGAAGCAGCGCGTCGGCATCGCCCGCGCCCTGGCCACCAATCCCAAGGTCCTGTTGTGCGACGAGGCCACCAGCGCCCTCGACCCCGAGACCACCGAACAGATCCTCGAGCTGGTCTCGGGCCTGAACCGCGAGTTGGGCCTGACCATCGTCCTGATCACCCACGAGATGGACGTGGTCCGCCGCGTCTGCGACCGCGTCGCCGTGCTCGAAGCCGGCCGCGTGGTGGAGGAGGGGCCGGTCGAGCAGGTGTTCCTGCATCCGGCCAGCGACACCGCCCGCCGCTTCGTGCGCGAGGCCGATGGTGAAGTGACGGCCGCCGCCGGCGTCGATGGCCGCGTGGTGCGCCTGACCTTCAAGGGCGAGGCCACCTACAAGCCGGTGCTGGGCGAGGTCGCCCGGACCACCGGCGTCGACTATTCGATCCTGGGCGGGCGCATCCATCGCCTGCGCGAGACGCCCTACGGCCAGCTGACCCTGGCCCTGACCGGCGGCGACGTCGCCGCCGCCATCGCCCAGTTCCAGGCCTCCGGCGTCCGCGTCGATGAACTCTCTGGGGAGACCGCCCGATGAGCGTCTCGAACATCGACTGGTCGGAGATCGGCCAGGCCACGCTCGACACCCTGTCCATGCTGGGCGGCTCGCTGGTGCTGACCATCGCGCTGGGGCTGCCGTTGGGCGTGATCCTGTTCCTGACCGGCAAGGGCCAGATGCTGGAGAACCGCATCGCCAACGGCCTTCTGTCGCTGCTGGTCAACGTGCTGCGCTCGGTGCCGTTCGTGATCCTGCTGATCGTGATGATCCCGCTGACCGTGGCGCTGGTCGGCACCTCGCTGGGCGTGGCCGGGGCTATCCCGCCGCTGGTCGTCGGCGCTGCGCCATTCTTCGCCCGCCTGGTCGAGACCGCTCTGCGCGAAGTCGACAAGGGCGTGATCGAGGCCAGCTTCGCCATGGGCGCCAAGCGGCGTCAGGTGGTGCTGGGCGCGCTGCTGCCCGAGGCCCTGCCGGGCCTTGTGGCGGCGGCGACGGTCACGGCCGTGGCGCTGGTCTCCTACACTGCCATGGCCGGCGTGGTCGGCGCGGGCGGCCTGGGCGATCTCGCCATCCGCTTCGGTTACCAGCGCTTCCAGACCGACGTGATGATCGTCACCGTCGTGCTGATGTTGATCCTGGTCCAGGTGCTGCAGATGATCGGCGACGTGGTGGTGCGCCGCGTCTCCCACAAATAGAGCTGACGATGACCGACGATATCGACCAGGGCGACCAACACTGGGACGCTGACTTCGCCAAGACCCTGCTGGGCAAGACCCTGCTGATGAACCTGACCTTCCTCGACGACGAGGGCGAGGTGCAGGAGCGCCAGCAGTTCTTCGGCGTGGTCATCGACGCCACCGAGGACGAAGGCATCGTGCTGGACCTGCTGGGCGAGCACGATGGCGACACCTACACCCTGCCGCCCCAGACCTCGGCCATCCAGGCGGCGGAAGCCGGCGTGACGACGCTGACGGGTGAGACGCCCGACTTCATCGCCAATTGGGTCATCCACGGCGAGCCGGACGTGCCGGAAGCGGCCAACGACGAGGACTAGGCCTGGTCGAACGGGTGCGGCAGGCGGCCGGCCTTGAACAGGATGTCGGGGTTCTCGTCGTAGTCGCCCAGCTCGACATCGGCGCTGGCCGAGAAGGCGACGACGCCCTCGCGCAGCGGGGCCAGACGTTCGGCCTTGCGGCGCGCCTCTTCCGCCGTCTTGCAACCGATCTGCTGCTCGGCCTTCAGGCCCTTGCCGCGCCCGGCGATGTAGGCTTGGACGATGTGGACGGTTTCTTTGGCCATCCCCACTCAAGCGGCCTGTTTGGAGGTCGGGTCAAGGGATCGCTCGACGGACCCTCAGGAAATCTGATTTCCTCAGACCCGGCTGACCGGGCAAAAGCCTACCTGTCAGATCGTCTTATGGAGCTGTTCATGGTCGCCCGCCGCGCTGTTCTCGTTCTCGGCCTCGCCGCCATGACCCTCGCTGCCTGCGGTCCGAAGGAGCCCAAAGCCAGCGCGCCCAACACCCTGACGGTCGCCGCCACCGCGGTGCCGCACGCCGAGGTGCTGGAGTTCATCAAGCCGAAGCTGGCGGCCGAGGGCCTGAACATCGAGATCAAGGTGTTCAACGACTACGTCCAGCCCAACACCCAGGTGGTCGAGAAGCGTATCGACGTCAGCTATTTCGAGACGCTGCCCTATCTTCTGAGCTTCAACCACGACAAGGGCACGAACCTGATCCCGCTGCAGGGCGTGCACGTCGAGCCGATCGGCACGTACTCCGCCAAGTGGAAGTCGATCGCCGAGGTTCCGAACGGCGCGACCATCGCAATTCCGAACGACGCCTCGACCGAGGGCCGCGCCCTGATCCTGCTGGCCAAGAACGGCGTCATCGCCATCAAGGACCAGAAGAACGAGCTGTCGTCGCTGAAGGACATCACCGGCAACCCCAAGAACCTGAAGTTCAAGGAGCTGGAAGCGCCGGCCCTGCCGCGCGTGCTGAACCAGGTCGACCTGGCGGTGATCAACACCAACTACGCCCTGGACGCCAAGCTGAACCCGGCCAAGGACGCGCTGATCATCGAGGACAAGACCAGCCCGTACGTGAACTACCTGGTCGGCCGTCCGGACAACAAGGACGACCCGCGGGTGAAGAAGCTGGCCGCGGCCCTGACCTCGCCCGAGGTCAAGGCGTTCATCGAGAAGAAGTACGCCGGCGCGGTGATCCCGGCGTTCTAGGGCAAGAAGCTCCTCCCCGCATCGCGGGGGAGGAGCTAGTCATCTGTGAAATTTCACACTACCTATCAGCGACCGCCGCTCACGGATCGCCCATGGCCTCGTCCTTGTCGAACCCCGCCCGCACCCTGGTGCTGGATGTCGCCAATTCCTCGGGCCTCGAGGATTGGGCGCCCGACCTGCAGAAGACCAAGGTCTATGAGCGGATCCTGCTGGACCTGATCTTGGGCGAACTGCCGGCCGGCGCGCGCCTGGACGAGCAGTCGCTGGCCGCCCACTACGACACCGGTCTGGCGGGCGTGCGTGACGCCCTGGGCCGCTTGGCGCTTGAGGGGCTGGTCATCCGCCGCGCCCGCTCGGGCACCACGGTCGCGCCGCTGGACCTGGTCGAGCTGCGCCAGGGCTATGACGCCCGGGTGCTGATCGAACCCCATTGCGCGTCGCTGGCGGCCAAGCACGCCTCCAAGGCCGAGGCCCAGGCCATGTTCGAGGTCTTCGCGGAGGGCGAGGCGGCAGCCAGGACCTGCGACCTGCCGGCGCTAGTGGCCATGGACCTGCGCTTCCACGCCCTGGTCGCGCGGGCGTCGGGCAACCTCGCCCTGGCCCGCATCCTGATCCCGCTGCAGCACAAGGCCGCCCGCTTCTGGGTGTTCTCGTTCAACGGCGCCACCGAGCAGGAGCTACTGGACGAGATTGAGGAGCACCGTGAGGTGGCGAGGGTCATCGCCGGCGGGGACGCGGAGGCTTCGCGCAACGCGATGCTTCGGATCCTGAACGTGCAGCCCGAGGCGCAGACGCGCCCGCACGTGGGAGCGGCTTAAGGTCATCAAATCTGCTCCCCCAGCGGGAGAGCAGATGCGTCATCTGTGCCACAGCGTCTTCGCAATCTTATCTGAAATGTCAGAAGGCATTTTGACGACGGTCAAGGCATCACCAGATATCGGACCGTGACCGCCCGAGCCTCTCCGCTCGGCGGCGTGAAGGTCCGACTGCCGATGCCGTCCAAAAGCGCACTCCTGTCCGCCAGCGTCCTGGCGCTTTCCAGCATGGCCGCGTTCGCTGCGCAGGCAGAAGACCAGGTCGCCGACCAAGTCGATGCGGTGGTGATCGTGGCGCGCGACAAGGCGGGCCTGCTGGAGAAGCAACCCAGCAACACCGTCTTCGGCATCGCCAAGCCGCTGATCGAGACGCCGCGCTCGGCCAGCCTAGTCAGCGACGTGACGCTGGAGCGCTACGGCGTCCAGACCCTGGACGGCGTCACCAAGGTCTCGCCCGGGACCCACACCGCCAGCTTCTACGGCGTGCCCGGCGCGCTCAACATCCGTGGCACCCTGGCCGAGAACTACTTCCGCGGCTTCAAGCGCGTGGAGAACCGGGGGACCTATTCGACCCCGATCGGCGGGGCCTCGCGCATCGAGATCCTGCGCGGCCCGCCGACCCCGGTCTACGGCGCCGGCAAGGTTGGCGGCCTGGTCAACTTCATCCCCAAGTCCGCCCGCGACGAGGGCCGCTTCCTGGCGCAGCCCGAGGGCGAGATCAGCGCCACGGTCGGCAGCTACAACAAGAAGCTCATCACCGGCCAGTTCGGCGCGCCCGTGAACCTCGGCCAAGCGCAGGGCGGCGTCTATGTCTATGGCGAGGCCGAGGACAGCCACAGCTACTACAAGGGCATCTATCCCCGTCGGCAGATCCTGGAGGTCTCGTCGGACTTCGACCTGGGGAACGGTTGGAGCACGGCCTTCGGCGGCATGGCGTTCCACTCGACCGGCGACGTGCAGACGCCCGGCTGGAACCGCCTGACCCAGGACCTGATCGACAACCGCACCTACATCACCGGCCGTGACACCAGCCTGGTCGACGCCGACCACAACGGCAAGCTGACGCCCAACGAGATCGGCTTCTACCCGTACAACAGCGCGCTCTACATCCCGTACTACGGCTTCCCCAGCACGGACGCGGCCCACACCCTGGACACCGGCGTCGGCACGACGAAGCTGGACCGCCGCACGGTCTATATCAGCCCGGCCGACTTCTCGAAGACCAACACCCAAACGCTCTATTTCGACTTGGCCAAGGATCTGGGCGGCGATCGCTCGATCAAGCTGCAGCTGTTCCACGACCGGCTGGAGAACCGCCGTTTCGTCTCGTACGGCTACCCGGCCACGACCGACGCCGATGTCAGCGAGATCCGCCTGACCTACGCCTTCCCGACCGATGTCGGGGCCGTCCACGCCCGCACCTTGGTTGGCGGCGCGCACCGCTGGTTCGAGGGGCGCAGGCGTGAGAGCTTCAACAGCGGCCTGATCGCCCTGGATCGCCGCGACATCAGCTTCGGCGCCACGCCCACCGACACCATCGACAGCCCGTTCGACACCGAGCCGGGCAATGTCGGCCTGCAGTGGGAGAACGACAACCGCTCGACCTGGAAGCAGAGCGGCGTCTTCGTCACCTCCGACATCGAGGCCGGGCGCTTCAACCTCGTTTTGGGCGGCCGCTGGGACCACTACAGCGTCGAGAGCCAGGACACCGGGATCCTCAGCTACGTCGTCGCCGGCAAGCAGGCGGCCGACCGCGACAAGGCGACCTGGAACGCCAGCCTGACCTACAGGCTGCCGATCGGCCTGATGCCCTATGTCAGCTACGCCAAGGCCGCGGCGCTGGAGATGAGTCAGGCCGGCGATGTCGCGCCCAATCTGGTGGCCGACGGCTCGTGGCTGTCCAGTTCGGACCTGACCGAGGCGGGCGTGAAGTTCCAGCTGCTGCGCGGCGCGCTGATTGGCTCGATCGCCGCCTACAAGCAGAACCGCACCCAGATCACCGGCGCCATCGCCCCGCCAACCGTGCAAGGCACCCGCGCCAAGGGCGTCGAGGTCGAGGTCCGCTGGCTGGCGTCCGAGCGCCTGTCCTTCACCTTCGCCGGCAACAGCCAGCGCACGACGGTGAAGGGGCCCGACACATCATTCCAGTACATCCCGGCCTATGCCGCCGGCGTGCCGGGCGCGCAGGGCTATGGCGGCTCGTATGTGGTGTGGGCGTTCAACAGCCTGCCGGGCCGCAGCGGCGACTACGCCTACACCCTGATCCCCAAGTCGGTGGTCAGCCTGTACGGGACCTACACCAGCAAGGGCTATGACTGGGGCCAGGCCGGCGCGACCCTGGGCGTCAGCCATGTCAGCCGCACGGCGGGCGCCGTGCAGAACGCCGTGCGCTATCCGTCCTATTCCTTGGTCAATGCGTCGGCTTTCGTGAACCGTGGGCCGTACACGCTGTCGGTCAATGTCGATAACCTGTTCAACAAGTTCTATTTCACCCCCGACGCCGACACCTACGCCAATCTCGGCGCTCTGCCGGGCAAGGGCCGGGAGTGGCGGGCCACCCTGAAGCGGACGTTCTGATCGTGACCACCACACCCGAAGACCGCTTCCGCCCCTGGCTGCTGCTGGCGGCGTTCAGCCTGCTGCTGTTCCTGATCACCGCCTCGACCTACGGCTCGCTGGGCGTGGTGCTGCCGTCGATGATCGGCGAGCTGAAGTGGAGCTTTGAGAAGGCGTTCCTGGGCTTCTCCGTGCTGGGCGTCTTCACTGGCGCATCGTCCTGGCTGCCAGCCATCCTGATCCGGCGGATCGGCGTGCGCGGCACGCTGCTGCTGGGCGCGGCGGTGCTGGCGGCCGGGTTCGTCGGGCTGGCCAATTCGGCGAGCCTGCTCAGCTACTATGTCGGCGCGGCGGCCTGCGGCGTCGGCTTCCAGATGGCGGCCCTGATCCCCGGCACGCACGTGCTGTCGTCGCTGTTTCGCAAGCGCGCCCTGCCGTTCGGCGTCTATTTCACCTTCGGCTCGCTGGGCGGCGCGGCGGGGCCGTGGATGACGCTGACCCTGATGGGGATGAGCGGCGACGACTGGCGCGCCTACTGGATCGTCCAGGCCGTGCTGGCCGGCGTGGTCGGCCTGGTCTGCGCCCTGATGGTCGGCGGCTCCAAATGGCTGAGCGAAGCCGCCCACGAGGTCGATCTCGAAGTCGAGCAGGAGGCCCGCGAGGCCCCGGCCAACGCCAGCGTCTACCGCACCGCCTATGAGTGGACCGTGCCCCAGGCCCTGCGCACGCCGCAGTTCTACATCCTGGTCGCCGCCTATTTCAGCCACCTGCTCGTCGGTGTGACCGTGGCGAGCGTCTCGGTGACTCACTTGACGGAGCTGGGCGTCGCCGCCGGCGTCGCCTCGGTCGCCGCCGCCGCCGTGGCCGCCAAGATGCTGAGCCTGGAATCGCTGATGCAGACCCTGGCGCGTCTGGCCGGCGGCGCGCTGGGCGATCGGGTCGATCCGCGCTGGCTGCTGATCTTCGCGCAAGGGATGCTGGTCGTCGGCCTGCTGGCCCTGGCCCATGCGGCCAGCCCGGCCCTGATGCTGCTCTACGCCATCGGCACCGGCGTCGGCTTTGGTCTCACCGTTCTGGCCGTGACCGTGCTGCTGCTGAACTACTACGGCCGCCAGTCGAACTTGGAGCTGTTCTCGCTGACCTGCCTGGTCGGCGCGGTCTCGGCGGCGGGACCCTTCATCGCCGGGGCCATGCGCGACCGGCTGGGCAGCTTCGCGCCGACCTTCCAGTTGTTCGCGGCGGTGACGGCGGTGGTGTTCGTGGCGGTGCTGGCCATGCGGCCGCCCAAAGAGCCCGCATAGAAAAAGCCGCCCCGGCGAACCGGGGCGGCTTCATCTTTCACGTCCAAGCTTGAGCGAAGCTTAGAACGCGGCCTTCAGGCTGACGACGAAACGGCTGTCGTAGATCTTGCCGAGGCTGTGTTCGTCGGTGTCGTGATAGCGGAAGTCCACCGTCAGGTTCTCGCCCAGCAGATAGCCGGCGCCGATGTTCCAGGTGTTGTAGCTGGTGTAGTTCTTGATGTCCTGGTGGCCGACGGCGCCCGAAACGGTGATGCGCTTGGTGATCGGCAGGGCGGCGTTGCCCTCGACGTAGACGGCGTCACCGCCCTTGCCCGGCCATTCCGGCGACCAGTAGACGGCCGCGCCCAGGGTGGCCGGACCGAAGGTGTGCGAAGCTGCAGCCTTCAGTTCGGTGTAGCTGTTGGCGCCCGGCGCGCCGTTCTTGTCCTTGCGGTAGCCGTAGTACAGCACGCCGAAGTCCAGCGAGGTGTCGCCGATGGTCGGCTTCACGCCGGCGTAGATGTCGATTTCCATCTTCGGGTCCGGCACGCCGAAATCGACGTTCGAAGCCCACACGCCCGCATAGGCGACGCCGTAGCTCAGATCCAGGCCGCCTTGGATGGCAGGATCGCCCTGGGTTTGGCTGACGCCACGGAAAACGTAGTCGTTGGTGAAGGCGATGTTCGGCGCGAGCTTCAGTTCTTGAGCCGCCGCAACGCCCGACAGGGCGATGGTGGCGACGGCCGCGGCCAGCGCGATCTTCATGGCTTTCATAATTTCTATCCCCTTATCTGTGTCGTTCTCCGGGCTGTGGACCCGGACCCCGACGCGCGCCTGCAAGCGCTTGCGTCCCCCAAGGATTAGTTGAGGGCGCGTCTTTTGTTGCAACTGAGGGACTTAAAGCGCCAGCAAGAACGGCGCCCAACGCCTAAAGTTTGGGCGCGGTGTGACGCTTTTGCTTCAGAATGGTCGCAGCCAAGTCACAGCTGAAGAAGAAGCAAATGCAGCTTGGCTGTGCTTTTACCGCATTGAAAGACTTGCGCCGCCCAGGTGAAGGCCCGCGTCGACCAGCAGAGTCTCGCCCGTGACGTGGCGCGAAGCCGGGCTGGCCAGGAAAACGGCGGCGCCGGCGATGTCCTCGGCGCTTGAGGCGGCCTTCAGCGGCGTCTGGGCCGCTGCGCCCGCCCGCAGACGCTCCATCGAGTCGCTCGGCACGTCCTTGAACCAAGGGGTGTCGATAAAGCCGGGACAGACCGCGTTGACGCGGATGCGCGGGCCCAGGGACCGGGCCAGCGACAGGGTCATGGTGGTCATCGCGCCCTTCGAGGCGGCGTAGGGGATCGACGAGCCGATGCCCTGGACGGCGGCGATCGAGCTGGTGTTGACCACCGCCCCCGGCGCGGGCGCGGCTTCCAGCAGGGCGCGGGCGGCGCGGACCATCTGGAAGGCCCCGACCACATTGACCGCATAAAGCTGCAGGAAGTCGTCGGCGTTCACCGCGTCGAGGTCGGCGTGGTTGGGCGCGAACTTGGTCATGCCGGCGTTGTTGAACAGGGCGTCGATGCGGCCCGTGGGCGCGGCGGCGGCGACAATCTTCTGGCAGTCCTCATCCTTGGCGACGTCGCCCTGGACCAGCACAGCCTTGCCGCCCTCGGCCTCGACCAGGCGGGCGGTCTCGGCGGCTTCGCCCTCGCTGCGGGCGTAGTTGACGACCACCAGGCCCGCGCCGCGCTTGGCGACCTCCACCGCGATCGCGCGGCCCAGGCCCGTGGAGGCGCCCGTGATCACTACCGTGAAGCCGTCGAAGTCCTTCATGACATCCTCTCCCCTGTTCTTTGGCAAACATCTGTTTGCGACGTTGTAGCGAGCCCCGCGTGGCTTGTCTCGGGCAGCCGGGAGGCCTAAATCGCGGCGATGACCGATCTCAACGTCACCCAGCTGGGCCGCGTCGTCGACGCGCCCGAGAGCCCCGAGGCCGCCACCCTTGAGCGCGTGCCCAATCCGCAGCACGACGTGCTCTATCTGGCCCGCTTCGTCGCGCCGGAATTCACCTCGCTGTGCCCCGTCACCGGCCAGCCCGACTTCGCCCATCTCGTGATCGACTACGCGCCAGGCGACTGGCTGATCGAGAGCAAGTCGCTGAAGCTCTACCTGACCAGCTTCCGCAACCACGGCTCGTTCCACGAGGACTGCACCGTCAAGGTCGCCCGCAAGATCGTCGAGATCGCCCAGCCGCGCTGGCTGCGCATCGGCGGCTACTGGTATCCGCGCGGCGGCATCCCGATCGACGTGTTCTGGCAGACCGGCCCGGCCCCGGAAGGCCTGTGGGTGCCCGACCAGGGCGTGGCCCCGTACCGCGGCCGCGGCTGAAGCTGAAAAGCGTCGCCGCGCGGGCAAGGCGCGGCGACGAAGTTGTTTTTGGAGATGACCGCCCCGAACGGGCTTGCTCGCGCGAGGGATTTGCCGGGCTTGCCTGATGTCCGGGGCGGCGCTGCTCTCATCGCCCGGTTGAGGCGGCTTGTCCGATATCGTGCGACGGAGCCGCGTCGCCCGGCGGCGGAGCGACGAAAGCCGACGCCGGCGCGCCGGACGCGGGCTGCGCTTTTGCCGCCTTCCGCTAGACTGCCGGCATGACCGATCCGGACGCCGGCTCAAGATCCCATCTCTCCAGGCCCCATCTTTCCAGGCAGGCGGCCATTCTGACCGTGGGCGTCTGGGGCCTGGACACGCTGCTGTTCAGCCTGCCGTACCTGGCCGCCGGCAAGGCGCCGCCGACCGGCATGATCGTCAGCTTCATGCTGTTCATGGTCGTGGGCCTGTTCCTGTCGGTGCTGGTCTATCGCCGCGCCGCCCGCACCGAGCAGGACGCGCAGCCGGTGCGCTTCACCGCCCTGTTGCCGACCCTGCTGGCCGCCGCCTTCGCGATGGCCCTGTTCGATATGCTGGTGAGTGGCCAGGCGCGCCTGGTTCTGGACAACGCCCATCCGACGGCCCGGCTGATCGCCAGCCGCTTCATCAGCCAGTTCATGGTCGCCGGCTGGATGTTCGCCCTGCTGGGCGCGCTCTATCTGATGATGATCGCCGTGCGGGTGACGCGCGAGCGCGAGGGCCAGCTGGCGGACGCCCGCGCCCAGGCCCTGGCGGCCGAGGCCCAGGCCAGCGCCGCACGCCTGGCGGCCCTGCGCTACCAGCTCAATCCGCATTTCCTGTTCAACACCCTAAACGCCGTCTCGTCGGCCGTGATCACCGGCCGCAACGACGAGGCCGAGTCGATGCTGGCGCGCTTGGCCGAGTTCCTGCGCCTGACCCTGGCGGCCGATCCCCAGGCGATCATCCCGCTGGAGGACGAGTTGGCCACCCTCCAGGCCTATCTGGAGATCGAGAGCGTCCGCTTCCGCGACCGGCTGGGCGTGGAGTTCTCGTGTCCGAACGAGCTGCGCGGCGCGCTGGTGCCCAGCTTCGTGCTGCAGCCGCTGATCGAAAACGCGGTCAAGCACGGCGTCGCCCCGACCAGCCGGCCGGTGACCATCCGCCTGGAGGCCTCGCGCGACGGCGACGACCTGGTGGTGATCGTCGAGGACGATGGCGAAGTCGTGGCGCACGCCGCTGGCGGCATGGGCGTGGGTCTGAACAATGTCCGCCAGCGGCTGGAGGTGTTGTACGGCCCGCGCGGCGTCTTGCAGGCCGCGCCGCGTGAGCGCGGCTTCCTGGTGCTGATGCGCATTCCGCTGAAGCTCGAGTCGCAGGCGAGGGCGGCCTGATGCGGCTCAAGGTCCTATTGGTCGACGACGAGCCCGCCGCCCTGGAGCGGCTGACGGCCCTGTTCGACCAGATCCCCGACACCGAACTGGTTGGGGTGGCCCGCAACGGCCGCGAGGCCGCTCAGGCGATCGCCGACCTGACGCCCGACCTCGTCATGCTCGACATCCAGATGCCCGAGCTGAGCGGCTTGGCCCTGGCGTCCGAACTGCCGGCCGAGCAGCGGCCCGAGATCGTCTTCGTCACCGCCTTCGAGGTCTACGCCGCCGACGCCTTCGCGGTGGAGGCCGCCGACTACCTGCTCAAGCCCGTGCGCTTCGACCGCCTGCGCCAGGCCGTCGAGCGGGCCAGGCGTCGCCGCACCCTGCAGAAGGCCTTCGAGCAGCATGAGGCCGCGCCGGTGCGCGAGAACGACCTCGACGGCATCTGGGTCGCCACCCGCCATGGTCATGTCCGCGTGGCGGTCAGCGAGATCGACTGGATCGAGGCCGCCAAGGACTACGTCCTGCTGCACACCGCCACCCGCAGCCACATCCATCGCATCACCATGAGCGCGCTGGAGCAGGGGCTGGACCCGAACAAGATGATCCGCGTGCATCGCTCGGCGTTCGTAAGCCCGGATCGGGTCGAGGCGGTGAACCGGCTAGGGAAGGGGTTGATCGCGCTGGTGCTGCGGGACGGTGTCGCTGTGCCGGTAGGGCCGACCTATGTGAAGGCGGTGCAGGCAAGGTTGGGGCTGGCGGTGGAGGTTTAAATCCCTCTCTCTAAGAGAGAGGGTTTCAGCCTTTGGCCAACCGCCGCCGATTAGCCCGCACTTTCTTGCGCAAATGCGCCAGCGAGCCTGCCGCGATCGCCGGACCCGTCGCGCCCAGTTGCCCGGTCATCGCCAGCATCGGCAGGGTCATCCCAGCCGCCACCTTCTCGCCGACCATCAGCTGCGCCTCGGCCTGAGCCGCAGCCCCGCCGGCCGCCAGTTTCATCATGCGCAGGCCGATCACGGTCGAGGCTTCCAGCCCCAGAGACCAGGAATCGAAGGCCAGGCTCGTCCAGGGGTCTTTACGCTTGGCCATGGGATGTCCTCGTTGCGGAGATCAACGTCCCGCGCCTAGGTCGGGCTCCATTCGGTGGTGATCGCCGCCACGTCGGGGCGCACGCGCTCCTGCGGCGCTTCCGTCGACGTGCCCAGGTAGAGGTAACCGGCGACCTGCTCGCCCTCGGCCAGGCACAGGATGGCCGTGGCGCGAGGGTCGTAGCTGTACCAGTCGGTGATCCAGTTGGCGCCCCAGCCGAGCGCCGCGGCGGCCAGGAGCATCTGGTGACAGACGGCCGAGGCGCTCTGGCGCTGCTCCCACTCGGGGATCTCGCCGGGGATGAACCGCGAGATCACGGCGACGCAGACCGGCGGGCGGGTCAGCTTGCGCAGAGCGGCGTTGGCCTTGACCGGGTTGGCCTGGCTGTCGGCCAGCTTGGTGATCTGCGCGGCGAAGGCGTCCTTGGCCGCGCCCTTCAGGATCACGAACCGCCAGGGAGCCAGCTTGCCGTGGTCGGGCACGCGGGCGGCGATGCGCAGGATGTCGGCGAGCTGGGCGTCGTCCGGACCAGGCGCCGCCAGGCTCATGGCGCTGGCCGAGCGGCGCTTGGCCAGGAAGGCGACGACCTCGGGCGAGGCCTCGATCGGCAGCGTTTCGGCAAATTCGGGGGCGGGCGGAACGGAAGCTGCCAAGACGATCTCTCCGAAGCGTTGTAAGCCCGATCAACTATGGCCGCCGGGCGGCCACCACAAGTCGCGAGCCGTCGATGTCCGAAAAGCCCGCCTGGCTGAAGCCGCACGGAAAGCCCTGGGGCGTCTCGTCCAGTCAAGTCGTGTACGACAACCCCTGGATCACCCTGACCGAATACCAGGCCATCGCGCCCACGGGCCGGCCGGCGCTTTACGGCAAGGTCGGGTTCAAGAACCAGGCGATCGGCGTCGTCCCCCTGCACGCGGACGGCACGGTGACTCTGGTCGGCCAGAACCGCTTCTCCCTCGCCAACTACAGCTGGGAGCTGCCCGAAGGCGGCGCGCCGCTGGACGAAGACCCGCTGGACGGCGCCAAGCGCGAACTGGCCGAGGAGGTCGGACTGCAAGCCGCCGACTGGCGCCAGATCCTGCGCATGGAGCTCTCCAACTCGGTCACCGACGAGATCTGCTACGGCTTCCTGGCCATGGACCTGACCCCCACCGCAGGCGAGCCGGACGAGACCGAGGACTTGGCCGTGGCCCGCGTGCCGTTCCGCGAGGCGCTGGACGCGGCGAGCGCCGGCCACATGCCCGACGCAATTACGGTGGCGTTACTGCTTCGGACGCACCATATGGCGGTCCGAGGTGAACTGCCGGCCGCTCTGGCCGCTCTCATCTTGACGTAGCCGGCGTTCGTCGCCGGGCAGGAGCATTTTTTATCAAGATGCTCTATAAGTACCGCCTGCAGGGAAGGGAGAGCCCGATGGCCAAGCCTTTGGAAGTCGTGACCGCCGATACGGAAATCTCCGTCTGGGCCGCGCTGCGCAATCAGGCCGAACACGCGGCCAAGGACGAGCCGGCGCTGGCGTCGCTGCTGAACGCGGTGATCCTGAGCCACGACAACCTGGCCGACGCCCTGACCTTCCAGCTGGCCCGCAAGCTGGGCGACCAGGAGATGCGGGCGATGACGGCGCGCGAGTTCGCCGCCGACGCCTTCGAGAGCGATCCGTCCCTGGTCCTGGCCGCCGAGGCAGACCTGAAGGCCGTGTTCGAGCGCGACCCGGCCTGCAAGGGCTATGTCCAGCCGTTCCTGTTCTTCAAGGGCTTCCTGGCGCTGCAGACCCACCGCGTGTCGCACTGGCTGTGGAACGAGGGCCGCGAGACCCTGGCCTTCTACCTGCAGAGCCGCGCCAGCGAGATCTTCCAGGTCGACATCAATCCGGCCGCCAAGATCGGCAAGGGCGTGTTCATCGACCACGGCACCGGCATCGTCATCGGCGAGACCGCGGTGGTCGGCGACGACGTCTCGATGCTGCACGGCGTGACCCTGGGCGGCACGGGCGCCGAGCGCGGCGACCGCCACCCCAAGATCGGCAACGGCGTCCTGCTGGGCGCGGGCGCCAAGGTGCTGGGCAACATCACGGTCGGCGACTACGCCAAGATCGCCTCGGGCTCGGTGGTGCTGCGCCCCGTGCCGGCCCACTGCACGGCGGCCGGCGTGCCCGCCCGCCTGGTCAACTGCCCGACCTGCGAAGAGCCGGCCCGGACCATGGACCACACCCTGGCCGAGACCGTCTATTCGTATGAGATCTGAGTGAAGGCGCTTCTTCGTAGCCTCGCCCTCGCCGCTGCGCTGCTGGTCGGCGCACCGGCGCTTGCCGCCACGGCCCCCGTCGGCGGTTACACCGTCGTGAAGGCCTATCCGCACGACACGGCCGCCTTCACCGAGGGCCTGTTCTATCGCGACGGCTTCATCTTCGAGAGCACGGGCCTGAAGGGCCGGTCGTTTATCCGCAAGTGGAACCTCGAGACCGGCGTCTCCGAGCAGGAGCGCATCGTCGACAACCGCTATTTCGGCGAGGGCATCGTCGACTGGAAGAACCGGCTGTACGAGCTGACCTGGACCGACGAGACCGGGATCATCTACGACATCGACACCTTCGAGCGGATCGGCGAGTTCAGCTATCCGGGAGAGGGCTGGGCCCTGACCCGCGACGACAAGCGGATCATGATGAGCGACGGCACCTCGTTCATCCGCTTCCTGGATCCCGACACGCTCAAGGAAACCGGCCGCATCGAGGTCACCGACCATGGCGTGCCGGTCCGAAACCTGAACGAGCTGGAGTGGGTGAAGGGCGAGCTGCTGGCCAATGTCTGGCAGACCACCCGCATCGCGCGGATCGACATCAAGACCGGCAATGTCACCGGCTGGATCGAGCTGGCGGGCCTTTTGAAGGAAGCCGGGGTCACAGGGACCAAGGACGACGTGCTGAACGGCATCGCCTACGACGCCGTCGGCGACCGCCTGTTCGTCACCGGCAAGCTGTGGCCCAAGCTCTTCGAAATAAAACTAACGACTCCACGCTAGGTGGCGGAACCGCGTTCGAGGGATGGCGTTTAATCTACGTCCGCCCCTCTACGCCCCCCCGACCTAGTGGGCGGACCTGGACCCCGGCCGGCGAGTACGCCGCCGGGGTCCAACCTTATCTGGCCTAGCCCTCCTTGGCGCAGGCGATAGGGGCGGGCTTCCTCAGTGAGATTTGCTCGACATCAGACGACGGCCGCTTGGCCGTGACGCCGTAGATCACGGCGGTCCAGATCGCCATCAGCGCCAGGACCTGGGGGAGGGTGATGCGAGCTGCGGTGGACATGGGCGCGACTATCCCCCGGTTGCGCGGCCTCGAATAACGACTTATCGGTCGGCCTTCTGTGAGGTTTCTTCACATGGCTCGCCGCCAGCTGCCCTCCCTGAACGCCTTGCGCGCCTTCGAGGCGTTCGGCCGGCATGGCCGCATGACCCTGGCCGCCGACGAGCTGTGCGTGACCCATGGCGCGGTCAGCCGCCAGATTCGCCAGTTGGAAGAGCATCTGGGCGTCGCCCTGACCGAAGGGCCGCGCACCCGCCTGCGCATGACCGAGGCGGGGCTGAAACTGGCCCAGGCCCTGTCGCCGGCCTTCGACCAGATCGAGGCGGCGGTGCCGCGTCCGGTCCAGGCCGGCCCCAAGCCGCTGGTCGTCTCGTGCCTGCCGACCTTCGCCATGAAGTGGCTGATTCCACGCCTGCCGGGTTTCCAGGCCGCGCACCCGGACATCCCGGTCCGCGTGGCCGAGTCCAACGGGCCGTTCGACTTCAAGGCCGACGGCGTCGACCTGGCCATCCGCATGCGCTCGCCCGACACGGTGGTGACCTACGACTCGGTGGTCACCCCGTTCATGGAGCACTTCCACGGGCCGGTGATGGCGCCGGAGCTGGCGGTCGCGGGCATGACCCTGGAGCAGGTCTGCGTCATGCCGCGGCTGCTGACGCGCACCTTCCTGGAAAGCTGGTCGGATTGGGCGCGCAATTTCGAGATCACGCACGCCCTGCCGCCGCCGGCCAGCGAGCAGGAGTTCGACCACTATTTCTACATGATCGAAGCCGCCGCTGCGGGCATGGGAGTCGCCATCGGTCCGTGGGCTTTCGTGCAGCGCGATCTGGCCAGCGGACGCCTGGTGGCGCCGCTCGGCTTTACGCCCGGCCGGGCCAAGATCGTGGCCGTCACCCCGCCCGACGGCGCCACCGACGAGGCCGTCCTGTTCCGCGATTGGCTGCTGGCCGAAGGAGCGTCCACACCTCTTCCGCCGGAAGCGCTTGCGCCCCACGCCCCGGACGCTAGTTTCGCCCCGACAACGCGCTCCCGGGCGCACAGCTAGATCAAGAGGCCCCCCGTGGACGCCAACGACATCGCCAAGCTCGAAAAGCACCTGAAGCGCACCTTCGGCAACCCGCACATCGCCGTGAAGCCGCGCCCCAAGCAGAAGGACTCGGCCGAGGTCGAAGTCGCCGGTGAATTCATCGGCGTCCTCTTCCAGGACGAAGACGAAGACGGCTCGTTCATGTTCGAAATGGCCATCCTGGCCGAAGACCTGGACTAGGCGTCCCTGATCGCCGCGCGCCTCAGGCCAGAGCTGGCTTGGGGACCGCGCGGCGGATCATCAGCGACGCCACGCCGGCGACCAGGCCCGCCGCGCCGGCGATGATGAAGGCCTCGACATACTGGCCCTGGCTGGCGCGGATCATGCCCGCGCCGATGGCCGCCGTGGCCGCGCCGATCTGGTGGCCGGCCGCGATCCAGCCGAAGACGATGGGGCCGTCGCGCTCGCCGAAGGCCTGGGTGGCTAGGCGCACCGTCGGCGGCACGGTGGCGATCCAGTCCAGGCCGTAGAACACCGCAAACGCCGACAGGCTGATCACCGAGAAGTCCGAGAACGGCAGGTAGATCAACGAGAGCCCGCGCAGCACGTAGTAGACGAACAAGAGCTTGCGACTGTCATAGCGGTCGGTCAGCCAGCCCGACGCCGTCGTGCCGAAGAGATCGAACAGCCCCATCAGCGCCAGCAGGCCGGCGGCCTTGACCTCGGGCATGCCTCGGTCGCCGCAGAAGGCGATCATGTGCACGCCCACCAGGCCGTTGGTGGTCAGGCCGCAGATGAAGAAGCCCAGGAACAGCAGCCAGAAGGTCCGGGTCTTGGCCGCGCGGCCCAGGGTCTGGAAGGCATAGGCCAGCGCGTTGGCGCCGTTCAGCGAGGCGGGAGCCTCGTAATCGTCGGGCGCGCCGTAGGGCCTCAGGCCGACGTCGGCGGGGCGCTCGGGGATCAGCAGCCAGACGAGCGGGGCCAGCAGCAGGGTGACGATCGAGACGGTGACCACGACCGGCTTCCAGCCGCCGTGGTCGGCGATCAGGGCCATGCCGGGCAGGAAGATCAGCGAGCCGGTGGCCGTCGAGGCGGTCAGCAGGCCCAGCATCAGGCCACGGCGGGCGACGAACCAGCGGTTCACCACCGTCGCCCCCAACACCATGGCCACCGCGCCGCTGCCAAAGCCCGCCAGCACGCCCCAGGTGGCGACGTACTGCCAGGTCTGGGTCATGAAGGCCGAGAGCCCGGTCGACACCGACATCAGCAGCAGCGCCAGGGTCACGGTCTTGCGCAGGCCAAACGACTGCATCAGCGCCGCCGCGAAAGGCCCCGTGAGGCCATAGAGGAAGATGCCGACCGCGGCGGCCAGCGAGATCGCGCCGCGATCCCAGCCGAACGCCTTCTCCAGCGGCAGGATCAGCACGCCCGGCGCGGCGCGGAGGCCTGCGGCGGCCAGCAGGGCCAGGAAGATCGCGCCGGCGACCACAAAGGCGTAGTTCTGGCCGAAGGGGCGGCGGCTTGGCATGTCGTCTCTCGATGTAACCGATCGGTACGGGCTTGAGTCAGTGCATACGTACCGGTAAGTAACATCGTCAAGCGCTATGTCAGATCGAACCCCCGAAGAAATTCTCAAAGGGCCTTATGCGCCCGCCCCACGCGCCGCCGAACGCATCTTCGACACGGCGCGCGAGCTGTTCTATCGCGAGGGCATCCGCGCGGTCGGGGTTGACGAGATCGTCACCAAGGCCGGCGTGACCAAGCCCAGCCTTTATCGCAGCTACAAGTCCAAGGATGAGCTGGTCGCCGCCGTGCTGCGCGAGGTCGAGGTCGGCTTCTGGGCGCGGTTCGAGGCGGCCGAGGCGCTGTATCCGGGCGAGCCGAAGGCCCAGATGATGGCTTACTTCGAAGGGCTGGCCGGTCGCTCGAATGGCGACGACTATCGCGGCTGCAACCTGTCCAACGCGGTGGTGGAATACCCGGATCGTCAGCATGCGGGCCGCATTGTCTCTCAAGCCCACAAGCAGGACCTGCGCGCGCGTCTGCACGCCAAGGCCGCCGAGATGGGCGCGACCGATCCCAAGGCGCTGGGCGACGCGATGCTGCTGCTGATCGAGGGCGTCTTCACCTCCAGCCAGATGTTCGACGGCGACGACAAGCCGGCCAGGGCGGTGGTCGGCGCGGTCAAGGCGTTGATCGCCGCCTATTGTCCCGCTTGAATGGTTCCATGACCGCTCACGTTCTCGACCGTCCCGCCATTTCCACCCTGACCGGCCGTCAGGGCCATCTGGCGATCCGGCGCGGCGGCGCGATCCGGATGCATCCAGACTTTGGCCTGTTCGCCGGGACGTTGGACGACAGCCCGCAAAGCGCGGCGGACCTGGGCGCGCTCGTGCGCGAGATGGGGACCGTGGGCCTCGTCGAGCTGACCACGCCGCCGGCGTCGCCGGGGACACAGATTGTCTCCAGTTCGCTCTGCCTGCAGATGGTCGCCGAGACCGTCGCGCCGGCCTGGGACGTGGCCTTCGACATGCTGCCGCTGGGCGACGCCGACGCGGCCGAGATGCTGGCGCTCGCCACCCTGACCAAGCCCGGCCCGTTCTTCACGCGCACCCATCAGCTGGGCAGCTTCATCGGCGTGCGAGTCGATGGGCAGCTGGTCGCCATGGCCGGCCAGCGGATGCGGCCCGACGGCTACACCGAGGCCAGCGGCGTGTGCGTCCACCCCGACCATCGCGGCAAGGGCTACGCCGCCCGCCTCCTGCGCGAGGTGACGGCGACGATCCTGGCGACGGGGGAGAAGGCGTTCCTGCACAGCTATGCGGACAACGCGACAGCCATCGGGCTTTATGAGTCGCTGGGCTATCGGGGACGCGCCGAGGTGATGTTCACGATCCTGGCGCCCGCATAGAAAAAGGGCGGGAGCCTCGTGGCGCCCGCCCTCTCGTCGCATTCGCTCAGGCCTTGGCCTTACGCCTCGGCCGTCTTCTTGGCCGCGCCCCGCGCCCAGCTGTAGAGCGCGAAGACCACGATCGCCGCGGCGACCAGGGACAGGATCATGCCGACGTGCTCCGACGGCGCGAACGGCACGGCCAGGGGCTCGCCCTTGTTGGTGCCGACGATCAGGCCGGCCAGGGCGACGTTGAACAGGCTCTCGCCGACGATGAAGCCCGAGGCGACCAGCACGCCCAGGCGCTTGGCGGCTTCACCGGTGGCGTCCTTGTCGACCAGCTTGTCATAGACCCAGCCGACCACGGCGCCGACCACCACGGGGGCGGTGACCGAGCTGGGCAGGTAGATGGCCAAGCCCACGCCGAGCGCCGGCAGGCTGTAGCGGCCAGCCGAGGTCTTGCGCAGGGTCTCGTCGATGGCGACCAAGGCCAGGCCGATCAGAGCCCCGATGCCCAGCAGGCTCCAGTTCAGGTCGCCGCCCAGCACGCCGTTGGCCAGGGTCGAGATCAGGGTGGCCTGGGGCGCGGCCAGCGGGTCGTTGGCGATGGCGTTCAGGTTCGGGGCGCCGGCAAAGCCGTTCGACAGGTTCAACAGTTCCAGCACGAACGGGATAACCACGGCGCCGGAGATGACGCCGATGACCAGGCCGACCTGCTGCTTCCACGGGGTGGCGTCGACCAGCTGGCCGGTCTTCAGGTCCTGCAGGTTGTCGTTGGCGACCACGGCCACGGCCAGGACGACGGTGGTGACGTAGAGGGCGAAGGCGACCAGGGCCTTGGTGACGTCCGGGCCGATGACGCCGCGGCCGACCGCGCCGACCATCAGCGAGGCGCCCAGCACCGTCAGGATGGCGATGCCCGAGACCGGGCTGTTGGACGAGCCGATCAGGCCGGCCATGTAGCCGCAGACCGCGGCGGCCAGCAGGCCGGCGATCAGGACGTAGCCGATGCCGATGGCGACCAGCGGGGCGGTCAGGCTGGCGATCGGGCCGCCGACCAGGAACTGGGCCAGGAACCAGCCGGCCGGGGCCAGCAGCAGCAGCGAGACCAGGCCGACGATGGTGATCGGGATGTCCTGCTCGATGCGCGGAACGACGCCGCCGGCCTTGCGGGCCTTGCCGGCTTCCAGCGACGAGACCAGGCCGCTCCAGATCGGGGCGGCCAGCTTGCCCAGGGTCCAGATGGCGGCCGCGCCGATAACGCCGGCGCCCATGAAGCGGACCTCGGTCTTCCACACCGTCAGGGCGTGGGTGGCCGCGTCGGCGCCGGGGATCTGGTGGATGGTGGTCATGATCGGGACGAGGACGCCCCAGGCGATGGCCAGGCCCGCGAACATGGCGATGCCGACGGTGATGCCCATCAGGTGGCCCGCGCCCATCAGGGCCAGCGAGGCCGAAGCGCCCAGGCCGGTCGCGCCGGCGCCGGCCTTGAAGTAGCCGGCCACTTCGGCGGCGAAGATCTTGGCGGCGGCGAGCGCGCCGAACAGGGCAGAGGCGATCGTGCCCAGGGCGACGGCGGCCAGGCCGGCCTTGCCCTCGGCGGCGCCTTCACGCGAGCCGGTGCCGACCTTCAGCACCTCGGCGGCGGCGACGCCCTCCGGGTAGGGGAGGTTGGAGTTGGTCACCAGAGCCCGGCGCAGGGGGATGGTGTACATCACGCCCAGGATGCCGCCGACGGCGCAGGCGCCGAACGTGGGCAGGAACGGGATGTGCGCCCACCAGCCGATCATCAGCAGGCCCGGCAGCACGAAGATCACCGACGACAGCGTGCCCGCCGCCGAAGCGATCGTCTGGACGATGTTGTTTTCCTGGATGGTCGCCGTCTTGAAGGCCCGCAGCAGGGCCATCGAGATGACGGCGGCGGGGATCGAGGTGGCGAAGGTCAGGCCGACCTTGAGGCCCAGATAGACCTGGGCGGCTGTGAAGACGAGGGTAATGGCGACGCCGAGAAGGACCCCTCGCAGGGTCAGTTCTGTGCGCGGCGCTGTAGAGTCGGCCATGAACAAGTCCGGGAAAAGTTAAGACGGCCGGACCTTGCACGTCCGACCGCCTCCAACTCAAGCTCGGATTTGCGGCCTTAAGGGCCCAAAGGCCCCCGTTCCGGATCGAAACGGGGGCGTCAGGGGATGGTTTGTCCTTAACGCCGATCGCTGGCCGCGACGGCTAGAGGACGCCCAGCATCTCGGCCACCAGCGGGTGGCGGACGATGTCGCGATCGGCCAGGCGGACGACGGCGATGTTGCCGACCGCCTCGAACCGATCGGCGACGTCGGCCAGGCCCGAAATGCCCGGCAGCAGGTCCGACTGGTTCGGGTCGCCGGTGACGACCATGGTCGAGTGCCAACCCAGGCGCGTCAGCAGCATCTTCAGCTGCATGTAGGTGCAGTTCTGAGCTTCATCGATGACCACGAAGGCGTTGTTCAGGGTGCGGCCGCGCATGAAGCCGACCGGGGCGATCTCGATCGCGCCCTCGGCCATCAGCGCCCGCATGCGCTTGACCGACAGGCGATCGGTCAGGGCGTCGTAGAGCGGGCGCAGATACGGGGCCAGCTTGTCTTCCATGTCGCCCGGCAGGTAGCCGATCGACTCGCCGGCCTCGACGGCGGGACGCGACAGGACGATGCGATTGACGCGGCCGGCCTCCAGCGCCTCCACGGCCTTGGAGATGGCGATATAGGTCTTGCCGGTGCCGGCCGGACCCAGCGCCATGACCAGGTTCTTTTCGTCGATGGCTTCCATCAACTGGGCCTGGCCTGGTGATTTGGGTTTTATCGTTTTTAGGTAGCTCTGATCGCGCTCTGGATTGTTCGGCGCGCCATCATGCCCAAGCGGATTCCAGCTGTTCCCACGATCGCGAACATCGATCGGCAGGCGACGCACCTTGGCGTCATCACCGTATTGGCCGGTCGTCTCATACGCGCCTTCGCGCGCCATCCGCTTCAGGGCTCGCTTGGTCATCAAAGCCTCCATGAGGGCAATAAAAAAGGACGAGCCCGTGAGGCGTCGTCCTTGGATGTGAGCTGTTGGATAACGACGAAGTCGCGTGCGCTGGGCGGCCCGGAGGGGCTTCCGCCAAAGACGGTCTTGGGAGGCGGTGCTGTACGCCGGAACGCCAAGTGCGACACCTTCTTCGTCAGCGGGTGGGCCGATGGCGGAGGTCGCCCCCGACCCGGATACGAGAAGAATCATTCCCGCTGGAGGAATGTTCCCTCTCGAATCGCCTGACTACAATGGCGCATCATGGTTTCCGGGTCGTTAACGTGGAAATCGCGCCCAAGAAAACGAGGCATACGGATGACTGTCTATTCCCTGGGCGCCCTTGTGCCCACGCTTCCCGCACAGGGCGAATACTGGATCGCGCCGTCGGCGAGCGTGATGGGCAATGTGATTCTCAAGAAGAACGCCAGTATTTGGTGGGGCGCCATCGCGCGCGGCGACAACGATCCGATCACCATCGGCGAGAACAGTAATGTCCAGGACGGGTCTGTTCTTCACACGGATGCTGGCGTTCCCCTGACCATCGGCGCCAACGTCACCATCGGCCACATGGTGATGCTGCACGGCTGCACGATCGGCGACGGCTCGCTGATCGGCATCGGGGCGGTGGTGCTCAACGGGGCCAAGATCGGGAAGAACTGCCTGATCGGCGCCGGCGCCCTGATCACCGAGGGCAAGGAGATCCCTGACAATTCCATGGTCATGGGCGCGCCGGGCAAGGTGGTCCGCGAGGTCAGCGAGCACCACACCATGATCCTGCAAGGCTCGGCCCTGCACTATGTCGAAAACTGGAAGCGCTACGTCCGCGATCTGAAAGTGATGGCGGAGTAGGCCGAAAGACCAAAAGGAGCGCCGCACGCTGCTTGGGGGGATGCGTGGCGGCGCTCCTGCTTCTCGCGCAGGGCACATGAGCGCGAGAAGGGCTCGCCACGCAAAGGCGTCTTTCCGCGTGGCGAGACGGCGCGGGCGAACCCGACTCCGTTTCGTCTCAAGGTAGTATAAGCACGGTTCGAGTTGAGTGTGAACGCACAACTCGCGTTTTCCGTGGTGACGTTCCGGGAAGCTTGCGCGACGGCCAAACCCGGATCACTCTCTGGCTTAACAATGATAACCTTCCAGGGAGGGCGTCGGGGCCATGGCCAGCGAACGCTATGATTACGTCGTCATCGGCGGAGGATCGGCCGGCTGCGTGCTGGCCGCGCGGCTGACGGAAGACCCCAACATCAAGGTCCTGCTGCTGGAGGCTGGCGGCAAGAACAGCTCGATCCTGGTTAAGATGCCGGCGGGCGTGGGCCAGCTGATCAAGGACAAGGGCGAGCAGAACTGGGGCTTCTGGACCGAGGCCGAGCCGCATCTCGACAACCGCAAGCTCTGGTGGCCGCGCGGCAAGGGCCTGGGCGGCAGCTCGGCCATCAACGGCATGATCTATATCCGCGGCCATGCCCGCGACTACGACCAGTGGCGGCAGATGGGCCTCGCCGGCTGGTCATACGAAGAGGTGCTGCCCTACTTCAAGCGCTCGGAGCACCACCACGCCGGCGGCGACGCCTATCACGGCGACAAGGGTCCGCTGCACGTGTCCAAGGGCGAGAGCGACAGCCCCTTCTACGGCGCGCTGATCGAGGCCGGCCGCCAGGCGGGCCACAAGACGACCAAGGACTTCAACGGCTTCCAGCAGGAAGGCTTCGGGCCCTACGATCTGACCATCCGCGACGGCCAGCGCTGGAGCGCGGCCATGGCCTATCTGACGCAAGCCCTGGGGCGTCCGAACCTGACGGTCGCGACCGAGGCGCGCACGACGCGGATCATCATCGAGAAGGGCCGCGCCGTCGGCGTCGACTACGTGGTCGGCAAGGCCGCCGAGAAGAAGACCGCCTATGCCGACGCCGAGGTGCTGCTCAGCGCCGGCGCGGTGCAGTCGCCGCACATCCTGCAGCTGTCGGGCATCGGCGCGCCGGAGGACCTCAAGGCGCACGGCATTGCGGTGGTCCACGAGTCCAAGGGCGTCGGCGCCAACCTGCAGGATCACCTGGACGTCTGCGTGTCGTGGACGGCCAAGAACCTCAAGACCGCCTATTCGGCCAACAAGGGCCTGAACAAGCTGGGCGTGGGCCTCAACTACATGATCTTCGGCAAGGGCCTGGGCCGGCAGCAATTCCTGGAGAGCGGCGCGTTCCTCAAGTCGCGGCCCGATCTCGACCGTCCCGACCTGCAGATCCACGGCGTGCTGGCCATCATGCAGGACCACGGCAAGACGGTGGTCGAGAAGGACGGCTTCACGCTGCACGTCTGCCAGCTGCGTCCGGAAAGCCGGGGCAAGGTGGGCTTGCGCTCGGCCGATCCGTTCGACGATCCGACCATCCTGGCCAACTATCTGGCGACGGACGAAGACCGCCGCGCCATCCGCGAGGGCGTGCGCATCGCCCGCGAGACCGTGGCCCAGGCCGCCTTCGATCCCTATCGCGACGCCGAATACGCCCCAGGCGCGGACGTGAAGACCGACGCCGACCTCGACGCCTGGATCCGCGCCAAGGCCGAGACGATCTACCACCCGGTCGGCACCTGCCGCATGGGCGTGGCCGGCGATCCGCTGGCGGTGGTCGACGATCAGCTGCGCGTTCAGGGGCTGCAAGGCCTGCGGGTCATCGACGCTTCGGTCATGCCGACCCTGATCGGCGGCAATACCAACGCCCCGACCATCATGATCGCCGAGCGGGCGGCGGATCTCCTCCTTGGCAAGGCTGCGCTCCCCGCGTTGGATGTGCCAGTGTTCGAGGACGGCCGCGCCGTGGCCGCCGAGTAAGGAAGACAGCATGCGTCATCGCCCCCTAGGCCGTTCCGGCCTTTCGACCGCGCCGCTGGTGTTCGGCGGCAACGTCTTCGGCTGGACGGCGGACGAGGCGACCTCGCACCGCCTGCTGGACGCCTTCGTCGACGGCGGCTTCAACGCCGTCGACACGGCGGACGTCTATTCGGCCTGGGTCCCGGGCCATGCGGGCGGCGAGTCCGAGAGCGTCATCGGGCGCTGGGCCAAGGCCACGGGCAAGCGCGACAAGGTGCTGATCCTGACCAAGGTCGCGATGTGGCCAAAGCAGCCTGGCCTCTCAGCCGCCAATATCGAGGCGGCGGTCGAGGGATCGCTCAAGCGCCTGCAGACCGACTACATCGACCTCTACCAGTCGCACCAGGACGATGCAGCGACGCCGCTGGACGAGACGCTGGAGGCCTTCGACCGCCTGGTGAAGGCCGGCAAGGTGCGGGCGATCGGGGCGTCGAACTTCTCGGTCGAGCGACTTAAGGCCAGTCTGGACACGTCGAAGACCAAGGGTCTGGCGCGCTACGAGACCCTGCAGCCCAAGTTCAACCTGTTCGACCGCGACCAGGTCGAGGGCGCGATGGCCGAACTGACCCAAGCCGAAGGCGTAGGGATCATCCCGTTCTACGGCCTGGGCGCGGGCTTCCTGAGCGGCAAGTATCGCACGGAGGCCGACTTCGAGGGCAAGGCGCGCGCGGCGACGATCCGGCGCGACTACTGGAACGACAAGGGCCGGGCGGTGCTGGCGGCGCTGGACGAAGCGGCCGCGACGGTCGGCGCATCCCAGGCCCAGGTGGCGCTCGCCTGGATCATGGCTCACCCGCTGATCACCGCCCCGATCGCCAGCGCGACTTCGGTCGAGCAGCTGGACGAGCTGATGTCCGCCGCCCGGCTGGAATTGCCCAGTGACGTGTGGACCAAGCTGGACGCGGCGGGCCGTTAAGCGATCCGCCGGCCGTCCAGGGTCGCCAGGCGCAGGCGCGGCATGTCTTCGTTGCCTTCGCCCAGCGGCTTGATCTCGCGCAGGCCCAGCTCATAGGCGGGACGGCCCATCAGGCGGGCCATCATGGCGATCGGCTGGTAGAGGCCCAGGAACCGGTCGGTCTCGCCCGACGCGCCCTGCAGCGGGGCGAACAGCACTTCCATCCCCACGCTGGGCACGCCATGGGCGCGGATGTCGGCGGTGACCACGACCGGGGTGCGGCGCTTGCGCGCGACGTCGAGGGCGCTCTTCAGCTCGAGACGATGGGCCAAAGCCCACAGCGACAGGGCGTCCTGGCCGCGCAGGTCGCGGGCGTGCAGCTCGGAAACAAAGCCGCCGGCCAGGCGGAACGGCAGCTTGCCGCCCTCGCGGCCCAGCACGAACACCTGCGGCAGCAGCTCCAGGAACTCGCCCGGATTGATGTCGGCGCGGCGGGGCAGGGCGGCGTCGCCCTTCTTGTCGCGCCAATAGTCTATCAACCGTTCCGTGCTTGGATGGAACATCGTCGTCCCCTGGCGGGTCCTGTCGCGGCTGTTTTCGACCGCACGGAGCTTGCTGGGAGAACCGGGCCAAGGGTCCCACCGTCCCATTCTGGCGCAATCCAGGCGGAGCGGCGGCCCCGGCCCGATTCTTGCTTAACCAAAAGCGGAACGACCCGATGTGAAGGGAACCGCCGGATGAAGGCGCCGAAACTGAACCTGCGCGGCCTGCTGATCGCCATCAGCGCCCTCTTGGGCGGCCTGACGATCGGCGGCATCGCCGTGGCCTGCACGACCGGCTGCCCGACGCCGCCGACCTGCTGCTCGCCGCCCCCGGCGCCGCCCAAGCCCCCCGCGCCGCCGACCGGCTGCTGCGGCGGCGGTCACAACGTCAACATTCCCGGCGTCAATGTGAACATCGGCGCGACCGTGATCGTGAACGCCAATTCCAGCGCCATGGCGACGGCCAATTCGGGCGCCAGCTCGGGTGCGAGCTCGGGCGCCGGTTCGCTGGCCGGTTCGGCCGCGGGCGTCACCAACTATTACGGCGGCGGCGGTCACGGCGGCTATTACAGCGGCCCGATGGCCAGCGGCTACATCCAGGGCCTGAACGTCGAGGGCGGCGAGGCCCGTCGTCGCGAGTCCTACCTGGCCACCCGCACCAAGACGCGCCGCGTGATCATCCGCGCCGTCTGCCTGGACGACCGCGACATCCCGCACCCGGCCTCGCAGGTCACGCCCGACCGCGACATCGACGACGCCTACAACGGCGAGCTCTATCGCTGCATCGCCGGCTCGCGCATGCAGTACGTGATCGCCGACTATTCGGGTCAGATCGACATCTCGAACGGCGGCGGCGGCCAGACCTTCGTCTGCCAGAAGAACGAGGCGCTGTACCACATCCCCGGCGCAGGCCAGGGCCAGGGCAGCATCGCGTGCCGCCCGCAGGCTCCGGCCCGCGACTGCAACGAACGCTCGCTGCTGCGCCGCTTCGGCGCGGGCGTGAAGATCCTGACGATCATCACCACCGAGACCTACACCGCCTACCGCGAGGACGTGGTGCAGGAGCGCCAGGCCTTGACCACCAGCTTCAGCCTGGACGGCGGCGTCGGCGGGGTCGTTTACTAGACGCCCGACACGCCTCTTACAGGACAAGAAAAAAGGCCCCGGTTCTCACCGGGGCCTTTGTTTTTGCGGCCTACTTCGCCGCGGCTTCCGGTTTCACCAGCAGCAGCCACGACTGGTCGTCGCCCATATAGGTCCTGGCGGCCTTCTGGACGTCGGCGGGGGTGACGCGCGACAGGCCGGCGATCACCGAGCGGGTGGCGTCCAGCAGGCGCGGATCCTCCTGGGCGCCCGACAGCGCGCCGAGCCAGTACTCGTTGGTCACGCGCGCCTTCTCGATCGCGTCGATGCGCGGCTTCCGGGCTCGCTCCAGCTCGTCGGCGGTGATCGGCTTGTCGCGCAGGTCGGCGGCGATCTTGCGGATCGAGTCGACCACGCCGTCCAGCTTCTCGGGCGGCACCTCTAGGCTGACGGCCAGGTAGCCCCAGTTCTTGAAGGTGACATTGGCCGTCGAGGAAGCGTTCGGCGAATAGGTCGCGCCCTGCTTCTCGCGCAGTTCGTCGATCAGGCGCAGCTGCACCACCTGGCTCAGGATCGAGACGTCGCGCGAACGTTGCAGGTTGGCGAACAGGTCGTCCGTGCGCCAGACCATGAACAGAGCGGCTTGGTCCGGACGGCCCTTGTGGGTGCGCAGCACCGGCGTGGCGGACGGGGCCGGGAAGGGGGCCTTGTCGGCGCCCGGCAACGGCGGCTCGCCCGGACGCTTGGGCAGGGCGCCGAAGGTGTCGGCGACGGCGGCGATGGCCTTGTCGACCGTGGTGTCGCCGACGATGACGATCTCCAGGTCGCCCTCGGTCAGCGGATTGGAGACGGTGGCCTTGAGCTGGTCCAGCGATGCGGCGGCGATCTGTTCGCGCGACGGGAAGGTCCAACGCTGGTCGCCGCCGTGCATCAGCCCGCCCAGGTCACGGCCCAGGATGCCGCCGGTCGTGCTCTCCAGCTGGTCGTGGATGGTGCCATAGGCCGTCTTGACGCGGTTGAAGGCCTCCGGACGCCAGCCGGGCTCGGCGGTATAGGCGGCCAGCACCTGCAGTTCGGTGGCCAGGTCTTCCGGACGCGTGCGGCCGCTCAGCGAAAAGGCGTCGTCCTCGACGCCCAGGGCGGCGTTCCAGATCTTGCCGGTCAGCACGCGCTCCATGTCCGCGGCGCTGATCTGCTTGAGGCCGCCCTCGATGAACGCGCTGGCCGACCACAGCGGGCTCTGCGTGTTGGACGGCATGTCCAGCAGGCCGTGGCCGGTGCGGACCTTCACCACGATCTGGTCATCGCGGAACTTGGTCGGCTTGACCGTCAGGCGCACGCCGTTCTCGAAGCGCACGAAGACGGCGTCGAGGTCGGTGACGTCCTTCTGCTCGACGACCTTGCCGGTCGGTCCGAAGGTGGAATAGGGCCACAGGCTAACGCCCGGCGCAGCCGGCGGGGTGACGGGCTGGCTCTTCAGCTCGTCATAGGCCTTGAGGATCGCCGTCTCGCCGCCGTCGATCGTTGTGGGCGCGGCCACGATCAGCAGCGGGCCCTGGCCCGCGAAGGCGCTCTTGAGCACGGCGCTGACCCGCTCTGCGGTCAGGCCTTTCACCAGCTCGTCGAAGAAGGCCAGGTTCTGGCTGGGCGAGGTGATGACCTCGCCATCGCCCAGGGTGTTGACCAGCTGGTTGGCCAGGACCGGCGTGCGCTGAGTGGCCTCGCCAGCCGCGGCGGCGACTAGGCCGGCGCGGAAGGTGGCGATCTCGCGGTCCAGTTCGTCCTGGCGCACGCCATACTGCACGGCGCGGCGCTGTTCGGCGTCCAGGGCCGCCAGGGCCTCGCGCCAGCGATTGGGTTGGGCGGTGGCGCCGAAGGTCGTCACCCGCACCGCGCCGTACTGGTCGCCCTTGAAGGCGCCGCCGGCGATGAACGGCGGCTCGGCCAGGCGGCCGATGGCCTGCATCCGGCGATTGACCACGGCGAAAGCCAGGTTCTCCAGCATGTCGCGCTCGTCGACCGCCTTGGTCTCCAGCAAGCCGTCGGGCTTGCGCATCCAGGTCATCTGCACCGACCACGGCGCGCCGGTCTCGACCAGCAGCTTGGCGGTCGGACCGCGCTTGGCCACCGCGCCGATGTCGGGGTTCTTGCCCGGCTGGCCCTTGCCGGCCCAGTCGCCGAACTTGCCCTTGATCTTGGCTTCCATGGCGTCGACGTCGAAGTCGCCGACCGCCACCAGCACCGCCCGTTCCGGACGGTAATAGGCCTCGTAGAAGTCGCGGATCTTCTGGGCGGGCGCGGTCTTCAGGATCTCAGTCTTGCCGATCGGGATGCGCTTGGGCGGCAGCTGGCCGTCCATCTGCGCCGACAGGGTGGCGATGGCGACGCGGTAGCCGGGGGTGTCGCGCGTGCGCTGCTCCGACAGCACCACGCCGCGCTCGCGGTCGACGGCGTCGGGCGCGATGGTCAGCTCGCCGGCGGCTTCGCGCAGCAGCATCAGCGAGTCGTCGACCGTGGCGTCGTCGGCCTTGGGCAGGTCCAGCTGGTAGGCAGTCTCGTCGAAGCTGGTCTGGGCGTTGGTGTCGGCGCCGAAGGCCAGGCCGTGGCGCTCCAGGATCTTGATCATCTCGCCTTCGGGCACGTTCTTGGAGCCGTTGAAGGCCATGTGCTCCAGGAAGTGGGCCAGGCCCTGCTGGTCGTCGGCCTCCATCATCGAGCCGGCGTCGAACCACATGCGCAGGGACGCCTGGCCGGGCGGGGTGGCGTTCTTGCGGATGGCGTAGCGCATGCCGTTGGGCAGCACGCCGAAGCGCCAGGAGGGATCGACCGCGACGTCAGAGATTTCCTGCGGCCACTGGCCCGGCTTCAGGTCGGTGATCTTCGGGCCGGCCAGCGGCGGGGCTTCCGGGATCTTCGGCGCGTGCGCGGCGGCGGCCGGCTTGTCGGCCCCGTCCTTCTTCATGAACGGGATGGAAGGCTTGGGAAGGTGCGAGCAGGCGGCGACCGAAAGGCCGGCGGCGGCCACGAGCGCCAAGCGCGAAGCGCTGATCATCGAGAATCCAGGGCAGGAGAATAAGAGGGCGGCACCTTGGCCGTCAGACATGGCGCACGCAAGGCGCGCGAACGGCTGGTTTTCGCCTTAATGCCCTGGGGAGGAGGCGTTACGCCGCCGCCACGTCGCCCGTCGTGCGGCGCAGGCGCCAGAAGCGGATCGTGCGCAGGGCCGCCTCGCGGGGCAGGGCGGCGTAGAGCTCGCCGTAGCTCTTGGCCTTGAGCATCACGTCGTCGGTCGGCTCGAGGATCAGCAGGGCGAAGGTCAGGAACAGCGAGCGGTCGAAATCGGCCGCCTTGCAGATCACCGATAGGGCGTCCATCTCGCGCCGCTCCAGGATCTTGCGGGCGGTGTGGAAGTCGACATCGGCCATGTCGGCCAGGGCGACCAGGAACAGCGTCGTCTTCTTGGCGCGCAGCATGTTGGCCAGGATCTGCGGCGAGATCTGCGCCTTGGCCCGCAGGGTGCGGAATTCCTTTTCGGCCGCGTCATAGTCGGCGGGCAGGGCCCCGTCTTCCAGCGCGATGCGCTTGCGGCCGGCCGACAGGGCGGCCTCCAGCATGGCCGGATCGACGCCGGCGTTCTTTTCCATGATCCGGTCGCGCAGCCGCGCCTCGACCATGAAGTACATCTCGTTCAGCAAGTCGACCGGCAGGCTGTTGCGGTCGATGACCGCCTCGTGCAGCGACGGGTTGGCGGCGGCGCGGTCGACGACGGTCTCGTGCGCTTCACGCGACAGCACCGCGCCCTCGTTGCGCAGCAGCACGCCCAGGGTGTCGTCGTCGCCGCGCGCCACGATGGCGTCGGACACGACGCTGGACACGCTGGGGCGTTGCGAGATGGCCCGCAGGTGGTCCTGGCCTTGCGTGCGCGCCACGTGCAGCAGGTCTTCGTCGGTCAGGGCGGCGGAGTTGCGCAGGATCGGGGCGGCGACGGTGATCGAGTCCGAGGCCAGGGTGCGCGACAGGCCGCGCGGCGGGGTCGGCGCCTCGCCCAGGCGTTCGGCCAGCTCCACCTTGACGGCCTCTTCCATCTCGCCGGCCAGCTGGCTCATGACGTCGTCGAACAGGCTCATCTCAACGGCGTTATGGCCCTCGCCCTGGAAGAACATGTCGGTGACGCCGCGCAGCAGCTCCCGGCGCTTGACGCTGGAAGGCTCGTTGGCGAGGGCGATCAGGTCGTGGAGGCGCGACGACTGCATCTTATTGGCCGCTGTCCTTCTCGGGCTTGGCGGACCACTCGCCATTGTCGCTCTCGCGCGGCTTGTCCTCGTCGCTCGGCGCGGAGGCCGGGGGGGCGATCAGGACCATGCGCGGCGGGCCGGCGGCGGGGATCGGATCGGGAGCCATGCCGAACTGGCGGCCCACGGAATAGGTGCGCGCCCCGATCTGGCCGTCGCGGAACTGCGGCGCGGGCTGGGTGGGGGCGGAGTAGGCGGCGGGAACCGGCGTCGCGCGCGGCGCGGGAGCCTCGTAGATGCTCTGTGGCAACGGGGCGCTCGGCGCTGGCGGTGCGTAGGGCGCCGCCGGCGGCTGATAGGCGGCGCGGGCCACCGGCGCTTGCGGAGGCTGCGGCGCCTGACGCGCCCAGAAGGGCTGTGCGGCCTGGGGGACGGCTTGAGCCTGCGGGGCGGCGATCTCGCGCTTGCCGCTCCAGCCCAGGGCGCGGCCGGCATAGGGCGCGCCGGTATAGCCAGGGGCGCGGCCGTTCACTGGCGTCGGCGCGCGCTCGGGCGCGGGACCGTAGCGACTTTCCTTGCCGGTCTCCGCATGCGCGCTCGCAAACGCCACGGAGGCGCTGGCGAAGGCGGCGATGAGGAGGGCGGCGCGCATGGACCGGTCCGGCGAAGTTCTTCTCGAACTTCTGTGGTAGGCCTCGTCGCTTAATCTTGCGCTAACGACCGCGCCAAGAGTTCAGAAGTCGACGTTCGATCATTTCCATCACTGCGTGCAGGACGACGCCCAGTACAGCCAGGGATACGAGCGCGGCGAAGACCTTGGCCGTCTGCAGACGATTGTAGGCCTCCAGGATGCGCCAGGCCAGGCCCTGGGAGCCGCCGGAACCGGCCACGAATTCGGCGACCACGGCCCCGATGACAGCCAGCCCCGCCGCGACCTTGTGTCCCTCCAGCAGGGCCGGAACCGCCGAGGGCAGGCGCAGCCGAACCAGGCGCTGCCAGGGATTGGCGCCGTAAAGGTCGAATAGGCGGGCCAAGTCCGGATCGACCGCCTTCAGTCCCGTCAGCGCACCGGAGAAGATCGGGAAGAAGGCCACGACGGCCGCCAGGCCGATCACCGCCCGCTCGGGATGATCGATGCCGGCCCAGATGGTGACCAGCGGCGCGATGGCCACCAGCGGCGTGACTTGCAGGGTCACGGCGATCGGCCGGATGGCGTCTTCCAGCAGGCTGCTCAAGCTGACCGCCAGGGCCAGGCCGCAGGCGACCAGGCTGGCGATGACCAGGGCCAGCAGGGCGGTCGACAGCGTCGCCCAGGCCGAGCCCAGCAGCAGCAGCCACGACTGCGCCAGCGCGACGGCGACATCGCTTGGGGCCGGCAGCAGATACGGCGGGACCGCCAGGGCGCGGCAAGCGATCTCCCAGCCGCCCAGCAGGACGGCGATCAGGATCAGCGGGGCCAGGACGCGCTTCACGCCGCGCGCTCCGTGGCTTGCGCCAGCAGGGTCGACACCGCCTCGGCGGCGGCGCGGAAGGTTTCGGTAGTGCGGAAGCCCTTGGGGCGGACGACGGAGCCGTCGATGGAGACCTCGCCGGCGATGCGGCCAGGACCGGGGGTCATGACCACGACGCGGCCAGCCATATAGACGGCCTCCTCGACATTGTGGGTCACGAAGACGACGGCAGGCTTCAGATCGTCGGCTAGGGCCAGGACGTCGTCGGCCAGGGCGCGGCGGGTGATCTCGTCCAGCGCCGCGAAGGGTTCGTCCAGCAACAGCAGGCGGGGACGGGTGACCAGCGCCCGCGCCAGCGACGCGCGCATGGCCATGCCGCCGGACAGCTGGGCGGGACGAGCGTCGAGCGCGGCGTCCAGGCCAACTCTGGCCAAGGCCTCTTCAGCGGCGACGCGGGCTTCGCGCTTGGCCGTCCCCGCCAGCTCCAGCGGCAGGGCGACATTGTCCCGCGCGCTCAGCCATGGCGCCAGGGTGTGCGACTGGAAGACGACCGAGGTCTCGCCCTTGCCGGCCGCGCGGATGACGCTCCCGCGCGTCGGCGGCTCCAGCCCCGCCAGCAAACGCAACGCCGTGGACTTGCCGCAGCCCGACGGACCCACCAGGGCGACGATCTCGCCGGGCGCGAGGGCCAGATCGACCGGCCCCAGGGCGCGGCCCCGGGCATAGTCGACCTCGACGCCGGACAGGCTGGCGATCACTGAACTCATTGGCCCTTGGGCAGAAACTGCAGCGTGTAGGCCTTCTTGTAGTCCTGGCCCTTAGGGTAGACGCCCTGCGCCACAGCGGCCTGGAAGAAGGCGTCCCAGCGCGCCTCGGTCATCAGGCCGATGTCGCCCTGACCGCCCTTGGCGCTGACCACGGCGTAGGACCGCATCTTGTCGCGCGCCTGGTCGAGGACATCCTGGGTCATCTCCGGATTGTCCTTGAGGATCGCCGCATCGCCGGGCTTGGGATCGCCGTACAGGTACGACTTCCAGCCCGCCGCCGTGGCCTCGACGAAGGCCTGCACGGCCGCCGGGTTCTTGGCGATCAGGCTGTCATTGACCAGGGCCATCGAGCCGTAGGCGGGATAGCCGCTGTCGGCCAGCAGGAAGACCTTGGGTTTGACCTTGCCTTCCTTCTCGATGAGGTAGGGCTCGCTGGTCACATAGCCCTGCTGGACCACGCGCTTGTCGGCCAGGAACGGGGCGGTCGAGTAATTGTACTTGCGGACCTGATCGTCGGTGAAGCCGTACTTGGCCTTCAGCCAGACCCAGTAGCCGGTGATCGAGGCGTCCGACAGCAGGACAGGATGGCCCCTGATGTCGGCGATGGCGTTCACGCCCTGGTCGGGGTGGGCGATCAGCGCCCAGGGGTCCTTCTGCATGAAGGCGGCCACGGCCTTCACCGGAGCGTTCTCCTTGCTGAGGTTCATGACCACCCAGCTGTTGGAGCCGACGCCGACATCGACCGCGTTGGTGGCCAGCAGCTGAGGCACGTTCACCGCCGGCCCGCCCTGGATCAGGGTCACGTCCAGGCCGCGCTTCTTGTACTCGCCGGTCGCCAGCGCCTGGTAATAGCCGCCCAGCTCGGCCTCGGCCCGCCAGTCGGTGGCCAGCTTCAGCGCGGTCTGTCCGGCGGGCGCAATGTCCTTCTTGGCGGGCGAGCAGGCGGCGAGGAGGGCCATCAGGCTGAGGGCTGCAAAGGTGCGGCGCTGCATGTCGAAGGCTCCCCGGTTTGGTCGCGGGGAAGTTAAGCAGGACTGCGCCGCGCCGCTAGCCTGCTTGCGCCGCCTTGTGATGGTTCAGCCAGCGCTCGATCTTGGCGTAGAGCACCTCGCGCTGGATCGGCTTGGCGATGTGGTCGACCATGCCGGCGGCGTAGCAGCGCTCGACCTGGCGGGGCAGGGCGTCGGCGCTCATGGCGATGATCGGCGACTTGCCGGGACGGCCGGGCAGGGCCTTGATCGCCCGGGTCGCCTGCAGACCGTCCATCTGCGGCATGTGGATGTCCATCAGGATGATGTCGTAGTCGCCGGCCTGGGCGCGCTCGACGGCCTGCTTGCCGTTCTCGGCGACGTCGACCTCGCAGCCGACCAGGGTCAGCAGGGCCTGGCCGATCTCCAGATTGATCGGGTGGTCGTCGACGATCAGGATCTTGGCCGCGCCGGGCGTCGAGGTCTTGGGTCGCTCGGGGACCGCGACCTCTTCGGCGGTTGGAGCCATCAGCTCGATCCAGAAGCACGAGCCGCGGCCGGGCACGCTGTCGACGCCGATCTTGCCGCCCATCACGTCGACCAGCGCCCGGCAGATGGCCAAGCCCAAGCCCGCGCCGCCGTGCAGCCGGCTCATCGAGCTATCGGCCTGGGAGAAGCGCTGGAACAGCAGGGCCTGCTTGTCGAGGTCGATGCCGACGCCGGTGTCGATGATCTCGAACCGCAGGCGATCCTCGATGTCGCCGGGCTCGATCACCAGCCGCGCATCGATGCGGCCTTCGTCGGTGAACTTCACGGCGTTGTTCAAGAGGTTGATCAGCACCTGCCGCAGGCGGTCGGCGTCCAGGTCGTGCAAGGCCTGGACCGGGTCGACGATCTCCAGGTCCAGGGTCAGGCCCTTGGCGCGGGCTTCGGGGGCCATGATCGCCACGGTGTCGCGCATCAGGCCGGCGGCCGAGGTCGGCGCGGGCAGCAGCTCGATCAGGCCCGCCTCGACCCGCGAGAAGTCGAGGATGTCGTTGACCACGGTCAGCAGGGCCGCGCCGGCGTTGTCGATCAGGTTGACCTGCCGGCGCGCATCCGGCGGCAGGTCGTCGCGCGCGGCCAGCAGTTGGGCGAAGCCCAGCACGCTGTTCAGCGGCGTGCGGATTTCGTGGCTCATGGTGGCCAGGAACTCGGTTTTGGCCTCGGTGGCGGCCATGGCGCGAGCGCGGGCGGCGCGGGTCAGCTGCTCGCGACGCAGGAGGAGGCGCTTGAGGCGATCCTGCTGGGCCAGGGCTAGGCCCGCCGCCATGCAGGTGTAGAACAGCACCAGGATGAACACCTGGATGGTCCGCGCCTGGGCGATGGGACCGAGGACGGCGTTGAAGCGCGGCGAGCCGCCCGCCATGGCGATCGGCAGGGTGATCACGGCCACGATCAGCGAGGCCATGGCCGCGCCCCGCGCGCCCAGGCGATAGGCGGCGATCAGGGCGACGGGGAAGATCAGGAACGGCGGCAGCCCGGCGGCCGGATGGGCGCACAGCAGGGTGATCGCCGCCACGCCGAACAGCAGGGCGAAGTGCTCGCGCCAGGTCCGGTGGAACGAGCGGCGATGCTCGGCGTCGATCAGCACGAGCGTGGCGGGCAGGGCGATCGCCAGGCCCAGGGCGCTGCGCAGGAACCAGTCGACCAGCACGCTCAGGAACGGATCGCCAGAGCCCAGCGCCAGAATTCCGGCGTAGAGTATGGCCGCGCCGGCGGCGATCGGGGTGGTGATGGCCGGCAGCATGACCAGCGAGCGCAGCGTGCGGATGCGCGGCGTGCCGCCCCAGATCCGCAGGGCGACGAACCAGACGGCCAGGGCCTCGAGCGTGTCGACGCCGGCGTTGAGCAGGGCGCGGGCCGGGCTGTCGCCGACCAGCAGGTCGAAGGCCAGGTGGAAGACGACGAAGACGGTGGTCAGGGACACCCGCCGGGACCCGGCCAGGGTGACCAGGCCGGCGGCCAGCAGGGCGTTGGCGGGCCAGAAGGCGGCGACGTCCAGGATCGAGCGGCTCAGATAGTCGCTGAACGCCAGGCTGGCGACGATGGCGACGGACAGGCCCACGAGCAGGGCGGTCTGCCGTCGTTGTTCCTGCTGGGCGAGCCTGTGCGGCATGCCGTTCCCGTCCCCCCAATGGACCCCACGCACGGGCGTTGGCGGCCGAACGGGTTCGGGGGACAACGCCAGGACTGCCGCGACCTGCAAGACGACGGCGCCACCATTCAATACGCTCGCGCGCGCCTCGGTTGCCGGCTTATCGCTGGATGTGTCGTTTGGCCGCAGGACGCCTTCAGCGGCAACAACGGCCTAAGCGATTGTATTTCCAAGGCGGATCGCGAACGCCGCTGACAATGCACGCTCCGCCCTGCAATTCAAGAGCGTGGCGGCCTTGAGGGTTGCAGCCGCCTCAGGCGGCGGCCTGGTCGCGGGTCAGCCAGTGGTCGACGATGCGGTAGAGGGTGTCGCGATCGATCGGCTTGGCGATGTGGTCGACCATGCCGGCGCGGCGATAGCGCTCAAGCTGCTGGGGCTGGACGTCGGCGGTGACGGCAATGATCGGCGCCGCGCCGCGCGAGCCCGCCAGGGCGCGGATCGCTTCGGTGGCGGCCACCCCGTCCATGCGCGGCATGTGGATGTCCATCAGGATGACGTCGAAGTCGCGCTCGGCGGCGATGCGGACGGCCTCGTCGCCGTCCTCGGCCACCTCGACGTCGCAGCCGGCCAGGACCAGCATGGCTGAGCCCAGCTCGCGGTTCATCGGATGGTCGTCGACCAGCAGAATGCGAGCGACGGCGATCGGCGCGTCCGCATCGTCGCCGGCAGGAAGCGTCGCCGGCGCGGCGGGCAGGGCGACCCAGAAGGTCGAGCCGCGCGACACGACGCTGTCCACGCCGATCCGCCCGTCCATCAGGTCGACCAGCGCCTTGCAGATCGCCAGCCCCAGGCCCGCGCCGCCGAAGATGCGACGGATCGAGCCGTCGGCCTGGTAGAAGCGCTGGAACAGGCGCGGAAGGTGCTCTGGCGAGACGCCGATGCCGGTGTCGGCGATCTCGAAGCGAAGGGTCTGGCTGTCGGCCGAGAGGCGCGCGACGATCTCGCCGGCCGGGGTGAACTTCACGGCGTTGTTCAGAAGGTTCAGCAGCACCTGGCGCAGGCGGCTTTCGTCCAGCGCGTGGACGGCGGCTTCGTCGGTCTCGATCTCGACGGTCAGGCTCAGGCCCTTGGCGGCGGCTTCTGGCGCGACGATCTCGGCGGCCTGACGGAGGAGGGCCGCGGGCGAGACCGGGGTGGGGTTCAGCTGCAGGCGGCCGGCCTCCAGCCGCGAGAAGTCCAGGATGTCGTCGACCAGGGTGATCAGATTGTCGCCGGCCCCGGCGATCAGGTCGATCTTGCGACGGCCCTCGGGGCTCAGCGGCTCGGTGGCGCCCAGGAGGTCGGCGAAGCCCAGGATGCTGTTCAACGGCGTGCGGATCTCGTGGCTCATCGTGGCCAGGAATTCGCTCTTGGCCTGGCTGGCGGCCTGGGCGCGGGCGCGGGCGGCGCGGGCGGCGGCGTTGCGGCGAGACATCAGCGCCTTCAGCCGGTCCTCGCGGTGCAGCGACAGGGCGGCGGCCAGGCAGGTCAGGAACAGCGCGGTGACGAAGGCCTGGACCAGGCGGATGCGCTCGGGCTGGCTCCAGCCCAGCGTGAAGACGGCGTCGTTGCGCAAAAGGATGGTCAGCGGCGCGCCGACGATCATCGCGATGGCCGCGCTCCAGGCCGCGCCGCGGGGACCCAACTGGAAGGCCGCCAGCATCGCCGCCGGGAAGATCAGGAACGGCATTGGCGGGCCGCTGCGGGCGAAGGCGAAGGCCGTGCAGGCGACGACAAGCAGATAGAGCCCGATCTGGACATGAAGGGGACGCAGGCGCGGGTCTCCGGCGCGACGCGGTTCCAGGATCACCAAGGTGGCCGGCAGGGTGATGGCCATGCCCAGCGAGGTGCACAGCGCCCAGTCGCGGAAGAACGGCCAGAAGGTCTGGTTCAGCAGGATGCTGGTCAGGCCCGCGCCGATGAAGGCGATGCCGATCGTGATCGGCAGGATCGTAGCGATCAGGATCAACGCCTGGCGCACGCTTCTCAGGGCCGCGCGCCCCCGGGTGATGCGAGCGGTGATGATCGAGATCAGCAGGACCTCGGCGCAGTCGGTCAGGCCGTAGATCGCCACCAGCGACCAGGGATCGCCAGCCAGGCGATGGCTGACGACGATGGTGACGACGCTGATGGCCCACAGGATGGCCTGGCGGCCGGGCGACAGGCGAAGCAGGCCGGCGGCGACGAGCGCGTTCACGGGCCACAGGGCCGGCATGCCCTGGGCGTCGCGCGTCAGGTGGTCGCTGAAGAAGAAGAAGGCGACATAGGCCAGGGCCAGGCCGACCAGCATCTGGTTCTGCCGGCCGTCGTCCTGGTCGGCGGCGTGCGCCGCGCCTATCGTCAAAGCCATGTGCCGCCTGCCCCAAGCCGCCCCTGGCGACGAACCAAGGGCGTTCACGGGGTTAAGGCAAGCGACCGGAGGTCAGCATGCGACATTGCGACGCACGCAGAGCGATAGCTCGCCTCAGCCGGCCAGGTTTTCTTTCTTTTCTTCCAGCTCCAGCCATTCCAGCTCGGCCTGCTCCAGGTCGGCGCGGGCCTTGTCGAGGGCCTTCATCGTCTTTTCGAACGTTGCGGGATCGCGGCTGTAGAGGTTCGGATCGGCCAGGGTCTTCTCGAAGCCGGTGATGATCGCCGGGCTCTTGGCGATCAGGGCCTCGCATTCTTCCAGACGGCGCTGGTCCTTGAAGGTCAGCTTGCCGGCCTTCTTGGGCGCAGCCGCCGCGACAGGGGCCGGGGCGGGCGCCTTGGTGGCGCGGGTCACCGGCGTGAACGACGAGCCGACACTGGCCCCGCGGGCGCCCTTGAAGAAGTCGGGGCTCTGGTCGATCAGGTCGGTCCAGCCGCCGGGCGTTTCCAGCACCTTGCCGTGACCGTTCATGGCGATGGTCGAGGTGGCCAGGCGATCGATGAAGTCACGGTCGTGGCTGACCAGGATCAGCGTGCCGTCGAAATCCGCCAGCAGGTCCTCCAGCAGGTCCAGCGTATCCATGTCCAGATCGTTGGTCGGTTCGTCCAGCACCATCAGGTTGGTGGGATTGGCCAACGCCCTGGCCAGCAGCAGGCGGTTGCGCTCGCCGCCCGACAGGCTGGTCACCGGCTGGCGCAGCTGGGCGTCGGTGAACAGGAAGTCCTTGGCGTAGCCGGCCACGTGCTTGGGCTGGCCGCGCACCAGGATGGAGTCGCCGCCGCCGGGGGTCAGGAAATCCCACAGGGTGATCTTGTCCGACAGCGCCATGCGGCCCTGGTCGATGTACGAGACCTCCAGGTTGGTGCCCAGCTGCACCGTGCCGGCGTCCAGCTCCAGCTCGCCCAGCAGCAGGCGGACCAGCGTGGTCTTGCCCGCGCCGTTCGGACCCACCAGGGCCACGCGGTCGCCGCGCATGATGCGGGTCGAGAAATCCTCGACGATCACGCGGTCGCCGAACTTCTTGGTCAGGTGCTTGGCCTCGACCACCTTCTTGCCCGAGGTCTGGGCGCTTTCGACGGCCATGTACATCGCGCCGCGCTTGTCGCCCTGCAGGTCCTTCTTCTGCGCGCGCAGGTCCATCAAGGCGCGGCGGCGGCCTTCGTTGCGGGCCCGGCGGCCCTGGACGCCGCGCGCCAGCCAGGCGTTCTCGCGCTCCAGCACCTTGTTGAGGCGGCGCTCTTCCTCGGCCTCGGCGGCCAGCACTTGTTCGCTCCAGACCTCGAATTCGGCGAAGCCCTTGTCCAGGCGGCGCACCTTGCGGTGCTCCAGCCAGTAGGTGCGTTGGGTGACCCGGTTCAGGAAGGCGCGATCGTGGCTGACGATCAGGGCGGCGCACTTGGAGTTGGCCAGCTCTTCTTCCAGCGTCTGGATCGCGAAGATGTCCAGGTGGTTGGTCGGCTCGTCCAGCAGCAGCACGTCGGGCTGCTCGGCGAAGGCGCGGGCCAGGGCGGCGCGACGCTTCTCGCCGCCCGACAGGCCTTGCGAGCTCTTGTCTGGATCCAGGCCGAAGTCGGCCAGGGCGGCCTGGGCCTCGTAGTCCTCGGCCCCGCCGACGGTGCAATAGTCCAGCAGGGTGTCGCCGGTGATCTCCGGCTCCTGGCTGACGAAGATGATCTTGGCGCCCGGCTGCACGGCGCGCTCGCCGCTGTCGGGCTCGACGCCCTTGCCGGCCAGGATCTTCAGCAGGGTGGACTTGCCCGCGCCGTTACGGCCGACCAGGCAGGCGCGCACGCGCGGCTCCAGGGCCAGGTCGACACCGTCGAACAGCGGCTTGGCGCCGTCGGCGAGACGGACGTCCTTGAGGGCGAGAACAGGCGCGCGGGTGGGAGAAGCCATGATCGTTCAATACTGCAGTGGCGGAATGTCGCGGAGTTGAGGGGCCTATAGCAGGCCTAGCGCCGAGGAAACGTCAAAATCGCCCGGCAGTGTGGCGTTTGATCGACGTCAAGGAACCGCGCTCGGTGACTGCGACAATTTCTCCTCGTTAACGGGTCGCCAAGCGTGAGTTTGTTACGAACCTGGCCTTACGGAGCACAAGTACTCGCCTTGACGTCGAACGCGGAAAACATTGCTGCTTCTGATGTTCCCGCGCGTCTCGGCCTGGGCTTCGACGGCCTGCGCCGTCCGATCTGGATCTTCGACGACGTCCGCAAGCGCAAGGTCTACGCCAACCGCGCGGCGGTCGAACTGTGGGGCGCGGCCTCGCTGGACGAGCTGCTGGCCCGCGACTTCTCCGACCAGTCCCCCGCCGTGCGCGTGCGCATGGAGGAGATCGCCCGGCGCACCGAGAACGGCGGCGTCGCCGAAGAGTGCTGGACCTTCTATCCGAACGGCGCGCCGGTCACGGTGAAGACGACGATCTCGCGCATCGCCTTGCCGGACGGCGGATATGGCTTGCTGCTGGAGGGCGCGGTGGTCGCGCCCGAGGCCGAGGAGCATCGCGCCATCGAGGCCCTGCGCCACACCAGCGCGCTGGTTTCGCTGTACGACGCCGACGGCTTCCGCATCTTTGGCAATCCCGCCGCCCTGGCCAACTATCCGGGCGAGAAGACCCGCTTCGCCGAGATCTTCGCCAATGGCGACGCCGGCGGCGCGCTTTGGGCTTCGGCTCTGGCCGGCGAGGCGGTCGAGGGCGCCTATCGCGTCATCACCGCCCAAGGCGAGCGCTGGCATGGCCTGGCCGCGCGCCGCACGCCCGACCCGGTCACCGGCGAGCCCTGCGTGCTGGTCAACGAGACCGACATCACCGAAGAGGTCGAGGCCCAGTCCGCCCTGGCCGACGCGCGCGAGCGGGCCGAGACGGCCATGGCCGCGCGCCAGGACTTCCTGGCCAATATGAGCCACGAGCTGCGTACGCCGCTGACCAGCATCCTGGGCTTCACCGACCTGCTGGACGGCTCGCCGTTGGACGACGAGCAGCGCCATCGCCTGGCGCGGATTCGCGACGCCGGGACGGTGCTGCTGGACACCTTGAACGACGTCCTCGACTTCTCGAAGCTAGAGGCCGGCGGGGTCAATCTGGAGATCCGGCCGTTCGAGCTGCGCGCCCTGCTGGGCACCGCCGCCGGGATCTTCGAGGCCCAGGCCGGCGCCAAGGGCCTGAACCTCAGGCTCGAGGTCGATCCGTCCTGTCCCGCATGGCTGGAAGGCGACGGCGACCGCCTGCGCCAGGTGCTGGTCAACTTCCTGGGCAACGCCGTGAAGTTCACCCGGGCCGGCTCGGTCGTGCTCAGCGCCAAGCGCGTCAGCGGCGCGGCGCCCGGCTTCGCGCGGCTGGAGCTGGCGGTGTCCGACACGGGCGTCGGCGTGCCCGAGACCATGCTGGATCTCGTCTTCGACCGCTTCGCGCAGGCTGGTCCCGAAGTGGCGCGCAAGTTCGGAGGCACGGGTCTTGGCCTGGCGATCAGCAAGGAGATCGTCGAGCTGATGGGCGGCGAGATCGGCGTCGACAGCATCGCCGGCCAGGGCGCGCGCTTCTGGTGCGTGCTGGACCTGCCGGTCGCCGTCGCGCCCGAGCGCCGCGAGCCCGAGGCGCCGCAAAGCCTGTCGCGTCCGCTGAACCTGCTGGTCGCCGACGACAACGAGGCCAATCGCGAGCTGATCGGCACGCTGGTCCGCGCCATGGGCCACGAGGTCGATGTCGTGGTCGACGGCCTGGCGGCGGTCGAGGCCGTGGCGTCCGGCGGCTACGATCTGGTGCTGATGGACGTGCAGATGCCGCGCATGGACGGCCTAGCCGCCACCCGCGCGATCCGCGCCATGCCGGGCGAGGTGGGCCTGACCCCGATCATCGCCCTGACCGCCAATGTCCTGCCCGACCAGGTCGCCTTCTACCGCGCCAGCGGCATGGACGATCACGTCGGCAAGCCCATCAGCCCGCGCGAGCTGCTGCTCAAGATCGCCCTATGGGCCGACGGCCGCCAAAACGACGGGCAGTCGAGCGTGGAACGCACCCTGGACAGCGCCAGTCATTAGGCGCTCGGCGCTGCAAAACCCATTGCGGGTCATGTTGTCGCAGCCCCGTCTTTTCAAGCGTCTAGACCTCGACAGATCACGGCGTTCGATTGATACGTCGCGCATCGCAACAAACGTTTGCAGCAACTCTCGGAGCCCCATCGCATGTCGCTTCGTCGCGTCGTTCTTCTGTCGTTCATCACCGCTGGTCTGACCGCTGCGGGCGCCCAAGCCGCGCCGTTTCCGCAGTCGCTGAGCCAGCTGGCCTCGAGCGCCGCCAAGACCAGCGCCCCCTGCGCCTCGGGCAACGCCGCCATGGGCGCGGCCGTCGGCGCGGGCGCCACGGCCCTAGCCAAGAAGACCGGCGTCAAGAACGCTGAGATCGTCGGCGTCGTGGTCGGCGCGCTGCTGACCGACAAGATCGCCTGCCTGCTGAATCCGGGCGAGCAGACCGCCGCCGCGACCGCCACCCAGTCGGCCGTCACCCAGGGCGTCGGCTCGAACGTGAAGTGGACCTCGACCAGCCGTCCGGACGTCAGCGGGACCTCGGCCGTGCTGAGCGAGACCAAGCGCTCCGACGGCGCCCTGTGCCGCGCCGTGCGCGACGTGGTCATCGTCTCGGGCGAGGAGACCACGGTCACCAAGACGCTCTGCCGCGCCGCCGGCGCGACGGGCTTCACCCTGGCGCCCTCCGCCAACGGCTGATGATGCTCAAAGCTCTCCCGGCCGCCTGCGCCGCTCTGCTGATCGGCGCGGGGGCCGCCCAAGCCGCCATCGCGCCCGATCCGACGAACCCGACCTGTCCGAACCTGCAAAAGATGTTCGGGCCGCTGTCAGGTCCCGTGCAGGTGCAGTCGGCCAAGGTTAGCGGCCGCAACGTGGTCAAGTTCAGCGGCGCTATCGTTCCCGGCGCCGCCGACCAGCTGCAGAAGGCCCTGGAGGGCGCTGGCGCGCCGGTCGACGAGATCTGGATCGGCTCCAGCGGTGGCGATCCGGCCGAGGGCGTGAAGCTGGGCAAGATGATCCGGGCGATGGGCGTGCCCACCCGCGTGCCCGCCGGCTGGGGCTGCGCCAGCGCCTGCAACTTCGCCTTCATGGGCGGTGCGATCCGCATGGTCGATCGCGACGCCACCTTCGCCGTGCACATGTTCACGATCACGACGAACGAGGGCTATCAGAGCTTCGTCGACCTGACGCGTCAGGACTCCAAGGCGACGCTCAACAATATCGCCCGCCGCGAGCAGGCCTCGGCGCTGCTGGCCTCGGACGAGAACGATTTCCTGATCCGGATGGGCGTGTCGCGCCGGCTGCTGACCGAGATCATGTACCAGCAGAAGGCCGACGCCTTCGTGGGCCAGGACAAGTCGGTGATCCGCTGCCTGACCGCGGACGAGATGCAGCGCTACAACGTCGTCAACGCCGACTGATCAGTAGCCCGGCGCGCTGACGTTGAAGCTGGCGTTGTTGCCGATCGCGGTCGAGACGCCCGTCACCTGACGGCCCGTGGAGTTGATCGTCGTGCTGGAGCTGGCGCCGATGTCGGCGCTGTTGGTCTGGTTGTTGGTCACGGTCATGCGGCCGTTGCACTTGGAGCAGGCGTAGCCCGTCACCGCATTGCCCATGGCCGTGGCGGTGGTCACTGCGTCATAGCCATCCTGCCCCTGGAAGCTGGCGATCGCCTCGACGCCGCCGCCCGTATTGGTCTGCAGGTTGTCCAGCGTCAGCTCGGGGCCGATATTGTTGACCTGCGAGGAGTTGCCGGCTGCGTAGGCTTGGGTCTGGGCGGCCCCGAACTGGTACGAGGTGCCTTCGGCCTGGCCGCGCACATATGAGGTGTTCCACTGGTTGGACGTGACGTCCGCCACCGTGCCTTCGTTCTGGACAGCCAGGTTGTTGCCGGTCGCCGTGGCCGTCGTCGCCGACAGGTAGCTGTTGCCATAGGCCGTGAACTTGCTGGCCTGGGTCACCTCGGCCGTGTTGGCCTGGTCGGTGATGGCGCGCACGGCCGACTGATTGCCGCCGCTGATGTTGATGTTGTTGCCGGCCGTGGTGGAGGTGACCGCGCTGGTTCCCGAGACGTAGCCGACCATGGCGCCGCCGTCGGCCAGCACATTGGCCGTGGTCGACTGGCTGATCCGCACGCCGGCCGAGCCGTTGTCCAGATTGACGCCCTGGCTGTTGCCCATGGCCAGGGTCGAGACCGTCAGGTCCTTGGCCGAGGCGTCGGCCGCCTCGACCTGGCCGCGGGCGGTGACCTCGTTGGAATTGACCTGGACCACGCGGGCCGAGACCGTGCCGTTGGAGGCGGAGATCGCGCCGGAATTGCCGACAGCGGTCGTGCGCACGGCGGCGGCCTCGCCGGCGTTGTCGCTGACGTCCACCACGCCGTGGGCGTAGACCTTGCCCTGGTTGTCCTGCGTCGAGTTGGCCGAGGCGTCGGCGTTGGTCACGCCGATCGAGACGCCGTTAGCCTGGGCCGTCGTGCTGGCGGTGACGCCGTCCGACACCGTCTGGACGTTCAGGGCCTGCTCCGAGAAGATCTCGCCCAGATTGATCTGGTTGTTGAGAACCGGGCTCGTCTGCTGGGCGTAGACGGGGCTAGTAACGGCCGCGCTTAGAATCGCGAATATCGGGATCACGCTTAGCGTTCCAGCGAGACGGGTCGTCGCGGGTTTGCGCATTGTTCGTTCCCAGATTGTCGTAAGCCGGAGTGAAGGCGCCGGTCTGGCCGACCGTGGCGTCGCCGAACGGGTCGTAACGCAGGCAGCTTTGCGGGCCGGGCATGCCATAGAGGTTGGCGCTCATTTCGACGGCGGCGCGCTCGATCAGCGCGCGCACGGCCAGTTGCATGGGCTCCAGCGCCCCGCGGCCGCCCGAGATGTCGACGAGGGTGCCGCCCAGGAGGTCGAAGATGCCGGCGCTGACTTCGCGGCCCACGACCTGCTTCTGGTAGGAGATGACGTCCACCACCTCGAGCGTGCGGGTGTTCACCAGGCGCAGATCCATCGCGACGTTCATGATGAAAACGCGGCGCTTGAAATTGCCCTTCAGGCCGTCGGTCGCCTTGTCGCCGACATAGGCGTCCACGCCGGCCGAGCGGATGTTGTAGTTCAGCTCGGTGATGCCGCCGACGACATAGAAGTCGGAGCCCGGCACCTGGCCGGCAATGATCTTGCGATAGTCCGCTGGCGCGTCGGGCGCGGGGTTGGGACGATCCGAGATCAGCTTGTTGTTGGCGTATTTGAGTTCGAACTCCGACACCGAGGTATCGAAGCGCTCGACCATGGGCATGCCAGCCTTGGCGAACGCCGAGAAGGCCATCAGCGAGGCGCCTTGCGTCACCTTGCGGCCCGAGCCGTCGGACTCTTCCTTGCCGGTGTAGTCGGCGATGCGGCCGATCGCGATGCGCGGGGCGGCCACGTGATTGGCGCGGGCGTACTGGTTCAGGCAGACGAGGGCCGCCGAATAGTCGGTCGGGTTGGCGGTGACCGGCGCGCTGCCGATCGGCTGAGCGTAGTTGCCGGCCGTCGAGGCCACAGGCACGCTGCCGCAGCCGGCCAGGGCCGTCGCGCCCATCAAGGCTGCAACAAGAGCGGTGCGCTTCAGAGTCATTGAGCGGACCCCGCCTTCACCACATTCGAGCCGGCGCTGACGTTGCCGTTATTCACCTGGCTGGAATTGACGATGACCGTGTTGTTGTTGCCCTGGGTGATGACCGTCAGGTTGTTGCCGATCGCGGTCGAGCCGGCATAGCCGCCCAGGCCGCCGACGCCCGAATAGGCGTCCAGCGAACCCGAGCTGCGGCTCGACGAGTAGACGCTCTGATCCGCGCCGGTCAGCATGACGCCGTCGACGATCACCCGGTTGCCGTTCGCGTCGCGGGTCGAATACTCGACCATGCGGTTTTCCTGGCCCGAGCTGCGGCCATAGCCGGCGTTCATCGAGGCCGAGTTGGTGGTCATCGACTGCGCCGCGGCGACGCCGCCCGCGCAAAGCGTGACGAGAACGGCAGCGACCGTCGCGACGCTCATCTTCTTATTACGATGCCAGGCCATGGCGGCTCCGCGAACTGTCGACATGGGGCGGCAAGCAACACCCGTGCCAAAAAGGTACAGATCGACGTGTAGGCCCCAGGTCGAGAAAAAATGGTTAAGGGGCGGCCTAGGGGCGGCGGGTGGTTCGAATCGTCGCGGGGCGCCCTAGATAGAGAGACATGAGCGACCAGCGTCCCGAGCCGATCTTCAACGCGCCCTGGCCGGCCCTGCTGGCGGCGGCCTCGATCCTTGTCCCGCACGTCCTGTTGCTGCGCGCCAGCGACGCGACCATCGAGTCCCTCGTCCTGATCCCACGCGACTTCTGGCAAGGCGTCTGGACGGGCCCCGTGACCATGATGTTCGTGCACGACGGCTGGATCCACGCCCTGATGAACGCCGCCTTCGCCCTGGCCTTCGGCGCCCCGGTGGCGCGGCTGCTGGGACTAAATGGCCGGGGAGGGGGCATCTTCTGCCTCTTCTACCTGATCAGCGGCGCGCTTGCGGGTGTCGGCTACGCGGCGATCCATCCGGACGGGACGCAGGCGGTGGTCGGCGCGTCGGGCGCGGTCTCGGCCCTGATGGGCGCGGCGGCGAGGACCATGGACTACCAAGGGCGGGTCGGACCCATTCTGGGGCCGCGCGTCATCTCGCTGGGTTTGGGCTGGCTGATCGTCAATCTGGTGATGGCGGTGGCTGGCGGCCTGCTGACCATGGGGGGCGGCGCGGTGGCCTGGGAGGTCCACCTGGTCGGCTTCGTAGTGGGCGTCCTGCTGATCGGTCCGTTCGCCCGTTGGGCCGGCGTCCATACCGAAACATCGGAAAGCGATTGATCAAGCAGCCGCTTTGCGAGACCCTCGTTCTCTAAAGAACATAAGGGAGAAGCGCAGTGCTGGTTTCTCAGATCCTCAAGGACAAGGGCGATCTCGTGTTCACGGCCTCCCCGCAGGAGACCATCGGCGCGGCGGCCGCGTTACTTCACAGCAGACGGGTCGGGGCCATGGTCGTGGTCGACGGCGAGGAAGCCGTGGTCGGGATATTGTCCGAACGCGACATCGTCCGGGCCATCGCCAAGGAAGGGGCGGGCGCGCTCTCCAAGCCGATCAGCGGCTGCATGAGCGCCAATGTCGTCTTCGCCCAGCCGGACGAGACGATCGACACGCTGCTCGAGCGCATGACCGACCGCCGGATCCGCCACCTGCCGGTGGTCAGGGGCCAGCGCCTGGCCGGGATCATCTCGATCGGCGATCTGGTGAAATACAAGATCAGCGAGACCCAGGCCGAGGCCGATGGTCTCAAGGCTTATATAGCCGCGGGCTGACGCCCCTCTCTTATATACGTGTGGGATCGCTCAAGCCGCGAAGCGTAGCGACCCCACATATATATAAGAGCTAGCCCTCGATGAGCTCGGCCCCGGCGCCCTGGGCGGCGTCGGCGACGCTGTAGCCCTCCAGCACCGCGGCCGTGGCGTCGCGGGCGCGTAGCAGAGCCTCGCGCAGGGCGCAGGTCGCCAAGTCGCGGCAGTCCTCGCAGCGGCGGAAAGCCGTGCGGCTGACGCAGGGCGTCAGGGCCAGCGGCCCGTCGACCAGGCGGATGATCTCGGCGAAATTGATCTGTTCGGCCGGACGGCCCAGCACATAGCCGCCGAACTTGCCGCGCCGGCTGGTCACCAGGCCTTCGCGCGACAGCGACAGCAGGATGGCTTCCAGGAACTTGCGGGGGGCGTCGGCGCGCTCGGCCAGCTCGCCGGCGGTTACCTGGGTATCGGCGCGGGCCAGTTCGATCATCGCGCGCAGGGCGTAGCGGGCCTTCTGGGACAACATGGACGCCAGTCACCTTATACAGAAGCATAGCGGAGGCGTGTCCGGGCGGGCGCGCTCTATAGAGTGATCAGCCTTCTGAGCGAGGCTCGGCTATGAAGCAAGTCTGCATGACGTTGTTCATGCACAGGGAATGGGCGGGTCTGGGGATGAATCCGTGATTCAGCGCTTGCCGGCTCGGGAAGCGCCCCCTAAAAGCCGCCCCTCGCTTCGGGGCCACGGCCCGCCGGACGAAACCTAGACCTTCGGGGCTTGCGTTTCTGAAAGTGGATCGCTAAGTTCCGCAGCCTCAATCGAATCTCTTCTGACTTACGGCGCTCCCAAGCGGCGCGCCTCGGTCACCTTTTGCGCTCTGAACTGGCTTCGGCCTCGAAGAAAACAAAAGTGAAAAGGACGGTTGACCCGGGAGTTCTGCTTCGTTAGAAGCCGCCCTCCCAGAAATACAAAGAGGTTCGCAAGAGCTTCCAAGTATTTCGGACTAGGAAAGCTTCTATTTCTTCTGAAATAAACGCTTGACTGGTTTCGGTGGTTTCTTTAGAAGCTGCCGGCTCTGCCGAAGACCTCCGGGTTGGTTGGCGGATGGGTCAGAAAGTTTTGAAAAAAACGATTTGACACGGAATTCGAGGTTCGCTAGAT
>Ga0209023_10000246_pt1 | contig 90652 bp, 83 predicted proteins | sample LakOneMetagenome_FD_187468 | JGI IMG/M metagenome (GOLD analysis project Ga0209023, IMG submission 187468) | Freshwater and sediment microbial communities from Lake Erie, Canada (SPAdes) (version 2) | ecosystem: Environmental > Aquatic > Freshwater > Lentic | place: Lake Erie, Canada... | reverse complement strand
GCGCCGGATGTCGGGCTTCGATGACCACGTCATCAGCATGTACGCACGCGGTATGAGCGTGCGCGAAATTCAGGCGCACCTGCTGGAGTTGTACGGTACCGAGGTGTCGCCGGACCTGATTTCCACCATCACCGATGAGGTCCTCGAAGAAGTCGCACAGTGGCAGCAGCGGCCGCTCGAAGCGATGTATCCGATCGTGTATTTCGACGCCCTGCGCTTGAAGATCCGTGACGAAGGCACCGTGAAAAACAAGGCCGTTTATCTGGCCCTGGGCATTCGTGCCGATGGCCGAAAGGAAGTGCTGGGCCTGTGGATCGAGCAAACCGAAGGCGCCAAGTTCTGGCTGAAGGTTTTCAACGAACTCAAGAACCGAGGACTGGACGATATCCTGATTGCCGTCGTCGATGGCCTGCGCGGCTTCCCGGAAGCGATTGAGGCGGTTTATCCGCAGGCGCAGATCCAGACATGCATCGTGCACCTGATCCGCAACTCGACGACGCTGGCAGCCTGGAAGGACCGTAAAGAGCTGGCAGCGGCACTCAAGCCGATCTATCACGCCGCCAACGCCGACCTGGCTGAAGCGGCCCTCGACGCGTTTGCAGCGGGACCATGGGGCACCAAGTTCCCGACCGTGGCCGCCATGTGGCGCCGCCAGTGGCAGCAGGTGATTCCGTTCTTTGCGTATCCTCCGGAAGTACGCACGATTATCTACACGACGAACGCTATTGAAAGCCTGCATATGCGTCTGCGGAAGATCGTCAAGAATCGCGGCCACTTCCCGAGCGACGAGGCGGCGACCAAATTATTATTCCTGGCCTTGCGCAATATCGAGAAAGATTGGAAGATGCCGCAGCGTACCTGGAAGCAGGCTGCCAACCAGTTCGCCATCATGTTCGGCGAGCGCTTCACGAACGCGATTATCTAACTACGAATTCTGGCCCCGCACACAGAATTTCTGACAGGTCCAACCCCAAAGGTCTGGCGCGGACTCGATGAATGGTTGCGGCACAGGTTGCGAGCTATCCAGCTCAAGCACTGGAAACGCGGAAGCACCATGTATCGGGAACTGCTCAAGCTTGGGGCTTGGCCGTCGGCAGCAAGGCACGTGGCGGCGAACAGCCGCCGCTGGTGGCACAACAGCGATAGGCTACTCAAAACAGTGATGACTATCGGCTATTTCGACCGACTGGGCGTACCTCGCTTGTCTTGACCTCAACTACTCGAACCGCCCGGTGCGGACCCGCATGCCGGGTGGTGTGGCAGGGGAGCGGCCCTCAGGGCCGTCCCCTATGCCGATGCGGCAATCGGTGTTGGGCGGACCGGGAGGGATCGACGGGGAGCGCCATCTGCGTCACACGCCGGCGCCGGCCACACCTACCACCCGATGTCGCGAAGCAGCGGCAGCGTCAGGTCGCGCGGCGGCGCTACCACGTGCCCGAGGTCGGAGTTGATCGACGGCTCCATCAACTGGTTCGGCTTGAGCTCGGTCGTGTAGTGCGAGACCGATGATCCCGGCACGTTGATGCTGGGGGTGTACATCAGGACGCGCCCGTGAGGATCGGTACCCGCCAACCTGGACGGGTCGAGCGCCAGCGTGGCGATCACGCCCGATTTGGTGCGCGAGCGCTGTCCCAGGGCGGCCTTGATGGCGTTGCCGTCGGTCAGGGTGATCCGAACCGCGGGAATCGTGATGCTCGGGTCCTGGCCGGAAAGACCCACGATATCGCCGGTTACGTTGTCGACCACCACCATCGCGATCGCTCCAGCCGCCTGGACGTTGCGTGCCTTGGTGACGAAGTCGCAGGTGCCGCGGTCTACCAGGGCGACGTTGTTTCGTACGGCGTGCGCATTGACCGTGTCCAGCGGGGTGCAGGCCAGGCCGCTGCCGTTGGCCTGGTCGACGACTGGCATCAGCTGCCCGCTCACCGGGGTTGACCCGACCGGCTGGCCGAAGCTGGCGTCGCCGACGTAGTAGTTGCCTGCCGCCGTGCCGGCATTGGCGCCGCCGATGTTCAGGTTCGAGCGCCGTTCCAGCACCTCGAGGGCCGCCGCGGTCACCTTCGGGCCGTTCCAGGACAGGCCACGCCAGGCGATGGCGGAGGCGACGCGTTGCTCGTCAGTCATGGATACCCAGGAGATATTGTTGCGGTGGTCGAGCAGGTGGTAATCCCAGACCGAGGGGATGCCGAAGAAAAACTCGCCGGTTTCGTCGTCGGTGAAGGTCTGGAAGCCGAGTCCGTGTCCCATTTCGTGCAGCAGGGTTGTCACCAGGTCGATCTGGCCAGCCGGGGCCCGGTTGTCGACCCCCAGGTAGAAGGTGAGGCCGGGCACGCAGTCGGGGAACAGGCCGAGGCGGGAATTGAAGCGCGCGGCGATGTGGGGTCTGGTGGGATCGGTCAGGTCGGTACCGGCCAGTTTGCTGGCCAGCGCCGCCGGATACCAGGTGCTGGGACGGATCGCGTTCGGGAAGTCGGACCAGACTTCGGTCGCGCCGGCAGAGCCGAGCACGGCGCCCGTTGCGTTGCAGGACAGCGGGACAAACGATGCGCCGACGCGGATCGGAACGGCACTGTCGATCGAGGCGCCCCAGATGTTGGCGGCATGCTGGAAGGCGAACAGGCGTTGCTCGCCCAGCGTGGTGCCGGGGTTGCCGCCGACGGGCGCGGCCGGTGTCGGGTCGTTGAAGCCGACGCCCGGGGCGTTCTGGTTGACGATCACGATGGTGGCTGCAGCCTGGGCGCCGCCGATGCCGGCGAGCGAGAATGCCACGGCGGCCGCCACGCAGCACAGGGACTTAATGGTCTTCATGGCGGTGCTCCTCGGGCTTGGTGGCGGTGGCTGGCTTGGACAGCGCGTGTTCGGCCGCATGCTCGCCTTTGACGCATCCCTCGCCATGGCTGCCGTCGGCTTCGCGGGTGACGATCGAATACACCATGTGGCGCTCGTCGAGCTGGACCGAACGGCGTCCGCCGGGGCCGGTCATGATGCCGGACTGGGCGCGCGCAGCCGATGATCTGGCGGCGGCGGACGGCGCCGGCTGCAGCGCGCGCATCTCGGCCGCGGTGGGAGCGCGCAGCGTGCCGGTTTCGGCGTCGCGCACCACCACCGAGGCTTTGCCAGGAGGCTCGGCCTGCGCGGCGGCCGGCAGACAGGCCGCGGCGAGAAGCAGGTACAGCATGGATGTGAATCTGGACATGGGATTCTCCTGTCAGGCTTGTTTGCGATGGCGGCGCGAGTGGCAACGCGCGACCCCGGCCAGCCCGCCGAGACCGGCAAGCATCATCAGGTAGGCCGAGGGTTCGGGCACGGCGGTAATGACTTTGACCGAATCGAGGCCGACGTATTCCAGGGTGGAGGCGTCGCCCAGGTAGCGGAAGGCGAAGCGCCCGTCGCCGGCGGCCGTGAAGCTGGTGGTGAACTGGCTCCACTGGCTGGGGAAGTCGGCCTCGCCGCCGATGGTCAGGAGCAGGGTGTCGAAGGCATCCAGCCCGGTACCGCTGCTGCCGGACGCGAAGCGCACCTCGAGCAGGTCGGAAAAGCCGCTGGTGCCGGCGCTGTTGACGTAGAAGGACAGCGTGGTGAGCCCGCCCAGCGCGAGGGTGGGCGTGATCAGCCAGTTGTCGACCGCCCCCATACCGTTGCTGGCGCTGAGGAAGTTGACGGCGGCGTAGGAGTTGGCCGGACCGTTCTGTGCGCCGAAGATGCCGGAATTGCCCTGGAACCAGCCGGTGCCGGGCGGCACGCTCCGGTTCAGCTGGGTCCAGCCGGACAGGCTGGACACGTTGTTGAAGCCTTCATCGAGCACTTCCACCGCGGCGTGGCTGGGCAGAGGCGCCCAGGCGGCTGCGGAGACAAGTGCCGCGCCACAGAGCGAGGCAAGTCGTTTCATGATTCCCCTTTCAAACTGAGCCAGAAGGATGGTGGTCCTCGCGCTGGCTGACGACGAGGCCATTCGTTGGCTTTATGGTAGGGAGGGGGTATTGCCCCATCATTGAGGTGGGTTGACCGTGCCAGGACGATGGCTCGGACCGGCTCAATCCGGGGAACGGAACTAAATCGCAAAAACGAAAACGGCCTCCGCAGGGAGGCCGTTCGATGTGACGTGGAAAGAAACCGCGCTAGGTCTGACGCGCGGCCCAGCTGCGCAGCCGCAGCTTGCCGACGATGCCGATCGGGAAGAAATAAATCGAGAGGATGAACAGCACGCCCAGCCACAGCATCCAGCGGTCCGGATGCAGGGCTGCCGCCAGCAGCGGTACGCCTTCGAGCGCGCTCGAGCCCGCGCCCATCAGTTCCTTCAGGTAGTTCTGGGCGATGATGAACAGGGCCGCGCCCACCACGGCGCCGTACATGGTGCCCATGCCGCCGATCACGACGATCAGGAGGATGTCGGTCATCACCTCGAAGCCGAGCGAGGTCTTCGGGCCCACGTAGCGCAGCCACAGGGCCATCAGGGCGCCGGCCAGGGCCGCCACCAGGGCTGCCAGGCAGTTGGCCCAGATGCGGTAGACCATGGTGCGGTAGCCCAGCGCCTCGGCGCGGAACTCGTTCTCGCGGATCGCCTGCAGCACCCGGCCGAACGGCGAGTTCACCAGGCGCAGCAGGAACAGGAACAGGATCAGGCAGCCGAAGAACACCAGGTAATAGGTGAGCAGCTTGCCGTCGATCGAACGCCCCAGCACTTCGTTCTCCATCAGGGTGAAGCCCGGCGAAAGGGTTTCCGGAACGCTGAAGGTGATGCCGTCCTCGCCGCCGGTGAAGTCGGACAGCTGAGAAGCCAGCACCGCAAACGAAGACGCCACCGCCAAGGTGATCATGGCGTAGAAGATGGCGCGCACGCGCAGGGCGAACAGGCCGACCACGAGCGCCAGCGCCAGCGCCACCAGCAGGGCGATGCCGAGGCCGCCCAGCGCCGCACTCCAGGTCGGCTCGTCCACGCGCGACAGGCCGAGCCCGATGCCGTAGGCACCGATCCCGTAAAACATGGTGTGGGCGAAAGAGACGATGCCCGTATAGCCCAGCAGCAGGTCGTAGGAGGCTACCAGCACGATGTAGACGCAGATGGTGGCGGCGGTGTTCAGCGGGCGCGCGCCCGAGGTCAGGAAGGGCGCGAAGGCCAGTCCGAACAGGATCAGGAGCAGCACGACGGACAGCGGACGGCTGCGCGGAGTGTCGCCGGAGAGAAGCTTGTGCAGCATGGGTTCAACCTCGCATCTTCGAATACAAACCGGCCGGGCGCCACAGCAGGATCGCGATCATCAGGATGATGTTCGAGACCAGCGCGACCTTCGGGGCCAGGAAGCCGGCATAGTTCGCCACCAGGGCCATCAGGAGGGCGCCGATGAAGCAGCCGCCCACCGAACCGAGCCCGCCGATGATGATGACGATGAAGATCATGACCATGATCTCGCCCCCCATCGCCGCGTTCAGGGTTTCCTTGTACAGGCCCCACAGCACCCCGCCCAGGCCCGCCAGCGCCGAGCCGGCCGCGAACACGGTGACGAACAGGCGCTTGATGCGGTAGCCCAGGCTTTCCACCATCTCGCCGTTCTCGACCCCGGCACGGATCAGGAGGCCGATCTTGGTGCGGTTAAGTAGCAGGAACATGCCGGCGAACACCAGCAGGCCGACCACGACCGCCACCAGGCGGTATTTTTCGACGGCCGCGTCGCCCAGGAAGATGGCGCCGCGCAGCGCGGTGGGCAGCGGCAGGGCGATGGTCTCGGCGCCCCAGATCACGTGGATCAGCTGCTCGGCGACGATCATGCCGCCCATGGTGATCAGGATCTGCTTCAAGTGCTGGCCGTAGACCGGCATGATGATCACGCGCTCGAAGGCCCAACCCATCACGGCGGTGACCAGCATCGCGACCGTCACGGCCAGCGCCAGCACGCCGAGGTTGACCAGCAGCGAATCCATTTCGAGCCAGCCCTGCATCGGCAGCAGGACCATGGTGGCGGAAAAGGCGCCGACGGAGACGAAGGCGCCGTGGCCGAAGTTCAGCACGCTCATCAGGCCGAAGACGAGGGTCAGGCCGCTCGCCATGATGAAGATCATCATGCCCATCGCCAAGCCGGCGACGGTCAGGGTGACCCAGGTGGGGAAGCTGCCGACCAGGGGCAGCATGGCCAGTGTCAAGACCGGCACCAGCAGCAGCGGTGCGATGTCGCGTGGGGCGCTGGGGAGCGGCGTATCCTTGGCGGAAACGGGTAGGGTTGCGCTCATGAGAGTGTCCTTATTGATGCGAATCGAGCGACAGTCCGAGCAGGCGCTGCTGCAGTTCGTCGTCGCCGGCCAGCTGGACCATCGATCCGGCGTGCACCACGCGGCCGTCGTCCATCACGCTGACGGTGTCGCCGAGCGAGCGCACGAAATTGAAGTTCTGCTCGACCAGCAGGATGGTGGTGCTGGTGTCCTTCAGTTCGCGAAAGGCCGCCATCAGGCTTTGCACGATGGCCGGGGCCAGGCCCTTGGTCGGCTCGTCCACCAGCAGGAGCTTCCTCGGCTCGACGATCGCGCGGGCGATCGCCACCATCTGCTTCTGGCCGCCCGACAGGTTGCCGGCCGGGTAGTTCCAGAATTTCTTCAGGGCCGGGAAGAAGCCGCAGATCCAGTCGACGCGGGCCTGGTCGAGCGGGCCGTTGCGCGCCGCGAGATACAGGTTCTCGCGCACGGTCAGGTCCGAGAATACGGCCATGCTTTCGGGCACGTAGGCGATCCCGAGGCGCGCGATGTCGGGCGTGGCCATCTTCGTGATGTCGCGACCGTCGAACATGATGCTGCCGGCGCTGGCCTTCCACAGGCCCATGATGGTGCGCAGGGTGGTGGTCTTGCCGGCGCCGTTGCGGCCGAGGAGGATCGACAGGCCGCCGCGCGGCACGACCAGGTCCACGCCCTGCAGGATGTGGTACTGGCCGATGTGGGTATGCACGCCGGACAGGGTAAGCAATGGTTCAGGCATGGGCGGCGTCCTGTGCGGGTTCGGGTGTTCCAAGATAGGCTTCCTGTACGATCTTCGATTGCATCACTTCCGCGGGCTTGCCGTCCGCGACCAGGGTGCCGTTGTGCAGCACGATGATGCGGTCGGCCAGCGCGCGCACGACGTCCATCTTGTGCTCGACCAGCAGCACGGTCTTGTTGGGATCAAGCTTGACGGCGTGGATCAGGTCCAGCACCACCGGCACCTCGTCCACGCTCATGCCCGCGGTAGGCTCGTCGAACATCATGATGCTCGGCTCCAGCGCCAGCAGGATCGCCACTTCCAGCTTGCGCTGGTCGCCGTGCGACAGGGTGCCGACCAGGGCGTCGCGGCGGCCGCTCAAGGCCACGCGCTCCAGGTAGTGCTCGGCGCGCGCAATCAATTCCTTGTGGCTCGACCAGATCGAGAGGAAGTTCAGGCCCATGCCGGCGCGGCTCTGCACCGCCAGCCGCACGTTCTCCGCCACCGTCAGGTTGGGGAACAGGTTGGTCAGCTGGAAGGCGCGGCCTACGCCTAAGCGCGTGCGCTTCGCCACGCCGGCGCGGGTGACGTCGTGGCCGTGCACGGACACGCTGCCGGAGGTGGCCGGAAGCTGGCCCGACACCAGGTTGAAATAGGTGGTCTTGCCGGCGCCGTTCGGGCCGACGATGACCGTCAGGGTGCCGGGGTAGAAGTCCGCCGTTACCGCGTTGACCGCGACGTGGCCGCCGAAGCGGATGGTCAGGTCGCGGGTCGACAGCGAGGGGGCGGACGCTTGCTGCGCGAGGTTGCTCATACGTGGTTCATGTCAGCGCTTGTTCTTCACCGGCAGCGGCATCTCGGTGGCCGGGATCTCGCGCACCAGTTCCAGCAGGTCCCACTCGCTCTTCTGGTCTTTCTTGATGCGGAAGTGGTACATCGGCTGGATCGCCTGGTGGTCTTCCTTGCGGAAGGTCATGGTGCCCTTCGGGGTCTCGAAGCTCAGGCCTTCCATCGCAGCGACCATCTGGTCGCCGTTGGCGTTCGGCGCCTTGGTCAGGGCGGCGACGACCGCGCTGGCCGCGGCCATGCCGCCGGCGGTGAACATATCGGGCGGCATCTTGTAGCGCTTGGTATGTTCGGCCACGAACCAGTCGTTCATCTTGTTCTTCGGGAAGCCGTGGTAGTAGTACACCGTGCCCTCGGTGCCGGCATAGTTCTTCCAGGTCTTCATCACCGGCAGGATGTTGCCGCCCGGGGCCAGCGCGATGCCGTAGCGTTCCGGCTTCATGTCGGCGATCTTGTTCAGCGGGTTCGGGCCGGCCCAGACGATGGCCAGCACGCGCGGCTGCGGCTTGTCCTTGAGGGCGTTGAACAGGCGCTGGGTCGGCGCGGTGAAGTCGGTGGTGGCGGCCGGCGCGTATTCTTCATGGACGGTGACCGCCTTGCTGCCGGTGACCTTGAGCGCATCCTTGCCGGCCTCGATGGCATCGCGCCCGAAGGCGTTGTCCTGGGCCAGGAAACCGATGCTGCCGCTCTTGAGGGTGCTGGCGGCGGCCAGCGCGTCCTGCATCGAGCTGCGCGCGGTGCGGAAGATGTACTTGTTCCACTTTTCCTGGGTGATGGCGTCGGCCACCGCCGGCTCCACGATCAGGACCTTCTTGTATTCCTTCGCCACCGGCAGCATGGCGATCGCCGAGCCGGAGGAGGTGGTGCCGACCGCGATGTCGACCTTGTCGTCGCCATAGGCTTCGGCCAGCAGGGTGCGGCCCAGGTCCGGCTTGGACTGGTCGTCCTTGACGATCACCTTGATTTTGCGGCCATTGATCTGCATGCTGCCCTTGGTGAGGTACTCCAGGCCCATCATGAATCCGAGCTCGGTTTCCTTGGCATAGGCTTCCAGCGCGCCGGTCTTGCCGGCGATGAGGGCGATCTTGATGTCCTTGCCCTGGGCATGGGCGGCGGGAGCGCTGCCGACCGCGAAGGCGGCGAGGACGGCGAGGGAGAGGGGTTTGATCAGGTGGTGCATGTCGGTCTCCTTGTGTTTCTTTTTACGGTACCCGGGCCAGGAAAGCGCGGATCGCGCCAAGTGCCTCCGGCTCGGTGAGCATGGGCGCGTGGCCGACGTTCGGCACTTCCGCATAATGCAGTTCGGGCGCTGCCTTGCGCATCCACGCGGCCTGGTCCGGCTCGACCAGGTCCGACAGCGCGCCCCGCACGAGCAAGGTGGGGCGGCGCCGCGCCAGGCGCCGGAAGGCCATGCGCGCGGCGAGCGAGGTGGGTCGCAGTTTACCCGTCTGTATCGCATTCGCGATATTCGGATCGTAACGCAGGGCCAGGCTGCCGTCATCCTTCTGTTCGAACGCGCGCCTGGCCCACTTGCTCCATTCGGCGTCGGAGTTCGCCGGGAAGGCGCAGGCGTTGATGTCGCGCAGGTAGGCCGCGGCGTCGTCCCAGCTGGCGAGCGCATTGCAGCGCCCCGCGTAGCCGGCAATGCGCTGCAGCCCGCGCACCGACAGCACCGGGCCGACGTCGTTGAGGACGGCGGCGGCGATCAGGTCGAGCCGGCGCGCCGCCAGGGTCATGGTGATCAGGCCGCCCATGGAGGTGCCGACGAAGACCGCGCGCGCCAGGCCAAGGGCATCCATCAGCCGGACGATGTCGCCGGCATAGACCATCGGGTTGTAGTTGGCCGGGTTGGAGTCGCGCGCCGAGTGGCCGCGGCCGCGCACGTCGACTGCGATCACGCGCCGGCCCATGGCTGCCAGCTCGGGAGCGAGTTCGTCGAAGTCGGCCGAGTTGCGGGTCAGGCCGTGGATGCAGACGACCGGCAGGCGCGCTATCCCGGCGCAGGCTGCGTAGTCGCGCGCATACAGCTGCAAGCCGTCGTCGCTGGTGTAGCGGATGTCAGAATAGGTGGACATGGGCCCCGTTTGATTATCTTGTCACTGCCAGGGTGGTGCCGGGAGAGGGGCGCCCTCTGGGGGCGCCCCGGCTGCCATGCGTGGGGCGGATCAGAACTTGACGTTCACGGTCGCGCGCACGGTGCGCGGATCGCCGTAGAAGGCGGTGATGGTGTTGAAGAAGCCGGAGAAGTTGTAGCCGGCGGTCTTGTAGCGCTTGTCGGTCAGGTTGCGGCCGTGCAGGCCGACCTGGACCTTGCGGTCGCTGCTGGTCCACACCAGGCTCGCATCCCACAGTCCGTAGCCGCCCTGCGCCAGCATCAGGTTGCCCGGAACGGTCGCGTCCAGGCTCGCCACGCCGGTGGGACGCGCGATCTCGGTCTGGTACACCATGCTCTTGTACGAGGCGCTGTTCATCAGGTTCATGGTGCCCGAACGGCCCATGACGCTCATCGGCCATTCGTAATTGACGGCGATGTTGGCCGAGTTCTTCGGCGTGTTCTGGAACTCGACGCTGCCGGCGATGTTGACCAGGTTGGCGCCGTTCGCGACGATCCATTCCTTGTAGTCGGCGTTGATGTGGCTGTACATCGCGCTCACGTTCAGGCTATTGGTGAGGTAGGCGACCGCTTCCAGTTCGAGGCCCTTGATCTTGGCCTTGCCGGCATTGGTCAGGCTGCCGGCGAAGCCGTTGACCTGGCCGTTGGCGCCGAAGGTCGGGATCGAGCCCGGGATCTGCACGTTCTTGTAGTCCGTGTAGAAGACGGCCGCATTGGTCTGCAGGCGGCCGCCGTTCATGTTGGACTTCACGCCCATCTCGATGCTGCTGACTTCTTCCGGATCGACGCCGCGGCGCTTCTGCAGCGATACGGCGCTGGTCGGGCCACCGGTGGCGGCCAGGTCCATGCGCGGGTCGAACATGCCGCCCTTGAAGCCCTTCGACCAGGTGGCGTACAGGTTGTGCTCGGGTGCGAACTTCCAGCCGAAGCCCAGTTTCGGGGTGAACTTCTTGTCCTCGCGGTGCAGGGCGTCCTTGCCCAGGTCGGTATTCGGCGCGCCGGCCGGGACCGCGCCCGGGTTGCCCAGGCGCGGCGAGCTGGCCAAGCCGAGGTAGGTGCGCTTGAAGATCTCCGCCTCGCGCTCGTCCACGGTGTAGCGGCCGCCCACGCTGACGTTGAAGGTATCGGTCAGGCTGTAGCTGGCGTCGGCGAACACGGCCCAGGTCTTGGAATCGATGTCGTCGTGGGTCAGCAGCGACAGGCCGCCCAGGGCGTTGTACAGCACATCGAAGTCGTTGTAGGCGTTGGTCTTCATGTAGAACACGCCGGCCACGCCCTGCACCTTGCTGCCGGTGTAGGTCAGCTGGAATTCCTGGCTGGTCTGCTTGTCCTTGTAGAAGGACGGTGCTTCCCACAGCGGCTGCTCGAGCGAGTCGAAGTCGATCGGGGCGTAGGACTTCGACTTGCGGTGGGCGGTAATCGATTTCACCGACAGGGTCGGGTCGATGGTGTACTCGGCCAGCAGCGAGCTGCCCTCGGTGGTGACCTGCTGCTTGTGGCCCATTACCGAGTACAGGTTGGCGCGGGTGTCATATTCGCCGGCGGCCGGCTGGATGTTGCCCGGGGCCGGGCCCAGGGTCAGGCGGCGGCCCTGGCGCGCTTCGGAATCGTCGCGGGTCTTGTCGGTGGCCAGGCGGATGAACCAGTCGGGGGTGGGCGTGAATTCGAGGCTCACGCGGCCGGCCAGCACGTCCTTGTTGTAGTTCTCGCGGCCGTTCAGGATGTTGCGGCCGAAACCGTCGCGGTTGAAGGTGCCGATGGTGGCGCCGATGCGCACGGTATCCGAGATTGGGGTGCTGCCCTTGAGAACCAGGTCCTTCTCGCTGTAGTTGCCGATGGTGAGCTTGGCGTCGAAGGTCGGCTTGGCCGCCAGCTTGCGGGTCACGTACTTGACCGCGCCGCCGATCGTGTTGCGGCCGTACAGGGTGCCCTGCGGGCCGCGCAGCACTTCGATGCGCTCGAGGTCGTAGATGTCGGTGAGGGCGCCCTGCGGCCGCGCCAGGTAGATGTCGTCGAGGTAGATGCCGACGCCCTGCTCGTAGCCGGCGACCGGGTCCTGCTGGCCGATGCCGCGGATGAAAGCGGTCAGCGTGGTGTTGGTGCCGCGCGACGCTTTCAGCGTGGTATTCGGGGTGACGTCGGCAATCGCGGTGAGGTCGGGCAAGGCGCGCTTTTCCAGCTCGGCGCCCGAAAAGGCGGTGACGGCGCCCGGCACGTCCTGGATCAGTTCGGCGCGGCGGCGGGCCGTCACGACGACCTTGCTGATGTCTTCGGTGGCATTGGCGTTGGCGCCGTTGCCGGTGTCGGTGCTTTCCTGCGCATGGGCCGCGCCCATCGGCGCGCCGTAGATCGCCAGCAGCACGGCAGTGGACATGGCGGAACGGTTCAACAGCTTCAGGTTCTTCTTGGTCAGACGCATTCTTGTCTCCTAATTATCGATAGCGGCATGCGTTCAGGTTTTCGCATGGTCGCAAGTGTGCCAAGCTTGGGTTTGGTTAGATAGTCAACAATCGCCCACCCCGTTGTGCAAAAATGCACAGCCCGCCTCACCAGGGCAGTGCACGGCTCGTCGGGGCAGGATTCGGGGCATGCACCATTGGTGCGCTGCCGCATAGAAAAAGTGCTAAATGATTGCAGGGGGAATGTGCACTGGTGCACAATGTGCCATCTTGATATTGAACAAGTAACGATGAACACGCTGCCCGAGTGGACCGACCTGCGTTTCTTCCTCGAACTGGCGCGCGCCGGCACCCTGTCGGGGGCCTCGCGCCGGCTGGAAGTCGAGCACACCACGGTGGCGCGCCGCATCGACCGCCTGGAAGCCCAGCTCGGCTCGACCCTGTTCGACCGCTCGCGCGAAGGCTACGAACTGACCGAGGTCGGCCAGGCGCTGCTGCCGCATGCGGAGGCGATGGAAGGGGCGGCGCTGGCTGCCGCCGAGCAGATCGGCGGGGCCGAGGTGGCCGCGCACGGGGTGGTCCGGCTGGGCGTGCCCGAAGTGTTCGGGGTGCGGGTGGTGGCGCCGCTGTTGGCCGAGCTGCTGGAGCAGCACCCGGACCTGTCGATCGACCTGCTGAACCTGCCGCGCTTCGCCAACCTGGCCAACCGCGAGGCCGATCTCGGCGTCATGCTCGATCCGCCCACCACCGGGCGCTACATGGTCACGCGGCTGGCGTCGTTTCACTTCTACCTGTACGCCTCGCCGGGCTACCTGGCCAGGCACCCGCCGATACTCACCCAGGCCGACCTCGCGCGCCACGACTTCGTCGACTACGTGCAGGACCGCCTGGCCAGCCGCGAGCTGTCCTACCTGAACGAACTCGGCTTCACGCCGCGGCGCCGGATTTGCTGCTCGGGCATGACCGGCCAGCTGGAAGCCGCGTCGCTTGGCATGGGCCTGATGATGGCGCCGCCGTATGCGGTGCCGGACGACGGCCGCCTGGTGCGGGTGCTGCCCGGCTTCCAGGCCGAGCGCTCGTTCTGGCTGGCGGCGCCGACCGACCTGTACCGGCTGCGGCGGGTGAAGGTGGTGTGGAACCTGCTGCGCGAATGCGCGGAGAACCATCCGGATTTGTTCGTGGCGGAGCGCTAATCCACATGAATTGCACGATACGACCCTATCAGCCAGCCGACCGCGAGGCCGTCGATCGCGTGGCCCTGGCCGCTTTCGAACAATACGCGCATGCCTATGCGGACTGGCCGCGCTTCAGCGCACGCATCGCACGGACTTCGGAACTGGCTGGCCAGGCCGAGCTCCTGGTCGCGGACCGCGCGGGCGAGGTGCTGGGCGCCGTCCTGCACGTCGCACCGGGCATGCCGCGCAGCGCCATCTTCCCCGATGACTGGGCCGTGATCCGCATGCTGGTGGTGGCGCCCGAACAGCGCGGCCGCGGCATCGGCCGCGGGCTGGTCGCCGCCTGCCTGCAGCGCGCCGTGCGCGACGGGGCGCCGGCAGTGGGCCTGCACACCAGTCCCATCATGGAAACGGCCCTGCGTCTCTACACCACCCTCGGATTCACACGCGACCGCGAGCTCGACCCCATCGACGGCGTCGCCTACGGACGCTACGTGCTGCCGGCTGAGCGCTTGCAGGCGGCGCTCGATCGCCTGGCGGGCAGGCGCCCCATGGCGCCATCTACTTAGCCGGCATGCGCGCCGTCGAGGAAGCCGCGCACGAAATCGTTGACGCCGGCGCCGATCCACAGGCAGAGCGCGGCGGCCAGCAGCAGGTTGCGGTTGTTCCTGCGGTAGCCGAGGACAAGCAGGATCAGTCCGACGATTTCGAGGAGGCAGGAGAGGATGTCGGCCATGTCGGTGTTACCAATGTCGTTAAGGAAGCAGCGATTCTAGCGCTTGCCGGGTCCTGAAAATGCACACATTGACGCGGCCGCCGTTCAGCGCCATTTCTGCACCGTTGAGATCAGCTCCTTGCTCAGCACCTCATTGTCGCCGCCGAAGCGGTCGCCGTTATGCAGGGTCACCGCGACGATGTTCGAATTGATGTCCATCTCGAGCTGGCTGTAGAAGTTGAAGACGTAGCCGCCGTGTCCGACCAGGTGCCTGCCGTTGACGGTGCGCAGCCAGGTGCCATAGCCGTAGTCGGTCGCCTTGCCGTCCGGGAGCACGTAGCTGGTGTTCATCCGCTTCACGCCGGCCGGTGAAACCAGCTTCCCGGATTGCAGCGCCAGCATGAAGGCCGCCAGGTCATCCACGGTGCTGACCAGGCCACCGGCCGCATAGTAGTTGCTCGCCGCGAGTGGCCAGGCGGGGGCGGGGCCGCCACGGTAGCCGGTGACCAGGCCCGGGATCACCTGCTGGTCGCTGCCTTCGCGCGTATGCGCGAGGCCCAGCGGCCTGGCGATGCGGCGCTCGAGGAAGGCGTAGTAGCCTTCGCCGGTCACTTTTTCGATCACGAGGCCGAGCAGGTTGTAGCCGGTATTGTTGTAGGCGAAGCGGGTGCCGGGCGCGAAATCCAGCGGCCGCTCGCGCACCGGGTCGACCAGCTCCCGGGGCGTGTGTTCGAGGCGCGCGGTGGTGCGCCAGTAGCCGGAGTCCATCGACAGATTCGGGATGCCGCTGGTGTGGCTCAAGAGATGCTCGATCGTCACCTCGTCCCACGCGGCAGGGGCATCCGCCAGGTAGCGCTTGACCGGGGCGTCGAGCGTGATTTTGCCTTCGTCGACCAGCAGCATGATGGCGGTCGCCGTGAACAGCTTGGTGGTCGAGCCGATCCGGAACACGTGCTCCGGCCGCACTGCCACGCCCAGTTCGACGTTCGCCATGCCGTAGGCCTTGCGCAGGATCGGCCGGCCGTCCTTGGCGACCAGCGCGGCCACGCCGGGCAGTTCCGGCTTGAAGCGGCTGCTGACGATGCGGTCGAGCGACTGCGCGAGCGTGTCGGGCGTATCCGGCGCCGCCATCGCGGCCAGGGGGAAACAGAGGAGCAGGGCGAGTCGCTTCATGCGTGTCCAGCGTGGTCGATGAGAGAGCGCGACGATAACACGCGCGGCAGCCGCGAAAATGCATGCATTTTCACACCCGGCAAGCGCCGCGCTTAGCGTCCCGGCCGGAACGGATTGCGCTCGTTCAGCTCGTCCATGTAGTCATCGATGCCGCCCTGTTCGCGTTCCAGGAAGCGCTCGATCGCGTCCGCGAAGGACGGATGCGCCAGCCAGTGCGCCGACCAGGTGCGGGTCGGCAGGAAGCCGCGCGCCATCTTGTGCTCGCCCTGGGCGCCGCCCTCGAAGGCATGGATGCCCTGCTCGATGCAGAATTCCAGCGGCTGGTAGTAGGCCGCCTCGAAGTGCAGGCAGGGCACGTGTTCCAGTTCGCCCCAGTAGCGCCCGAACAGCGTGGTCTCGCTGTGGATGACGAGCGAGGCCGCGATGTCGCGGCCCTCGCGCGAGGCGATCACGAGCAGGATGTTGTCCGGCATGCTTGCGCCGATCCGGCGGAAGAAGTCCAGGTTCAGGTAGGGCGTCGAGTAGTGCGCCTTGTAGGTGTGGCGGTAGCAGCGGTTGAGCAGCACCCATTCAGCGTCCGTCACGTCGCGCCCGCGCACGCGGCGCAGGGAGACGCCCGCATCGCGTACTTTTCTCCGCTCGGCGCGGATGTTCTTGCGCTTCTTTTGCTCGAGCGTCGCCAGGAAGTCTTCGAATGTGCGGTATCCCCCGTTCAGCCAGTGGAACTGCACGCCGCTGCGCAGCAGGAAGCCCGCGTCCTGCAGCTGGCGCGCCTGCTCTTCGGGCGGGAACAGCACGTGGGTCGACGAGACCTCGGTCGCGCCCTGGGTCGCCACCAGCACGTCCACCAGGGCCGTGCGCGCTTGCGCGTCGAGCGCCATCAGGCGCGGCCCGGCCACCGGCGTGAAAGGGATCGCGGACAGCAGCTTCGGGTAGTACTCGACCCCGTGCCGGTGGTAGGCATCGGCCCAGGCCCAGTCGAACACGTACTCGCCGTACGAATGGCCCTTGACGTAGAGGGGCAGGGCGGCGGCCAGGCGGTCGTCGGCGTCGTAGAGCGCGATGTACTGCGGCTGCCAGCCGGTCTCCGGCGCCGCGCTGCCCGATTCGTGCAGCGCATGCAGGAAAGCGTAGGAGAGGAAGGGATTGGGATCTTCCTGCGCCGCCACGAGCGCGTCCCACTGCGTCTGGCCGATATCAAGCAAGGAAGAAACGATATGCGTGCGATAATTCAAAATGACATCCCTAACGAATTGATGAGCGACGACGCTGCGAAAGCCTCACCAATGAACAAGCAATTCTTCAATCTCTACACGCACCACTTCGCCCGCGTCGCGGTAGCCATTCCGCGCGTGCGCATCGCCGACCCGGCCTTCAATGTCGAACAGACCGTGACCTTGGCGCGCCAGGCCGCGGACGAGGGCGCCGTGCTGGTGGCCTTCCCGGAACTGGGCCTGTCCGCCTACAGCTGCGACGACCTGTTCCACCAGCGCGCGCTGCTCGATGGCTGCCTGGCCGGCCTGGCCCGCATCATCGAGGCCTCCAAGTCCCTGCCGCTGGCCCTGGTCGTCGGCCTGCCCTTGAAGGTCAACCACCAGCTCTTCAATTGCGCCGCGGTCGTCGCGGGTGGCCGCGTGCTGGGCGTGGTGCCCAAGAGCTTCCTGCCTAATTATGGCGAGTTTTACGAATCCCGGCAGTTCAGTGCGGCCGATTGCGCGGCGGTGGAGAGAATCGAGCTGTTCGGCGCCACCGTGCCCTTCGGCCCGGCACTGCTGTTCGAGGTCGAGAACCTGCCGCTGTTCCGGTTCCACGTCGAGATCTGCGAGGACGTCTGGGTGCCGATTCCGCCATCCTCGTTCGCGGCGATGGCCGGCGCCACGGTGCTGGTCAACCTGTCGGCCTCGAACATCGTGGTCGGGAAAAGCGGCTACCGCCACCAGCTGGTCAGCCAGCAGTCGGCGCGCTGCCTGGCCGCCTACCTGTATACCTCGGCCGGGCGCGGCGAATCGACCAACGACATGGCCTGGGACGGCCAGTCGCTCATCTACGAGAAGGGCGACCTGCTGGCTGAGTCGGAACGCTTCAGCGACGACTCGCACGTGATCTATGCCGACGTCGACCTCGACCGCCTGTCCAACGAGCGCATGCACGCGACCACCTTCGCGCAGTCGGTGCGCCGCCACGCCGAGGAAGTCGCGAAATTCCGGCTGGTGCAGTTCACGCTCGAGCTGCCTTTGGCGCGTGACATGCCGCTCGCGCGCACGGTCGAGCGTTTCCCCTACGTGCCGGCGGACCAGACCCGGCGCGACGAGCGCTGCCTCGAGGTCTACAACATCCAGGTCCAGGCCCTGATCCAGCGCCTGTCGAGCACCGGCATCAAGAAGGTGGTGATCGGCGTCTCCGGCGGGCTCGATTCGACCCATGCGCTGCTGGTCTGCGCCAAGGTCATGGACCGCCTCGGCCTGCCGCGCACCAACATCCTGGCCTATACCATGCCCGGCTTCGCCACCAGCGAGCGCACCCTGAAGCAGGCTAACGACCTGATGGCGGCGGTGGGCTGCAGCGCCCAGCTGATCGACATCCGCCCGAGCTGCATCCAGATGCTCAAGGACCTCGGCCACCCCTATGTGGAAGGCAAGGCGGAATACGACATCACTTTCGAGAACGTGCAGGCGGGTGAGCGCACCAACCACCTGTTCCGCCTGGCGAACTTCCACAATGCGATCGTGATCGGCACCGGGGACCTGTCCGAGCTGGCGCTGGGCTGGTGCACCTATGGCGTGGGCGACCACATGTCGCACTACAACGTCAACGCCAGCGTACCGAAGACCCTGATTTCCTACCTGGTGCGCTGGGTGGCCGAGACCGGTGCGGTGGTGGAGAACGGTGCGGACGTGCTATTGAAGATCCTCGACACCGAGATCAGCCCCGAGCTGGTGCCGGGCGGCGACAAGGATGGCAAGCCGGCCCAGATCACCGAGAACACCATCGGCCCGTACGAGCTGCAGGACTTCAACCTGTACTACACGCTGCGTTACGGCTTCAAGCCGAGCAAGGTGGCTTTCCTTTCCTGGTGCGCCTGGCACGACCGCGAGCAGGGCCGCTGGCCGAGCGCGGCCAATGCGCGCAACCAGTACGAGCTGGCCGCCATCAAGAAAAACCTGGGCATCTTCCTGTGGCGCTTCTTCAAGACCAGCCAGTTCAAGCGCACCTGCGTGCCGAACGGGCCGAAGGTCGGCAACGGCGGTTCGCTGTCCCCGCGCGGCGACTGGCGCGCACCGTCGGATTCCGAAGCCACCGTGTGGATGGGTGACCTGAACAACATTCCTGACTAACCGGGGCGCGTAGCCTCCTGTTCGAGAGAGAAAACAAGATGAAACAGATTACCTGCGTGATCAAACCGTTCAAGCTGGACGAAGTGCGCGAGGCGCTGGCCGACGTCAACGTCACCGGCCTGACCGTGACCGAAGTGAAGGGCTTCGGCCGCCAGAAAGGCCACACCGAGCTGTATCGCGGCGCCGAGTACGTGGTCGACTTCCTGCCCAAGGTGAAGATCGAAGTGGTGGTGGACGACAGCCTGGTCGACGGAGTGGTCGACGCCATCATCAAGGCCGCGCGCACCGGCAAGATCGGCGACGGCAAGATTTTTGTCCAGAACGTGGAGCAGGTGATTCGGATCCGTACCGGCGAGACCGGACCCGACGCGGTGTAAGCAAGCTCGCTCCGTCTCTGTAACCTGGTCCGGCTCGCCGATACGTTCGGCATCGAACGGTGAACCTGACTGGATGAGCTATGATGCATAAAAATTAACTAAGTGTTAATTTTTTCTATATCGCTCTTCCATCAGTACAATTACAGAGAGAAACCATGAGCGACATTGAAAAGATCCCTACCGGCATTCCAGAACTCGACCTGGTGCTGCGTGGCGGCCTGCCGAAGCGGCGCATCCACCTGATCGAAGGCCGCCCCGGCACCGGCAAGACCACGATCGGCCTGCGCTTCCTGATCGACGGCATCGAGAAGGGCCAGGCTTGCCTCTACATTTCGCTGTCCGAAACCGTCGAGGAGCTGCGGGCGACCGCCCATAGCCACGGCTGGTCGCTGGACGGCATCGCGCTGCGTGAGGTGGTGCCGGCCGAGGCCCAGCTCGCGCAGCAGCAAAGCGTGCTGTTTCCATCGGAGGCTGAGCTCAGCCAGACCATCGGCGCCATCACCGATGCCATCCGCGCTGCGGGGCCGGTGCGCGTCGTGATCGATTCGATGTCGGAGCTGCGCATGGTGGCCAACGACCCGATGCGCTACCGGCGCCAGATCGTGGCGCTCAAGCGCTTCCTGCAGCAGCAGGACTGCACGACGCTCCTGATGGACGACCTGACCGACGAGCCGCGCCAGTTCGACCTGCAGGGCACGGTGCACGGGGTAATCACCCTGGACCAGCGCGAGCGCGAGTTCGGCGCCGCGCGCCGCCGCCTGCGGGTGGTCAAGATGCGCGGCGCTTCGTTCCAGAGCGGTTGGCACGACTTCGCGATCACCGCGCGCGAAGTGTATGTGTTCCCGAGCCTGATCGCGGACGAGCACGCGGGCGGGCGCCTGCGCGATCCGGTGCCGAGCGACGTTCCGGAACTGGATGCCATGCTGTGCGGCGGGCTGGTGCGCGGCACCTCGGCCATGATCCTCGGGCCCACCGGCGTCGGCAAGTCGTCGCTGGCGCTGCAGTATGCCAACGTGGCGGCGGCGCGCGGGCAGCACGTCGCCTACTTCGCCTTCGACGAAACCAAGGACACCCTGCTCGACCGCGCCAACGGGCTGGCGATGCGCACCTCCGAGGCGATCGACGCGGGCCGGGTCTACTGGGAGCGCATCAATCCCTCGCGCATCACGCCCGGAGAATTCATCTGGAAGGTGCGGCGCCAGGTCGAGGACCACGGCGCCGCCCTGGTCGTCATCGACAGCCTGAACTCCTACCTCGAGACCATGCACGAGGAAGCCGCCCTGATGCTGCAGATGCACGAGCTGCTCAGCTACCTGTCGAACCAGGGTGTGCTGTCCTTGCTGATCGTCGGCCAGACCGGCCTGTTGCAGGACGTGCGCGACACGCTCGACGTCGGATTCATCAGCGACACTGTGATCTTGCTGCGCTACTTCGAGGCGGAAGGCACGGTGCGCAAGGCGATCTCGGTGCTCAAGAAACGTCCCGGCCGGCACGAGACCAGCATCCGCGAATTCTCGCTGACCGGCGCCGGCGTCACGGTCGGCGCCCGCCTCGTGGGCTTCGAAGGGGTGCTCACCGGCGTGCCGCGCGCCGCGCCGGACGGCGCCGCCGCGGAGCCGGGCCATGGCTGACCCGCGCAAGCCCGGCTGGGACGTCGTCGCCGCCGTCTGCGCCCGGGCCGAGCCGGATGCGACCGCGCTCGCCGTGCTGCTGGAAGGCTGGGGCGCGCACTGCCGCACCTGCCTGGGCGGCGCGGAGCTGGCCGCGCTGGCGGCCGATCCGGACGTGTCGGTGCTCCTGGTGACGGACGACGCGCTCGAAGCCCATGCGGCAGCGCTGGGGGCGGCGCTGCAGGCACAACCGCCCTGGTCGGACCTGCCGATCATCGTGTTCAGCGCCCAGGCCAACAGCGGCGGATCGGACCTGCAATGGGCCTTCCTGCGCCAGTTCGCCAACCTGACGGTTCTGGGCAGGCCCAGTTCCCCCAACATGCTGCGCAGCGCCTTCGACGCCGCCTGCCGTGCGCGCGCCTGGCAGCTGACCGTGCGCGAGCAGATGGAGACGCTGGCGGCCGCGGCGACCCTGCTGGAACAGCGGGTGCTGGAGCGCACCGCCGAACTGGTGGCCGAGGTCGAGACCCGCAAGCGCATCGAGAGCGCGCTGAACGAATCGCGCAAGCTGGAAGCGATCGGGCGCCTGACCGGCGGCGTGGCCCATGACTTCAACAACCTGCTGCAAGTGATCCAGGGCGCCACCACCTTGCTGCCGCTGGCGGAGCCGGGTAGCGAACGCTTCCAGCGTTCCCTGCAGTCGATCCAGCGCGCCGCCGCGCGCGGCGCCAAGCTGACCCACCAGCTGCTCGCTTTCGGACGGCGCCAGGCGCTGTCCGGGGGCGCGCTCGACCTGGCCAGGCAGCTCGACGAGATGCGTGGATTGCTGCAGCAGTCGCTGCGCGAGCGGATTCCGCTGGCGCTGGACATCGCCCCCGGCCTGTGGCTGGCCGACGCCGATTCCACCCAGCTCGAGGTGGCGCTGCTGAACCTCACCGTCAACGCCAAGGATGCGATGCCCGAGGGCGGCGTGGTGACCATCGGCGCGCGCAACCTGAGCCTTCCCTCGCCGGAGCTGCCGGACCTCGAGCTGAGCGGCGACTTCGTCTGGCTCAGCGTGAGCGACACCGGCCCCGGCATGACGCCCGAGGTGGCGCGCCAGGCCTTCGATCCCTTTTTCACCACCAAGCCGCTCGGCGCCGGCACGGGCCTCGGCCTGAGCCAGGTGTACGGCTTTGCCGGGCAGTCCGGCGGCAGGGCGTGGATCGACACCTCGCCGAACGGCACGACGGTATCCGTCCTGCTGCCGCGCAGCACGCAAGCGGTCGCGGTCGACAAGGACGAGAACGCGCCCGCGCCGCCGCTGGCCGGCGGCGTGCGCATGCTCTATGTGGAGGACGATGCGGAAGTGGCCGATGCGACCATGGAGCTGCTCGCCAACCTGGGCTGCGAGGTCACGCTGGCGCGCGACGCCGCGCAAGCCCTGCGGCACTCGCTGGATCGCTTCGACGTGGTGTTTTCGGATGTGGTCATGCCGGGGCCGATCGACGGCATCGGCCTGGCGCGCCAGGTGCGCACGCTCTATCCGGACCTGCCGATCCTGCTCGCGAGCGGCTACGTGGTGGCGCCCGAGCGCCTGCAGGGACTAGCGGTCAGCGTGTTGGCAAAGCCGTATACCCAGGAAGAACTGCGCCGTGCGCTGGCACGCCTGCTGGCGTCGCGCTAGCGGCCCATCCGCAGGTCGAACTTCCAGGTCAGCAGGCGCAACCCGCTGATGAACAGCGCGCTCGACCACAGAGCGAAGTCGTGCTCGATGCCGTATTTGCCCATCAGCAGGAACAGCCAGTTGCCGAGAAACGCGCAGATGGCATAGGGCTTGCCGTCGCGGAACACCATCGGCACCTCGTTGCAGACGATGTCGCGCAGCACGCCGCCGAAGATCCCGGTAATCACGCCCATCATCGAGGCGATGAAGATCGGCATGTTGGCATCCAGCGCGGCCGAGGTGCCGGCAATCGAGAACAGGCCCAGTCCGACCGCGTCGGCGATCACGATCAGGCGTTCGGACACGATCTGGCGCAGGGTGCGGATCAGGGGCGAGGCCACCAGCGCCAGCACGAAGATCAGGATCGCGTATTCCTGGTGGATGACCCAGAACAGCGGACGGCGGTCGAGCAGGATGTCGCGCAGGGTGCCGCCGCCGAATGCGGCGATGAAGGCCACCGTGAAGACACCAACCAGGTCCATGCGCTTGCGCCGCGCCTCGATGAAGCCGGAGAAGGCGCCGACCAGGATCGCCATGATTTCGATGAACTTGATGAGGGTCATGCGGTAACGGAGAGCGGATGTGTTGCTAGACTACCATGCCGCTCGGCATTTTCGGAATGACGAGAGTTGAGTTCGTAGGGTGGGCGGCTTGCCCGCCCACGCGTTCAATCGCCGCCAGATCTGTCGCGGCAATTTGTGCTTGAGCTATCACCGCGTGGGCGGGAGACCCGCCCACCCTACAGCAGCGGCAGCCGCACGGAAAAGATCACCTCGTTCCCATCATGCCGATACGCGATCTCGCCATGATGCTCGCGCACGATCTGCTGCGCGATGTACAAGCCGAGCCCCATGCCCGTGCGGTTGCGCGGATTGTTCAGCGAGGCGCGCTTGAAGGGGTTGAACAGGGTCGCCACGTGCTCGGGCGCGATCGGCGCGCCCGCATTCGACACCTCGACCACCGCTTCCGGCCCCTTGACCCTGACGCACACGCGCACCGGCTTGCCCGCTTCGCCGTGGTGGCGCGCGTTGCTCAGCAGGTTGGACAGCACCTGGCCCATGCGGCCGCTGTCGGCGTTCACCATCGCCTGGTCGTCACAGGCCAGCTGGAAGGGGGTGGTGGGATAGGCCAGGCGCGCCTCGTCGATCAGGTCTTCCACCAGCGCGGTCAGGTTGGTCGGCTCGAGCAGCACGCCCAGCCCGAGGCCGCCGTCGATGCGGCTCATGTCCAGCACCTGCGTGATCATGCGCTGCATGCGGCTGGTCGAGGACTGGATGCGCTTGCCCAGGGTCGGCTGGCTGTTGCCTTTTTCGAGCACCATGCCGGCCATGTTGATCGAGTGGAGCGGGTCGCGCAAGTCGTGGCCCAGCATCGCCAGCAGCTGGGCGCGCGTGGCGTCGAGCTGGGCGCGGCGGGCCGTCATCACGCGCACCAGCTCGGCCAGGGTCAGGCGCGAATTGGCCAGGACCGTCGGTTCCCAGGGATGCGCATGGCCGCGCACCGTCTCGTACCAGGCGTCGAACGAGCCGCGCGGCGTCAGGCGCTCGCCCAGCGGGCCGAAGGTGGTGGTTTTTTCGGGGCGTCCGCCCCAGGCCACCTGCTCGATCTGCTCGACGCGCAGCAGGATGTTCCAGCCGCCGGCAGCGGGGTCGAAGGGCAGGGCCAGCAGGCCCACCCACTTGCCCAGGCGGTCACGGATCGGCTCGGGCCAGTCGTCGCGTTTTTCGCGCACCACCAGGTCGTGCGCGCCCTCGGGCAGCGAAGCGAGGATGGCTTGCGCCAGGTCCGGCGGCACGTCGCCCGCGGTCCGGACCTTGTTGTAGTAGCTGGTCACCTGGCCCTGGGCCCCGGTGGCGGCCAGGATCAGGTCGGCGAAGCGACCGAAGGTCTCGAGCGGATCGTCTTCGATCAGGAGGTCTTCGATCAGCTTGGTGCGGGTCGCGGCGGCGCGTTCGATGATGGCGGTTTCCTGGCGCGATTCGATGCTGTGGATGGTCGAGGCGATCACCTGGGCCAGCACGTCGGCCGCCAGGCGGACCGAATAGGGCACCAGCTTGCGCGTCGTGTGGTGGCAGGCGATCAGGCCCCACAGGCGGCCGTTGATCACGATCGAGACGCTCATCGAGGCGCCCACGCCCATGTTCTTCAGGTATTCGATATGGACCGGCGAGACGCTGCGCAGCACGGCGTGGCTCATGTCGAGCGGCAGCGCGTCGGGCGCGCCCAGCAGCGGCACCATGGTGTCATTGACATCGATGATCGAGCGCAGGGTGTTCAGCACGTACAAGCGGCGCGCCTGTGCCGGGATGTCGGAAGCCGGGTAGCGCTGGCCGAGGTAGGGCACCAGGTCCTCGCGCCGGCTCTCGGCCACCACGTCGCCGCTGTCGTCGGGACGGAAGCGGTAGGCCATTACGCGGTCGAAGCCGGTGAACTCGCGGATCTGGTCGACGGCGCTCGACAGCAGCCCTTCGATGGTCTTCTGGCGGCGCAGCCGGTCGATCGAGCCATGCGCCTTCACGGCGAACAGGACGACTTCTTCCGCCTCGACCTCGCGCCGTTCGAATTCGGCGATCACACGGCCGAAGGCGGCGTGCACGATGCAGTCGACATCCTTGCCCTGGACGCAGACCGGCACCATCGAGGGAGAGACTTCGGGGTCGCCGGGCCCGACGTACTCGACCAGGCGTTGCAGCACGGCGGGAGGCAAGGCCAGGGTGGCGTAGGGCGCGCCGAGCGCGAGCTCGAGGCCGAGCATGGCCTCGGCGTTGGCGCTCCAGCCTTCGAGCAGGCCGTCAGCGGTGAAGAAGAGCAGGGCGCCATGGGGCTGGATCGAACCAGGAATGTGGATCGGCTCGTCGGCACAGTTCAGGAGGTCGACCTGGCGGCCGTGCTCCATGGGAATCACGGGAGATTCCTTCAATTCGCCACCATCCCCTTCTCGTCAATTCCGGCGAATGCCGGACGCGCGCATTGTACAGGCAAACCCTGTTTTGACACATTCTATTGTCGCGTCGGGCAGGGATTCCGTGCGCCCGCTCACTCAAGCAGGGCCGGACGCAGCAGCACGATCAGGGCGCCGTGGCCGCCATCTTTCTTGCCGGCTACACAGAAGGCGACCACCTCGCTCTTCTGCACCAGCCAGCTATGGACGATACCGCGCAGCACAGGCTCGCCCTTGGGCGACCCATAACCGATACCATGGACGATGCGCACGCAGCGCACGCCGCGGCGGTTGGCGCGGGACAGGAAATCGGTGACGGCATCGCGCGCCTGGTCGCGGTTCATGCCGTGCAGGTCGAGTTCGTCCTGGACCGGCCAATGGCGCTTGCGCAGCTTTTTCACGACGTCCGGACCCACGCCCGGCTGGGCGTAGCTCAGCGACGGATCCTCGTCGAGCAGGCCGTCGACGTCGAACAGATCGGACAGCGACTCGCGCAGCACGGCCTGGATTTCCTCTTCCTCGGTGAGGGGAGTGTTCGGCCTGCGGTCGCGGAAACTGCGTTCGGACGCCACATAGACCGGACGGTAGACGTAGCGGTCCGATTCGGGCAGCTTGTGCACGCCCTGCATCGCGCCGCGGAATTCCACGGCGCGCTCCTTGGCGATCCGCTCGCGCTTCTCGCGTTCGGCCTGTTCGATGGCGCGCTGGCGCTCGTCCTCTTTGAGCTTGTCGCGCAGGCCCTTCAGTTCAGCGAAATCCTTCATGCCTGCCATCGTACCGCTACTCCTTATTTCGGATCGTCTTCCAGCGCTTCCAGGTAGCGCTGCGCATCGAGCGCGGCCATGCAGCCGGTGCCCGAGCTGGTGATCGCCTGGCGATAGATGTGGTCCTGCACGTCGCCGGCCGCGAACACGCCCGGCACGTTGGTGGCGGTGGCCATGCCATCAAGGCCCGAGCGGGTGCGGATGTAGCCGTTCTTCATCTCGAGCTGGCCTTCGAAGATGCCGGTGTTCGGCTTGTGGCCGATCGCCACGAACACGCCGTGCACGTTCAGATCCCTGGTTTCGCCGCTGGCGGTCGACTTGATGCGCAGGCCGGTCACGCCGCCGTCGTCGCCCAGGACTTCGTCCAGGGTGTGGTTCAGTTCCAACACGATCTTGCCTTCGCTGACCTTGTGCATCAGGCGGTCGACCAGGATCGGCTCGGCGCGGAACTTGTCGCGGCGATGGATGACGGTGACCTTGGAGGCGATGCCGGCCAGGTACAGGGCTTCCTCGACCGCGGTGTTGCCGCCGCCGATGACCGCCACTTCCTGGTTGCGGTAGAAGAAGCCGTCGCAGGTGGCGCAGGCCGACACGCCCTTGCCCATGAAGGCCTGTTCCGACGGCAGGCCGAGGTACTGGGCCGACGCGCCGGTGGCGATGATCAGGGCGTCGCAGGTGTACTCGTTGCTGTCGCCGACCAGGCGGATCGGCTTTTCGTTCAGGTAAGTCGTGTGGATGTGGTCGAACACGATCTCCGTGTTGAAGCGTTCCGCATGCTGCAGCAGGCGCTGCATCAGTTCCGGACCCTGCACGCCCAGCGGGTCGCCCGGCCAGTTCTCGACGTCGGTCGTGGTCATCAGCTGGCCGCCCTGCTCGACGCCGGTCACCAGTATCGGTTTCAGGTTGGCGCGCGCGGCATAGACGGCCGCGCTGTAGCCGGCGGGACCGGAACCGAGAATCAGGACTTTGGCGTGTTTGGAAGTAGTCATGGAAGGCTTCGTAAGGGTAGTAACAAACGGAAACTGGGGGTGGGTGCTGCAGGAATCAAGGCCTGGAATGCAACACCGGATTATAGACGATGATGCAGACGAGCATGAATCGTGGTCATACTCGGCCATATATGGCTTAAAATGTCCGCTTGGCATGAGCGGATCGCTGATAGCGTCCACTTTCACCGCACTATTTGAGCAGTACCTAGCATGAGCAAGAACAGCCAAGCCGCTACTTCAGGATATACCCGCACCGCGCAAACTGCGCGCCAGCCCCTGCCGGGCCGGCTCTCGCGCCTCCTCATGGAAGCGCGCTGGATCGCCATGGCCGTCGCTTTCCTGTACTTCGTACTGATCCTGTTAAGTTATAACAAGGCCGATCCGGGCTGGTCGCACGCCAACGCGGTGCCCAAGATCGCCAACCTGGGCGGCAAGGCCGGCGCCTGGCTGTCCGACCTGCTGCTCTTCATCTTCGGGTTTTCCGCCTGGTGGTGGGGCGTGATCTTCCTGCGCGGCGTCTGGAAGGGCTGGCGCCGCCTGACGGAAGGGCTGGCGCCCGCTAGCGAGCCAGACCACGTCGGCGAGGTCTACGTGCGCTGGACCGGGTTCGCCATCCTGCTGGTCGGCAGCATCGGCATCGAATTCCTGCGTTTTCACTCCTGGAAGGTCGAGTTGCCGCGCCTGCCCGGCGGCGTGCTGGGACAGGAGCTCGGGCGGGCAGCCCAGGGCGCGTTCGGCAATACCGGCGCCACCTTGCTGTTCCTGATGCTGTTCGGCCTGGGCTTTTCGCTGTTCTTCCAGGTGTCCTGGCTGGCCGTCGCCGAGCGCATCGGCGAGTCGGTCGAGAACACCATCGACTGGTTCCGCATGCGCATGGAAGACATCGAGGACCGCAAGCAGGGCGAAGCGGCGGCCGTCAAACGCGACGAACTGGTGGTCAACGAGCGCCAGAAGTACACCGAGAAGCATCCGGCCCCGCCGGCGATCGTCAAGGCCGAGCCAATGCTGGAGCCGCGTGAGGAAGCGCCGGCCAAGGCGCGCCCCGAGCCCGCGATCCTCCCGCCGTCCACGCCGGCCTCGCTGGCCATGCCCGCGGCCCCGGTCGCCGGCGCGGCATCGACCATCAAGATCGAGCCGCAGATGACCAGCGTGCCGAAGTCCGAGCGCGCCCAGAAGGAAATGCAGACGCCGCTGTTCCACGAGCTGGCGAACGACGGCGGCCTGCCGCCGCTGGCCCTGCTGGACGAGGCGCCGCCGGCGCAGGAAACGGTCGCGGTCGAGACCCTGGAATTCACCAGCCGCCTGATCGAGAAGAAGCTCTCCGACTTCGGCGTCGAAGCCAAGGTCGTCGCCGCCTATCCGGGCCCGGTCGTGACCCGCTACGAGATCGAACCGGCCACCGGCGTCAAGGGCAGCCAGATCGTCAACCTGGCGCGCGACCTGGCGCGTTCGCTGTCCCTGACCTCGATCCGCGTGGTCGAGACCATCCCGGGCAAGAACTACATGGCGCTCGAGCTGCCGAATCCGAAGCGCCAGATCGTGCGCCTGTCCGAAATCGTCGGCTCGAAGGTCTATGGCGACAGCGCATCCGCGCTGACGGTCGCGCTGGGCAAGGACATCGCCGGCAAACCGGTCTGCGCCGACCTGGCCAAGATGCCGCACCTCTTGGTGGCCGGCACCACCGGTTCGGGTAAATCGGTCGGCATCAACGCGACCATCCTGTCGCTGCTGTACAAGTCCGACCCGGCCGACGTGCGCCTGATCCTGATCGACCCGAAGATGCTGGAGATGTCGGTGTACGAGGGCATCCCGCACCTGCTGGCGCCGGTCGTGACCGACATGCGCCAGGCCGGCCATGCGCTGAACTGGGCGGTGAACGAGATGGAGCGCCGCTACAAGCTGATGAGCAAACTCGGCGTGCGTAACCTGGCCGGCTACAACGGCAAGATCATGGAGGCGGCCAAGCGCGAGGAGCACATCCCGAATCCGTTCTCGATCATGCCGGACAATCCCGAGCCGCTCGAGAAGCTGCCGACCATCGTCATCATCATCGACGAACTGGCCGACCTGATGATGGTCGTGGGCAAGAAGGTGGAAGAGCTGATCGCCCGTATCGCCCAGAAGGCGCGCGCGGCCGGCATCCACCTGATCCTGGCGACCCAGCGGCCGTCGGTGGACGTGATCACGGGCCTGATCAAGGCCAACATCCCGACCCGTATCGCGTTCCAGGTGTCGTCCAAGATCGACTCGCGCACCATTCTCGACCAGATGGGGGCGGAGACCCTGCTCGGCATGGGCGACATGCTCTACATGCCGCCGGGGACCGGCCTGCCGATCCGCGTGCACGGCGCGTTTGTCTCGGACGACGAAGTGCATCGAGTTGTAAAACATCTCCAGTCGCTGGGCGAACCGAACTATATTGAAGGCATTCTCGAAGGCGGCACGCTGGAAGAGGGCAATGCCGAGGGCATTCCGGCCGGCGAGGGCGGCAGCGGCGAATCCGATGCGCTCTACGACCAGGCCGTGGCCGTGGTGCTCAAGCACCGCAAGGCCTCGATCTCCCTGGTCCAGCGCCACCTGCGCATCGGCTACAACCGCGCGGCCCGCCTGATCGAGCAGATGGAGCACGCCGGGATGGTGTCGCCGATGCAGTCGAACGGCAACCGCGATATCCTCGTTCCGGCGACGACCGCCGAATAATCTGGTGCCTCCCGTAGGGTGGTCGGCTTTGCCGACCGCGCGTTCGACGTACGGTGAGACACCACAACAAGAGGAATGCACATGAAATTCACGACCTACGCTTTTGCCACACTGATCGCCACCGTCGCCGTCTCGAGCACCGCCCACGCCAGCGCCCTCGACCAGTTCAAGTCCTTCGTCGCCGGCACCAAGTCCGCGAAGGGCGACTTCACCCAGCAACAGCTCGGCAAACCCAAGTCCGGCAAGGCCGCCCCGGTCTCGAGCGGCACCTTTGTGTTTGCCCGTCCCGGCAAGTTCATCTGGACCTACCAGAAGCCCTACGAGCAGCTGCTGCAGGCCGACGGCGACACCCTGTACATCTACGACAAGGACCTGAACCAGGTCACCACCCGCAAGCTGGGCAACGCCCTGGGTTCGTCGCCGGCCGCCATCCTGTTCGGCAGCAACGACCTGGAGAAGAACTTCACGCTCACCGAAGCCGGTGAACGCGATGGCGCCGAATGGCTGACCGCGGTCCCGAAAGCCAAGGACACCACCTTCGAGCAGATCGGCATCGGCCTGAAGGGCGGCGTGCCGGTGGCGATGGAACTGAAGGACCAGTTCGGCCAGGTCTCGCTCCTGAAGTTCACCAGCTTCCAGCGCAACCCGGCGCTGGGCGCCCAGCAGTTCAGCTTCTCGGTGCCGAAGGGCGCCGACGTGGTCAAGCAGTAAGCGTCGAAGCCCGCGCGCATGCGCGGGCTTCCTCCCCGGTCACGCCTATCGTTTACACTAGGCGCATGGACGATCTCTTCAAAACCGAACCCGCCCCGCCCCTGGCAGAGGCCCTGCGTCCGCGCACCATCGACGAGGTGATCGGCCAGAGCCACCTGCTCGGCTCCGGCAAGCCGCTGAACCTGGTGTTCAAGTCGGGCAAGCCGCATTCGATGATCCTGTGGGGGCCGCCCGGCGTGGGCAAGACCACACTGGCGCGCCTGACGGCCTATGCCTTCGATTGCGAATTCATCGCGCTGTCCGCCGTGCTCTCGGGCGTGAAGGACATCCGCGCCGCCGTCGAGCAGGCGGAGCAGTACCTGGCGCGCGGCAAGCACACCATCCTGTTCATTGACGAGATCCACCGCTTCAACAAGTCGCAGCAGGACGCCTTGCTGCCCTTCGTGGAATCGGGCCTGGTGACCCTGATCGGCGCCACCACCGAGAACCCGTCCTTCGAAGTGAATTCGGCGCTGCTGTCGCGCTCCCAGGTGTATGTGCTCAAGGCGCTCACCGACGACGAGATGCGCCAGCTGCTCAAACGCGCCTCGGCGCGGGTGCTGCAGCACCTGACCTTCGACGAGCTGGCCGTGGACACCCTGATCGGCTATGCCGACGGCGATGCGCGCCGCTTTCTCAATCTGCTGGAGCAGACCAAGACCTCGGCCGACACCTCCGGCATCACCCGCATCACGAGCGAATTCGTCGAGAACGCGCTGACCCTCAACGCGCGCCGCTTCGACAAGGGCGGCGATAATTTCTACGACCAGATCTCGGCCCTGCACAAATCCGTGCGCGGTTCGCATCCGGACGCGGCCCTGTACTGGCTGTGCCGCATGCTGGACGGCGGCGCCGACGCCAAGTACCTGTCGCGCCGCATCGTGCGCATGGCCTGGGAAGACATCGGCCTGGCCGACCCGCGCGCGCTCCAGATCGCCAACGACGCCGCCACCACCTACGAGCGCCTCGGTTCGCCCGAAGGCGAGCTGGCGCTGGGCCAGGCCGTCATCTACTTGGCGATCGCGGCCAAGAGCAATGCCGGCTACAACGCCTTCAATGCCGCCATGGCGTTCGTGAAGAAGGACAAGTCGCGCGAGGTGCCGGTCCACCTGCGCAACGCGCCGACCCGGCTGATGAAAGAGCTCGGCTACGGCCACGCCTACCGCTACGCGCACGACGAGCCGCATGCGTATGCGGCGGGCGAAACCTATCTGCCGGAGGGGATGCCGGAACCGGGCTGGTACCAGCCGGTGCCGCGCGGCGTCGAGTCCAAAGTGGCCGAGAAACTGGCCTTCCTGCGCAGCCTCGACGACGAGGCGCGCGGCGAGGGCGGGGACGGCGGCAGGGATAGCTGATCCATATTCGTCCAAGATCGCGGAACGTGCCGTCTACTTTCGGCCGGTCCGCGCATTTCGCATTCTGTTCCGTGTTTTGCGCGCTTCGTCGCATGTCGATGGCGGCCTGCAGGTCCGATCGGTAAAGTTCAACCATACCGAATCACATTCCACCTGAAGGAGAACACCATGAACATCCGTAAAAACTTCGAAGCTGTCTTCATCGCTGCCGCCGCCCTGGGCCTGGTCGCCAGCTACGCCACCGCCGCCGCCCGTCCGGTCGAAGTGGTCCAGCCTGCCACCGCGACCCTGGTCGACTCGAACGTGCACGTCGTCGTCGTGAAGGCCCAGCGCATGAGCTTTGCCGAGAAGGCCGGCCTGATCTGAATTGCCCCGGCAACGGGCAGGGCAGGACGGGCGGGCGGCCCGGCGCGGCGGTCGATCGACACCGTTGGCGTAATACGCCAGGAAAGTAAGGGACATCTTCGGTCGGCTTGGTACAATTGTGTTTTCGACATACGCAAGCCCAACCCCGACATGATTGACATCCAACTTCTCCGCAAAGACATCGACACCGTCGCCGCGCGCCTGGCGACCCGCAAGTTCCAGCTCGACGTGGCCGCCTTCGGCGCCCTCGAAGCCGAACGCAAAGCGATCCAGACGCGCACCGAGGAACTGCAGGGCAAGCGCAACTCGCTGTCCAAGCAGATCGGCATGATGAAGGGCAAGGGCGAGGACACCACGGCCGTGATGGCGGAAGTGGCCGGCCTGGGCGATGAACTCAAGGCCAACGAAGGCCGTCTGGCTGATGTGCAGGAGCGCATGGCGCGCTTCATGGAAGCGGTGCCGAATCTCCCTCACGAAAGCACCCCGGTGGGTACGGACGAATCCGGCAACGTCGAGGTGCGCAAGGTCGGCACCCCGCGCACCTTCGACTTCGAGGTGAAGGACCACGTCGACATCGGCGACAAGCTGGGCCTGGACTTCGACACCGCTACCAAGCTGACCGGTTCGCGCTTCTCGCTGATGAAGGGCGGCATGGCGCGCCTGCACCGCGCGCTGGCGCAGTACATGCTCGACACCCACACCGGCAAGCACGGCTACACCGAGTGCTATACCCCCTACATGGTCAATGCCGACTCGCTGCGCGGCACCGGCCAGCTGCCGAAGTTCGAAGCCGACCTGTTCTCGGTGAAGAAAGGCGGCGCGGAAGGCGAGGGCGAGAACTTCTACCTGATCCCGACCTCGGAAGTGTCGCTGACCAACGTCGTGCGCGGCGAGATCGTGGCGCTCGACCAGCTGCCGCTCAAGATGACCGCACACACCCCGTGCTTCCGCTCGGAAGCCGGCAGCTACGGCCGCGACACCCGCGGCATGATCCGCCAGCACCAGTTCGACAAGGTCGAGCTGGTCCAGGTGGTGCATCCGGAGCAGTCGTATGCGGCGCTGGAAGAGATGGTCGGCCAGGCCGAGTTCATCCTGACCTCGCTGGGCCTGCCGTACCGCGTAATGCAGCTGTGCACCGGCGACATGGGCTTCTCGGCCGCCAAGACCTACGACCTCGAAGTGTGGCTGCCGGCCCAGAACACCTACCGCGAGATTTCGTCGCTGTCGAACTGCGAAGCCTTCCAGGCCCGCCGCATGCAGGCCCGCTTCCGCAACGCCGCCGGCAAGCCGGAACTGCTGCACACCCTGAACGGCTCCGGCCTGGCCGTGGGCCGCACCCTGGTGGCGGTGCTGGAGAACTACCAGCAGGCGGACGGCAGCGTGGTGATTCCGGAAGTGCTGCGTCCGCACATGGGCGGGCTGGAGCGACTGGCGCCAGCCGCCTGAGCTGCGACACGGATGAGTGAGTTTTAAATTACTCTTCCGTTTTTGCAAGAGCGTCGCTATAATGCGTGTCTCTCGCATACGAGCGACCGCAGCACCGATTCAGGAGAGGTGGCAGAGTGGTCGAATGTACCTGACTCGAAATCAGGCGTACGGGTGACCGTACCGTGGGTTCGAATCCCACCCTCTCCGCCAAGAAAATGAAAAGGGCCCCACATGGGGCCCTTTTCATTTTTGTGGCGGAGAGGAGCAAGGCCCCTGCGGGCCTTGCGTGTGGGATTCGAAGCCGTGCGCATACTTGCGCACGGGCGGCCCGCGGCACGTGGGCGAATCCCACCCGCGGAGAGAGCCCCTCGACGGGGCTCTCTCCGCGCTTGAGCAGCCCCACAGTTCGCCTTTGCATTTGACTTTGCCTCTGCTTTTGACTTTGCCTTGAAACATTCTTTCAAGAGGGCTGCCCACATAAAATATTATTTCACACCAATTCTCTCTTCCCGAAACGCCTCTCACCCGCTATAATGCGGCCTCTCGCACAGAGCGACCGCAGCACCGATTCAGGAGAGGTGGCAGAGTGGTCGAATGTACCTGACTCGAAATCAGGCGTACGGGTGACCGTACCGTGGGTTCGAATCCCACCCTCTCCGCCAGCAGTAATGAAAAAGGCTCCCACTGGGAGCCTTTTTCATGTCGCGCAATCGAAATCAAGGAGCGTGGCTGCCCTCATGTCCACCCCCATGCTTGTCCGCCACATTCTCCCACCCCCCACCCAGCGCCAAAAACACCTGCGCCCGATCCACCGCCAACTGCGCGCTCGACGCCGCCAACAAACTCTCCGCACTGGCCAGGCTCCGCTCGGCATCCAGCGTGCTCAAAAAATCCGTCCGCCCCGCCTGGTACAGCCTGCCAGCCTGCTTGGCCGCCAGCGCACTCTGATCACGTGCCGCACGCAGCGACGCATTGCGATCGAGTTCGCGCGCATAGACGGTCAACGCACTCTCGGTCTCGCGCAGCGCGTTCAGCACCACCGCATCGAAGCGCGCCAGTGCGCCGGCCGTGTCGGCCTCGGCCTGGGCGATGTGCACCCGCGCCGGGCTGAGCGCCGGCAGGTTCCACGAGATCAGCGGGCCGAGCGCGAACTTCCAGGTATTGGCTTCGCCAAACCCCTCCATGAAGCCGACTCCGCCAAACGAGGCGCCCAGGGTGATGTTCGGGTACAGCTCGGCGGTGGCGACGCCGATGCGCGCGGTGGCGGCGGCCAGGCGGCGCTCGGCCTGGCGCACGTCGGGACGGCGGCGCAGCAGGGCCGCGCCATCGCCCACCGGGACGGCCGCGACCACGCGCGGCGACGTCGCGCATTCGGCGACGTCGAGCGGGAAGGCGCTCGGCACCTCGCCGGTCAGCACCGCCAGCCGGTACAGCGCCGTGCGGCGCCGCGCTTCCAAAGGGGGCAGGTTGGCGCGCAACTGCTCCAGCTGGGCCTGGGCGCGGCTGTTGTCGATGGCGATGCCGCGGCCGCGCCGCACGCGTTCGGCGCTCAAGCTGGCAAATTTCTGTTGCAGCTCGACCGACCGGCGCGCCACCTTCAGTTGATAACCGGCCGAACAGGCGTCGGCGTAGGCACGCGTCGTGTCGGCCGCCACCATCACGTGGGCCAGGTCGCTGGCCGCCTGCGCCGCTTCCTGGTCGGCGTGCGCCGCCTCGATCGCGCGGCGGATGCGGCCCCACAGGTCGACCTGGTAGGCGACCTTGATGTCGCCGTCGTAGATGCCGGTGCGCGGCAGCTGTTCCGGCAGGCCGATCGAGGCGCCGGCGATGCGCCCGTACAGGGGCGCGGCGCTCATCTCGACTTCGGGGCGCTTGTGTTCCTCGACTTCTTCCAGCACCGCGTGCGCGCGTTCCAGGTTGGCCGCGGCCACCCGCAGGTCGGCGTTGGCGCCGAAGGCCTTGGCGATCAGGCGGTCCAGCACCGGGTCCTGGTACAGGTGCCACCAGTCGCCCGGCAAGGGGCCGGAGCTGAACGGGGTCTCGCGCGCGCCCATCAGGGGCGCCCTGGCGGCGTCGCGCCCGTACACGGCTTCTTTCGGCAGGTGGTAGTCGGGGCCGACCGTGGTGCAGGCGGCCAGCAGCGCCAGCACGCCCAGGGTGACGGCCCTGGCGCCGAGTGGGCGGATACGGTTCATGCGCGCCCCTTGACGTGCTGCCCGTGGAGCACCTTCACGGTCGCGGTCTGGCCGGCGACCAGGCGCACGCCCGCGGGCACGCGGTCGATCGCGACGCGCACCGGGATGCGCTGGGCCAGGCGCACCCAGTTGAAGGTCGGGTTCACGTTGGGCAGCATGTTGGCGCCGGTGCTGCGGTCGCGGTCAGTGATGCCCTCGGCAAAGCTCTCCACGTGGCCGGCGATCGGCCGGTCGGCGCCCATCAGGGTCACCTCGACCGGGTCGCCGACCTGGATCGCGGGCAGCTTGGTCTCTTCAAAATAACCTTCGACATAGAAGGTGCTGCGGTCGATCAGGGCCATCACCGGGCGGCTCGAGGTGGCATACGAGCCTTCGCGCAGGTCGAGGTTGGTGACGATGCCGTCCACCGCGGACACCACGTGCGAGCGTTCCAGGTTCAGCCGGGCCGTGTCGCGCTCGACGACGGCCTGGGCCAAGGCGGCCCTGGCCTGGTCGCTGCGGGTCTGGCCCTGTTCGCGCGTCTCCTGCGATACCAGGTCGTCCAGTTCGGCGTTGCGGCGGTGCTCGCGCAGCGCCTGAGCCAGGGCCGCTTCGCTTGCTGTCACCCGGGCGTCGGCCTGGCGCAGCGCCAGTGCGAAGCGCGCGCGGTCGATCTCGAACAGCGGGGCGCCGGCGGCGACGTGCTGGTTGTCGTGCACGTATACCTTGGTGACCTGGCCGGTCACGTCGGGCGCCACCTGCACCACATAGGCTTTCACGCGGCCGTCGCGGGTCCAGGGTTCGAGCTCGTAGTGGCGCCACAGTTGCCAGCCGGTCCAGGCCGCGCCGGCGGCGGCCAGCAAAGTGAGTCCCACCCGACCCGCGGCCGGAAGTATGTTTTTCATTGCCATGTCAGGGCCAGTTGCGTGTGAAGTAGGTCAGCGCGCCGAGCACGATGACGAACAGGGAAAAGTCGAACAGTGCCGGGTGCCACACCAGGCGGTAGAAGCCGGTCCTGGCCAGCACCAGGGTGAGGAGGCGGCAGAGCGCCAGCGCCGCCAGCGCCAGCAGCAGCAGTGGCGGCAGGTAGAGGCCATAGAGACTGACTTCGCCGATCATCCGGGATCCTTGTGGTTCGGTAAAAAAAATTCAGGGCTGGTAGGGCTGGGCGCGCGGGAACAGGTCGCGGCGCATGCCGGTGAGGGCGGCCAGGGCCTCGCGCTGGCTGGCGTCGACCGTGCCCGCGCAGATCGCGCGCAGGGCATTGTCGAGGGCGGCCAGCAGGCGCGCTTCGCCCTCGCCGGCAACAAGCGGCAGCGCCGCGAAATGGCGCGACAGCTGGGTCATCAAGGGGGCAAGCGCCGCGCCGCCGCGCCCGAGCCGGCCGCGCACGGCCTGCAGCAGGGTCATGTTCAGGCCGGTGCGCAGGTCGCGCAGCGCGTCGACCGCCTGCAGGTCGCGCGCGTCGGCCTGCGCCAGGCGCGGCGTGAGCAGGCCGACGCGGTCGACCATGCGCGCCGAGAATTCGCTTGGTGTGGTCACGCGCTCGCCGCTGCCGAGGCGCGCCAGCTCGCTCCAGCCGGCCTTGAGCACGCGGCGCGCGGTCCAGCCGGCGCCGACGCTGCGCAGCACCCGGGTGGTCAAGGCGGCCGTGGCCAGGCCCAGGATCTGCGCCAGCATGCCGTTGGCAAAGGAGACCAGGTCGGCGTTGTGGGTGTCGACCAGGGCCAGGGCGCCGCAAATGCCGAACACGAAGGGCAGCGCGCGGCCGAAGGTCGAGGGCCGCGCGACCAGCACGCCCAGCACCAGGAAGGTCGGCGCGCAGGCCAGCACCAGGGCCTCGAAGCCGTGCACCGCCGGCAGGATCGCCAGCAGGTAGAGGGCCGCCACCGGGATCGAATAGATCGTATAGGTCAGGAACCCCTGGATGAAGGGCGCCGGGTCGTCCTGGGTCGAGAAGAAGCAGCACAGCACCGCCGCCATCATCGGCGCCGCCGCGCCGGCCGGCCAGCCGGTCAGGATCCAGTACGCGCAGCAGGCCAGCACGGCCACGACGGCAGCGAAGGCCGACAGCAGGGCCATGCCGCGATCCTGGTGCAGGCTGCCGGGGGCGATGGCGGGGAGCTGGCGCACGGCTTGCGGCAGGCGGCCGTGCACGCCGGCGTCGATGTGCTGGCGCAGGGTGCGCGTCTCGACGCACAACGCGACCAGCATGTGCAGGCGCGCCGCCAGGTTCAGTTCCAGCATGCCGGTCCAGCCGAGCTCCCGGTTCGGGCTCGGGACCAATCCATCGATGCGCGCGTGCAGGGCCGCGCCCGGTGCGTCGAGCGCGAGTTCCTTCGGGGTCTCGGTCAGCGCCGTCACCTCGTCCAGCAGCGCGCTCCAGCGCTGCGACACCTCGGCCGCACCCAGCTCGCGCAGCGCCGCCAGGCGGTCCTCGATGGCCGAGACCACCGGCACGAACTGCGCCAGGCGTTCCTGCAGCGCGCCCACGGCTTTCTCGGTCCAGCGCAGGTGCGAGGTGTCGAAGGGCAGGTGGGTGCTCATCAGGCGCAGCTCGGTGATGTCGCCGGCCAGCTTGCGGCGGTCAGCGGCGCTGCGCCGGTCGCCGCGCGGGTTGAGCGCATCGCGGATCCAGTGGTGGGCGTCGACCACGGCGCGGTCCAGGCGCGCCAGCAGCACCGGGGCGAAACTCTGCGGCAGCACCAGCGAGTGCACCACCGTGGCGCAGGTCATGCCCAGCACGATTTCCTCGACCCGGGCCAGCGCGATATCGAAGATCGCGCCCGGCTCGGTCACCGCGGGAAAGCCGATCAGGCCCGCGGTATAACCGGCCAGCATCAGCATGTAGGAGCGCGGGGTGCGGTCCAGCAGCGAAAAATACAGGCAGCCGCCGATCCACAAGGCCAGCGCAAGCGACAGCAGTTCGGGGGCGTTCGCCAGGCGCGGCACCAGCAGGGTGACCGCGACCGCGCCCAGGATGGTGCCGCCGGCGCGGTACATGCCCTTGGAACGGGTCGGGCCGGCGAAGGGGGCGGATACGATATAGGCCGTCATCATCGCCCAGAACGGGCGCGGCAGGCCGATGCGCATCGAGATGTACACCGCGAGCATCGCTGCCGCGAACGACTTAACGGAGAACAGGATCTCCGACCTGCTCGCCAGCGTCATGCTTGCCCGGATGCGCCGTCGTCCGTGATGTTGGCGATCGCGGCGGGCAGGCCGGACAGCACGCGCAGGCAGGCCTCGATGTCGCTTGCCGCGAAGTCGCCGAACAGCTTGCGGCGGAAGGGGCGCAGGGCCTGGTCCATCTGTTCCGCGGCTTGGCGGCCTTCCATGGTCAGGCGCAGGATCTTGGCGCGGCGGTCGTTCGGGTCTTCGTGGCGCTCGAGCAGGCCGCCGGCGATCAGCTGGTCGACCACGCGCACCAGCGACGAGGCTTCCAGGCCGAGGGCCACCGCCAGCACGCCCGGGCGCACTCCCCCCTCGCCAAAGCGGCTGATGAGCAGCACCGGCAGGCCGGTCGCCTGCGACAGGCCATAGTCGGCCGCGACCCGGTCGGCCGCCGCGCGGTAGGCGCGCGAGGCGTAGGTGAGGGCGGCGGTGAGGCTGCCCAGGGTCTGGTCCGATACCTGCATCTTGGTTGGCATGTGTAATGTTGCGATGCAAAATCTTAGCATGCGAAGTAATTGCCTGCAACTCTGGAGGTTGAGTGCTGCAGCGCGTGGCTGCCGCCCAGCACTTGCTTCCCTCCGAGGAATTCGGTTCCGCCGTAACCGTTGAGGCCGGTCAGACGCACGGCGTTTAGCCGCCCATTCCTTTCCAGCCGAACTCATCCGTCAGCGTTTCGTCAGACGGCCGGCCGAGGATCGATCTGTCGTTCCCGTCCCGTCCCGTTGCATTTCGCAAATCATTCAGGAGGAAACCATGGCTATTCGCAGTTCCTGCCTGCCGCGCCGCAGCGCAATCGCGCTCGCCGTCGGCGCCGCCTTGCTGTCCGCGTGCCAGTGGCCCGGCGGCCAGGTCGATCAGACCAACAACCTGCGCGGTCCGACGCGCGACCTCACGGTCGAGCTGCGCGAAGGCACCAACATGGCGGCGGCGCCCTCGCCCGATGGCCGGCGCATCGTGTTCTCGGCCCAGGGCGCCCTGTGGATTATCCCGCGCGAAGGCGGGCAGGCCAGGCGCATCACCGACTGGCGGGTGGAGCCGACCGCGCCGGTGTGGTCGCCCGACGGCCGGCGCATCGCCTTCCAGAACTACGCGCCGGAAGGGAACTGGCACATCTGGAGCATCTCGCCGGACGGACACGGCCTGCGCGAGCACACCACCGGTCCCTGGGACGACCGCGAGCCGGCCTGGCTGCCCGACGGTAGCGGCCTGGTGTTCTCGTCCGACCGCAGCGCCGACGGCCAGTACAAGATCTGGCGCGTGGACGCCAGCGGCGGCGCACCGTCGCAGATCACCACCGGCCCCGGGGCCGAGAGTAATCCGGTGGTCTCGCCCGACGGCACCCGCCTGGCCTATGTGGACGGCGCCAACGTCGTCACCGCCCCGATGGGCGGCGGCGCGCCCACCGTGGTGGCGCCGGGCACCGCGCCGGCCTGGACTCCGGACGGCAACTCGCTGGTCTACCAGGACGCGGCGCGCCAGCTGGTGGTCGGTGGCACCGTGGTCACCACCGGCGAGGACATCTTCCCGTTCCCGGTGCGCTTCCTGCCGGACGGGCGCTTCCTGTACACGGCCGATGGCCGCATCAAGGTGCGCGACGCGGGAGGCGCCAACCCTGTCGAGGTGGGGTTCCGCGCCGAACTCACGCTGCGCCGCCCGGTGTTGGGCAAGGGCAAGGACCGCGGCTTCGACCGCTTCGGCCTGCGCGAGGTAAAGGGCATCAGCGCGCCGGCGCTGTCGCCGGACGGCCGCAGCATCGCCTTCGTCGCCCTCAACGACGTCTGGACCATGCGCATCGGCGAAGACCCGGTGCGGCTGACCAACGACCCGGACCGCGATCTGAATCCGCAGTGGACGGCGGACGGGCGCGCGGTCTATTTTTCGTCCGAGCGCGGCAATGCCGGCCAGCTGGCGGTCGACCAGGTCGAGCTGGCCCGCGGCACCCGCACCCGGCTGGCGGCGATTCCGGGCCGCTCGATGGCCACGCCCAAGCTGTCGCCGGACGGCGGGCGCATCGCCTACACCACGCTGTCGGGCCAGCTCGAGATCTGGAACCGCGCGACCGGCACCTTCGAGGTGATCCTGCCGTCCGTGAGCGTCCAGGTCAGCACGCCGCAATGGACGCCGGACGGGCGGCGCATCCTGCTGGTGGACAACGAGCGCATCAACAACCGCTTCCGCGAGGGGTACAACAAGCTGCGCGTGATCGACCTGGCCACCCGCACCGGCAGCTTTTACGCGGTGGCGCCGGTGCCGCGCCAGATTGCCGAACGCGACGAGGGCGCGGCGGTGCTCTCGCCCGACGGCAGCAAGGTCGCCTTCATCATGGATTCGCGCCTGCACGTGATTCCGGTCGATGCCGGCGGTGTGCCGACCGGACCGGCGCGCCAGGTGAACGACGACATCGCCGACCTGCCGTCCTGGGGCGGCGACTCGCAGACCATCCTGTACAAGTCGGCCGAGCGGGTGCGTACCGTGCGCGTGGACGGCGGCGGCCGGCGCGAGATTCCGGTCAAGCTGCATTGGCGCCAGGCCGTGCCCAGCGGCCGCACCGTGATCCACGCCGGCCGGCTATGGGACGGCGTCGGCACCACGCTGCGCCAGGACGTCGACATCGTGGTCGAGGGCAACCGCATCGTCTCGGTGGCGCCGCACAGCGCGCACGAACCCGGCGCGCGGGTGGTCGACGCCAGCGGGCTGACCGTGATGCCGGGCCTGATCGAACCCCACCTGCATCCGCTGACCCTGTACCAGGGCGCGCAGTTCGGCCAGGTCGCCCGGCTGATGCTGTCCTACGGGATCACCAGCGCGCAGTCGGTGGGCGGGCCGCTGCACCAGAGCGTCGAGCTGCGCGAGGCGCTGGAAGCGGGCAATCTGGTGGGGCCGCGCCTGTTCGTGTCGCCGCCACTGTGGGAGGGCAACCGCCTGTTCTACAACTTCGCGCGCACCCTGCGCACGCCTGGCATCGCCCAGCTTGAGATCGACAAGGCCAAGCGCTTCGACGTCGACTTTTTGAAGAGCTATGTGCGGGCGCCGATCCCGGTCATGATGCGCATCGCCCAGGGCGCGCTCGACCTGAAGGTGCCGAGCGGGACCCACCTGATACAGCCAGGCGCGGCGACCGGCCTGGCCGGCACCACCCACCTGTCGGCGACCCAGCGCATGGGCTACGGCTGGTCGAAGTCCTTCGTGCGTGCGATTACCTATCAGGACGCGGCCGATATCTACGGCAAGGGCGACTTCCACCTGATCGACACCCTGTTTTCAAGCAGTGCGCTGGCCGGGCTCGACCCGGGCATCGTTACCGATCCGCGCTTCGTCCTGGTGCCGCCCAACTTCGTGCCGGGCCTGCAGAACGCGCAGCCGCCGACGGCAACCCAGCTGGCGACGATCGTCAACGACGCCACCCAGCAGGCCAAGGTGCGCGCGGCCGGCGCCCTGGTGGCCAACGGCACCGATTCGCCGCTGGTGGTGCCGGGCATCTCGCTGCACCTGAACATGCGCGGCGCCGCGCTGGTGCAGGGCAACCTGACGGCGCTGTACTCGGTGACGCGCGACGCGGCCCGCATCGCCCTGGTCGGCGACGACCTCGGCACGGTCGAGCAGGGCAAGCTGGCCGACCTGATCGCGGTTGGCGGCGACCCGCTGCTCGACCTGCGCGCCGCCGCCGACGTGCGCTTCGTCGTCAAGAACGGCCGGGTGATCACGGTGCCCGAGATCCTGGCGCCGGCGCGGACGCCGGAACAGCTGGCGGCGCGCGAGCAGGCGCTGGCGGCCCAGGCCCGGCTGTGCCGCGAGCAACCGGAGCAGTGCGAAGCCGGGCACACGCACTGAAGGCTGGGACGGCGCGCGGCAACCGCCTAAGTGGGCGGTCCGCGCGCCGCGCCTGCGGCCACGCCGGCCAGCACGTCGATCGGCAGCGGAAACACGATGGTCGAGGATTTGTCGCCGGCGATCGTGCTCAGGGTCTGCAGGTAGCGCAGCTGCATCGCGCCGGACTGCTGCGACAGCACCAGCGCGGCCTGCTGCAGCTTTTCGGAAGCCTGCAGCTCGCCCTCGGCGTGGATGACTTTTGCGCGCCGCTCGCGTTCGGCCTCGGCCTGGCGCGCGATGGCGCGCACCATCGATTCGTCGAGGTCGACGTGCTTGATCTCGACGGTGGCCACCTTGATGCCCCAGGCGTCGGTCTGGGCGTCGAGCACCTGCTGGATGTCGAGGTTGAGGCGCTCGCGCTCGGCCAGCAGCTCGTCCAGCTCATGCTTGCCGAGCACGGCGCGCAAGGTGGTCTGGGCCAGCTGGCTGGTCGCTTCCATGAAGTTGGCCACCTGGATGATGGAGCGCTCCGGGTCGACCACGCGGAAGTACAGCACGGCGTTGACCTTCACCGAGACGTTGTCGCGCGAGATCACGTCCTGCTTCGGCACGTCGTGCACGATGGTGCGCAGGTCCACCCGCACCATCTGCTGCAATATCGGGATCAGGATGATCAGGCCCGGTCCCTTGACGCCCCAGAAGCGTCCCAGCTGGAACACGACGCCGCGCTCGTATTCGCGCAGCACGCGGATCGCCGACGCCAGCAGCGCCAGCACCAGGAAGAACAGGGCGCCGAGGCCCAGGCCGAGACCGGACAGCATGCGCGCCTCCTAGCCCGGCCCGGCCGGCACCACTTCGAGGGTGAGACCGCGGCGCCCGACAATGCGCACCGTCTGCGCCGGCGCCAAGGGTTCGCGGCTCGTGGCCCGCCACAATTCGCCTTCGACCCGCACCCAGGCGTCCTGCGCGCGGCGCTGGCCAATCTGCTCGACCGTGCACAGCGCACCGATCAGGCCGGCCGCGCCGCTGGTCACGGGTCGCCGTCGGGTGCGCAGCGCCAGGCGCGCGGTGGCAAACAGCAGCAGCGCGCTGACCAAGGCCAGGGCGCCGATCAGGCCGGGCGGGATGCCGTAGCCGGGCAGCTCGGTATCGACCAGCATGAGGGCGCCGGCGATAAAGGCAGCGATGCCACCCAGCCCGAGGATGCCGAAGCTGGGCAGGAAGGCTTCCGCCGCCATGAAGCCCAGCCCGAGCAGGATCAGGGCCAGACCCGCGTAGTTCACCGGCAGCAGCTGCAGGGCGTATAGCCCGAGCAGCAGGCAGATCGCACCGATCACGCCCGGCGCGACCATGCCCGGATTCATGAACTCGAACACCAGACCGTAGAGGCCCAATGTCATCAGGAGCAGGGCGACGGTCGGGTTGGCGATCGCCGCCAGCACGCCGGTGCGCCAGTCGGGCCGGTATTCGAGCACGGCGGCGCCGCGCGTGGCCAGCAGCCGCGGCCCGCCGGCCAGCACGACCCTGCGTCCGTCGAGCGCGCCCAGGAGGGCAGGGAGGTCGGGCGCCACCACCTCGATCACGTGCGCCTGGAGGGCTTCTTCGGCGGTGAGGCTGAGCGACTCGCGCACGGCGCGTTCGGCCCAATCGGCATTGCGGCCGCGCAGCTGGGCCAGGCCGCGCAGGTAGGCGGCGGCATCGTTGACGGCCTTGGCGGCCATCGGCGAGGAGGTGGCGGGCCGGTCCTTGTCGGCGTCCTTGCGCGCACCGGCAGGCGGCGCCTGTCCGCCAGGCTGGGGCGTGATGCCGATCTCGACCGGCGTGGCGGCGCCCACGTTGGTGCCCGGCGCCATGGCCGCGACATGGCTGGCGTACAGCAGGAAGGTGCCGGCGCTGGCGGCGCGCGCGCCGCTGGGAGCGACCCACACCACGACCGGGATCGGCGCGGCCAGGATGGCCTTGATGGCGGTGCGCATCGAGGTGTCCAGCCCGCCGGGCGTGTCGAGGCGCAGGATCAGCAACGCGTGGCCCCCGGCGGCGGAGCGCGCGATGCCGCGCACGACCTGGTCGGCGCTGGCCGGGCCGATGGCGCCGTCGATGGTCACCAGCCCGACGCCGGGCGCGGCACGCGCGCAAGGCGAGAGCAGCGCCGCCAGCAGAAGCAGCAGCGTGGCGAACCCGGATGCAGGCTGGTGGCGCAACACGACCTCCTCGGTGGATGGGCAGCCGGTGGAATGCCGGCCGCATGCTCTCACACTTGGACAGCCGGCATACGCCTGTGTTCCATGGAGTTCAGTGGTCGTAGCTCAGCACGCGCAGCAGCTTCCATTCGCCGGCCTCGCGTGCCCACACCATCGAGAAGCGGTAGACCTCACACTCTTCCGGCGCGGCGCCGGGCGGCTTGTTGCAGAAGCGGTGCTTCCCGATGTGCATGGCGTGATCCGGGCCGGCCGGGAAGACTTCGACCGTCTCTGGCATGGCGATGCGCCGCACCCGGTTGGGCGCGCGGAAGTTCTGCTCGAAGATCGCGATGTTCTGGTCGTAGCCGGTCACGCCGCTGCGGTCGTGGTAAAACTCCAGGCGCCGGCTGAAGCCGGCCTTGAGAGGGGCGATGTCGCGCTCGTTCAGGCCGCCGAACAGGCGGGCGTCGGCCGCGACGATCTCGGCGCTCAGCCGGTCGCGCGCCGAATCGGCCACCTGCGCGGCGCCGTGTGCCGTAGTGCTGGCCGCCAGCAGGATCAGGGCGGCGAAAGTCTTGTTCATGTGTCCTCCGTGGGTGAGGGGCGCACGATGCCGGATACCCGCCCGCAACGCACGCGCCGTCCGACGAATCGACCGGCGGCAGGGTCGAACGGTGCCGATCGCGGGGCCAGCGGGAGCGATCCCGAGGTGCTAAGATGCGATGGAGCATCACAGCAAGGGAAGCACCCCATTGAAACACACCTTATTCCTGTTCGACCTGGACGACACCCTGCTCGATTTCCGGGCCTCGGAACAACTCTCGTTCGTGCGCACCATGCGCACCCTGGGCCTGCCTGAACCGTCCGGCGCCTTGTTCCAGCAGTACCAGGCAATCAACGTTGCGCTGTGGCGCGCTTTTGAAGCCGGCACGGTGTCGAAGGAGGTGCTCAAGGTCGAGCGCTTCCGCCGCACCTTCGCGCAGAACGGCCTGGCGCTCGATCCGGAAGCGGCCAGCCGGCTGTACCTGGAGTCGCTGTCCGAGACCGTGGTGCTGGTGGACGGCGCCCTGCAACTATGCGCGGCCCTGGGCGCCATCGGCGAGATCGGCATCATCACCAACGGCGTGCACCAGATCCAGCACCGCCGCATCGCCAGTTCCGGGCTGGGCGAGCACATCGCGTTCGTGGCGACGTCGGAAGCCTGCGGCCACGCCAAGCCGGACAGCCGCTTCTTCGAATACACGGCAGGCATGGCGCGCCGCTTCGCGAAACACGAAACCGTCATCGTCGGCGACCGCCTGGATGCCGACATCCTCGGCGCCAACCGCTTCGGCATCGACAGCTGCTGGTTCAACCCGGCGCGGCTGGCCAACGACAGCGAGGCGCGGCCCAGCTGCGAGGTGGCCAGCCTGCACGAGGTGCTGCCGGCCCTGCGCGCACTGGCAGCCTAGCCGACGACCGGCGTCGCCGGGCGGTGCTATGCTCATGCATACCCACCGGGAGGCGACCATGCAGACTGCACCTGTTTCCACCAACCGCGACGACCTCGGCAAGCTGATCCTGCGCATCGTGCTGGCCGGCCTGATCCTGCTCCATGGCATTTCCAAGCTGGGTGGGGGCGTCGGCTTTATCGAAGGCATGCTGCAAAAGGCCGGGCTGCCGGCCATCTTCGCCTATGGCGTCTACATCGGCGAAGTCGTGGCGCCGCTCCTGATCCTGGTCGGCCTGTTCACCCGCGCGGCGGCGGCAATCGTCGCGATCAATATGGTGGTGGCGCTGATGCTGGCGCACACCGCCGAGTTCTTCAAGCTCTCCGGCACTGGCGGCTGGGCGCTGGAACTGCAGGGAATGTACCTCGGCAGCGCGGTGGCCTTGGTCTTCCTCGGCGCCGGCCGCTACAGCCTGGGCGGCCCCCTCGGGCGCTGGAACTAGTTAAACGCTTAACTCAACCTTTGACACCCTCGAAGCCGCGGTGCTATATTGCTCAGCTAGGATTGGTAACGTTTCCAAAACTGCTCGACGGGAGAATGCATGAAGACGAGACGACAAGCCCTGCAGATGCTGTGCGCCGCCACCCTGGCGCCGGCGCTGATGGGACACGGCGCGCGGGCGGCGGGCAGCGGGTGGCAGGTGGTGACCACCGCCAAGGACGCGGGCACGCGCTTTGCCGCGCAGGCGCTGCCGGAACCGGCAGTGTCCGGCCAGCCGCTGGAAACGGAAACCGCCGTCTTCGTCGACAGCAGTCACCGCTTTCAACAGGTGTTCGGCTTTGGCGGCGCCGTCACCGACGCCGTGGCCGAGGTCTATGCCAAACTGACCCCGGCCGCGCAGCAGGAATTCCTGAGCGCGTACTTCGACCCGCGCCAGGGCCTGGGCTACAACGTGGTCCGCACCACCATCCACAGCTCCGACTTCAGCAGCGGCAGCTATACCTATGTGCGCGAGGGCGACCGCACGCTCGATTCCTTCAGCGTCGAGCACGACATGCGGTACCGCATTCCGCTGCTGCGCCAGGCGCTGGCCGCCAGCCGCGCGGCCGGCTCCCAGTTGCGCGTGTTCGCCAGCCCGTGGAGCGCCCCGGCCTGGATGAAGACCAACAACAGCATGCTGCGCGGCGGCGGCCTGAACCCGGGCGACCGCGCGCTGTGGGCCCAGTACTACGTGAAGTTCGTGCAGGCCTATGAAAAGGCGGGCATCCCGATCTGGGGCCTGTCGGTGCAGAACGAGCCGATGGCGACCCAGCGCTGGGAATCGATGATCTACACGGCCGAGGAGGAAACCCGCTTCCTGGGCGACTTCCTCGGACCGGCCTTGAAGAAGGCGGGGCTGGGCGACAAGAAGATCGTGGTCTGGGACCACAACCGCGACCTGCTGCCGCAGCGCGCCGCCCACATCCTGTCGGATCCGAAGGCGCGGCCCTACATCTGGGGCGTGGGTTTCCACTGGTACGAGACCTGGACCAAGGGCGAGCCGATGCACGCCAACGTGGCCGTCGTCCACCAGGCCTTTCCAAGCGTAAACCTGCTCCTGACCGAGGCCACGGTCGAGAAATTCGACCCGGCCAGGTTGCAGCACTGGGCCAACGGCGAGCGCTACGGCAGCGAGATCATCGCCGACCTGAACGCGGGCGCGGTCGGCTGGATCGACTGGAACATGCTGCTCGACAACCGCGGCGGCCCCAACCACGTGGGCAACTACTGCTTCGCGCCGCTGCACGCCAGCGACGACGGGCAACTGGTGTACACGCCGAGCTTTGCCTATCTGGGGCACTTCACGCGCTACATCAAGCCGGGCGCGCGGCGGATCGGTGCGGCGAGCAGCCGCAGCGCGTTGGCCACGACCGCCTTCCGCAACACGGACGGCAGCCTGGCGATCGTGGTGATGAACAAGCTTGATGTCGCGCAGAAGTACCGTTTGATCGTGGATCGCAAGGAGGTGACGGTCGAGATTCCGGCGCATGCGATCCAGACGGTGCTGCGCTAGCGTCTAGCTGCCTGGTTTCTCACGTTAGCCCAAAGACCGTCGCACCGGCGAAGGCCGGTGCCTAATTTTGTTGAGCAGTCGGAACGCATGCAAAATTGGATTCCCGCCTGCGCGGGAATGACGGTTTTTAGGCTGCGGACTGGCGGCGGCGGTGCGGTAGGCAGCGATGCGGTATTCAGCGCTTGATCGCATGCAGCCACACCGCCGCGATCCGCTCCACCTCTTCGTACCCCGGCTCCCCCAGCTGCCCGCCAAAGATATCCGGATCCAGCTCGTCATAACTCCAGTGATCGCACAGCCGGTCCAGGTCCGCCCGGATCGCCTCGAGAAAGTCATCGGTTGCGCCCGCGATCGCCACCCCCGTGTATAGCATCAGGCTGCCCCCCGGGCGCAGCCGCGCCAGTCCTTCGCGCGCGATGCGCACCGACAGCTCCGCGCCGCGCATGCCGCCGCCGTGGCGATAGGGCAGTTCGCAGGGGTCGAGCACATACGGCGGGTTCGACACCACCAGGTCGAAGTCGCCCTCGACGCCGTCGAACAGGTCGCTGCGGCAGGCCGTCAGGTTGTCGAGGCCGGCCAGGCGGGTGTTGACCACCGTGAGCGCCAGTGCGCGGGTGTTGATGTCGGCGCCGATCACCTCGGCATGCGGGAACTTGCTGGCGATGGCGAGCGCGCCGGCGCCGCCGCCGCAGCCGATGTCGATCGCCCGCGTCGGGCCCGCGCCCAGCCAGGGAAAGGCGCGTCCCATGGTGCCGACGAAACGGTAGGTGTCGGGACCGAAGAACACGGCGTCGTCGTCGTCGGTCGGGTAGGCCGAATGGAACACCAGCAGCTCGCCCATGGTCGAGGCACGCAGGGCCGAGCGCGCCAGGGCGCCGTCGGGCACCAGGATGCCGGCTTCGCGCATCAGGTCCAGCAGTTCGGGCGCGACCGCTTCCGGCGCGAACGGCCGGCTCCAGCCGAAGATGCCGCGCAGGTCGGTGGCGCGCTCGTTGCCGGGACGGCGGTTGATGCGGCGGTGGGTGGACGGGGTGACCGTCATGAAACGGTAATCGTGGTCGCGCAGGTAGTGGCCCAGGGCGACGAGGGCATTGGCGTGGTTGCTCATGCTCGAAGCCTCGCACGGACGGGCAGCAGCCACCGTGCGTTTCCGCACCAAGCGCGTGTCCTTCCCCTGGGCTTACCCTTAAGAAATTTCCAGCACTATGTGAGCCCTCGAACAGTCCAATCCGGGACCGATGACCATACTCGTCGACACAGCCCTGGCCGGGCACTACGAGGAGAACACCATGTCGAACCGGGACGAGAAGGTCGAGCGCGAACTCGCGCGGGAGCGCCACGAACGGGCGCTGCATGACGAGGCGCGGGCCGGGCTGGCGCCGGTCGAGGAAGAATTCCGGCTCAAGGACGCGCGCGAGCGCGGCGATACCTGCAACCTGAAGCGGCAGGCCGGGCGCTAGCGCGCCGGCCGCCTGCACGAGGAGAACCGAACATGAAATGGGAAGGCGAACGCCAGAGCGACAACGTGGAGGACCGCCGCGGCGGCGGGGGCGGATTCGGCGGCATGGGCGCCGGCACGGTGGGCATCGGCACCCTGGTGATCGCCCTGGTGGGCGGTGCCATCTTCGGGGTCGATCCCGGCACCATCCTGGCGCTGCTGGGCGGGGGCGGCGGGCCGGCGCCGGTCCAGCAGGCGCCGCGCGCCGAGCCGGCGAACGATCCGCAAACGCGCTTCGTGCGCGCCACCCTCGGCTCCACCGAGGACGCCTGGACGGCGATCTTCGCGGCCCAGGGCGCGCAGTACCGTCCGCCGCGCCTGGTGCTGTTCGAAGGCGCCACCCCGACCGGCTGCGGCACCGGCCGTAGCGCCACCGGCCCCTTCTATTGTCCGGCCGACAGCCAGGTCTACATCGACCTGGGCTTCTTCCGCCTGATGGAGCAGCGCTTCCGCGTGGCAGGCGAATTCGCCCAGGCCTACGTCATCGCGCACGAGGTGGGGCACCATGTGCAGAACCTGCTCGGCATCTCGGACCAGGTCCACAATGCCCAGCGCAACGCGTCCGAAACTCAAGGAAACCGGCTGTCGGTGCGCCTCGAGCTGCAGGCCGACTGCTTCGCCGGCATCTGGGCCCACCAGCGCAGCCAGATCATCGAACCGGGCGACGTCGAGTCGGCCCTGGCGGCAGCCACCGCGATCGGCGACGACGCCCTGCAGCGCCAGTCGCAGGGAACGGTGGTGCCCGATTCGTTCACCCACGGCAGCTCGGCGCAGCGCGTACGCTGGTTCCAGCGCGGGCTGGAAAGCGGCCGGGTCGAAGACTGCAACACCTTCGAGGCACGCCAGCTGTAAGGAGGAGACTGCCGCGGCGGCCCCCTTGTAGGACAACTTCCCGTTGAGCGAACGAAGCGACCCGAAGTGAGCAAATTCTGCCGGTTCGTTTCCGTGCGCGTATCGCAATCCTTGGCGTTTTGACATAAGTTGTGTTCCACATGCCTGCCGGCCTCCACGCCGGCAGGCGCCGTGAAACCGACATCGAGGAGGAGTTATGCTGGCAATGAACTACCGCGGGCCCTATCGCGTCCGCGCCGATCACAAGCCCGACCCTGTCATCGAGCATCCGGGCGACGCCATCGTGCGCGTCACCCGCTCGTGCATCTGCGGCTCGGACCTGCACCTGTACCATGGCCTGGTCCCCGACACCCGTGTCGGCCACACCTTCGGCCACGAGTTCATCGGCGTGGTGGAAGAGGTCGGCTCCGGAGTCCAGAACCTGAAGGTCGGCCAGAAGGTCCTGGTGCCGTTCAACCTGTTCTGCGGTTCCTGCTTCTTCTGCGACCGCGAGCTGTACGGCAATTGCCACAACACGAACCCGCAGGCGACCGCGGTCGGCGCCATCTACGGTTACTCGCACACCGCGGGCGGCTACGACGGCGGCCAGGCCGAGCTGGTGCGCGTGCCGATGGCCGACGTCGGCCCGATGGTGATTCCCGACGACATCCACGACGACGATGCCGTGCTGCTCACCGACGCGGTGCCGACCGGCTACCAGGCGGCCGAGATGGGCGACATCAAGGAAGGCGACACGGTCGTCGTGTTCGGCGCCGGCCCGGTCGGCATCTTCGCCGCCAAGTCGGCCTGGCTGATGGGCGCCGGCCGCGTGATCGTGGTCGACCACGTGGAATACCGTCTCGAATTCGTCAAGCGCTACGCCCAGTGCGAAGTGGTCAACTTCAAGGAAGTACAGGACATGGCCCTGCACATCAAGAAGATGACCGACTGGATGGGCGCCGACGTCTGCATCGACTGCGTCGGCTGCGAAGCCTCGGGCAGCGCCATGCAGACCATTTCCGGCCGCTGGACGATGATGCAGGCCGGCGCCGCCACCGTGCTGCACTGGTGCATCAACTCGGTGCGCAAGGGCGGCAACGTCTCGATCGTCGGCGTCTACGGCCCGACCTTCAACGCGGTCCCGATCGGCAATGCCCTGAACAAGGGCCTGACCCTGCGCATGAACCAGGCCAGCGTCAAGCGCCACCTGCCGCGCCTGATCGAGCACATCCGCGAAGGGCGCCTGAATCCGAAGGAAATCATCACCCACCGCGTGCCGCTGGAAGAAGTGGCGGATGCCTATCACATCTTCTCGGGCAAGCTCGACAACTGCATCAAGACCATCCTGATCCCGCCGAACGCCAACCAGGTGAAAGCGGTCTCGGCAAGCGCAATGCATTAAGGAGCGAACATGGAAGCACGCAACGAACACGAGCACCACCACCACGCGCACGGCCATGACCACGGTCACGACCACGGCCACCTGCAGCAGCACGCGAGCCAGGGCAACATCATGCCGCGCCGTCCTTCGCGCCAGGAACTGCAGCACATCCAGGGCTGGGGCGCCGATCTCGACCGCAAGAACCGCCCCGGCGTGCCGATGGAACGCACTCCACCGCGCTTCATCCACCAGCCCGAAGGCGAGCTGCCGCAACAGCCGGAACGGGTGGAAGTGCTGGTCTCGCCCGAGCGTCCCGGCATCACCCAGATTTTCGGCACCGGCCAGCCGCCGTCGGGCCTGTCGGGCATGATCCGGCGCCTGGCCTTCAAGTCGACGGAAAACGACCTGCGCCACTGGCTCCTGCTGCTGCTGGCCGACCGCGTCAACGTGGTCGAAGGCGTGGTCGAAGACCTGGCGCAGGGCCACATCCCGAACGTACTGGGCGAAATGGGCATCAAGGCCGAGCTCAAGCACAATCCGGCCGGGCTGGCCAAGAAAGCGTTGATCACGACCGCCGTGGTGGGCGCCGCATGGTACCTGCTGAAGGGCCGCGACCGCGATGACGGTGACAGGTACGGCGAACGCTACTACCGCTGATCCGCTCCACCGAACGCGACTGCAGGCGAGAAGGCTTGCAGTCGCGTAATTTTTTGCGTTGAAGCAAACCGTCATCGCCGAGCTCGTCCACACTCGTAGACGCGCGACCCATCCGCGGCCGCGTTGCCACGGACGGAGACGAGATGACACCGCACACCACCTTTCCGGCAGCGCTGTTCGGCGCCTGCCTCCTGCTCGCGCAGCCGCTTGCCGCTGCTCCCATGATGAGCCCGCCGACGACCTTGAGCGCGACGGCAAAATCCGCCGTGCTGGCCCAGCTGGCGGCGGGGCGCCAGGCCAAGGGACTCGACCAGGACCACCACTACCGCATCACGGCCCAGCACCCGGGCGCGGGCGGCACCCAGATCCTGCGCGCGGCCCACACCTGGAAGGGCCTGCGCGTGTTCGGCTCGGAATCGGTGGTGGTGCTCGACAAATCCCTCAAGATCGTGTCGGAGTCGAGCTCCGAGCGGCGCCTGCACCTGGGGACGGGCAGCGCCAACCGCCTGGGCGCGCTCACCGCCAGCTTCAGCGTCCAGCCCCAGATCAACGCCAGGGCGGCGATCGCCGCGGCGCTGGCCTCGCAGTCGCAGGTGCTGGGGCAGAGCGCGGTGCAGGTGGTCAAGCCGAGCGCCGAACTGCTGATCTACCCGGTGATGCGCATGCAGCGCGTGGTCGGCGCCGGCGCCAAGGAAGAAGCCGAGCTGAACGCCGTCGACGTGCAGGACGTGGTCGAGCGCTACGAGCTGGCCTACCTGGTGCGCACCCGCATGCGCCTGGGCGAGCAGCCGGTCTATTACGACACCATCGTCAGCGCCCGCGACGGCGCCGTGCTCGAGCAGTGGAACATGCTGCAGACCGTGACCGGCGTCGGCAAAAGCCAGTACAGCGGCGAGGTCCCGATCAGCACCACGCTGAAGGACGGCGGCTACCTGATGCTCGACCCGGAACGGGGCAAGGGCGGCACTTTCGGCGCCATGGCCATCACCAATGCCAACAACGGCACCAGCGCCGGCAAGGTTTATAGCAATGCCACCAACGTCTGGGGCGACGGCAAGCAGTTCGTGGAAGGCGGCAGCACCACGGGGCCGAACGGGCAGACGGCGGCGGTGAACGCCATGTGGGGCCTGATGAATACCTACGACGCCCACAAGAACGTGCTGGGCTGGCTCGCGCTCGACGGCCGCGACACCGCCACCTTCATCGCCGCCCACGTCAACCGCGGCTACGACAACGCCTATTACAGCGACACCTGCCGCTGCATGTTCATCGGCGACGGCACCTATTTCACCAGCCTGGGCGCGATCGACGTGATCGGCCACGAGATGGGCCACGGCATCACGGCCGCCACGTCAAGCCTGATCTACACGGGCGAGTCGGGCGGCCTGAACGAATCGAGCTCGGACATCTCGGGCGAGGTGGTGGAAGCCTATGCGCGCGCCGGAGGCAAGGGCGACAAATTCCCGGAAGACGGCAACGACTGGCAGCTCGGTACCGAGATCAGCAAGAACGCCACGCCGCTGCGCTGGATGTATCGCCCCAGCAAGGACGGCAGCAGCCCGGATGCCTGGAGCACCGCGCTGCGCCGCCTGGACGTGCACTACAGCAGCGGTCCGAACAACCGCATGTTCTACTTCCTGGCCAAGGGCTCGCGCGCCGACAAGGCCGGCGACTACTACAGCAAGTACCTGGTCAAGCAGCCGGCGGCGATGACCGGCATCGGCCTCGACAAGGCCTTCCGCATCTGGTTCCACGCCAACACGACCAAGTTCACCTCGTCCACCAACTACGCCGATGCGCGCGCCAAGATGATCGAGGCGGCCGGGGAACTGTACGGCAAGGACAGCCGGGAAGCCGTGGCCGTGCAGCGCGCCTACGCGGCCATCAACGTCGGGGCCGACGTCGACGAGCCGGGGGCGACGGTGTCGATCGGAGGCCTGACGGCCGGCTCAGTCGCTCAGTAGCGGGAAGGGGTTGAGCGGCGTGCCTTTCCACCACTGCTTCTCGGGCGTGAGTTCGAATACCGCGAAGTGCAGGTGCGGCGCGTTCGGGTCGGCATTGCCGCTCACGCCGACATAGCCGAGGATGTCGCCGCGCTTGAGCTGCATGCCTTCCTTGATGCCCTCGGCGTAGCGGTCCAGGTGCGCGTAGTAGTACGCGACCTTCTCGGCCGGGTCGAACTGGTACAGGGTGGTGCCGCCAGGCTTGCTGGTGAACAGCTTGGCGACCTTGCCGTCGGCGGCTGCCAGTACCGGCGTGCCTTTCGGCGCCATGATGTCGAGCGCTTCATGGTGGCGCTCGTTACCGCGCGGTTGGTCGAAGGTGTCGCTCAGGGTGGCCAGCTTGATGCCCTGCACCGGCACCAGCAGCTTGCCGTGCACGGCGCTGGCGGCGGCATCGGCCGGGGACTTGGCTGCCTCGGGCGACACGGCGCTGTAGGCCGGGCGCAGCGGCAGGTCGGATTCACTGAGGTCGGTCTGGATGACCGGAGGACCCGGCAGCTGCGGATCGATCTGCGAAGCCGGCACCCCTGCCGGTGCCGCCCCGCCTGCGGGCGCAGCCGGCGCGGTGGCCACGACCGGCGCCGGATCGTCCGGCACGGCCCGCAACAGCACGAACAGTCCGCCGGCGCCGACCAGCACGCCGAGCACGAAGGTCATCAGCCATCTCATGTCATCCTCCGATCGGTTTCACTGCGACGAGACTCAGGATTCCTGCAGCACGACCTCCAGCCCGGCCGCCACCGCGCCCGCAACCTCGGCCGCGCTCCAGTTGGTCAGGCGGATGCAGCCGTGCGATTCGGTCTTGCCGACGTGGGCCGGCACCGGGGTGCCGTGGATGCCGTAGTGTTCCTTGGACAGGTCGATCCAGACCACGCCGACCGGGTTGTTCGGGCCCGGCTTGAGCTGGGCTTTCTTGTCGCCCGGATCGGCGTCCCAGAACAGCTTCGGGTTGTAGTTGTAGGTCGGGTTGGCGTGCACGCTGTTGATCTTCCAGGTGCCGATCGGCAGCGGATCGTTGTCGCTGCCGGTCGAGACCGGATATTGCGCGATCAGGCCGCCGTTGGCGTCGACCAGTTGCAGTATCTTGGGCTCGTTCCTGACCACGACCTTCGCCGCCTTCGCCAGCGGCTGCTTGCCGTGGACGTTCGGCACCACGATCTGTTCGCCGGCGCGGCCCAGGTTCTTGCCGGGGTTGAGGCGTTCGATCAGGGCCGGGCTGGCGTGGAACTTCTCGCCCAGGCCTTCGGCCACGCTGGCGTAACCCAGGGCCGGCATCTTCGCCTTTTCCATCATGTCTTCCGGGATCGGACGGAACGGACCGGCCACGTCGGCCTCGACCAGGGTGTAGGTCACCAGGTGCGGGCTGTTGTCGGCGTTCAGGGCGTTCCAGGTGGCGTCGTCGAGCTTGCCCGTCACGGGCAGCTTGCGCGTGGCCTGGAAGGTGCTCAGGGCTTGCCGCATGTTGGAGCCGTAGGCGCCGTCGATCTCGCCGGGCGAGAGGTTGGCGCGGTCGAGCAGGACCTGGGCGCGCAGATGGCGTTCGAATTCGGCCTGCTTGGCGGCGGCCGGATCCGCTGGTGCGGGCGCCGTCGTGCCGGCGGCGGCTTGCTGCTGCGCGGCCGGCGAACGTTGCGCCTGCTGTGCCTGGGCCAGCGGGAGGGCGCCCATCAGGGCGAGGAGAAGGGGAAGGGCGTGTGCTTTGCTCATTTTGGTTTCCTGCAATTGCTTTCGGAAACGTCAGAGTAGTTCCGCACACATAGCGGGTCTGTGCGAGAACGAACTCAAGGGAGCGGGGTCGACGGCGCGGGCGTTACAATGCGCCATGACCAGCCATACCATCGCACTGCTGCCGGGCGGCCTGGCCTTCGAGGCCGACGCCGGCACCAGCATTCTCCATGCGGCCGAAGCGGCCGGCATCGGCCTGCCCAGTTCCTGCCGCAACGGCACTTGCCGCACCTGCATCTGCCGGGTGCGCAGCGGCGACGCCGTGCACCTGATCGAATGGCCGGGCCTGTCCTTCGATGAGAAGCGCGAAGGCTGGATCCTGCCCTGCGTGGCGGTGGCGCGCAGCGCGCTCGAGATCGAGGCACCGCTGGCGCGCCGGATCGACCGGTAAGACCAGGGCGACCCGGCTCCGCTTGATCAGCGCGTGATGCTCGAATAGCTGCAGGACTTTACGGTCCCCACGACCGGATCACCGAACACGGTGTTGCTGCACGCGGTAGCGCCGGCAATGATCTTCGATGCGTACACGCCCGCGGCGCCGTAGCGCACCTCGCGCGTGCCGGTGAACGAGCAGGTGGCGCCTTCGGATCCGCACGCTGTCCAGGTTTCCGCGACCGGCGCCGGCGCCGGGGCCGGCGCGGGGCTGACGGTGGAAGCGCTCGCATACTGGCAGGTCTTGACCACGCCCGGCATCGGATCGCCGAACACGTTGTTGTTGCACGCGATCGAGCCGGTGGCGGTCAAGGTCGCAAAGCTGTTGTTGGCGCCATAGCGGACCTGGCGGGTACTGGTGAACTTGCACACGCCGCCTTCGCTTGCACAAGTGGTCCATGTAACCGGCGATACCGGCGCGGCGTTGGCGACTTTCACGCCCACCGATGCCGATGCGCCGGCGTTGCCCGCCAGGTCATAGGCGACCGCGACCAGGGTCGCCGTGCCGTTCGCCGTGCCTGCCGAGTCCCACGAGAACTGGTAGGGAGCTGCCTGATCGACCGCGACCGTGCTGCCGTTCACCTTCAGCTCGACACGGTTGACACCGACGTTGTCGGTCGCCGTCACGTTGACCGTGACCAGGCCGCTCACGGTGGCGCCGTTCGCGGGCGAGCCGATCGCGGCCGCCGGCGCCGTCGTATCGCTTGGTGCGCGTTTCGCCACCGCCGCGGCAACCGCAGCCGAGGCGTTCACCCGCCCATAACCGAAATAGGGATCGCGGCCGGCCGTCCCCAGGTCGACCGCGGTGGAGTAGAGCAGGCTTTCGACAGTCTGGTTGTCCAGCGATGGATTGGCGGCCATCACGAGCGCGCCCACGCCGGCGGCTACCGGGCTCGAAAACGAGGTGCCGTTCCACTGCTGGTACAGATTGCCTTTGCTGGTCGTCCAGATCCCTGCGCCGGGTGCAGCGAGCGTGACGAAGGATCCATAGTTCGACCAGCTGGTGCGGCTGTCGCCGGAATCGGTCGCCGATACGACGATCATCGACGCAGTCGGTGCAAGGGCCGCATCCACCCCGCTGTTGCCCGCAGAGACGAACAGCAAGCCGCCTTTGCTTTTCAAATACGCCGCGGCGTTCTGCACCGCGGGGCTGTCGGCGAGCGGCCCGAAGCTGACGTTGACGATGCGCGCACCGCGGTCGGCGGCGTAGGTAATGCCGCTGACAATCGTGCTCAGGAAGGCCGTGCAGCCACCCGAGCCGTCGGTCGAGCCGATACGCACCGGCAGAATCCTGGCCTGGCCGGCCACGCCGGCCACGCCCACGGCGTTGTTGCTGGACGCGGCGGCGCTCCCGGCCACGGCCGTACCGTGACCGCAGACATCCGCCGTGTTGGTGTTGTTATCGACAAAGTTATATCCGGACAGCATGTTGGCGGCCAAGTCGGGATGGGCGCTATCGACACCGGAATCGAGGATGGCAATGGTCACGCCGGCGCCCTGGGTGCTGTTCCAGGCGCTCGGCGTACCGATCCTGGCCAGGTGATAGGCGCTTGCGTAGTAGGGATCGTTCGGCACGTACGATGCCCGCACTTTGCGGTCCAGTTCGATACGCTTCAGATGCGGATTCCTCGACAATTGCGCCAGTACCGCCTTGGCGGAGACGCCTTCGGGCAAGTCGACGAGGTTCAGCATGTTCACCTGAAAGAAAAAATCGGGGGATAAATCGAGGAAGAAGATCGACGTGAGAGCGACCGGACGGGTGCGCTCGGTGAGGCACGCAGGAATGATATCTGCCGAACGTTCAGGAACTCGGGAAAAAGAAACTATTGATAACGAAAAACCTGTGACTTCATTTCTCTTGTGAAATTACTTCGCAGAATAGAGACATATCTTGATCAGTCAAGCAACGAAAAATCCAACAGCAAATTATTGAAGTTGAATGGTCATTGGGCGCCGGCCGGCGCGGCCGTTGCAGCCGCGTTTGCCGGGCGCCCGTGTGCGGGCCTAGGGCCGCGGGCGTGCCAGCGCGCGCTCGATGACGCTCAGTACCTGAGGCCAGGCCGGGGAGGTGGCCGCGACTTCGTCGTAATGGCTGGCGCCCGGCAGGATCACCACTTCGGCGAAGTCGCCCGCCTTGCGCGCCCGCGCCGCGTAGTCGTGGGCCACGCGCGGCGGCGAAATCGTGTCGAGCTCTCCGGTGACCAGCCAGGTGCGGCTGCCGTTGGGCATCAGTTCGGCAGCATTGGTATCGACGAAGACGTCGGGCCGGCCAGGACCCGGCGTGCCGGCCAGCTCGGCGGTGTCGCGCCCGCAGCTGGTCTTGATCAGGGCCGCTTCGTTGCGCAGGTCGGCCAGCCCGCCCAGGCTGACCACGGCGGCCACCTGCAGCGGCGGTTTGGGCTGGTAGAGCGGGCTGCCGGCCGGGATGCGCGCGCGGCCCGCCATCCACTGCACCAGCTGGCCGCCGGCCGAATGGCCGACCGCGACTAGGCGCGCCAGGTCGAGCGGGTACCCAGGGGCCTGGGCCGCCAGCAAGGCGAGAGCCGCATCCATGTCCTGGTAGGTGCCGGGGTAGCCGCCCCCGGGCTCGTCGGTGCGGCGGTATTCGACGTTCCACACCGCGATGCCGCGCGCCATCAAGGCCCCTGCCATGTTGCGCAGCTGGGTGATGCCACCGAACTTGCTGGTCCAGCAGCCGCCGTGCACCAGCACCGCAACCGGGAACGGTCCCTTGCCTTCGGGTACGAACAGCTCGGCATATTGCGAAGGCGCGGCGCCGTAGGAAAGGCGGGCGGTGGGCGCGGGGCCGCTCAGGGCCAGGTAGTCGTCGAGTTTCATCGGAGTGGCGGCATTGACGGAAGGAACCGTGCCCGCGCACAGGGCGGCGAGCAGGACGGGGAGCAGCAGTGGGCGAAGATTCATGGTCTGCCAGGAAATGGTTGAGCGGTCACTATAGCCGAGGACGGCGACCGGCGGAACAGCCGGCGCACGATTGAAAACCCGGCATCGTCATCCATGCTAGGCTGCGTCCAACGCTAACCAGTGAACAAGGAGGAGTGCGATGAGCCAATCGAAATCAGGCGGTAGCCAGACCAACAAGCAGTCGGACAACATGTCCGAAGAAGACCTGGCCAAGCAGCGCGCAGGCAAGAGCGACAAGAGCAGCCATGACCACATGTCGCGCGTAAAAGCAGGCAAGGGCGAGGGCGCCGGCGGCGGCGCCAAGCAGAAGGCACGGCGCTGACCTGGACGGCACGCCGCGCGCAGCGGCGTGTCCCATTCGCGGGCGAAGCCCGCACCATTCCGAGAGGTTGACCATGAGCATGCTTGCGCAGGAAAACAAGCTGCACGGCTCATCCCCCGTGCATGCCCACAGTACGCCCGATCCGGACATGCCGGATCCGACGCCGGCGCCCGACCCGCGGCCGCCGGTGCCCGACGACGTGCCCGATCCGGCCAACGCGCCGATCGAGGAGCCACGCTTTCCCGAACCGCCGATCCGCGCGGCCTGATCCGGCGCGTGGCCGCTGTTGCGCCCTAGGCCGTCCGCGGCCTGGCGTGCAGCCGATAGCCGGCCGGGCTGGACAGGTACAGCCAGCCGAACAGCGCCGTGAAGACGAGGAAGATGGCCACGTTCAGCCATCCCGACTGCGGCGCGCCCGCAAAACTCAGTTGGCGGTACAAGGTGACCAGTAGCGACACCGCTTGCGCCACCAGGTTCCCCAGCAGGACATAGTGAATCTCCGCGATCTCGGGCGCATTGCTTGCCGCCCAGTTCATCGCGCCCCATCCCAGCAGCATCGCGCCCGACAGCATCGCGAAATAGAAACCTGATCCGTCCAGCAATTGTGAGCGGTACATGGACATCAAGGTATTTGGAGCGGCGACGAGGATGATCCCGTAGAGCACTGCGACCACGGCCGCGATTCTCAGGATGATGCGATGGTTCATGGCCTTCCCCTTTCATTGTTGTCGGGCAAGCCGCGCGGGCGTGCCGCAGCCCGGATGGGCTGCTCCTTCAGCATAGGATGGATCGTGGACAGTGCAAGGGGGACTGCCGGGCTGCGCCGCGCCGGCACCAGGCCGGCACGGGCATGGGAAGATCAGCGCTGCGGATTGCCGGCGCCGCCGGCCGAGCCCTGGCCGGCCGCGCCGCCGGAGGGCGGCAGTGGCGGGATTTCGCGGATCATTTCTTCGGTTTCCAGTTCGGCAGGCGATTTTTCACCGCTGCCGATATCCGCTTCATGCAGGACGTTGGGACCCTTGGCTGCAGGGTCGTGCTGGCGGGTGGCGTTGCTCATGGTGTGCTCCTGTTGGATGTGAAAGTCGCTACGCCATCCTAGCAGGGCCACCCCGGCATCGGCGCGCGGCAGGCGCCAGCCGCAAGCGAGCCGATCCATGTGGCGGGCCGATCCATGTCATGTTCCCGACACGCTCGCCTGCCTATAATCGAAGGAGCAAACCACGCCGGAGGATGCCATGGGCCACACCTTGTACGACACCATCTACCTGGGCCGCAACCCGCTCTATTACTCGCGCCGTGCGCGCCTGGCGCTGGTGCTGGGCGTCGCCGCCGGCGCCGGCCTCGGCTGGCTGGCGCTGCGCGCCCTGCGCTGAGGGCCAACGTCGTCCGGCGTGCCGTATAATGACGCGCTTTGGTCGATGTGGAAACCGGATGAAGAACGAAGAACTGACGACGGACGAATACGACGCGCTCGAACTGGTCCGCCGCGGCGTCAAGCGCGCCACGGCCGGCGCCTGCGTGCTGCGCAACCTCAAGAAGCTGTCGGGACTAAAGATGATGGAAGCGACCCGCGACGGGCGGATCGTACTGACGGAAAAGGGACAGCAGGTGCTGTTCCTGCGCCGCTGCGTGACGGCGCTGGGTGCGCTGGCGGCCGACCCCGGGTCGCAGGTCGATGCCGACGTGGCGCGCTTCCTGAGCCTGAAGTCGCACATCGCGCCGCAGGACGGCGGCGGCTATGTGCTGACCGAGAAGGGGCGCGAGACGCTGGACGATATCGGGCGCCAGCAGCAGCGCCGCTGAGCGTTTCCGTAGGGTGGTCGGCTTGGCCGACCGCGCGTCCAACTACCGGTAGAGCAGCCGCTGTGCAAACTGGCGCTGAACGCGCGGTCGGCATAGCCGACCACCCTACGTAGTTCAGTTCGCCCGGCGACGGTTCGGATACACCAGCACGCGCACCGCCACTTCCGCCGGCACGTTCATCGTCGCCAGGAATTCGGCCGCGCGCTGCAGCCCGAGGGTTGGGATCGAGGCCACGGCCTGGTTGATCAGGTCGCGGGTGCGGATGTCGGTGCGCAGACGGCGGATGCCATCCTCGCGGGCGGCGTCGGTGGCCGCAGCCAGTTCGCCGCTGTTATTCATCATCATAAATATCCGTTCGTCCAAGGTTGCTAAAGAGACACGGCTATTCTAATCCCAACAATATTGGATAAGCTACAAATAAATAGCCTTACAGTATTATTTCCAGCTTATCGGGTAGATCAAACGGGGATTTGAGGCAGATCAGGCCGGAATCGACTCGGACTCGACGTCGTTCGTCTCCGCCGCCAGCGGCTGGCGCGGGGGTGGCAGGGCGCGGCGCTGGATCAGCAACTGCTCGAAGTCTTCGGCTGCCAGCGGCTTGCTGAAGAAATAGCCCTGCATTTCGTCGCAGCCGTGGCTGCGCAGGTAGTCGAGTTGCTCGGCGGTCTCGACGCCTTCCGCGATGACCGCCAGCTTCAGGTTGTGGGCCAGCGCGATGATCGAGGTGACGATCGCGGCGTCGTTGGCGTCGTGGGTGATGTCGGCCACGAAGGAGCGGTCGATCTTCAGCACGTCGATCGGGAAGCGCGACAGGTAGGACAGGCTCGAATAGCCGGTGCCGAAGTCGTCGATCGACAAGTTCACGCCCAGCGATTTCATGCGGTGCAGCAGTTCCACCGCCGGCGTGACGTCGCTCATGAACAGGCTCTCGGTCAGCTCGATCTCCAGGCAATCGGGGTCCAGCGCGGTGTCGTTCAGCACCGATTCCAGGCTGGCGATCAGGTCGGCGGCGCCGAACTGGCGCGCCGACAGGTTCACGGCCACCCGCAGGCGGCCCAGGCCGGCATCCTGCCAGGCCTTGTTCTGGGCGCAGGCGGTGCGCATCACCCAGGCGCCGATCTGGACGATCAGGCCGGTTTCCTCGGCGATGCCGATGAAGCGGACAGGGGGCACCATGCCCAGTTCCGGATGCTTCCAGCGGATCAGGGCTTCCATGCCGACGATCTGGCCGGTCTTGAGGTCGACCTGGGGCTGGTAGTGCAGCACGAATTCGTTGCGTTCGAGGGCGTTGCGCAGCGCGCTTTCGATGCGCACGCGCTCCATCGACTCCTCGTTCATGGCCGGGGTGTAGAACTGGAAGTTGTTGCGCCCCATCTTCTTGGCGCTGTACATCGCGATGTCGGCGTGTTCGATCAGGCTGTCGGCCGGCGTGCCTTCGCTCGGGTAGACCGCCACGCCGATCGAACAGGTGACGAAGAATTCCTTGGTGCCGAGCATCACCGGCTGGGCCACCGAATCCATCACGCGCTGCACGATCTCGGAGGTGAGCGGCTCGTCGTGGTGCTCGGACAGGATCACCACGAATTCGTCGCCCGACAGGCGCGCCACGGTGTCGGTGTCGCGCAGCGAGCCGGTCAGGCGCGCCGCCACCGTCATCAGGAGCACGTCGCCGGCCTTGTGGCCCATCGAATCGTTGACGAACTTGAAGCGGTCCAGGTCGATCAGCATGACCCACATCTGGTGTCCGCTGCGGTTGGCGTAGGCGATGGCCTGGCCCAGGCGGTCCTGCAGCAGCGAGCGGTTCGGCAGGCCGGTCAGCACGTCGTGCTGGGCCACGTGGTGCACGCGCTGCTCGGTAAGCTTGCGTTCGGTGATGTCGCTGCCGGTGCCGCGGTAGCCGGCCAGCGCGCCGCTGTCGTCGAACACCGGCTGGCCGTTGACGCAGAACCAGCGGGTGTCGCCATGCTCGTCGACCACCTTGTATTCGAGGTTGGCGAAGGGTTCGTGCGCCTTGACCTGGGCGATGTGGGCGCGTCCGGCTTCGGTCTCGAGCAGCGAGGGGACGTATTCCCAGCGGGTCTTGCCCAGCACCGTCTCGACGGCCACGCCGGCCTTTTCGGTGAAGCCGCCGGTGACCATGGTGAAGCGCAGGTCGCGGTCCTGTTCCCAGTACCAGTCCGAGGACATCGACACCAGCTGGCGGAAGCGCTGCTCGCTCTGCTGCAGGGCGCGCTCGGCGCGTTCGCGCGCGGCCATGTCCTCGATCAGGCGGCGGTTGGTGCGGCGCAGGTCGGCGGTGCGCTGGCGCACCAATTGCTGGACCTTGCGCGCGCGCTGGCCCGAAGCCTGCACGAAGGCCGTGCCCAGCAGGGTCATCAGGATGCCGCCGACCAGCAGGGCGGTCGAGGCCATGTGGTCCTGCAGGAAGGGCCGCGGCGCGCTGGCCACCTCGATGCGCCAGGCCTTGCCGGCGATGCGCAGAGTGGTGCTGCCGTAGCCGGTGTGGCCGGGGAACATGAAGCCGGCCAGCCACGAGTCGTCGGGCGTGGCGGTGTCGCCGGTGGAAAACAGCAGCGCGCTGAGGCTCGGCTGCTCGCCCGCGTACACCGACACGAAGATCTCGCCGCCGGCTTCGCGCGGTTCGAGCAGGCCGGCGCCGGCGAGCGAGGCGCGCACCAGTTCCGGGCCGCGGATCACCACCGCGGTGTCGCCGGCCAGCGCGCCGTCGCGGTCCAGCACCGGCATGATCAGTTCGAACGCCGGCTGCTGCTCCTCGTCCTGGGCCAGCTGGAACAGGTCGGTGGCGGCGGCGCGGCCTTCGCCGCGGGACAGCGCCAGCGCGCTCATCACCTGCACGTTCTCGCTGATGTCCAGGCCGAAGGCGCGCTCGTTGCCCGCCATCGGTTCGACGTAGTCGACGATGTGGTAGCGCGCACGGTGCGGCGCCGCGACCAGCCCGGTGGGACGCAGTTCGGTGAACACGGTGCCGGGGCGCACGCGCTGCAGTTCGGCTTCCACGGCCGCGCGCTGCTCACCCGGGACCGAGCGGTGGTAATTGAAGGCCTGGATGTAGCGGTGGCGCTGCAGCAGGGCCGCGGTGAAGTCGCGGAAATGCTCCCGGCTGACCGGCTCGCCGCGTGCGAACAGCTGGTTGGTCACGGTCAGCACCTCGACCGCCTGGTCGATCCCCTGGCGCACCGCCGCCACGCGCTCGTCGGCGCGTTGGGCGAAAGCAAGCGCCATGTTGTCGTATTCGAGGTGGCTCACTCCCAGGAATAGCGCGCCGGATGCGGCCAGGCCGCCCCCGAGCGTGAGGGCTGCCGCGAGAGTCAGCGACAGGGGAAGGCGACGCGCCATGGATGTCCAGGTTTCCGTGAAGAAGGCTTGCCAGCAGGCATCAATACGCGAAGTGTGTCACAACCTCGCCATGTTCGGCAAACAAAATATGGCGAGTGCGCGACGCCCGCTGGCCCTGTCGGACAGGGCGGTGCCGGGACAGTGCCGGGTCAATGCGACTGCCATGCCAGCCATGCGGTGACCGCCCGCGCCAGCAGGCCGTTCAGGAAGGGGGCGCCGAGGCCCCGGTTTCGCAGTGTATCCCGAAGGAAACGCAGCGCCGAACCGGGTGGCGCGCCCGACGTCGCGAAGCGCTGGGCGAACAGAATGCCGTTGTTGCCGGCGATACCGGACAGCCAACACAGCGCGCCATCGAAGGCCCGCGCCAATCGTTGCTGCGCGGTCACATAGTCGGGATCATAAGTAAAGATATTGGCGACCAGAACGCCCCCGGGACGCAGCGCGCGGCGGCAATGGGCATAGAAGACGGCGCTCGCCAGCGCCGGGGGCAGGCCGGCGTCGTCGTAGCCGTCCACCAGCAGTACGTCGCAGGTGCCGGCATCACACGCGGCCAGCCAGGCCGCCGCGTCCGCGTGCAGTACGCGCAGGCGCGCGTCGTCGGGCGGCACCCCGAACTGTTCGCGCAGCGCGATCACGTCGGCGCGCAGTTCCAGTACCGTGATGCGGGCGCCCGGCAGGTAGCGATGGCAGAACTTGAGCAGCGAACCCCCGCCCAGCCCGACCATCACGATGTGGCGCGGGCGCGGCGCGAGCACGACAAAGCACATCATGGCGCGCGTGTACGGCAGCACCAGGGCGTCGGGCCTGGATAGCCGCATCTCGCTCTGGATGTCGCCGGGCTTGAATTCGAGCGTGCGCCGGTCGCCCCGGGTCGAGACGATCGGAGGGGCAAGCCGGGAGTCGTGGTCGGGCAGGTCGAGCATGGGGCTAGTATAGGGGAGGAGCGGAGTGCCGCGGCGCAGCTTGTTGTAAGGCATCGCTTTCTGATAAGCTGACCATTCGAACAACTGGACGCCTCCCCATGTTCCTGGACCATCCTTCCATCACCGCCACCAACGCCCAGACCGAAGCCGACCGTCTCGAGCGGCTGCAGCGCGTGTACGGGTACGCGATGGCGCTCGCCGACAGCGCCGGCAATCCCGGTTTCGTCGACAAGCTGACCCAGTTGCACGACCACAAGGGCACCCTGATCGTGTTCTGGCACGCCGAACCGACCCTGGAGGAGCGCGACTACTTCAGCCGCGCCTGGGCCAGCCGGGTCGGCGACGGCACCACCCTGGTCGAGCACGAATTCTGACCGCCGCCATGACGAACCTGGACGCGACCACGATGGTGTTGGTGCTGGCCCTGGGCAACCTGGCCCTGTGCGCGCTGCTGACCTTCCACGACGCCGGCCCGGTGCGTCCGCCGGCGCTCGCCGCCTGGGCCCTGTCCAAGCAGGTGCAGGCGGGCGCCTGGACCCTGCTGGCCTTGGGCGGCGCCGGGGTCGTGCCCGAGTCGCTGGCCCTGCCGGGCGGCTATGCGCTGCTGTTTGCCGGCGTCGCCATCGAGGGCGGCGCGTCCTGGGAAGAGGCCGGCGGCCATGGCTGGCGCCGGCCCACCTTGCTCGCCGGCGGGCTTGCGATCCTGGTGTTTTTCGTTTGCTACCTGATCGACGAAGGCGGCCTGCGCAGCCTGGCCGCCTCGCTGCTGCTCGGCCTGTTCTACCTGAACGGCGCCGCCGCGCTGGGAAAGGGCTGGCGCCAGGCCGGCCTGCTGCAGCGTTTCCTCGCCATCCTCACCGCCGTGCTGGCCCTGGTGGTGGCCGCGCGCGGCCTGTCGGTGCTGCTGTTGCCGGGCGGCTGGCGCTGGCTCTCCAGCGACCTGCCGCGCCTGCTGTCCACGGCCGCGCTGTACGTCCTGATGCTGTCTAACGGTTTCGGCATGCTGCTGCTGGGACGCGAGCGGGCAGGGCGCGAACTGGCGCGACTGGAGGTCGTGGATCCGCTGACCGACGTGCCGAACCGGCGCGGCTTCTTCAGCGCCTTGGCGCCGTGGATGGCGCTGGCGCGCCGTCCCGGCCTGCCGACGGCGCTGGTGGTGCTCGATCTCGACCAGTTCAAGCGGGTGAACGATTCGTATGGCCATCCGGCCGGTGACGCGGTGCTGCGCCACGTGGTGGACCTGTGCAAGCGGCAACTGCGCGATTCGGACCTGCTCGGGCGGCTGGTGGGGGTCGAGTTCGCGATCCTGCTGCCGCGCACCAACCTGGACGAAGCGACCCTGGTCGCCGAGCGCATCCGCGCCGCGATTGCCAGCTCGCCGGTCAAGAGCGAGCGGGCGATGATCGCGATGACGGCGAGCTTTGGCGTGACCGTGATCCGGCCCGAGGACAGCACGGTCACCTTGTTCCAGCGCGCGGACGATGCACTGCGGGCGGCGAAGGACGCGGGACGCAATCGCGTGGCCCAGGCGCTGGCGCCGACCGTCGAGGCGTAGCGGCCGTACCTGGCCTGGCGCGGCGGACGCCGCCACGACGTATTTGCAGCAGCACATGGAAGCTAGCCCATGAATAGCGAGTTCACCACTTCCGTTCCGACCCTTCGCACGCAGCGCCTCACGCTGCGCGAATACCGGCGCGGGGACTTCGACGCGTTCGCAGCGCACCTGGGCGACCCGGTCAGCGCGGCCCATCTGGGTCCGCTCGACCGCCATGCCGCATGGCGAATCTTCTGTTCGCAAGCAGGACTATGGCTCATCGATGGCGCCGGCTGGTGGACGGTCGAAGAAAAGGAGAGCGGCCAACTCGTCGGGAACGTGGGCGGGTTCTTTCGCGAGGATTCCACTGTGATCGAGCTCGGCTGGAATACCTATCGTGCTTTCTGGGGCCGGGGATTCGCCAACGAAGCGGCGGCGGCAGTCTTGACCCATGCGTTCGAAATCCGGGGCGAACCGAAAGTCCGGGCGCTCATCGACTCGGCGAACGCATCGTCGCAGGGCGTTGCAAGACGCCTTGGCCTGGCTTACGAAGCGGATACCGAGATCGCCGGCAAAGCGGTCGGCATGTATACGCGGGCACGGGGCGCCCCTGTTGCCTAGGCCTGCAGGACTGCACGGCCAAGCCGGCAGGCGCATTGTCGCTATATTTATGTTCGTTAAGCGGCGCCCGGCCGGATAAGTCACATTCCCGTCATGTCATGGAAGTATCCTACCGCATCGCCGCTGCAGGATCGCCCATGAACGCCTTGCCACCTGATGTTTCCCGCTACGCCGCCGTCGAACTCGGCTCCGACAGCTTCCGCCTGCACGTCGGCCGCATCGAACACGGCGAACTGGTCCTGGAAGCCACGCTGTCCGAACGGGTCGCCCTGGCCGCCTCCTTCGAAGAAGACGGCAGCCTGTGCGATGCCGCGATGCGCCGCGCCCTCGCATGCCTGCGCGAGTTCGCCCGCACCCTCGACGCCTGGCGCCCGCAGGCGGTGCGGGTGGTCGCCACCTCCGCCCTGCGCATGGCGCGCAATGCGTCCCTGTTCCTGCCGGCCGCCGAAGCGGCCCTGCGCCGCCCGGTCGAGCTGGTCGCCGGCGACGAGAGCGCGCGCCTGGTCTACCTGGGCGTAGCCAGCACCCTGACGCCGCTTGACGCGCCGCGCCTGGTGCTCGACATCGGCGCTGCCTCGACCGAACTGGTGGTGGGCCGCGGCGCCCATATCGAGCGCATCGAATCGTTCCGCGTCGGCGCCGTGCGCCAGAGCCTGAGCTTTTTCGCCGATGGGGTGATCGACGCTCCCAGTTTCGAGGCCGCCGTGCGCTCCGGCCGCAGCCGCTTCGCCGAGACGGCGCTTGTCGGGCGCCGCTGGGAGCAGGCCTGGGGCGCCTGCGGCACCGTGCGCGCCCTCGGCGAAATCGCTTCGGAAGAGGGGCTGATGGCAGGCGGGCGCCTGACGCCCCATCTCCTGCATGCGCTGCGCGAGCGTTTCCTGCAGGCCGGCCACGTGGCGCGGGTGGGCCTGGCCTGGCCCGCCGCAGGGCGCGCCCCGCACCTGGCCGGCGGCCTGGCCCTGCTGCTGGCGCTGGTGGAGGAGTGCGACATTGGCGCGGTCGTGCCGGTCCACGCCGGCCTGCGCGTGGGCGCGCTGTGGGACCTGCACCGGCGCGCCGTCGCTCCCGCGACGGCCGGCGCGGCAGGCCTGCCGATGCCTCGTCCGTTCGCGGGCGCGGCCCGGGCGCGGGCCTGATTGTCGTTTTCCGTTCCTACCACCCATTTTTACTGTTGTTTGGAAACGTCTGGTGGCATACTTCCGTTGTTTGAACAACCACGCCAGCCAGTCCGTTTTTTCATGCGCCGCTTTCTTTTCTTTGCGTTGGCCGCTCCCTGCGTGCTGGCCCAGGCCGCGCCGGCGGAACGCATTGCGCTCTGCTTCGAGCGCCAGGAAGTCCGTCCGTGGCGCAGCCTGGACGGCGGCGGCCTGAATTTCGAGCTGCTGTCCGAAGTCGCCAGGCGTACCGGGATCGTGTTCGATTACCAGAGCATGCCGTGGAAGCGCTGCCTCGAACAGCTCAAGGCCAACCAGGTCGGCGGCGCCTTTGCGGTCAGCTTCAACCGCGACCGCATGGCGCTCGGCGCCTACCCGGGCGTGGTGGCGGGAAGCGCCGCGCCGCAGGCCGACGCATCCAAACGCATGCACATCGACCGCTACGTGCTGGTGCGTCGCCGCGGCAGCCGCCTCGATTGGGACGGCAAGAAGTTCCTCCACCTCGACGGCAAGATCGGCTTCCAGCTCGGCTACTCGGTGGGCGACTTCCTGCGCACCCAGGGTGTCGCGGTCGACGAGGGCAGCCAGCGCGCCGATGAACTGGCGCAGAAGCTGATCGCGGGCCGGCTGGCCGGCGCCGCGCTGGGCGGCGGCGATACCGCGCGCCTGATGCGTGGCCCCTTCGGCGCCCAGCTCGAAGTGCTGCCTTTGCCGCTGATCGAGAAACCGTATTACCTGGTGCTCTCGCATGCCCTGGCCGCGGCCAAGCCGCAGCTGGCGCTGCGCCTGTGGGATGCGGTCGAGCAGGTGCGCACCAGCCCGGCCTACCGCAAGCGCGAGGCGCAGGCGCTGGGCGGACGCATCGGCGCCGGGCAGCCGGTCGCCATCATCGGCGCCGGAGGCCGTCATTAACGGCCGCCGCAACGGACTGCGCGAGGCGCCGCGGCGCCTGGTCGAGAACTGGCGCCAGAACATCGTGTTCCGGCTCGGCGCCGGGATCGTGCTCGCGGTCGCGCTGTCGACCGGCGTGTACACCACCTATACCCTGCACACGCTGCGCCAGGACGCCGATGCGCGCCTGCAGGAGCGGGTCGAGCGCCAGGCCAAGGTGCTGCAGCAGGCGCTGGCGCGGCCGCTGTTCGACATCAACAGCGCCGCCGTCTACTCGGTGGTCGATGCGCTCGGCGCGACGCCGGATGTGCAGACGCTGCGCGTGCTGTCGCCCGAAGGTACCCTGATCGCGGCGCTCGGCAACCGCGACGACAGCGAGCCGGCGGTGCGGGTGCGCCGCCGCATCACCCACAACGACGGCACCCGCACCTATTCGGTGGGCGCGATCGAGCTGGCCTTCTCGCGCGAACAGACCGACCAGGACCTGCGCAGCCAGATCATCCACACGGCGACCGCCAACATCCTGCTCACCCTGGCCATCGTCGGCTGCGTGTTCGTGGTGGGGCGGCGCATGTCGCAGCCCTTCGCCGACATCCAGGACGCGCTGGAAAAGCTGGCGCGCGGCGAGACCGACATCCGCCTGTCCGGCATCGGCCGGCGCGACCAGGTCGGGCGCCTGTCCTCGGCGGTGCGCAGCTTTCGCGACACCCTGAACCGGCTGCGCCAGGCCGAGCAGGTGACCAACGGACTGCTGCGCGAGAAGAGCCGCATCGAGCAGCAGCTGCGCGAGCTGAACGAAGACCTGGAGCAGAAGATCGCCGCCCGCACCGAGGAACTGACGCAATCGAACCTGCGCGCGGAAGCGGCGAACGTCGCCAAGTCCGAGTTCCTGGCCAACATGAGCCACGAGATCCGCACCCCGATGAGCGCGATCATCGGCATGGCCTACCTGGCGCTGCGCACCGACCTCAATCCCAAGCAGCAGGACTACGTCGGCAAGATCCACCGCGCGGCGCTGTCGCTGCTGGGGATCATCAACGACATCCTCGACTTTTCCAAGATCGAGGCCGGCAAGCTGGAAGTCGAGCAGGTCCCGTTCTGCCTCGACGACGTGCTGGTCAACGTGGCCAGCGTGACCAGCCAGCGCGCCGCCGACAAGCGCCTCGAATACCTGTTCCACGTGCCGCACGCGGTGCCGCGCAAACTCGTGGGCGATCCGCTGCGCCTGGGCCAGGTCCTGATCAACCTGGTCAACAACGCGGTCAAGTTCACGCCCAGCGGCGAGCTGCAGGTATCCTGCATTCCGTTGAAGGGCGCCGGGCCTGGCCGGGTCAAGCTGCGCTTCGCGGTGCGCGACACCGGCATCGGCATCGGCGAAGAACAGCAGGCCAAGCTGTTCCGCGCCTTCAGCCAGGCCAACGGCTCGACCACGCGCGAATACGGCGGCACGGGCCTGGGCCTGTCGATCTCGCAGCAGCTGGTGGGCCTGATGGGCGGGCGCATCGCGGTGGACAGCGCGCCGGGGGCCGGCGCGACCTTCCACTTCGACCTCGACTTCGCGCTCTCGGGCGAGCCCGAATCGACGCTGGCGATGCCGCCGGAACTGAGCGGCGCGCGCGTGCTGGTGGTCGACGACAGCGCGCTGGCGCGGGCGATCCTGCGCGAGGCGCTGGCCGCGCTGCCGCTGCGGGTCGAGTGCGCGTCGGATGCGCGCCATGCGGAAGGAGCGATCATCGCCGCCGATGCCGCCGGCATGCCCTACCGCCTGGTGCTGACCGACTGCACCATGCCGCGCATGGACGGCATCGAACTCGTGCGCCGCATCACCTCCAACGGAGACCTGTCGACGCCGCCGCTGACGGTGCTGGTGACCGGCTTCGGACGCGAGGACGTGCAGGCGCGCGCCGAGGAGGCCGGCGTGAACGGCTTCCTGTTCAAGCCCTTCGTGCAGTCGGCGCTGTCCGATACGCTCACCGGCCTGTTCGCCGAGGAGCCCGAGGGCAGGGTGGGCGCCGGCGTGGTGCGCGCCAGCCAGCAGGGCGCGCGCGTGCTGGTGGTGGAGGACAACCTGGTCAACCAGCAGATCGCGCGCGAGCTGCTCGAAGCCCAGGGCGTGGACGTCGACGTCGCCTCGACCGGCCATCAGGCGCTGGAAAAACTGTTCGAGGCCGGCCCTAGCGGCTACCGCCTGGTGTTAATGGACCTCGAGATGCCCCAGCTCGACGGCCATGCCGCCACCATCGAGCTGCGCAAGGATGCGCGCTTCGACGACCTGCCGATCATCGCCATGACGGCGCACGCGCTGGCCGAGATCCGCGAGCGCTGCCTGAGCGAGGGCATGCAGGACTACATCACCAAGCCGGTCGACCCGGAAAAGCTGTACGCCACCTTGGCGCGTTGGATGGGCAAGGCGATGCCGGCGCGCGCGCCGAGCACGGCCATGGCGACCGAGCTGGCGCCGCTGCCGGGCCTGGCAGGCATCGATTCGAGCTTCGGCCTGCGCAACGTGGGCGGCAACAGCGCGCTCTACGTCGAGCTGCTGGACCGCTTCCGCGCCTCCCAGCGCGACGCCGGCAGCAGCATCCGCAGCGATCTCGAGGCCGGACGCCTGCGCGAGGCCGCCAGCCGCGCGCACTCGCTGCGCGGCGTGGCCGGCAACATCGGCGCGCGCGCACTGCAGTCGCTGTCGCAGGAAATCGAAGAAGAAGCGGGGCGTCCGGCGCCGGATGCGGCCGCGCTCGAGCGCAGCGCCGCGGCGCTGGAACGCGCGGTGGCCGACCTGATGGACGCGCTCGACACCTATTTTGCGAACGCGCCCGAAGTGCCGGCCGCGGTACCCTATGACCTGGATGCGGGCAGCCCGGAAGAAGCCCTGGCGTCCGTGGCCCAGCTGGAACGCCTGCTGGCCGAGTTCTCGGGCGAGGCCACCGATTATTTCGACACCGTGCGCGTCCCCTTGGGCCGCCTGCTCGGCCCCGGCGCGCTGGCGCGCCTGGAGGCGCACCTGTCGCGTTACGAATTCGAAGAAGCGCGCGCAGTGCTGGCCCAGGCCCACGGCGCTTCTCCCCCCATCGCGGAACACATATGAACGCAGCACCCAGGGACAGGCATGCGCCTGCGCAGGACCGGCAGGACCGTCCGACGATCCTGATCGTCGACGACACGCCGGACAACATCATGCTGCTCTCGCGCCTGTTGAAGGACAAGTACCACACCAAGGTGGCCACCAACGGCAGCACCGCGCTGCAGGTGGCGAACGCCACGCCCGACCTCGACCTGATCCTGCTGGACGTGATGATGCCCGGGATGGACGGCTACGAGACCTGCCGCCAGCTCAAGGCCAATCCGGCGACCAGCGATATTCCGGTGATCTTCCTGACGGCGAAGAACCAGATCGAGGACGAGGCCATGGGGCTGTCGGTGGGGGCGGTCGACTATCTCGGCAAACCCATCAGCCCGCCGATCCTGTTCGCGCGCGTGAACACCCACCTGACCCTGCGCGCGGCGCGCAAGCTGCTGGAAGAGCACAACCAGAACCTGGAGCGCATGGTGCAGCAGCGCACGGCGCAACTGCTGCTGCTGCAGGAAGCCTTGATCCTGGCAATGGCCTCGATGGCCGAGACGCGCGACGGCGGCCCCTCGAACCACCTGCGCCGCACGCAGCACTACGTGCGCACCCTGGCCATGAAGCTGCGCAGCCATCCGCGCTTCGCGGCCAGCCTGACTGACGAGAACATCGAGCTGATCATCAAGACCTCGCCGCTGCACGACATCGGCAAGGTCGCCATCCCCGACCACATCCTGCAGAAACAGGGCAAGCTCGACCCCGAGGAATTCGAGGTCATGAAGCTGCACGCGGCCTACGGGCGCGACACCATCATGCTGGCCGAGCAGCACCTGGGCGGCACCAACAGCTTCCTGATGTTCGCGCGCGAAATCGCCCATTCGCACCAGGAAAAGTGGGACGGCAGCGGCTATCCGGAAAGCCTGAGCGGCGACGCGATTCCCGTGTCGGCGCGCCTGATGGCGGTGGCCGACGTCTACGACGCCCTGATTTCGAAGCGGGTCTACAAGCCGCCCTTCACCCACGACCAGTCGCTGGAGATCATGCGCCAGGGGCGCGGCACCCATTTCGATCCGGACGTGCTGGACGCCTTCTTCGCGCTCGAAGCCGAATTCGCGCGCATCGCGCAGGAATTCGCCGACGAGGACGACGCCCGGGAGCAGGACGCCTGACGGAACATCCGCCGTTCATTTGACGCATGCCCTTGGCATGCCCTGGCCAAATCGACTATATTGTTTGGCTCGTTGAACGATGGAGTCCGTAATGCCCAGGAAGTCAGCTGCCGTCACGGCGGTAGCGAAGGGAGCCGCGCGCAAGAAGGCAGCCGCGCCGGCACAGGCCGCGAAGCCGGCAGCAAAAGCCGGCGCCAAGGCGCCCCCGAAAGCCACGAAAGCCGCCCGGCCGAGCGTCAAGACGGCCGCCAAGGCCGCCGCGAAATCGCTGGCGGCACCTGGCGCCAAACGCGCGCCGCGCAAGGCGCCAGTCACCCCCGAACGCGAAGCCACGGCGGCGCGCCCGGTGCTGGTGCGCGACAGCTTCACCATGCCCGAGCAGGAATACGCGGTGCTGGCCGACGTCAAGCAGGCCTGCCTGCGCGCCGGCATCGACGTCAAGAAGAGCGAACTGCTGCGCATCGGCGTGGCCCTGCTGGGCCAGGTCGACATCGCGACGCTCAAGTCGGTGCTGGCGGCGCTGCCGCAACTGAAAACCGGCCGTCCTCCGGCTGCCGCCTGACGCGTCGTGCGCCGATCGGCGCCGCCGGCTAATGGATCGAGGCGCTGGTCAGCTCCTTTAGTTCGCGGATCGGAATGTTGGACTTTTCGTGCATGCGCAGCAGGATCGTGGCCCCGACGTTGAGCTTGCGGTGGCGGATCTTGCTGATGATGGGCGGCTGCACCTCGAGTACGCGGCACAGCTCGGCATCATTCTTCAGTTGCATGCGCTCGATCAGGGTGTCGAGCAGTTTGTTGGGCACGAAGCTCGACGGTTCCAAGGCACGGGCCCGGTGCATCGCGGCGAGCATTTCCTGTTTTTTCTGTCGTACGCTCATGTTGCTTCTCCGAATATATAAACATTCATTCGGGACGGATCGACTGTTCTGGAAACTTTCCTGCCTGTTTTTACGAGGTATGAGGTGGCGGGTCGTTGTGATATTACTACGATTGCGTCATGCGCGATTCACGAATTGAACGTAACAGGCCGTAACATCATTCTTTCTTCGCGGAATTTACGCTAATTTCAATCCGGAACGTGTCAGCAGCAAGACCTGGTCGGCCATGGCGGCCGCGGCGTGGGAGTGGGTGACCATGATGGCGCCGGCGCCGCTCTGGCGGATCTCGCGCCGTAGCAGCTCGAGGATGCCCTCGGCCGTCTCGGGGTCGAGGTTGCCGGTCGGTTCGTCGGCCAGCAGCAGGGCCGGGCGGTGCACCAGGGCGCGCGCGATCGCCACGCGCTGCAGTTCGCCGCCGGAGAGCTGGCGCGGGAAGTCGGCGCCGCGCCCTTTCAATCCGACCGCTTCCAGCATCTCGTCGGCGCGCGCGCCAGGCTCCCGGTTGAGCAGCAGCGGCAGCGCGACGTTCTGGCGCAGGGTCAGGTGGGGCAGCACATGGAAAGCCTGGAAGATGAAGCCCATTCGGGTGCGCCGCAGCAGGGTGGCCGCATCGTCGTCGAGGGCCGACATCGGCGTGCCGTCCACGATCACCTGGCCGCCGGTGGGCGCGTCCAGGCCCGCGATCAGGTTCAGCAGGGTCGACTTGCCAACCCCCGACTCGCCCATGATGGCAACGAACTCGCCAGCGCGAAAGGTATGCGACAGCTCGGCCAGCACCGTGCGTGCGCCGTAGGACTTGGTCAGGTTGTCGAGGACGAGCATGGCTTCCTTACCGGGTGAGTGCACGGCGCAGCGCGAAGCTGGCCGCGTCCACCGCCGCCACCAGCAGCAGCATCGCCACCACCACCGTGGCCGCGCTCTGCATCTGGAACAGCGACAGGTGGTACTTCAGCATCTGCCCCAGCCCGCCGGCGCCGACCACGCCCAGCACGGCGGCGGCGCGGATGTTGTTCTCCCAGCGGTACAGGGTGTACGACAGCATCTGCGGCAGGGCCTGCGGCAGGGTAGCGTACAGGAAGGCGGCGAGCGCCGCGGCCCCATTGGTGCGCAGGCTGGCTTCCGGCAGCGGCTCGACGTTCTCGAGGGCGTCGGCGAACAGGCGCCCCAGCACGCCGCTGGTGTGCGCCCCCAAGGCCAGGGTGCCGGCAAAGGGGCCGAGGCCGGCCGCCACCAGCAGCAGCGCCGCCCACACCAGTTCCGGGATCGAGCGCAGCACGTTCAGCAATGCGCGCGTCAGGCCGCGCGCGACCCGGCCGGCACGCCCGGCCGCGGGCAGGGCCAGCACCAGGCCGCCAAGCACGGCCAGCAGGGTGCCGACCAGCGACATCGCCAGCGTCTCCCACAGCGCCACCAGGGTCCTGGTCAGGAAAGCGGGTGCGATTTCCGGCGGCGTGAAGCCGGCCAGGAATTCGCGCATCGACGTGATCGCTTCCGGCGTGAAGAAGGCGGCCCACTGCAGCGGCAGCGTGGCGAAGCTGGCCGCCACCAGTGCGACCAGGCTTGCCAGCAGCGCCCAGGTGCCCGGGGCGCGCGGCGGGGCGGGAGGCAACGGCGGTTTCATCCCAGCCTCCGGCGCAGCAGCTTCGATACCAGGTCGGCCAGCGCCACCAGCAGCACGAACATGATCAGCATGGTCGACACTTCGCCGCCCGCCATCATCTTGGTCGATTCTTCCATGCGCTGGCCGAGGCCGCCGGCGCCGACGAAGCCCATCACGGCCGAGCCGCGGATCGCGCATTCCCAGCGGTAGACGGTGTACGACACCAGTTCGGCGCTCGACGCGGGCAGGGCGCCATACAGCAGCGCCGTCAGGCGCGCGCTGCCGTTGGCCAGCAGGCTGTCCGAGGCGTGGGCATCGGAGGATTCGAGGATCTCGGCATACACCTTGGCCAGCATGCCGCAATAAGTCAGGGCGATGGCCAGCACGCCGGCGGTCGGGCCCAGGCCGACGATGCGCACGAACAGCAGCGCCCACACCAGTTCGGGCACGCTGCGCAGCAGCACCAGCACCCAGCGCAGCAGCTGGCGCACCAGCTGCGCGGCGGGGCGCATGCGGCCCGTGCCCAGGGTGGAGATCGACAGGCGCTCGGTGATCATGACGGTCGCGGGGACGGCCCCGAGCAGGGCCAGCGAGAGGCCGGCGGTGGCGATCGCCACCGTCTGCCAGGTCTCGCGCAGCACCATGGCGAGGAACTCGGCGCCGGTTGCCGGGTGCAGGAAATCGCCCAGGAAGCCGCCGGCGGCGCTCAAGCTTTGCGGGTCGAACAGCAGCCAGGGCTTGAATTCGCTCGCGACCAGCATCGGCCACAGGAGCAGCAGGCAGACGAAGGTGGCGGTGACGCGGCCGCGCCAGGCCGGGTCCGGATGGACGCTTGAAGCCATCAGAAGCAGGCGCCGACGGCGATGCGGTCGGGCGATTCGTGCGGGTGCGCCGGGTGCGGCGCTACCGCCTCGTTCTCATACAAGGCGGCGATCATGGCGTCGCTGACCTGGTTCGACGGCGCGTCGAACACGATGCGGCCGTCGCGCAGGCCGACCAGGCGCGGGAAGTGGGCGCGCGCCATCTCGACCTGGTGCAGGCTGCACACCAGCGAGGCCTTGCGCGCGGCCGCTTCCTGGCGCAGCACGCCGAGGGTGTGCTGGGCCAGCGCCGGGTCGAGCGCGGAGATCGGCTCGTCCACCAGGAAGGCTTCGGCGCTGGAGAGCAGCAGGCGCGCCAGGCCGCAGCGCTGGCGTTCGCCGCCGGACAGGCGATCCACGCGCGCATACAGCTTGTCGCCCAGGCCGAAGCGCGCCAGCGCCGCGTGGGCGGCATCCGGGTCGCTCGGGCGCACGAGGGAGGCAAAAGCCTGCCACAGGCTCATGTGGGGCAGGCGCGCCGCCAGCACCGCCGTCACCACGCGCTGGCGCGGCGGCAGCGGCGGCGTCTGCGGCGCCAGGAACAGGCGCGCGCGCAGGCGGTGGCGGGCGGCCTGGGACAAGCTCCAGGGATCGTCGCCGAACACGGCGAACCCGCCCGCGGCCGGACGGTGGGCGCAGGCGAGGGTAGCGAGCAGGGTGGTCTTGCCGGCGCCGGAAGGGCCGATCAGGGCCAGCTGCTCGCCGGGCGCGATGGTCAAGTCGAGCGCGTGCAGCGCCGGCGCGGCGTCCGGCGCCGCCGCCAGGTGCCGCACCGTGAGTTTCTCGAGCCGGTAAGTCATCGCGCCCGCCATCCTTCCAGGATTACTTCAGCAGGCCGGCGTTGCGCGCCGCCGCTTCGATGGCGCTGTAGTTCGCGGTCTTGGTTGGGACGAACCTGGTGGCGCGCTGCAGTTCCAGGATTTCCTTGCCTTCCGGGGTCGAGGGGTCCAGGGCCAGGAAGGCGTCCGTGATCTTCTTCTGCAGGGCAGCCGGCATGTCGCTGCGCACGGTCCAGTTGTAGTCGTAGTAGCCCGGGGTGGTGTAGAACACGCGCACCACCTTCGGGTCGACCTTTTTGGCTTCGACCAGCTTGTCCCACACCGAGATGTTGAGGGCGCCGGCGTCGACCTTGCCGCCCGCGACCGCGGCCACGGTGGCGTCGTGCGCGCCCGAGAAGGCGATGCGCTTGAGGTCGGTGTCCGGGTTGATCTTGGCGCCCAGCAGGAAGGAGCGCGGCATCAGGTGGCCCGAGGTCGACGATTCGGAACCGAAGGACAGAGTCTTGCCTTTCAGGTCTTCGAGCTTGTGGATGGCCGGGTTGGTGGTGATGAAGACCGAGCGGAATTTTTCATCCTCGGCGCGCTGCACCAGCGGCGTGACCTGGCCCTTGCTGCGCACATTGGCCTGCACGAAAGTGAAGCCGCCGAACCAGACCATGTCGATCTTGCGGTTGATCAGGCCCTCCACCGAGGCGGCGTAGTCGGTCACCGGGGTGAACTCGACCTTCAGGCCGGTGGCCTTGGCCAGGTAGTCGCCCAGCGGCTTGAACTTGCGCTGCAGCTCGGTCGGCGCTTCGTCGGGAATGGCCGAGACGCGCAGCACGCCCGGGGTGTTCTGGGCATGGGCGCCGCCGGCGGCGGCAAACATCAGACCGGCTGCTGCGGTCGCAGTGAACAGGCGTTTCAGGACACGCGAGGGCGAAAACGACATGGTGGCGGCTTTCTTGTTAAGTATTGGAAATGGGTGAACCGGTGATGTCTCGGAAGCACGCATGCGTGAGCGCCGAAAAACCGGAATCCGCTATTATGGCAAAAACAGCAACCCGCTGTGAAGGCTCGCAGTCAGGGCCAATCCTATGCCATGGCGCATGGTGCGGTGTGGCGGCACGAATGATAACGCTTATGCACATCTCCTGCACGCAAGACCGCCCCCGCGCCGTGAACGCCCATGTGGCGGACGAACTCCACGCCGGGCTGAACGCCCCGGAAGCCTGGATTTCTCCCAAGTTCCTGTACGACGCGCTGGGTTCGAAGCTGTTCGAAGCCATCTGCGAACTGCCCGAGTATTATCCGACCCGGACCGAGGCGGCGATCTTCGCGCGCCATGGCGCCGAGATCGCGCGCGTCGCCGGCGCCGGTAGCACGCTGATCGACCTGGGCGCCGGCAACTGCGCCAAGGCGGCCTCGCTGTTCCCCCTGCTGGCGCCCGGCCAGTACGTGGCGGTCGACATCTCGGCCGAGTTCCTGCACGACGCCCTCGAGCGGCTGCGCCAGCGCTTTCCCCAGATCCGGATGGAAGGGCTGGGCATGGACTTTTCCACCCGCTTCGAGCTGCCGGCCCAGGTCGCCGCCGAGCGCCGCCTGTTCTTCTATCCCGGCTCCTCGATCGGCAACTTCACGCCCGACGAGGCGCTCGGTTTCCTGCGCCGCCTGCGCGCGCAGTGCGGGAGCGACGGCGGCGTGCTGCTCGGCGTCGACCTGGCCAAGGACGGGGCCGTCCTGGACGCCGCCTACGACGACGCGCTGGGCGTCACGGCCGCCTTCAACCTGAACGTGCTGCGCCACGTCAACCACCTGATCGATGCCGACTTCGACATCCGCGCCTGGCGCCACCACGGCTTCTACAACCCGGCGCGCGGACGGGTCGAGATGCACCTGGAAGCCGTGCGGCGCCAGGAAGTGCACTGGCAGGGCGGCGGCCGGGTGTTCGAACGCGGCGACCGCATCCACACCGAGAACAGCTACAAGTACCAGCAGGCCGACGCGATCGCGCTGCTGGAACGCGCTGGCTTCGAGGCCACCCGCGTGTGGACCGACCCGCAGCGCTGGTTCGCGGTGATCCACGCGCAGGCGATCGGCTGATGGGCTGCATGCAAGGCGAAGACCTGCGCCACGCCTACCAAAGGGTGCGCGCCCGCTCGCTCGAGATCGCAGCGCCGCTCTCGAGCGAGGATTGCTGCGCCCAGTCGATGCCCGACGCCAGCCCGGTCAAGTGGCACCTGGCCCACACCACCTGGTTCTTCGAGACCTTCATCCTGGAGGCCCACGAGGCAGGCTTCGCACCCTTCCACCCGGCGTTCCGGGTGCTGTTCAATTCCTACTACAACGGCATCGGCGCCAAGCATCCGCGCCCCCGGCGCGGCCTGCTCACCCGCCCGTCCCTCGGCGAGGTGCGCGCCTATCGTGCCGACGTCGACCGCCGCATCGATGCGCTGCTGGCCGGCCGGCCGGACGCGATCGCGCCCCTGATCGAGCTGGGCCTGCAGCACGAACAGCAGCACCAGGAGCTGATGTTCACCGACCTCAAGCACCTGTTGGCCCAGAACCCGCTGTACCCGGCCTACAGCGCCCAGCCCATGGACGCCGCCGAAGCGCCGGCGCCGGCGGGCTGGGTCGGCTTCGCCGGCGGCCTGGCCGAGATCGGGTATGGCGGCAGAGGCTTCTGCTTCGACAACGAGCTGCCGCGCCACCCGACCTATGTCGCCCCCTTCCAGCTGGCGTCAACCCTCGTCACCAACGGCGAATACCTGGAATTCATCGCCGCCGGCGGCTACCGCGATCCGTCGCTATGGCTGGCCGAGGGCTGGGACCGGGTCTGCGCCGGCGAGCTGGCGCACCCGCTGTACTGGGTCGAGCAAGAGGGCGCCTGGCACGAATTCACCCTGCACGGCCTGCAGGCGCTCGATCCTCACCGTCCGGTTACCCACGTCTCGCTGTACGAGGCCGACGCCTATGCGCGCTGGCGCCAAGCGCGCCTGCCTCTTGAAGCGGAGTGGGAATTCGCGGCGCGCCAGGCCGCGCTGGCCCACGGCGGCCTGCATCCGGCTGCGGCCCGCGGCGAGGGACTGCAGCAGATGTTCGGCGCCTGCTGGCAGTGGACCAGCAGCAGCTACGCGCCTTACCCCGGCTACGCGCCGGCGCCCGGCGCCATCGGCGAGTACAACGGCAAGTTCATGGTCAACCAGTACGTGCTGCGCGGTTCGTCCTGCGCCACCCCCGAGGGCCATGCGCGCGCCAGCTACCGTAACTTCTTCCCGGCCGGAGCGCGCTGGCAGTTCACCGGGATCAGGCTGGCCCGATGACGCGCCGCCGGAGCTGGCGCGAGCGCCTGCTGGACCAGCGCGCCAATGCCTGGATCCTGGCCCATCCGCTGGCCTTCATGCTGCAGGTCGCCAAGGGCTTTCGCGCCAACCAGGGCCTGCTGCTGGCCGGCGCCGTCGCCTATTACGCGCTGCTGTCGATCGTGCCCTTCCTGATGCTGGTGGTGGTCGTGCTCTCGCATTTCATCGCCCAGGCCGAGCTGCTCGAAACCCTGCGGCGCTACCTGGGCCTCCTGGTGCCGGGACAGACCGCGCCGCTCGTGGCCGAGGTCGCGCATTTTCTCGAAAACCGCGACCTGATCACCTGGGTGCTGGGCGCGACCATGCTGTTCTTCAGCTCCCTGGCCTTTACCGTGCTGGAGAACGCGATGAGCGTGATCTTCAACCACCGGGTGGCGGTGCGGCGCCGCCACTTTCTGGTCTCGGCCGTGCTGCCGTACTGCTACATCCTGGCGCTGGGCCTGGGCGTGATGATCGTGACGCTGGTCGCCGGCACCCTGGAGGTGATGGGACAGGAGAGCGTCTGGCTGTTCGGCTACCAGTGGTCGCTGAACGGCGTCTCGGGCGTGCTGCTGTACCTGCTCGGCCTGTTCGGCGAAATCCTGGTGCTGACCTCGATCTACCTGGTGATGCCGGTCGGGCGCCTGTCGCTCTGGCATGCGCTGGTGGGTGGCGTCAGCGCGGCCCTGCTGTGGGAGGCGGCGCGCCACGTGCTGGTCTGGTACTTCTCGACCCTGTCGCAGGTCAACGTCGTGTACGGATCGATGACGACGGCGATCGTGGTCATGTTCAGCCTCGAGATCGCGGCCACCCTGCTGCTGCTCGGCGCCCAGGTCATCGCCGAGTACGAGCGTGTCGGCCACGGGCAGGCCGGAACGACGCCGCAACCGCTGGAAACCGGACCGTCCGCCTGAGTTACACTGCCCGGCATGGCTCACTTCACTCTCTGCTGGGAACTCGGCGGCGGCCTCGGTCATGCCGGCCGCCTCAAGTCGATCGCGCTGCCGCTGCGCGCGCGCGGCCATACGGTCTCCTTCGTGCTGCGCGACCTGGTGCTGACGCGGGGCGTACTGGGCGGTCTCGGCATCGACACCTTCCAGGCGCCGGTCTGGCTGCACCGCACCGCCGGGCTGCCGCCCGAGCAGGCCAGCCTGGCCGAGATCCTGCTCGCCTGCGGCTATCTCGAACGCGACGCGCTGGCCGGGCTGGCGGATGGCTGGCGCGCTTTGTTCCGCCAGGGGCGGCCCGACCTGGTCGTGGCCGACTATGCTCCGACCGCGATCCTGGCGGCGCGCAGCCTGGGCCTGCCCAGCGTCGCGATCGGGCCCGGCTTCACGCTGCCGCCCGCCGGACAGCCGTTGCCGCCGCTGCGCGAATGGGAAGCGCCCCAGCCGGCGCGGATGCGCGCGACCGAAGCGCGCCTGCTGGACAGCGCCAACGGCGTGCTGGCCAGCCACGGCGCCGCTCCGCTGGGCGAGGGGGCGGACCTGCTGCTGGGCGACCACGCGCTGCTGTGCACCTGGCCCGAGCTCGACCATTTCGGCCGCGCCGGCGGCGGTCCCTGGCTCGGACCGAACCTGCCGGAACCGGCCAGCTGGGCGCCGGCCTGGCCGGAGGGAGCGGGGCCGCGCACCTTCGCCTACCTGCGCCGCGGCGTGCCGGAGTCAAACGACGTGCTGCAGGCGCTGCTGCGCCGCGGTTGCCGGGTGCTGTGCTACATGCCGGACGTCGCTGGCGGCGGGCCGCCGCCCATCACCCATCCGCAGCTGGCCTGGGCCCCGGCGCCGGTAGCGCTGCCGCAGGCGCTGGCCGCGTGCGACCTGGTGGTCAGCCATGCCGGCGAGGCGCTGGTGGCCCAGGCCCTGCTGGCCGGACGCCCGCTCCTGATGCTGCCGCATTCGACCGAAAGCTTCCTGATGGCGCGCCGCGTGCGCCTGCTGGGGGCGGGGATCAATGCGATGGAAACGCCGCGTCCGCGCGACTGGGACGGGATGGTGGTTGCGCTGCTGGCGCAGCCCGATTACCGCGATGCGGCCGCGGCCTTCGCGCGGCGCCATGCGGACTTCGATCCGCGGCGCCAGGCCGAGGACATCGCCGACCGGCTGGAGCAGCTGGCGCGGTCTTGACGCCGCGCCGGCTCGATGGTTTGATTAGGCGACGCGCACGCGCGGCTCGCCCGCGGCCATGCCGCCGATGACGGCCGCCTCGCCGAAGCCTTCGCGCGCGAACAGGGCCAGCACCTCGTCCACGCTGGCCGGGTCGCACGAGACCAGCAGGCCGCCCGAGGTCTGCGGATCGGTCAGCAGGGCGCGCTGGGCCGCGGTAATAGTCTCAGCCAGCTCGACATCCTTGCCGTAGGCCTCCCAGTTGCGCCCCGATGCGCCGGTGAAGAAGCCGTCCTGGGCCAGCTGCAGCACGCCAGGGAGCAGCGGCACCTTGTCCATCTCGAGCGTGGCCGCGAGCTTGGCGCCGCGCGCCAGTTCCAGCAGGTGGCCGAGCAGGCCGAAGCCGGTGACATCGGTCAGCGCGTGCACGCCCGGCATCTCGGCCAGCAGGCGGCCTGGCTTGTTCAGCTTGGTGGTGTTGGCGATCATGGCCGCATAGCCTTCCGCGCCCAGCGCATCCTTCTTGAGCGCGGCCGACAGCACGCCCACGCCGAGCGGCTTGCCCAGCACCAGCACGTCGTTTGGGCGCGCATCGGCATTGCGCTTGACCTTCGAGGGATGCACCAGGCCCATCACCACCAGCCCGTAGATCGGTTCCACCGAGTCGATGGTGTGGCCGCCCGCGATCGGGATGCCGGCGTCGGCGCAGACCGACTCGCCGCCGCGGATGATCTGGCCGATGGTCTCCAGCGGCAGCTTGTTGACCGGCATGCCGACCAGGGCCAGGGCCATGATCGGGGTGCCGCCCATCGCGTACACGTCCGAGATCGCATTGGTCGCGGCGATGCGGCCGAAGTCGAAGGGATCGTCGACGATGGGCATGAAGAAGTCGGTGGTGGCGATCAGCGCCTGCTCGTCGTTGAGCTTGTAGACGGCGGCGTCGTCGGCGGTCTCGATGCCGACCATGAGTTCTTTCGGCACCGGGAAGCCGGCGGATTTGCTCAGGATTTCGGACAGCACGCCGGGCGCGATCTTGCAGCCGCAGCCGCCGCCGTGCGAGAACGAGGTCAGTTTGATCGGTTGTGCGGATAGTTCGGGCGTGGTCATGTGGTTCTTCCTTGTTGGTCGCGGCAGTGCTGAAACAGCAGATTATCCACCAAGTCGCGCACGGCCGCTTGTTCGGCGCTTGGCGCGAACAGCAGCGCGCGCGCCGCGCACTGGCGCCGCAGCAGCGCATCGAAGGCGGGATCCACCAGGCTGCGGTCGACCAGCGCGGCCAGCGCTTCCGCGTCGCCTACCGGGAAGTAGCCGGCATAGTCCTCGCCCAGCATGCCGCGGTTGCCGTTGATATCGGAGGCGAAGACCGGCACGCCGCTGGTCACGGCCTCGATGATGACATTCGCGCCGCCTTCCATGGTCGAGGTGAGCGCCATCGCATGGCAGCGCCTGAGGCGCTGGCGTGCCTGCGCATGGGGCAGGGCGCCGAGCCAGCGGTAGCGCGGGTTGCCGGCCTGGGCCCGGTCGGCGGCCGCGCCCAGCGCGGGATCGAGGGCGCCGCCGATGTGCAGCAGGCGCGCGGCCGGATGCGTGACAAGGCTTGCCGCGCGGATGAAGGTCAGCGGGTCTTTTTCGGCGCGCAGGTGGCCGACCATGCAGATGTCGGCATGGCGCGCCGCGCTTGCACGCGCGGCGGGGCGCAGGCCACGCGCCGACTGGTAGATGACACGCGCTTTTCCACGCAAGTGTTCGGGCAGCAGCGCCAATCCGGCCGGCTGCAGCAGCACCAGTGCGTCGGCCCGGTCGAGCGAGGCGCGCGCCTGCGGGTCGGCGTCGATATCGCGATACAGGTCGGTCCCGGTCAGCACCAGCGCCGTGGGCCGCCTTGGTAACGCTTCGGTGAAGGCGGCCAGCGCGGCCGCCGAGCGGCGCGCATGCAGGGCCACCAGCAGGTCAGGCGCCGGGTCCCCGGCTGCCCAGTTGCCCGCGATGCGCACCTCGTGTACGCCGCGCATGAAGCGCGCCCAGCGGCTGGCGGTCTGCCAGTTGCCGTTGTTTTCGCGGGCGGTGGCGGGACTGACGATGAGGATGTGCTTGCGCACGCTGCGGCACCTGGAGGTCAAGGGAGGACGATTATACGACGCGCGGCGCCATGCCGCCCGCATGAAAGGGCGCAGGGAGCGTGGCGTTTGTGCATCCCCGCCCCACGTGGCGCTGCCGTTGTGGCATCATCGCCCGCTCATCCATATGGTCCCATGCCCCATGTCAATACGCCAGCTCCTGCTTGCCTTCGTCACGGCCCTCGTCCTGTCCGGATGCGGCGGCGCGAGCGACGAACCCGCCCCGTCCGGCGGCATGGCCGCCACCCGCGCCAGCGTTACCAGCAGCACCGTGCATACCTTCACCGGCCTGCGCGCCGAGTATGCGGTGGCGAAGACGGCGACCGGCTGGAGCGTGGTCGACCTGGCCCGTGCCGGCGCCATCACCATGGTGGAGCCGAATGCGCGCCTGCGCTTTGCCGACAGCTCGCTGGCGCTCGACCTGGAGGGCAGCGCCGGCCAGGTCTACCGCCTGTACCAGGCCGCCTTTGCCCGCACCCCGGACCCGGCCGGCATCGGCTTCTGGATCGACGCCCTCGAGCGCGGCGTGTCGATCGACGCGATCGCCGACGGTTTCGTGCGCTCGGCCGAGTACCGCAGCGTGTACGGCGCCAATCCGGCCAGCTGGCAGATCGTCGACCGCTATTACCAGAACGTGCTGGGGCGCGCCGGCGACAACGCGGGCGTGGTCTTCTGGCGCAATGCGCTCGACAGCGGCGCGGCGACCCCGGCTTCGGTGCTGAAGGGCTTCAGCGACAGCCCGGAAAACCAGGCGCGCGTGCTGGCGGCGATCCAGACCGGCATCGCCTTCCTCGAGCCGGGCGTCGGCTACGTGCCGGTGGCGCGCGCGGGCGAGAGCCGCACCGTCGACCCGGGCAAGGTGGTGACCCTGGACGGCAGCAAGAGCAGCGTGGCCCCTGGCCGCAGCATCGCCTATACCTGGACCCTGCTGTCCAAGCCGGCCGGGAGCAGCGCCGTGCTGGCCATGTCGACCAGCGCCACTCCGGCCTTCCTGGCCGACGTCGAGGGCAGCTACGAGCTCGCCCTGACGGTCGGCGACGGCGAGCAGCTGAGCAAGACCGCGCACCTGACCGTGAACGCCGCCTGGTGGCGCCCGGCGCAGGGCGTGATGCCGGCGAGCGGCAACGCCGTCTACCTCGAGAGCGACAGCGGCGACTACATAGGCGGCGGCCGCAACTACCTGTACACCCGCGCCGACACCCAGTTCCGGGTCAGCTTCCCCGGCGCCGGCCTGCACATCGACGTCACCGGCAACCAGCGCTGGTCGGGCGACTTCGTCGGGCCCAGCACGCTGCCGCGCCTGGCGCCCGGCTTCTACGGCGACCTGACCCGCTATCCCTTCCACAACGCGGCCAAGGGCGGCCTGTCGTGGAGCGGCGAGGGGCGCGGCTGCAATACCCTGACCGGCTGGTTCATCGTCGACAGCGTCACTTACGAGGGCACCGCGATTGAGTCGATCGACCTGCGCTTCGAGCAGCACTGCGAAGGCGGGCAGGCGGCGCTGCGCGGCCGCGTGCGCTGGAGCGCCCAGGACGGCGGCGCGGTCCCGCAACCACCGGCGGCGCCGGGCGGCACCTGGGAGCCGGCGGCGTCCAGCCTGCCGGCCAGCGGCAATTACGTCTACCTGCAGAGCACGACCGGCGACTACATCGGCGCCGGCCGCACCTATACCTACACCGGCAGCAATGCGGTCCTGAGCGTCAGCGGCAGCAACGGCCATGTCGGCGTGCGCGTGAACGGCGACCAGACCTGGAACGGCGACTTCGCCGGCCCGCAGGACCTGCCGCAGCTGGTCCCCGGCTACTACGGCGACCTGCAGCGCTATCCCTTCCACAATCCGGTCAAGGGCGGCCTGTCCTGGTACGGCGAGGGGCGCGGCTGCAATACCCTGGCCGGCTGGTTCGTGGTCGACAAGGTGACCTATGTCGCCGGCGCGATGACGGAACTCGAGCTGCGCTTCGAGCAGCGCTGCGAAGCCGGCAGCGCGGCCCTGCGCGGCAAGATCAAGTGGAGCGCGAACGACACCACCGCGCCGCCGCGACCGGCGACGCCGCCGGCCGGGCTGTGGGAGCCGGCCCTGGGCGCGACGCCGGCCAGCGGCAACTACGTCTACCTGAGCAGCATGCCGGGCGACTACATCGGCGGCGGCGCCACCCGCACCTTCACCGACGCGAATGCGACGCTGAACGTCTCCGCGACCGGGCCGCGCCTGGACGTCAACGTCGGCGGCAACAGCTGGTGGTCGGGCGAGTTCGCCGGCATGAACACCCTGGTGCGGCTGGAGCCGGGCTATTACGGCGGCCTGCAGCGCTACCCTTTCCACAATCCGATCAAGGGCGGCCTCGACTGGAGCGGCGATGGACGCGGCTGCAACACCCTGACCGGCTGGTTCGTGGTGGACCGGGTGGCCTACCAGATGGACGCGCTGTCGGAGATCGACCTGCGCTTCGAGCAGCATTGCGAGGGCGGCCCGGCTGCGCTGCGCGGCAAGATCCACTGGCGGGCGGCCGATTCGAAGGCCCAGGCCCTCTCCACGGTCCGGCGCTGAACCGTGGCGATCCGCCCGGTCCGCCCGCGCTTGCCCATCGTGCTGGGGCTCGTCCTCGGCATGAGCGGGTGCGTGTTCAAGCCGCACGTCGAGTATCTCACGCCGGCCGTGCAGGGCAGCGTGCTCGAGGACGGGAAGCCGATCCCTGGCGTGCAACTGTTCCTGGCAAAATCCGCCATCGGCGCCAATCCCTGCGCCGAGGCGGGCGAGGTCGTTCCGGTCACGCCGGACGGCCGTTTTTCCTGGGACGCGGTGCAGGAGTCCAGGCTGATGGATTCCGCGCTCAATCCGGTCCACCTGCGCGGCAAACTCACCATGCTGTGCATCCGCCATCCCGAAAAAGGCGTCCTGATGGGAACGGCGATGGTCACCCGACTGCACCGGCCCTCGTCCGTGCGGCTGTTCTGCGATACGGCACGCCCGCTTGCCCTTGGCGCGCGCGGCATCTCGACCATGGTGACGCGCGGCCAGCATTGCGACGGCGTCGAGATCAGGGGCCAAGAGTAATCGTGACTACAAACTCAGGAGAAAAACATGCTGCAAATGCGCCCCAACTGTGAATGCTGCGACAAGGACCTGCCGCCGGAGGCGCCTGGCGCCATGATCTGTTCCTTCGAGTGCACCTTCTGCACCGACTGCGTCACCGGCGTCCTGCACAACACCTGCCCCAACTGCGGCGGCGGGTTCGCCCCACGCGCCACGCGGGCGCTGGAAAAGCTGGCGAACAACCCGGCCTCCACGGTGCGCGTGCTCAATCCGGCCGGCTGCAAGCAGGCCGCCTGACCGGACCGGGGGTAAGGACGAAAAAAATGGCTGCCCAAGGGCAGCCATTTTTCATGGAGCGTTCAGCGATCAGAAGTCGCCGAAGCTGCGGCGCGAGCTGTCAGCCGAGCGCGGGTGCGCCGGCTTGCTGTAGCCGCCTTCACGGCGGGCCGCAGCGGGACGGTCGTTGCGATAGCCGCCTTCGCGCGGACCGCGGTCGGCGTAGCGCGTGTCGGCCGGCTTGCTGTAGCCGCCTTCGCGTTGCGGACGGTCGCCGTAGCCGCCTTCGCGCGGCGCGTGGCCTTCACGCGGACCGCGGTCGGCGTAGCGGGTGTCGGCCGGACGGCTGTAGCCGCCTTCGCGCTGCGGACGGTCGCCGTAGCCACCCTCACGCGGGGCGCGGTCGGCGTAACCCGGCTTGGCGAAGCTGCGCTGGCCCGGCTTGGCGTTGCGGCCGTCGCCTGGCTTCCAGCCCGGACGGCTGGCCGAACGGGTCGGGGCGGCGCGCTTCGGCTCGAAGCCTTCCACCACGTCGACCGGGATGGTCTGCTTGGTAAAGCGCTCGATGCGGCGCACGTTCATGTTCTCAGCATGGTTCACCAGCGAGATCGCGATGCCGTTGCGGCCGGCGCGGCCGGTACGGCCGATACGGTGCACGTAGTCCTCGGGGAACTTCGGCAGGTCGTAGTTCACCACGTGGGTGATGGTCGGCACGTCGATGCCGCGGGCCGCGACGTCGGTCGCCACCAGCACGCGCACCTGGCCGCGGCGCATGCTGTCCAGGGTGCGGTTGCGCGCGCCCTGGTGCATGTCGCCGTGCAGGGCGGCGGCCGCGAAGCCGGCGATGTTCAGGCGGTCGGCGATCATGTCGGCGTCGCGCTTGGTCGCGGT